>WNFE01017178.1_pt1 | contig 10758 bp, 5 predicted proteins | sample 5400451 | NCBI WGS metagenome assembly WNFE01 (sample SAMN13153344, study PRJNA577476) | soil metagenome | isolation source: 200 cm saprolite under Douglas fir tree site 2 hole 2 | place: USA:California | collected 2015-04-18
CCGTGCATGCCTCGGTAACGCGAGCGGGTCATCCCCGCGAACTCGACGCCGGGAACGCACCGCACCGCTTGGGTTTCATCGAAAGTATATCCTAGCACCGCGTCTGGATTTCGGCCGACCTTGTCCTCGGCGAAGATCGCCGACAGAGGAAGGGTTCCAGGCAGAGCACCGTAGCGCGACGCCACGAAGATCGAGGCGATCTCCGAGCGACCCTGCGCAAAGCGCACGAGGTCCGCAGCGAGCTTCGGATCCTTGGATGGGATGTACAAAAAGTCGCTGCCTCCATTGACCGCGACGATCACCGCGCGCGGGCCCAGTTGGGCAGGCAGCACGTATGACGGCGTGCTGTACCGCGCGAGCCCGGGACAGGCGCCTTCGCCTTCGCGCACCGGGTAAGGAGCGAGCACCGGCGAGAACAGACAGCCGTTCCCGTCGTAAGCCTCGAATCCTGCCTGGGTGAGCAAGTGCGCGAGTCGCACTTCCCCAGGTTCGACCTCTGAACTGCAGGTCGGTCGCACACTGGAACCAAGCGGATTACCGACGGTGGTATGCCCGTGATCGCTCATCACCAGGAGATCTATCGTTCCGCGGATTCCATCCGCACGGAGCCGCTCTTGGAGTCTTCCGAGCAGAGCGTCCTGCCGCGCAAGAGCGTCGCGATACGCCGGCGATCCCAGGCCGTAGACATGCGCGGTCGAATCTGGGTCGCGAAGCCATAGCACGGTCAGGTCGGGACCCTTTGTCAGCACATGATCGAGATAGACGTCGAGCATCAATGCGTTCACTTTCGTGTGCCGCGAGGCCTTCGCCTCCGGGTCGGGAGTCACACCGTCCGCAAGGGTCTGGAGCTTCTCTGGGCCGAGTGGCCAATGGACGGAAGGGAGCGCGGCGCGTAACTCTTCTGCAAGTGCATCGGGAATCACCACTTGCTCGTCGATCACCATCCCGCCCGAGTGAAGGTCCTGCAGAAACGCCGGACCGGCCTTCCCCACGGTGGCCGTCTTCAAACCGGTGCGCTGCGCAACCTCGAAGAGAGTCGGCCTGAGGAGGAGTCGATTGCCGAGATTGGCATCGAGACTTCGCAAGACCCCGTAGTCTTCGGTGAAAGCAACCTCCCGATCGAAGTGCACGGCCTTTCCCGCCGTGTCCCTGCCTACCGGCCCCGGCAGAAAGACAAAATTCCCGTAGAAGGCGTTGCTCCCGGGAAAGCTGCCCGTTGCCAGCGCGGTGGCATTCACCATCGTAAAGGTGGGGTAGACCGAGTGGTGATCCGGAAAATCCACACCTGCTTGGCGCAAGGCGTAGAGATTCGGTGTGTCGGCGCGGGTGATCGCGTCGGGGCGGAGACCATCCCATACGAAGACAATCACCTGCGCTCGCTTATCGCGCGAGCGCTCCGATCGGGATGGCGCGTGACTGCATCCGACCGTGGTCAGGAGCAGCAGCAAGACGACGTGGCGGACGACTCGGCGCATGGGCTACTCCAGGGCGGTTAGCCTATTTGGAGGAGGAGGCCGGGTCTGATCCCGTCGGGGACAAGGCTTCAATTGCTGCGAAGCCATTCCTGCGCAGCTCTTGGTTGAGAAGCTGCAGGTCGTGATCGCGCAGCTGTTGCCACCTTGCGAGGAGCAGCCCGAGCGCCTGGCGAAGCTCACGGAAGGTCGCTTCCATCGCTCGGGTCGGCGCGCGCTCCGAGCCGTCCACCAGCTGCAGCAAGTGCTGCAAATTCTGACTCAGCCGTGAGAAATCTTGCTTCCTCTTTCCAGTGGCAGGTGGCGAATAGAAGTCTTCAGTTTCTCCTTCCAGGGCAGCTACCTCTCCCTTCAGAGGCGCGATTGCATCGGAGATCTTTTTCGACTCGGCGTGCAGCAGCGCCTTTTTCATTGCCTCGTGCAGGGACTTCACTTCGCTGAGCGCGGCAAAATCCTGATCCATTGCCCGCGCGATGTCACTCTCGAGCTGGAATTTTCTCGCCAGCTCCTTCGGCGTGCTCTTGAGACGGGGATCAAGGATTACGGTTAGCGGCTGGGTGCGAGTGTTCTCGCCCACGGTCAACTTCAGTGTGTATTTGCCAGGCAACGCGCTAGGCCCGCGGGGAAATCGAGGCGTGTCTCGGTAGATTGCCGAAATCGGGTAATCGGGTTCGATCGAGGCCGGTGGTGGGTAATGCAGGTCCCAAACGAACCGGTGCATTCCCGCTTTTCCTGACAAAATGGGGGTCGGACGCACCCAGTAGGTCGGCACGCTCATGTCCTTGATCGGTGGCTCCGGTCGATCGGTGCTGGAGAAGTGCCGGACCGGTCTGTTTTGAGGATCGAAGATTTCGAGGGTTACCGCCGAAGTCGCCGTGCTTCGAAGGTAGTAGTTGAGGATCGCCCCGTCGGGCGGGTTCTTTCCTGAGGATTCTTCCGGCGGAAGTGGCGTATCGGTATTGCGGTTCCAACGCACTCGGTAGGCCGGCTGCGGGCGATAGAAGTAGAGCGGGGATTCGTCAGCCGAGAGCTGCCGCAGCGGAGTGATATCGTCGAGAATCCAGAAGGAACGTCCGTGGGTCCCGACAATCAGATCGTCGCCATGAATCGTCAAATCCCTCATCGAGGTGTGCGGCAGGTTGAGTTGTAACGAGCTCCAACTGTCTCCCTCATCGAACGAGACGTATACGGATCGTTCGGTACCCACGAACAACAGTCCTTTACGCACCGGATCTTCGCGAACCACATTAATGGGAGCGTTGTCCGGCAGTCCGGCGGTGATCTTCTGCCATGTCTTTCCCGCGTCCCTTGTCCGGTAGAGATACGGTCTCAGATCGTCCAGCCGGAACCGGTTGATTGCTGCGAAAGCCATGTCCGCGTCGAAGTGCGATGCCTCGATGACCGAAACCTTGCTCCAGGGCGTCAAATCGGGGGGCGTGATGTCTGACCAATGCTCGCCTCCGTCGCGGGTGAGGTGAATCAGCCCATCGTCGGTTCCGGCCCAAATGATTTTGATGTTCTGGAACGACGGCGCAAGTGCGTAGATGACGCCGCGATGTTTGCCCTTCTCCGGATCCAGGTCGCGGAAAATTCCTAGATTCTGGGGTACTGCGTAGTCCCGGCGGGCGAGGTCTGGGCTGATGGTCTTCCAAGTTTGGCCGCCATCGGTGGTTTTGAACAACACGTTGGATGCGAAGTAGAGCGTGTGAGGGTCGCGCGGTGAGAAGACGACCGGCTCGGTGCGAACGTACCGGTACTTTCCGAGTCTGACGGGTTCGGGTGAGATGTCTTGACTCTCAGATAAGGACTGATCGCCTCGGGTGATTCGTCCGCCGTAGAGAATTCTCCAATCGAGCGGATCTGGCGCCACGTAGCCGTATTCTTCGATTCCAGCGGGACGCCAGTCCCGAAAGCTGATCTCGCCAAAGTCACTTCGGCTAGGAATGGCCACCGATCCACTTTCCTGTTGCGATCCATAGACCCAATACGGAAAGCGATTGTCGGTAATCACGTGATACAGCTGCGCAGTCGGTTGGTTGTACCAACTGCTCCAACTTCCTCCGCCGTTGACGCTGATCGTCGCGCCCTGATCGCTGCTTAGCGCGATGATCTCTGGATGCTCTGGGTTGATCCAAATCCGCTGGTAATCGTCTCCACCCGGAGCTCCTTTGATCGCGGTAAAGCTGCGCCCGCCGTCGATCGAGCGGTAAGTCGAACGATTCGCCAGATAGACCACGTCCGGATTGTCGGGTGCCACTGCAAGGCCGTTCGCTCCGGGTCCGCGGCCAGTCACTGGCCGCTCGGCATTGACCCGGTCCCAGCTCTCGCCCCCGTCGTCGGAGCGGTAGAGCCCGCTGAACTCCTTTCTCGACTCTGCCAGCAAGTAGATCCGGTTTGGCCGGCTAGGCGCAATCGCCAGCCCAACCCGTCCCCACTCGTCTGCTTTGAGCAGACCACGGCTCTGCTGCCGCCAGGTATTGCCGCCGTCTGTGGACTTGAACAATCCGCCTCCCGGGGCTTCGATCGATTGGCCACTGCGAATTTCCCACGGGGCGACGCGCGCCGCCCAGAGCGCGGCATACATCGTCTGTGGATTGCCGGGTTCAAACGCCAGGTCCACTGCGCCGGTATTCTCGTCGCGGTACAAGATCCTCTCCCAGGTCTCACCGCCGTCGACGCTTCGAAAAACTCCGCGCTCTGAGTTGGGTCCATAGGGATGACCAAGCACCGCTGCAAAAACCCGGTTTGGATCGCGCGGATCGATCAAGATCACGGCAATCTGCTGTCCATCTCGGAGCCCAAAGTGACGCCAAGACTGACCCCCATCGGTTGTCTTGTAGATACCGTCCCCAACGGAAAGGTCGGGCCGCTGCAGGCCTTCCCCGCTTCCAACGTAGATTATGTTTGGATTAGAGGCGGCGACCGCGATTGCACCGACCGAGCCCGTTGGTTGGCCATCGAAGATGGGAGTCCATACCTGTCCATAGTCTGAGCTTCGCCAGACGCCACCATTGACCGCGGCCATGTAGAACAGGTTGGGTTGACGCGCGACGCCGGTGATTGCGACGGTTCGCCCGCCTCGGAACGGGCCGATGCATCGCCACTGCATCTCTGAAAATTGGCTGGGATCCCAGCGTTGCCCGAGCGCCTGGTGCGCCAGCAACCAGGTCAGGAATACAACGGCGTGTGCGGAGTTGCGGGCGAAATGGGTCGGGGACAATCTTGCTAAAGACACAAGTGCTCTCCTTTATTTCACGCCTGCGCCAATTGCGAACAAAAGGTTTGCGCTGGTAGAGGCCGATCGTGTCCAGGCGGCGCACAATCGGTGTTGGATTGATCTCTGCTGTGGTTGCGCTGCTGTTGCTTTGGTGGCTCCGCGCCTCAGTCGCTCCGCCAGCCAGCCATTCTCCGGCTCGCGCCCCCAGTCGCATCCAGCGGACCGCCGGTGAAATCGAGGCCTGGCGGCTGGACGAGGCTTCACCCATCCAGCTTAACCGCGGAGCGTCCGCTCAAGACACGACGGCGATAGCTGGGTCCCTGCGAGGGCATGTCCTCTCCAGCGCGACCGGGCAGGGGATCAGCGGAGCTGAGCTCAGCTTCGAGTTCGCGCGCGGCGCAACGTCGATCCGAACGGGAAGCGGAGGAGCGTTTCGTTTTGAGCCTTCGGAGATCGGCACGTACCGCTTGGCCTCGGTCACCGCAGATGGCTTTTTGCCGTTCGCGCCGGAGTGGGGCCGAAGTCCGATCACATTCAATGCCCGTGTGGGCGAGCGAATCGAAGACGTGGTTTTGATGTTGTCCCCCGCTGTTGAGTACGTCGGAGTGGTTCTGGATCCCGATGACAAGCCGGTCGCGGGCGCAGACGTTCGCCTGCTCAATGCAGCCGAGGGCGTTACCGCCTTGGCGCCGCTGCCGGATCGCTTCACATCGGACGATCGCGGCGAGTTTCGTTTTCGTGCTCCCGAAGGGGCATGGCTGGAAGCCAATCATCCGAGTTTCTCTCCGGGCCGAGCGTACCTGGGTCAATACGCACTGGCTTCTCGCCGCCTGGAGATCCACCTGTCTGCCTTGCGTCCGTCGGTAGAACTCGAGAGCATTGCCGGGCGCGTTTTGGACCCGCAGGGAACGCCAATCGAAGGTGCATCCGTCTCGGTGCGCAGCCGCGGTCGCCGACGGCAAGGCCGCTTCCACCCGGACGTGAGATCGAATCCCGATGGACAGTTCCAAATCACCGATCTGTGGCCGGCCGAGTACGACTTGCGGGCGAGCTATCCTGGCTATGCCCCGGCCAAGGCGGATTCGATTCCATCGGGCTCAAGCTCGGTGGTGCTGGAACCCGATTGAGCGGCACAGTCCGGGATGCCGCGACCCGAGCGCCTATCGCGGCATTCACTTTGAGCCTGCAGCGGGTCCGTGGCCCGCTTTCACGAGATGCCTTGACCTCGGTCGCTTTCATGGATGGCCAAGGCAAGTACGAAATATCGGGACTACCGCCAGGCAATTACGCGGCGATCGTCGCCGGTTATGGCTATTCACCTTCGGCGGAGGCGATCTTTACCAACGAGGAGGGACCCTCCGATAAGCTGATTGATTTCGACCTGAAAAAAGGTGCTGAGCTGTTTGGAAGGGTAGTGGACCGAAAGAGCGGCGCGGCGCTTGCGCGCGCACAGGTCTATCTGGAAGGACAGCTCAGCTCGGCATCGGTGATTTCGCTGCTATCCTCGACGGTGACCGATTCCGCCGGTCGCTTCGAGTTGCGAGGGCTGGCGGGTGGATTGGGCTCGGTTACGGTGAGTGCCGAGGGTCACCACACCCGGATTGTCTCCGGGCTGCAGTTTGAGAATGGGCAGCGGCTTGGGCCAGTCGAGCTGGATTTGACTCCGACTGCCGAAGGCGAAGAGCCCACGCTCGAGCTGACCGGAATCGGTGCGGTTCTTATGGCGAGGAATGACGTTCTGGTCATCTCCGAGCTGATGCCCGGAGCGGGTGCTGCTCAGGCAGGATTGGTGGTCGGGGATGAGATCCTCTCAATCGACGGACAGACCGTGCTTGAACTGGGCTTCAATGGCGCGGTCCAGCACATTCGTGGACCGGAAGGAACTTGTGTGCCGATGACGATTCGGCGTGCCGCCGATCGGAGCTTGATCACGATTACCGTCTGCCGCCAACGCGTCCGCGGCTGACGAGCGACTTGCCCTCGCGCTGAATCCCGACTCTGGAGGCTTGTGTTAGGTCCCGAGGGTGCTCAGTTTTCGTTCAACGGAGGGAAACGGAGGCACCATGCCAGAGAAGCAAACGATTGAGAGGGCGAAACAAGATCTTCGCGAAGGAAAAAGGCCCACCACCGCGGCGGGCGAGTTTGTCCGGGAGGAGATGGAGCACATTCGCGAGGGCAAGCACGGCGCACGATCGACAAAACAAGCGATCGCGATTGGACTCTCGAAGGCGCGTCGGGCAGGGATTCCACTGAGTCCTCCTCGCAGAGGTGAGACTTCGGAAAAGACTCGACGCTCGGCTGCCTCCCGAAGCGCGCTCTCTCGACAAGCACGGCGAGCCGCAGCACGATGCAGGCGCCACTGACCCGTCTGGCCGCGCGTCTAGCTTCCGGCCGCCGGGCTCGCTCCAAGCGCCCGGCGTCTTCCTCCCAGTCGCTGCGCGAGCCGCTCCATGTAAAGGTAGACCACTGGCGTAGTGAACAGCGTCAGGGCCTGAGAGAAGAGCAAGCCGCCGACGATCGCGATTCCCAGTGGACGCCGGAGCTCCGAGCCAACGCCGGATCCAACGGCCAACGGCAGCGCACCCAACAACGCCGCCATGGTGGTCATCATGATCGGCCGAAAACGCAACAGGCAGGCTTGGAAAATCGACTCCTCCGGTTTCATCCCCTGCTCGCGTTCTGCCTCGAGCGCGAAGTCGATCATCATGATCGCGTTCTTCTTGACGATCCCGATCAGCAGTATCACGCCGATCACCGCAATCAGGCTGAGCTCGGTTTTGCAGAGAATCAGCGCCACCAACGCGCCCACCCCAGCCGAGGGGAGCGTCGAGAGAATCGTGATTGGGTGAATCAAACTCTCATAGAGAATGCCGAGGACGATGTAGACCGCAATCAATGCGGTGATGATCAGGATCGGCATCGATTTAAGCGAAGTCTGAAAGGCCTGGGCGGTCCCCTGGAAATTGGCTTGCACGGTCGGAGGCATTCCGATCTGCTGCGCGGTGCGGTTGATTGCGGTGACCGCATCGCCCAGCGCTACGCCGGGCGCGAGGTTGAACGACAGCGTGATGGCGGGGAATTGGCCTTGATGGTTGACTGCTAGAGATGTCAGGCCCGGTTCGTAGTGCGTAAATTGGCTGAGTGGAACGGGCTCGTTACTGGACGAGCGAACGTAAATGTACTTCAACGCGTCTGGATTCTGCTGAAACTCGGGCTTGACCTCCAGGACCACCCGGTACGCGTTCAACTCGGTGTAGACGGTGGAAACCTGCCGTTGCCCAAAAGCATCGTAGAGCGTGTCGTCAATCGCTTGGGGCTGAATTCCAAGTCGTGCGGCCGTATCGCGATCAATTTTCACGGTCGCCTGAAGCCCCGCGACCTGTTGGTCCGTGGCGACATCCCGCAACTGCGGCAAGGACTGGAGCTTCGAGAGCAGCAGCGGCGCCCAGCGCAGCAACTCCGGGAGGTTCGCGTCTTGTAGCGTGTACTGATACTGGGTTCGGCCTGGTCGGCCGCCCATCCGGACATCTTGGATCGCCTGGAGATAGAGGTTGATGCCGGGCACTCGGGCCGTTCTTGGTCTCAAGCGGTTGATGACCTGGTCGGCGCTGATCTTGCGGACCTTAAGCGGCTTGAGCTGGATGAAAAGAAAACCGGTATTCCCGGTGCCGCCTCCGCCCATATAGGAGCTGACATGCTCGACGGCGGGATCCGCTTGCACCACCTGATTCAATTCTGCCTGCCGCCTTCTCATCTCGTTGAAAGAGATGTCTTGGCTCGCTTCTGAGAACCCCGTCAGGATACCGGTGTCCTGCTGGGGGAAGAAGCCCCTTGGGACCTTGATGTAGAGAACGACGGTGAGGGCGACCGTGGCGATCGTCACGGCCAGAACGAGCGGCTGATGCCGAAGCACCCATCGAAGCGAATGCTCGTACGCGCTCAGCATGCCGGAAAAAAAACGTTCCGAGACTCGGTAGAGGCGGCCATGCCTTACGGTTCTCTCGTCGCGCAGGAACTTGGCGCACATTGCGGGGGTGACGCTCAGCGAGACCAGTGCCGAGAGCGCCACCGCGATGCTCAGCGTGACCGCGAATTCTCGAAATAGACGACCAATGATTCCGCCCATCAGCAAAATGGGAATGAACACCGCGAGCAGCGAAACGGTGATCGAAACGATGGTGAAACCGATCTGGCGAGATCCTTTGAGCGTTGCGCTCAGCACCGGCTCACCCGCCTCAATGTAACGGGCGATGTTCTCGATCATCACGATCGCGTCATCCACGACGAAGCCGGTGGAGATCGTCAGGGCCATCAGCGACAGATTGTCGATGCTGTAGCCCAGCAAGTACATCGCGCCGAAGGTACCCACCAGTGAGAGCGGCACCGCTACCGACGGAATGATCGTCGCTCTGAGGTCGCGCAGAAAAATGAACACCACCAGCACCACCAATGCGAATGTCACCATCAGCGTGAATTCCACGTCCGAGATTGATCCGCGAATCGTGGCGGTGCGGTCGGTCATGATCTCGATATCGATCGCGGGAGAGATCGACGCCTTCAGGTTTGGTAGCAGGGCCTTGATCCGGTCAATCGTCTCGAGGATGTTGGCCCCAGGCTGTCGGCGCACGACGATCACGATTCCGCGCTTGCCGTCCGACCACGCGGCGAGTCGATTGTTCTCGACCGAATCGATGACCGTCGCGACATCGCCCAGCCTGACCGGCGCTCCGTTGCGATAGGCAATGATCAACGAGCGGTACGGCTCGGCGACGAAGAACTGGGTGTTCGCGGAAATCGTCGCCGCCTGGCTCGGCCCATTGAAGTTCCCGATTGGCTCGTTCACGTTGACCCGGGCGATCACCGCTCGGACGTCCTCCAGGGTGAGACCGGTGCCGGCCAGCGCAACTGGATCCACCTGGATTCGCACCGCCGGTTGTTGTCCGCCGCCGACAAACACCTGACCCACGCCGGGAATCTGGGAGATCTTCTGCACCAGGATCGTATTCGCGGTGTCGAAAATCTCGGCCAGCCGGATGTTGTCGGAAGTGAGCCCGAGCACCATAATCGGTGCATCTGCCGGGTTGTTCTTTCGGTAGTTGGGCCGACTCGGAAGATTGGTAGGAAGCTCGCCGCCGGCTGCGTTGATCGCCGCTTGAACGTCGCGAGCGGCCGCGTCCAGGTTTCGATCCAGATCAAACTGCAGGGTAATCTGCGCCGAGCCGAGCGTACTGGTGGAAGTTATTTCGTTGACTCCGGCGATCCGCCCAAATCTCCGCTCGAGCGGAGTGGCCACCGCCGAAGCCATGGTCTCGGGACTGGCTCCCGGCAGGCCAGCGGACACCGCGAGGGTGGGGAAGTCGACGCGGGGCAGCGGCGCTACCGGCAGCATTCGATAGGCCACCGCGCCGGACAGTAGAATCGCGGCCGCCAGCAGCGAGGTGGCGATCGGCCTTCGAACGAACGGTTCGGAGACGTTCACATCGCCTCTCCCTCGGCAACCGGCTTTGGCTGGGCGCTCACCTTATTCCTCCAGCGCGCGAACCACCTGCTCGCCCGGTCCATATAAAGGTAGATCACCGGTGTCGTGTAGAGCGTTAGAAGCTGGGAGATCAGCAGCCCACCGACAATTGAGATACCGAGTGGGCGCCGCAATTCCGATCCCGTGCCCGAACCCAGCGCGAGCGGAATTCCCCCCAAAAGCGCGGCCATCGTGGTCATCATGATCGGCCGAAAGCGCAACAGGCATGCCTGGTAAATCGAGTCCTCCGGCTTCAGTCCCTGCTGTCGCTCTGCTTCCAGCGCGAAGTCAATCATCATGATCGCGTTTTTCTTGACGATGCCGATCAGCAGAATGATGCCGATCAACGCGATCACGCTGAACTCGGTCCGGCTGAGCATCAAGGCCAAAACCGCGCCGACTCCGGCGGAGGGTAGGGTGGAGAGAATGGTAACCGGGTGGATGTAGCTCTCGTAGAGAACGCCGAGCACGATGTAAACGGTGATCAGCGCTGCCAGAATCAGAAAAGGCTCGCTCGCCAACGACGACTGGAATGCTTGAGCCGTGCCTTG
>WNFE01004155.1_pt1 | contig 10752 bp, 9 predicted proteins | sample 5400451 | NCBI WGS metagenome assembly WNFE01 (sample SAMN13153344, study PRJNA577476) | soil metagenome | isolation source: 200 cm saprolite under Douglas fir tree site 2 hole 2 | place: USA:California | collected 2015-04-18
GGCGCCGCCTCGCATCTGGACCCTTCTCGACGCCCCTTCGGTCTGCGAGAGAGTCTAGGTCCGGCCCATGACGCGGAGGAAGTCCGTCATCGAGGGGAAGCGCATCATTGGGTTGCTTCTCTTCTCATCGCCGATGGTTGTTACCGTGCCGCCGTAGTTGTGGCCTGGGAAGACCACGGTGTCGTCGGGCAGCGCGCCCAGCCGCTGGGTCAGCGAGGTGTACATCTCCTTGGGGTCGCTGCCGGGCAGGTCCGTGCGGCCGCACGAGCGGATGAAGAGCGTGTCGCCGGAGATCAGGCGCCCGTCCACGAGAAAGCACTGCGAGCCGGGCGTGTGTCCGGGGGTGTGGACGAAGGTGATCGTTCTCTTCCCCACGCCGAGCGTCGCGCCGCTCTCCACCTTGACGAGGTCGGAGCCGAAGCCGCGGAGGAATTCCCGCTCGGCCGAGTGGACGTAGACCTTGGCGGGGACCCTGGCCAGGAGCTCTTCGATGCCGGGGATGTCGTGGCCGAAGAGATGCCCGCCGACGTGGTCCTGGTGCGTGTGCGTGACGAGCACGCCGGTCAGACGCATATCGTCGGCCTCGATCTGCTCGACGATGGCGTCGATCTCCCACGCCGGGTCGACAGCCACGCACTCCCGGGTCTCGGGGTCGCCGATCAGGTAGACGAAGTTCTGCATGGGGCCCAGCTCCATCTGCCTCAGGTACACGGTCTCGGATGAAGCAATCATGCATATCTCTCCAGGCTATCCGCGCCAAGCTAACCAGGCCAAACTAACCAGGCCAAACTAACCAGGAACGTCGGCCGGCGCCTTGCGGATGTCTTCGACCGAAGCCGCGTCGACCGCGTAGATGGCCGGCGACGATTTGGCCCGGACGTAGACGAGCTTGCCGTTGGTCCGCCCGATGGCAAGGCTCGCCATCTCGCTGCCGTCTCCCTTGAGGACGGCAATTTCGGCCTCGGGCTTGTCGAGGCCGAAGCGGGCCGCGTCCGCGCCGCCAGCCTCGGCGATCTCCTTCCACTTGAGATTGCGTAGCGTGAGGAGCAGGCCCGTGACCTTGATCTCCTTGGCGGGGCCTTTGGATGGCTCGACCACGCGCCAGTCGTCGTCGCCGCGACGCTCCAGCAGGAGGGGCTTGCCGCCGACCGTGACGCGCACCCGCTTGACCTCCTTCATGTCGAAGGAGGCGATCAGGCTCTTGTCGCGCAGGTCCATCGCCGACTTGGAGAGATCTTCGACGTCCTTGGGCTCGACCATGAAGACCGGCCCCTGCGGGCCCGGCGAGGCCGCGGCCGCCATTTCGCCGGCCTTGATCACCTTGGACAGGCCCAGCAGGAGGGTCTTCGGCTCCTTGGCGCCTTGCTCCCAGATCTTCACCGTCACCTCGGGCTTGGGAAGGTAGCGCGCGACGCCACCGGGCGATTCGTCGAGGAATCCAGAGGCGCGTAGGTCGCGGATCCGCCAGAGGAGCCCGTTGACGACTCCCGCGTCAGCCTTGAGCGCCTCCGGAGCCGTGATGTTCCAGTTGATGCCGTCTCGCGCCAGCTTCACGGTGCCCGAAGGGCTGTCGATCTCGACGCGCTCGACCTTGTCGTAGGCATATCTCAAGATCACCTTGTCACGCGCCGCCGCGACCGTCCTCGGCAGCCTGTCCCACGTCTCGCTCGGCGCCAGCAACACTTCGGGCTCGCCCTGGCGCTGGACGTAGACACCCTTCTTCGCCGCGTCGACCTTGCCCAGGAGAAGGGTCTTGGACGTGCGGTCCTTGTCCTTGCCGAGCCAGATCGTCAGGTGCGACGGCTTGTCGAGCCCGTAGGCCGCCGGCGACTTCGCCGGTCCGACGAACTCCTTCACCGAGGCGCTCGCGAGCTTGTCGAGCATGTCCGTGAGCATATCGGCGTCGCCCGGGTACGGACCGGGCCTGGCGATGCGCCACTTGCCGCCCTCTTCGGCTTCGAGCGTCATCTTCGACCCGTCCAGGTCGAGCTCGACCGCCGTGACGTTGCGACGGTCGAATGGGAACAGGGCCCTGTCCCTGAAATCCGCCACGGGGCGCAGGACGTCGCGGGAGACCGAGTCGCCGATGACGACGACCGCAGGCTTGCTGCCCTCCCGCGCGTAGACCCAGACTCCGGTCGGATTCTTGCCGCCTACGGTCAGCGTCAGCGGCGCGGCCTGCCCCTTGACCTCCATCGTGACCACCGCCTCGGGCGGCTCGAGGCCGAAGTCGGACAGCTTGGCCGGATTGGCGTCGACTTCGCGGTCGACCCTCGCGGTAGCGAGCCCGGTCACCGTCTCGTTGACGGCGCCGGCATTGCCGCGGGTCTTGACCGGCTCGAGCATCTCCCACCCGTCACCCGTCCGCTTGAGCTTGACCGTGTCGTCTTTGCGCTTGATGGTCAGGGTCTCGACATCCTTGGGCTCGATGGTCCAGAGCCGTCCCTTCGCGCTGGTGGTCTTCTCCCGATTGGGAGTGAGGTAGTAGCTATCGAAGATGAGGAAGCCGCCGAGACCCGCGGCGAGAACGACGAGGACGGTAAGGGTCTTCCAGCTCATCGCGCTCTGGCTACTTGGTGCGGCGCCGGCGGACCACCAGCCAGATCCCGCACACCATCACCGCGCCCGGCAGCACGAGGATGGAGAGCAGCAGGACGGTCCTGCTCTCGGCGGCGGTCAGCGCGATCGGGTTCTGGCGCGTGTCCTTGGGCCGGATGGCGATCTCGCCCTCCTGCCCGGCCAGCCAGGCGACGATGTTGAGGAAGAGATCGCGGTTGCCCTGGAAGCCCAAGGCCTGGTTCGAGGCAAAGGTGGACGAGCCGAGGACGACCAGTCGGCCCTCGGCCTTCTTGGCCGTCTCGTCCCCGGATTTGGAATCGGTCTTGGGGCCGGGCGCGGCCTCGATGGTGACCGCGGTCAACACGGACACGGGCCCCTGCGTGTCGCCCGGATCCTTCCGCGCGGGCTGCCCGCGCCTGAGACCCTCAAGGTCGGTCTCGCCCCACGAATCGCGGCTCGTGCGGGCCAGCGCCGTGGCGCGAATTCCCTTCGGCGGCTTCTCGGCCGGGGTCACGGAGCGCGTGAGCGGGAAGCCCGACATGACATTGCCCATGTCTCTCGTGATCGCGTGCGTCTCGTAGCGCGTGACGAGCGGCACCTCGGGCCCGACGCCGAAGAGCTGGCCGATGGGACTCGGCTCGACGACGAGGTCGTTGCCAAGCGTGACGCCGTACTTGAGGAGGTACTTTGCGACGCCTTCGGCCTGGAGCGGATCGGCCATGAACAGAACCCGGCCGCCCTTCGCGAGGTACTCGTCGAGAGCCAGGAGCTCCGGCGGCAGGAGATCGTTCTTCGGTCCCGGAATGATGACCACGGCCGCGTCGGCCGGCACCGTGCCCGTTCGCGCCAGCTCGAGCTCCTTGACAGTGTAGTTGGCCTTTTCCATCTGCTCTTTCGCCTGGCTGAGCCCGACCCGCTCGGCGCTCGAGATGTCGCGCTCGCCGTGCCCCTTGACGACGTAGATGACGGGGTTGCCCGCGCGCGTGACCTTGACGAGGGCGTTCGTCAGCCGCTCTTCCTCGGCGTCCGGCACCTTTTCGGACTTGTCCCCGCTCTGGAGCACGAGCGTGCCGTAGGTCTCGATGCCGTAGCGCCTGGCCAGTCCCGGCGAGCGATCGGGGTCCTCCATGCGGAAGGTGAACTTGCCGCCCGAGGCCTGGGCGTACTGCTTGAGCAGATCCTCGGCCGTGCGCTTGCCGGGCATGTCGGCGCGGAAGAAGGCGAGGGCCTCGACGGGCGCGGTCAGGCCCTTGAGCAGGTTGACCGTTTGCGGGGAGAGGCTGTGGCGCTTGCCCTCGGTCATGTCCCAGCGCGTGCTGTATCGAAGAGACACGGCATTGGCGAGCACGACGACGCCGAGCGCGATCAGCACCAGCAGCGCGGCGGCCGCGCCGTGGCGCATGCCGCGCCGGCCGAGGACCGAAGCGCCTTCCCGCCAGTTGAGCGCCGCGGAGATCACGAAGAGCACCGCGGCCGCTATGACGAAGGTCCACTGAAGCCGCGTCATCCACGAGGCGAAGAGCGCGAGCGCGCCCGCGGCCAGCAGGCACAGCACGACGCCCCACATGCCCCAGCGCTTGAGGAACGTCATGAGCCGGCTAGCCCCGCCACCGCTTCGACTCGAGCGAGCGGAGCGTGAGGAAGAGCGCGAAGGCAGTCACCGAAAGGTAGTAGACGAGGTCCTTGGTGTCGATGACGCCCTTGGCGAACCCGTCCATGTGCTCGATGATGGCCGCCTGTTGGACGGCCGTGCGGAGCGTCCCCTGCGCCGAGTCGGCGAACCAGCCGAGCAGCCAGAGCGCGAGCAGCGAGCCGAACGTGCCGAAGCCGGCGACGATCTGGTTCTCAGTGGTGGACGACACGAAGAGCCCGATCGACAGGAAGGCCGCGCCGAGCAGCACGAGGCCGAGGTAGCCGGTCACGACCGCGCCCCATTCGAGCCGCGTGAACCAGGCGATCGTGAGCGGGTAGAAGAGCGTCAGCGCGAGGATGGAGGCATAGAGGGCAAGAGAGGCCAGGAACTTCCCGGCGAGCACTTCGCCGTCGCGGAGTGGATAGGTCAGCAGCAGCTCCATCGTGCCCGAGCGCTTCTCCTCCGCAAAGAGCCGCATGGTCAGCATCGGGATGAAGAAGAGAAGGACCACGGCCATGTTGTAGATGAGCGGGCGCAGGATGTGCTCGGTGGCGTTGAGGTTCTGCCCCATCTGCGGCTGCATGGCCGAGCGCATCGAGACGTCCGCGTACTGGATGAACGCCGGCGCGAAGAAGAAGGCCGCGATGAAGAGAAAGAACGTCGCGACGGCGTAGGCCACCGGCGAGCCGAAGTACAGCCGCATTTCCTTCTTGAAGACCGGCAGCCACTTCATCACGCGGTCTCCTGCACGCTCTCGACGATCTGGGGCGCGTGCTCCTCGCCGGCCACCACGCGGATGAAGACCTCCTCGAGAGAGAGCCCGACCTGGTGGAGCTCGAGGAGCTCCCACCCGCGGCCCGCGACCATCCGCACGAGCTCACCGCGCACGTCGCGCCCGCGCGGAGATTCGACGACGAACCGCGAGGCGCCCTCGCGCGTGCCGATCGTCTCCACCGACGTCACGCCGGGGAGGCTCCTGAGCGACGAGGCGACGGCGTCCACAGGACCGGTCACCTCTACCTCGACCCGGGCGGCGGGGAAGACCTGCTCCACCAGTTCCGCCTGCGTGCCCTTGGCCACGACGTGGCCGTGGTTGATGATGATGATGCCGTCGCAGACCATCGAGACTTCCGGAAGGATGTGGGTGGAGAGGATGACCGTGTGCTGGCCGCCGAGCGACTTGATCAGCGAGCGGATCTCGGCGATCTGGCGCGGATCAAGGCCGATCGTCGGCTCGTCGAGGATCAGCACCTCCGGGTCGCCCAGAAGCGCCTGGGCCAGCCCGACGCGTTGCCTGTATCCCTTGGAGAGCTTGCCGATGAGCCGGTGCTGCATGTCGGCGACGAAGCAGCGGTCCATGACGTCTGCGACCTTGGCCCGGCGCGCTCCGCGCGACACGCCCTTGGCTTCGGCGACGAAATCGAGATACGCGGCGACCGGCAGGTCGGCGTAGAGCGGCGAGTTCTCCGGCAGGTAGCCGATGCGCCGGCGCACCTCGAGGGACTGGCTGAAGACGTCGAAACCGGCCACCCGCGCGCTGCCGCCGCTGGCCGCCATGAAGCAGGCCAGGATCTTCATCGTCGTCGACTTGCCGGCGCCGTTGGGGCCGAGGAAGCCGACGATCTGGCCCTTCTCGACGTTGAACGACACGTCGTGCACGGCCGTCACCGGCCCATAACTCTTCGTCAGTCGATCGACTTGGATCATGAAATTGGCCCGCTTGTGCCTGGGCCGTCGTGCAGTATATCACACGGCGAATTAAGCCTAGAAAAGGCCGGTGATGGTCCCGTCCGGCGTGAGGTCCACGCCTTCCGCGTTGGGCTTGCGCGGCAGCCCGGGCATGGTCGTGATATCGCCGGCGAGCGCCACGAGAAAGCCGGCTCCGGCGGAGATGCGGACGTCGTTGATCGTGATGCGGAATCCGCGCGGCCGGTTGAGCAGCGTCGGGTCGTCGGACAGCGACCGCTGCGTCTTGGCGACGCACACCGGCATCCGCCCGTAGCCGAGCGCCTCCGCCTGGGCGATCTGGCGGTCCACCTTCTTCGCGTAGTCGACGCCGTCGGCGCCGTAGATGCGCGTGGCGATCGTCTCGAGCTTGTCCTTGACCGTCGCGTCGAGCGGGTAGAGCGGCTCGAAGGCGGACCGCTCGGCTTCGAGCACCTTGAGGAGGCCGCGCGCGAGATCCTCGCCCCCTTCCCCGCCGGCGCCAAACACGTCGGCGACGTAAACCGGCACGCCGAGCGTGGCGCAGCGGTCGACGACCGCCTGGTACTCGCGCTCGGTGTCCGTGGGGTAGCGGTTGAGCCCGACCAGCACCGGCACCTTGAACTGGCGGACGGAGGCAATGTGCGCTTCCAGGTTGTCGAGGCCGACGCGGAGCGCCGCGACGTCTTCCTTGCCCACGTCCGGCAGGGGCACGCCGCCGTGGTACTTGAGCGCTCTCGCCGTCGCCACGATCAGGGCCGCGTCGGGCTTGAGCCCCGCCGCGCGGCACTTGATGTCGAAGAACTTCTCGGCGCCGAGATCCGTCGCGAAACCGGCCTCGGTCAGGCAGATGTCGCCGAGCTTGAGCGCCATGCGTGTCGCCACGACAGAGTTGCAGCCGTGGGCGATGTTGGCGAAGGGACCGCCGTGCACGAGGGCCGGCGTGCCCTCCATGGTCTGGACGAGGTTCGGGTGGACGGCATCGCGGAGCAGGGCCGCCATGGCGCCCGTGACCTTGAGCTCGTCGGCGAGGACGGCGCCGCCGTCCGGACTGAGCGCCACCACCATGCGGCCGAGCCGGGCCTTCAGATCGCCCGGGTTCTCGGCCAGGCACAGGGCCGCCATGATCTCCGAAGCGGAGGTGATGAGGAAGCCGGCCTCGCGCGGCACGCCGTCCAGGCGGCCGCCGAGCCCCACGACCACGTTGCGGAGCGCGCGGTCGTTGACGTCGAGGACGCGCCGCCACAGCACCTGCCGCACGTCCATGCCGAGCGCGTTGCCGTGGTGGAGATGGTTGTCCACCGCCGCGGCGAGGAGGTTGTGGGCCGAGGTGATCGCGTGGAAGTCGCCCGTGAAGTGGAGGTTGATGTCCTCCATGGGCACCACCTGGGAGCGCCCGCCGCCGGTGCCGCCGCCCTTCATGCCGAGCGTGGGGCCGATCGAGGGCTCGCGCAGGGCGATGACGGCCCGGGCCCCGATGCGCGCGAGGGCCTGGCCGAGACCGATGGTCATGGTGGTCTTGCCGTCTCCGGCCGGCGTCGGCGTGATCGCGGTGACGACGACGAGCTTGCCGTCAGGCCCCGCGCTTCGGGAGCGGAGCGCCGGCAGCAGGACCTTCGCCTTGTCCCAGCCGTACGGCAGCCATTCCTCCGCCGCGAGCCCCAGCTCGCGGGCGATGTCAGCGATCGGTCGGGGCGAGGTCGGCATCCGGCATGATCTCCTTGAGCCAGTCGGGCAGCGGAATCATCTTCGCCGTGGCGGGATTCCAGCAGGCATGGCGCGTGAACCCCGTGGCCACGAGCTCCTTGGCCTCGTTGCGGATCTCGTACGAGAAGGTGAAGCTCGCCCGCTTGCGCTCGCTGACGCGCGAGGTCACTTCCAGCAGGTCGTCGAGCCTCGCGGGCTTGACGTACTTCACGAACGGCTCCACCACGGGCATGTGGATACGCTTGTTTACCTCGGACATCGGCAGGTGCCTCTCGCGGAGGTATTCAACTCGGGCGACTTCGAAGTAGGTCAGGTAGTTGCCGTAATAGACGACCGACATGGTATCGGTGTCCTTGTAGCGGACGCGGATCTGCGTGACCGAGGGCATCGAGCGGCCATCCTATCACCCTTACGGAAAATTTGGGGTTCTGGCAGGTCGGCGAGAAGGGTCTGCGTGCGAGGCGGCGAGCGCCGCGGCACCCCGACCTGCGCTAGAGGTACTGGCCGTAGCGGATCTTCTCGACTATCTCCCGGGTACGGCGGTAGCGGTCGATCTGCTGGAGAAGGTCCTGCGTGGTGACGAGCCCGTTGTCGTGACCCTGCCCCGCCGCGTGCACCTTCTGCTCGAGCGCCCGCCGGATGATCTCCGACAGCTCCGCCCCGCTCATGCCGCCCATGGGCGGCAGCACCGAGCGATAGTCGATATCGGCGAAGAGGCGGCGCCCCGCGTTGCCCTCCGCGCGCTTGCGGGCCATCTCGAGGATCTCCTGCTGGTCGGCGCCGTCGGGCAGCGTCACCTCGACGAGGCGATCGAGACGTCCGGGAGCGACCAGCGAGGCGTCGATCGAGTCTGTGCGGCTCGTGGAGGCGACGACGATCATCCGGGAAAAGTCCTCGAGGCCGTCGAGCTTCTCACAGAGCGCCGCCACCAGGCGCGCCGAGGACTCCCGCGCCTGCGCGGGCGGGAGCAAATGTTCCAGCGACAGCGCGTTGGCCTCGTCGAGAAAGACCACGCCTTTGCCCTGCTCCTTGGCGACGGCCAGGATCTCCTGGAGCAGCTCGCCCGTGTTCGGGCCGAACTTGGAGGTCAGGTTCATCAGCTTGAGGTGATAGAACACCGCGCCCGTCTCGGTGGCGAGCGCGCGGGCGAGCAGCGATTTGCCCGTTCCGGGTGGGCCGTAGAGCAGCACACCCTTGGGCGGCGTGATGCCCCACTTGCGGTAGAGCTCGGGATCCGTGAGCGCCGTCGCGAAGCTCCGCACGATGCTTTTGGCCTCGCGCAGGCCGCCGATCTGGGCGAAGGTCGTGTTCGGCTTGATCGTCACCACCACGCGCCCGGTGAGGTCGCCGAACTTTTCCCCAAGCTTCGCGAAGACGTCGTCGATGCGGCGCTGGATCGCCCATTGCTGGCTGTCGAGATCCGCCTCGCTTGACGCCGGGCCCGGGCCCGAAATCTGGTCCGGAGCCATCGGCTAGATGCGCGGCGCCGAGCCAGGGCCCGGCAGGAGGTCGGACTTGTCGAAGACGCGATCCTCGACGAGCACCGGCGCCTTGGCGCGAATCGCGAGCGCGATGGCGTCCGATGGGCGCGAGTCGAGCTGAATTTCCTTGCCTCCTGCGTCGAGGACGACGGTGGCGTAGTAGATCCCGTCCTTGAGGTCCGTGATGACCACGCGCGTGACCGTGACCTTGAGGCGGCCAAAGAGGGTGAGGAAGAGGTCGTGGGTCAGCGGGCGCGGCGGGATGCGATTCTCGAGGGGATAGGCGATGCCGGTCGCCTCGGCGGCGCCGATCGCCATGCCGAAGCTCCGGCGGTCGCGCTTGCCCCGCAAGACCACCGTGGGCTGGAGGCTCTGGGCATCGATGAAGAGCCCGACCACGCCGGCCTCCTGCGGCCCGGCCGGCGCGGGCGTCTGGGCGGGGAGGTGCGCGGGTGAGGCGACGAGCGCGCCGGCAATGAGCAACGGCAGTCCGATGTGCGGCATCAGTGCGAGCTTCGCCATCTCCACCCTCCTTCGGGGCGCGGGGCCCCACGCGCGCCAGCAGTATCGGACCCTCACCGAGCCAAGTCAAACCGCGTGGGGCGTCCTGACGGCGTGGCCCACGCGGAGGCGGAAGGACAGGCCGAAGCCCGCGGCGAGCAGCACGGTCAGCGTGGTCCACATGACGAAATACCCCAGCCCGTGCGCGATGTAGCCGAAGACCATGGATCCCAGCGCATTGCCCACGAGGAAGACGGCGCTGAAGATACCGACCACACCGCCCCGGCGGGCCTCGGGAGTCACGTCCATCAAGAGCGCCGCCAACGCCGGGTAGAGAAAGCCGTGGGCGGCGCCGGCGAGCAATCCGGCGAGAAAGAGGAACGGCACCACCGGCATGGCCATCTGCGGCCGCACGAAGAGCGCCAGGACGGTCAGCAGGCCGGTGGAGGCCGTCAAGACGAACATGGAGGGAACGATCATGGCGCGCCGACCGCGGGTGTCGATCAGGTTGCCGCCCGCCACGCGAACCCCCACCGCCGCGATGGCGTAGGCGGTGTAGAAGAGGCTCACGCTGTGGACACCCAGGGCCTCACCGAATGTCGGCAGGAAGGTGAACATCGCTCCGGTGCCGAGGCCGAAGAAGAAGGCGAGCGCCATGTGGAGGCGCAGGACTTCCGCGAGGCCCGCGCGCAACGACTCGAGCCCCGGTGCCTCGCCCATGCGCGGCGGCAAGATGCCGCGCATACGGATCACGAGCCAGGCGGCCACGAGACCCAGTTGCACGGACAGGACGAAGAGCGCGGGGAAGCCCAGGCGGCGCACGATGATCTCCCCCGCCACCGGCGCCAGCGCGGTGCCGAGGAAGCCCGAGACGCCGTAGATGCCCAGAGCCCAGCCCCGCCGCTCCACTGGCACGAGGTCGATCACATGCATGTAGTTCGCGACGAAGAAGGCGGAGAAGCCAAGCCCCTGGACGGCGCGGAGCGCGGCGAGCAGAACCAGCGAATGGGTCACGAGGAAGGCGGCCGAGGAGACGATGAGCAGGGACACGCCGAGCGTCATGAAGAAGCGGCGCCCGATACGATCGAGCCAGTGGCCGATCAAGGGCTGGCACAGGATGCCGGCGGCGCTGTAGACGCCCTGGACGAGGCCGATCTGGGCCTCCGT
>WNFE01029106.1_pt1 | contig 10752 bp, 11 predicted proteins | sample 5400451 | NCBI WGS metagenome assembly WNFE01 (sample SAMN13153344, study PRJNA577476) | soil metagenome | isolation source: 200 cm saprolite under Douglas fir tree site 2 hole 2 | place: USA:California | collected 2015-04-18
CGGATGGCTCGGTGGCGACGGTGTCCGTCAGGCGCAGTCGCACGAAATCCTTGGCGAGCATCACGGTGGCAAGTCGCGCGAACGCGGCGGGTTCGTGATTGCGCAGCCACAGCACCTTCGGCAGCGTGAAGCCTTCCAGCGCGGGGTTGCACACCCATTCGCGCAGGTGCGTCTCGCCGCCGGCGCGCGTTTCGATCTCTCGGCACTCGGCCGTCGTTCTACCGTCGCACCAAAGCAGCGCCGGCCGGATCACCCCACCGCTCCGATCCAGAAAGACGGACGAGTGCATCTGGCCGGAGATGCCAATCGCAGCGACCCGACTACTGGCGCGCCGCGCCAGCACATCCCGGATCGCCGCGCGGGCGGCATCCCACCACGCCTTGGGATCCTGCTCCGCCCAGCCCGGTTGCGGTGTCTCGAGTGAGAGCGGAGCGGTCGCCACGCCCTCGACGCTGCCGTCCGTACTGATGAGAATGGATTTGACGCTGCTCGTACCGATGTCGAGGCCGAGAAACACATCAGCCGCCACGCCTAGCGCACTCCCAATAAGAGCTCCATGGTGAGCTGATCGAGACGCTCGTAGCCGTACCCGCGCGAGCGCAGCGCCGCGAGGTCGAACGTGGTGTTGCGAAGCTCACTGAACGTGACACGCGCGCTCTTCCCTCGGTCGAGCTCGGCGAGCAGCTGCTGGATTTCCGGATCCGCATTGAAGCGCGCGACTTTGTCCTTGAGGATCAGATAGGTCCGCATGCTGCCGGCGGCAAAGTCCCAGACGCCCGATTCATCCTCGGTTCGGTACGCGTGGCTATCGAAATGGCGCATACCGGGCCACTGGGCGTCCTCGAGCAGCTTGACGAGAAAAAACGCCCCTTTGGGATCGTCGCTGCCAAAGCGCAGATCCTGATCGAAGCGGCCAACCTGCTGGCCGTTCAGATCGATGTGGAACAGCTTGCCGGCATCGAGCGCCTGCGCGACCGCGTGGGAAAAGTCGAGCCCCGCCATCCGCTCGTGGGCGACCTCCGGATTGACTCCCACCATCTCCGGATGATCGAGCGTATAGATGAAGGCGAGCATGTGGCCGGTGGTCGGCAGGAAGATGTCGCCCCGCGGCTCGTTTGGCTTCGCCTCGAGCGCGAGGCGCAGGTCGTAGCGCTGCGACCGCACGTAGTCGCACAAGTAATTGATCGCGTCGCGATACCAGCCGAGGGCGGCCCGCGGGTCCTTGGCGGCATTGGTTTCGACGCCTTCTCGGCCGCCCCAGCAGACGTATGTGGTGGCGCCGAGCTCCACGCCGAGGTCGATCGCGGCGAGCGTCTTTTGGAGCGCGTAGGCTCGCACGCGCGAGTCGCGGCTCGTGAATGCACCGTCTTTGAACGCGGGATCCGAAAACAGATTGGTCGTCGCCATCGGCACTTTCATGCCGGTATCGGCGAGCACCTGTTTGAACTCGCGCACGATCTTGTCGCGCTCGGCGGCGCCGGCGCCTGAGGGTACGAGATCGTTGTCGTGCAGATTGACACCATAGGCGCCGAGCTCCGCCAGTTTGCGGACGATCGCGACGGGAGAAAGCGGCGGCCGCACCGGCTCGCCAAACGGGTCGCGTCCGGCATTTCCAACGGTCCAGAGCCCGAAGGTGAAATGGTGCTCTGGCCGGGGCTGATAAGCGTCCTTGCCGCCTCGCATCATCCCGGCGATACTCGGCTCGCTTTGACGGGTTGTCAAACGGAGACACGCATGGTGTGGGAACAGCGTTGGCATCCGCTGCGACGGGAATGGGTCATCATCTCATCCCACCGCAACGAGCGGCCGTGGCAGGGCGAGCGCGTGGAGGATGCCGCGAACGCCCGGCTGCCGCGGTACGTCGCGGATTGCTACCTGTGTCCCGGGAATGCCCGCAGCTCCGGGAAACGCAACGAGCAATACGACGGCGTCTACGTGTTCGACAACGATCACCCCTGCGTCGCTCCGATCGCCCCCGCTCCCGCCCCCCTACCGGCCGGCGTTTACCGCAATAGTCCGGCGCACGGGTTGTCACGCGTCGTGTGCTATTCGCCGCGCCACGACCTCACCCTCGCGCGGCTGCCCCAACCCCAGGTCCTCGCGCTATTGCAGGCGCTTCAGGCCCAATACCGCGAGCTGGCCGCGCGCCAGGAAGTGCGCCATGTGCTCGTGTTCGAGAACAAAGGCGAGGTCGTGGGTGTGAGTAATCCGCATCCGCACTGCCAGATCTACGCGACGAACTTCGTATTCAAGACGATCGAGTCCGAGGCAGAGGCTCAAAACCAGTATGTCGCCGAGCATGGTCGGCCCCTGTTTCAGGACATCATTCAGGCCGAGGAGGCCGACGGCAAGCGACTCCTGGTGCAGCGAGACAAGGCACTGTCGTTCATTCCGTACTTCGCTCGGTACCCCTACGAGACGTTCGTTGCCCCACGTGAGAAGCGGGCGAGTCTCGCCGATCTCACGGCTCAAGAGCTCGACCACTTCGCGACGGTGCTCCGCGAGACGCTGATCCGGCTCGACAACCTCTGGCGGATGTCGTTTCCCTACGTGATGGTGCTGCACCAGGCGCCCACAGATAAACCGTACCCCGGTTTCCATTTTCACATCGAGATCCACCCGCCATTGCGCAAACCCGGACTCCTCAAGTATCTCGCGGGCCCGGAGATCGGTGGTGGCAATTTTCTGAACGACACGGCGCCCGAGGAGAAAGCCGCGGAGCTGCAGGCGGTCTCGAGCGTGCACTATACAAGCGGCGGCGAAGGGCGGCGTGATGAAGCGGCGGCGAGGGGCGGCCATGACGGGTGACAGAGCCGACGCAGAGCGGCTGCTCGAACCGATTCTCGCGCTGCACGATTCCATACGCGACGCCGTCGTGGACGCGTGCGCGGGGCAGGCCCCAGAACAGCTCGCGGCGACGGCAGGAGATGCGGGCGACACGATCTATGCCATCGATCGCGTGGGTGAAGAAGCGCTGGTGCATGGTCTCAGTCAGCTGGCGCGCGACGAACCCGTGTGCGTCGTCGCCGAGGGGACTCCTGATCCGCTGATTCTGCCGCGCGGTGCGCGCGAGAGCGACTGCCGGTGGCGCTTGCTCGTGGATCCGCTCGACGGCACGCGCGGCTTGATGTATCAGAAGCGCAGCGCCTGGATCCTCACAGGTCTCGCGCCAAATCGTGGTGACGCGACGCGGCTGTCCGACATCGTCCTTGCGGTCCAGACCGAGATTCCGCTCCTGAAGCAGCACCTCTCGGATCAGCTGTGGGCGCTGCGGGGTGAGGGCATGAAGGCGCGGCGCTGGAATCGGCTCTCGGGAAATGCCGAGCCACTCATGCTGCGACGCTCGGGCGCGGAAACGATAGCCCACGGGTTCGCGACCGTGGTGCGCTTCTTCCCGGGCGCGCGGGAGATCCTGGCCGCGATCGATGACGAAGTCGTCGGGGCACTCGTGAAACCGGAGCCGCGCCGGGCGGCGTGCTTCGAGGACCAGTATGCGTCCACCGGCGGTGAGCTGTACGAGCTGATGGCCGGCCACGATCGCTTTGTCGCCGACCTGCGTCCGCTGGTGAAATCGGCGAATCCTCTGTTGTGCTGCCACCCCTATGATGTGTGCACCGCGCTCATCGCGCGCGAAGCCGGGGTGATCATCACCGCTGGTTCGGGAGCCGCGTTGGACGCGCCGTTCGACTTGACTACCGACGTGGCGTGGGTTGGATACGCGAATGAGCCACTGTGCGGAGCGATCGAGCCAGTGCTGCAAGCGGCGCTGCGGCGCCGCGGACTGCTGAAGTGAATTGGTTCCAACCTGCGCTCGATCTGCTGCAGTCGTTGCGCTCCGCGCCCCCCGATACCCGCCTGCGCAGCTTCTTTTCTGCCGACCGCCCCTTTTGCATCGCGCGCGCGCCCGGCCGGCTCGACGTGATGGGCGGGATCGCTGACTATAGCGGCGCACGCGTGCTCGAGCTGCCGCTCGCGTGCGCGACGTTTGCGCTCGTGCAGGCTCAAGACGAGCCGGTCTGTACAGTCACAAGTCTCAGGGGAGATCGGTGGGATTTCTTCGCGACCGACCTTCCTCTCCCCCCTCCCGCGCAGCTCGCCGCCTGGTTTCGGGAGCGCGACGCCGATCGCTGGGCGAGCTATGTCGTCGGTGTCGTGCAGGCGCTGGTTCCGGCAGGAGCCGCCACGTCCGGCCTACGGATTCTGATTCACTCCTCCGTGCCGGAAGGCAGAGGCGTCGCGTCGTCCGCCGCGCTGGAGGTCGCGGTTGCTACCGCGGTCGCCGCGAGTCTGCAGCATCGCATCGACCCGGCGGAACTCGCCGTGCTCTGCCAGCGCGTCGAAAACCACGTCGTTGGTGCGCCCTGCGGCATCATGGACCAGATGACGAGCACCTGCGGCAGGATGGATCGGTTATTGCAACTGCGCTGCCAACCGGGCACGATCGAAGGCCACCTCGAGGTCCCTGCAGGTTACCGATTCTACGGCATCGATTCCGGGATCAGCCACGCGGTCTCGGGAGCCGACTACGGCACGGTCCCGAGTTCCTCGAGCGCTACGGCGGCATCAGCGACACGGCGACCGTCATCCATCCCGACCGCCGCTATCCGGTGCGTCGAGCGTCGGAGCACCCGGTCGGCGAGCAAGCGCGCGTGGACCGCTTCGCGCAGCTCCTCACCACAATCGCGCATGATCCCGACGCGCCGAACGAGCTGGGGCGGCTCATGTACGCCTCACACCTGAGCTACAGTGCGTGCGGATTGGGCAGCGAGGGCACCGACGCCATCGTCGAGTTGGCCCGGGCCGCCGGTCCCCGGCGCGGCGTGTTCGGTGCCAAGATTACCGGCGGCGGCAGTGGTGGAACGGTGGCGATCTTCGCCACACGCGAAGCCGAGAGCGTTGTCCGCGATATAGCAGGCGGGGCACGAGTCTTCGCGGAGTCCGGGCCTGGAGCCGCGGAGACCGGCGTGCTGGAGATCTAGCCGCTGCGGCCGAACTGCCGAGTGTACTTCACGATCAACGATCTGGACTGCGGCCGATTCCAGTGGAAGAATCCGTCTGCTTGCTGTCCTTCGTTGAAGACGACGAACAATCCCGTGCCGGCGGTGCCGAGCCAGCCGAACCGCGCATTCGCCGTCCACGCGTCCACCTGATTGCTGTATTGCACAAGCGTTTGGAACATGATGCGGGGCGTGAAGAAGTACGCGACGCGCGGCGCGATCACCACGCGGGTGAAGTTGCCCTGGTCCAGGCGCACGTCGTTGTACTCCGTGAGCAGCGAGGCCGATAATGAGCTCCCGCGCCGCGCCGTGAGCGTCACACTTCCGCCGCGACGCGTCCCATTGTAGAACCCGCCGACGTCGGCGCGGAGCAACACCGAAAAGGGAGCACTCGGATTAGTCCCGAAGTCGAACCCCAGCGACGTGTATTCGTACGACCCGACCGGCAATGTCACGTTGCGCGCGATCGCGAAGGGCTGCTGTAAACCCTGGTGCTCGATATTCACCTCGGGGCCGACCATGGCCCCGCTGGCGAGCGACCATTCGGTGATATCGAGGTGGATGCGATCTTCTTGCCGAAAACCGTCGAGCCCGTAATAGCCCCGGTAGCCGACGTGCGGATGCCATTCTTTGAGCCACGTGCTGCCGGGATACCGCCTGATCCACATCACGGTACTCTCAAAAAAACGATACCCGCCAGGGCGATTCAAGAACCCGACCTCGGGATCGAAGTCCCGCCCGACCTGGATGATCCGCGCCAGGTTGTTCCACGAGCCAGTCTGGTACGCGAGCCGCGCGCTGTATGCGGACGCGTCTCTGTCGCGACGGGGTGTGGCTGACGCCGCCCCCCACCAGTCGATCGTCCACGCGTCATGAATGCCGATGCGGCCGTCGACGCCGGCGACGCGATTCCAGTCTCCGGATTGCGCGGTGGCCATGCGCTGCACGGCGATCACGCCGATGCGGGAGCGGGCGGCGAGCTCATGCTGGAGCCTCAGCACCGAGTATGACATCGCCCCCTGCGTGGTAGCCCGGTCGGTGAAGATCTGAAGCGCGCCCACGGTGACGCCCCCGACCCGACCGGTGACCCGGCCGCCACCCACGATGGGGACCGGCTGCCCCAGGGTGTCGATGCCGATGCGACGAGTGAAGAAGAGATCGACCGCCTGTGGGGTGCCCGCCGAGAAGATGCCGGCATTTTCCAGGAAGAAGGGGCGCTTTTCCGGAAAGAACAACGGAAAGCGTGTGAGATTCGTGCGCTGCTCGTCGACTTCGACCTGGGCGAAGTCCGTGTTGTAGGTCAGATCGAGGGTCAAGCTGGGCGTCACACCGTATTTGATCTCTCCGCCGACATCGCTCCGGCTTTTTGCCTCCGGGTCCACCGCGAAGTTGCGTTCGACGCCGGCGACGCGATTCCAGTCTCCGGATTGCGCGGTGGCAACGATTCTTCATTCTTGCGGCGGATCGAGCGCACGAGGTTGAGTCCCCAGGTCTGCTGCTCCCCCGGGCCGTATCGCAACGTGGTGAACGGAATGCGGAATTCCGCGTACCATCCCGCTGAGTCCCGCGACGTCGCGACGGTCCACGTGCCGTCCCAGTTGAGATTGAAGCCGCCGAGTGATCCCGCGCTCGCACGCGTTTGACCGGGCAGCTGGATGCCGCCGCCCTCCCCTTCGTTGACGACCTGCGCGTCGTACTCGATGGCCGCCGGCGTCGTCGTGAAGACGAAACCGTTCTGCCGGTCGTGATAGGTGTCGAGCAGGATACCGAAGTAGTCGCTCTTGGAGATGTCGCCGTCGCGCACCTTTTCGCCGGGGACGATCCCTGAGGGATCGGTGTCGTACAGCCAGGCGCCGACGTACAGCGCCTGGCCGTCGGTGAGGATGCGGACTTCGGTGCGTTCGGTCGCCGGCTGACCCTCATGCAGCTCGCGCTGCACGAAGCCGGTGACAGGCTCGACCGTCTGCCAGACCGGATCGGTCAGGCGCCCATCGATAATCGGTGGCGTGGTGACGACGTGCGCACGCGCGATGGGATCGGAGGCTCCCTGGGTGGCGGAGAGGGGCCCCGATACCAACAGAAAAAGGACAAGCGCGAGGCCGCAGGGCCCTCTGGTGCGACGGGTCACTGCGCAACAGTTTCGCCTGATCGTGACGAACGAGCAAGCAACGCTTCCAGGAGCGCGCATGACCGACCACACCCGCCGCGAGTTTCTCCAAACCAGCGCCGCCATCGGACTTGGGCTAGCGCTTGCCCCAAACGCGCCTGCGCAGACGCCCGTGCCCGCAGAAGGCACTCTGTTTGCCGCGCCACCGCTCGAGCGCGTGCGCATCGGCTTCGTGGGGGTGGGCGGAATGGGGAGCGTGCACGTCGCCAACCTGCTCAAGATCGAAGGCGTCGAGCTCAAAGCCATCTGCGACATCGTCGACTGGAAGGTCGCGCGCGCACAGGACATGGCCGTTGCGGCGGACCAGCCGAAACCCACCGGCTATTCACGCGGGCCGCGCGACTTCGAGCGCATGTGCGCCGAACAGGAGCTCGACCTCGTGTACACGGCCACGCCGTGGGAGTGGCACGTGCCGGTACTGCTCGCCGCGATGAAGAACGGCAAACACGCGGCCACCGAAGTGCCCGCGGCGATGACGGTGGACGACTGCTGGCAGCTCGTCGAAACCGCGGAGCGGCTGAAGAAGCATTGCCTCATGATGGAGAATTGCTGCTACGATCGCCGGGAGATGCTGGCCCTGAACCTGGTCCGCAAGGGCGTGCTCGGCGAGGTGCTGCACGGCGAATGCGGGTACCTGCACGACCTGCGGAGCATCAAGTTCTCAAAAGAAGGCGAGGGCTTGTGGCGGCGCGCCTGGTCCCAGGCGCACGACGGCAATCTCTACCCCACCCACGGCCTAGGGCCCATCGCCCAATGCATGGACATCAATCGCGGCAATCGGTTCGACTTTCTCGTGTCGATCAGCTCGAACCACCGCGGCCTCGAGCGATATGCCGCCGAGCAATTCGCCGACGCGGACCCGCGGCGGCACGAAGCCTACAAGCTGGGCGACGTCAACAACACCCTCATCCGCACCGTCAAAGGCCAGACGATCTATCTCTCTCATAACACCAACAACGCCCGGCCCTACAGCCGCATCAACCTCGTCCAAGGCACCAAGGGCATCGTTCAAGGGTGGCCCGACCGGATTTACGTGGAAGGCCGGAGCCCCGAGGATGAGTGGGAGACGCTCGACCGCTATTACGCGGATTTCGAGCATCCGCTCTGGAAGTCCGAGCGGGTCCAACACGCGACGGGCGGCCACGGCGGCATGGATTTCCTCGAGGATTGGCGGCTGATCGAATGCTTACGGGGAGGCCTACCGACTGACCAGAACGTGTACGACGCCGCGGCGTGGAGCGTCATCGTGCAGCTGACGGAGCGGTCGGTCGCGGCTCGGGGCAAGCCGCAGGACATCCCCGACTTCACCCGAGGCAGCTGGGAGCGCACGCCGCCGCTCGGGATTATCGAGTCATAGATTCTGAGTTGCCCCTCCTGGGATCGAACCAGGACTCTCCTGATCCAGAGCGGCGACTCGCTTGTGAAGCAAGGACTTACAAAACGTACACGAACCGCGAGATCGTGTCGTCCGGTTGTCACGAGTCGAGGCGTTGGATGTTCGAGTCTGTCCGAGTTTGTTAGGCCCAGGTCACTTCTCAACGATCAACAATGGAGGTGGCCGATGACACGCGAAGAGTTTCGCGCCAAGTGGAGCACTCGGCGCGTCGAGTGGGAGGAGCTGGGTGTATTGGTGAGCGGGGCGAACTTGTGCGAGGAGTTCATCGCGGACTTCGAAGACGTATTGACCTCACACGACGAGGCCGTGCTGAACACGAACCAAGCTGCGGCGATGACTGGGTACAGCCGGGCGCAGCTGCTGCACCTCTACAAGCAAGGCAAGCTGCGCGGACACAAGAACGGCAAGCACGTGTTCTTCCGGGAAGGAGATCTACCAAGGAAGCCGAGAGGAGGAAGGCAGGTCGTTCTGGAGGCAGGGTCTACCCCGGTGTCTGACGGGGAGACGCGCGCCAGCGCGCGGCGACTGGCGGAAAGGCTGGGAGTAAGGAAATAGCCGAGCCGGTTCCCATCGAGGGGAGCTGCCCTTGCGGGACAGTCTCGCAGGGGCAGCTCTCTCGTGCGAGGAGTTGAGGGATTAGATTACCGGTCGTCTGACGTACGGAGGCATTTATGACCAGGGCTCTCAAGAAAGCGTTCGAAGCCGCCGCCAAGCTTCCGGAGGCGGAGCAGGACGCCTTGGCAGCGGCGATCCTCGAGGAGCTGGAGTCCGAGAGACGTTGGGACGAACTGTTCCAACGTTCGGCGGACGCCCTCGCCAAACTCGCCCAAGAGGCACTCGCCGAAGATCGTGCGGGCCGCACGAGGCCGTTGGACGATCTGCTTTGATCTCGCGAACCACCGAGCGCTTTCGGAAGATCTTTCAGCAGCTACCAGAGCACATTCAACAGCAGGCGCGGGCGGCATACCGGTTGTTTCGCCAGGATCCCGCGCACCCCAGCCTACGCTTCAAGCCGGTCCACTCATCCGAACCCGTGTATTCAGCACGCGTGGGGCGCAGCTATCGGGCGCTCGCCATTCGCGAAGGCGAGCGGCTGACTTGGTTCTGGATCGGGAGTCACGCTGACTACGAGGAGATGCTGAAGCGGCTCTAGCGAGCTCCCCGCGGAACTCAAGGCTCGCGACATCCCCGTGGCCGAGCGAGCCCACCCTGGAGGCGCCATGTTCACGTTGATCGATAACACTGAGGCTTGGGGCTTCTTCCGGCCGCTCACGTGGCAGCACGTGCTGCTCGTCCTGGCCGTGTTTCTGGCGGCGAAGCTGTTGTCGGGTGGGTTGCGGTGGCTGCTCCGGCATTGGGCCGAACGCGTGCGGCCCCGGTTGCGTCTCTCAATCCTGCGGCTCATCCCGCTCGCGCGCCTCGTGCTCGGGGCGACGGCCGTCGTTGTGGCCGTGCCGATTTTGGTCGAGCCGACGCTGCGCAATGTCGTAACCCTGGTCGCAAGCGTCGCGTTAGGCCTCGCCTTCGCCCTCAAGGACTACGGGAGCAGCCTCATGGCCGGCCTGGCGACCGTCCTCGAGAACACGTATCAGCCGGGCGACTGGATCGAGGTGGACGGCATCTATGGGGAGGTCAAGGCCATCGACTCGCGAGCGGTGCGGCTCGTGACGGCGGACGACACCGAGGTCATCATTCCGCATTCGAAGCTGTGGTCCACGCGCGTCTCCAACGCCACCAGCGGCGACCGAAGCCTCTTGTGCGTCGCGGAGTTCTACCTGCACCCCGACCATGACGCCCGAGCCGCGGAGCGGCGGTTGACGGAGGTCGCTGTGGGCAGCTCCTACTGGAAGCCGGACACCCCAGTGACCGTAACGGTGCAGGAGAAACCCTGGGGCACCCAGTACCGATTGAAAGCCTACGTGAAGGAGAGCCGCGAACAATTCAGTTTCATCACGGACTTGACGATCCGTGGCAAGGAGGCGCTGCGGGCAATGGGGATCCGCTTTGCGCAAGCACCCTACGCCGAGACGAAGCGGAGCTGATCCGGATTCGGTACCGCGATGGCCGAGCTACGCCGAGCACGTCTCGGCGGACGCCACCTCTCCACCCATGGGGAGCCCGGACCAGGACTCTCCTGATCCAGAGCCGAGCCGTGCGGGTTTGTTTGGAGGACACCATGTCCGTAAGTGGTT
>WNFE01004161.1_pt1 | contig 10749 bp, 9 predicted proteins | sample 5400451 | NCBI WGS metagenome assembly WNFE01 (sample SAMN13153344, study PRJNA577476) | soil metagenome | isolation source: 200 cm saprolite under Douglas fir tree site 2 hole 2 | place: USA:California | collected 2015-04-18
GACGAGCCGCGCTCGAGGCTCAGAAAAAGGCAGAGGTGGGTGGGGCCCCAGAGGCCTCTGGAGCTGCCGGCGCGCCGTCCGGCGGTGACGCCGGGCGTTCGGGCGACATGACGCCAGAAGAAGTTGCCGCCTCCAACGCCGAGGCCGAAAAGACCGGGAAGATTCCGGCCCACCTCCTCGCGCGAAGTGCGGCAGCCAGGGCGAAGGCGCAGGAAGGCGGCGAGCCCGGTGGCGGCGCGGGAGCCGGTGGCACTGCCACCGCCACGGCGCCTGCCGCTACGAGCGCGGTCGCGGCAGCGGCTCGGGTAACTGGCGCCCCGCTGGGTCCGGGACTGGTCGGACCGGCCGGGCACACCCAGCGCCTGCTCACCGTCGTCAAGGCCGGGTCTATCCAGGACGTGAAGGCGACCCCGACCGACAAGGTGAACGTCTGGCCCCATCTGCTCGTGGTCGAGTTCGTGGCGTCCCTGGCGATGACCGCGTTCCTGTTGGTGTTTTCCACCTTTGTCAACGCCCCGCTTTTGGGCCAAGCCAATTACAACCTGACACCGAACCCTTCGAAGGCCCCCTGGTACTTCCTCGGGTTGCAGGAGTTGCTGACCATGTTTCACCCCATGGTCGCCGGCGTGATGATTCCGGGAATGGGACTCGTCGGCCTCGGGTTGGCGGGCTATGTCGACAAGAACCCCAGCAACAAACCGGAGGATCGGAAGGTCGCCATCACGCTGTTTAGTTTCTTCATGATGTTCTGGGCGATCTTGGTGATCATCGGGTCGATTTTCCGGGGAGAAGGGCAAAACTTCATCCTCCCCTGGCGCCAGGGCGTCCACGAGATCTTCGACCTGTAGGAGCGAGGACCATGAGCGCCGGCGCTGTCATAGCTATCGCGGTCGTCGTGGTGGTCGTTCTGGCCGTCGTCTTCCTGGCGACGACCAGCGTGCGTCGCGACCGCGCTGCTGCGGTCGGCGTGCTGTCCCGCGAGACGCGGAAGCGAGATCGCAGCGACGAGGGCCTGGAAGCTGTCAGCCCGCCCGACGCGCCGCCGGTGACGAGTAGAGAGGTCGAGCGAGCTGCGGTCCTGGCCCGCACCGGCGGAGGCACCGTCGCCGTGCCGACCACTGTTCCGCCTCCTGCCCGGCCCGCGCCCGGTCCGATCGATCCCGAGGCGTACGGGCAGACGAGGCGTCAGTTTCTCAACCGTGGCATCGTCGGCCTGTTCGCCGTGGGACTGTCGGGCTTCGGTGCGGCCTGCATTGCCTTCCTGTGGCCACCTCCCAAAGAGGGCGGGTTCGGCGGGAAGATTGCCGCCGGCAGCATCTCGGACATCCAAAAACAGCTGGTTACCAAGCAGCCCTTCTACAGCGCCCAGGGCCGGTTCTACATCAACCCCTTCCCCACCGACCCGGCCAGCCTGGCGAAAGCCCAGAAGGTGTACTCCCCCTCGCTCTTCAAGGGCATGCAACAGGGGTACGTCGCCCTGTACCAGCGCTGTGTCCACCTCGGTTGCCGGGTTCCGTGGTGCCAGAGCTCGCAATGGTTCGAATGCCCGTGCCATGGCTCCAAGTACAGCCGGGTGGGGGAGAAGAAGGGTGGCCCCGCTCCTCGTGGCCTCGACCGGTTTGCCTTCTCGATCGGGGGCGGCGTGATGACGGTGGACACCAGCACCATCTTCGTGGGCCCTGCGATCGGCACCGACAGCACTGGACAAGGTCTGGAAGGACCGCACTGCGCGTGATGCCCGCATGATGATCGCCGCTTCAACTCCCCAGAAGCTGGGGATGATTTTCGCCGTTGCACTTGTCGTCGGATGGGCCATTTTCATCCTGGCGCACCTCAAACGAGGCGGCGTCACCGCGGGAGCCGAGCGGGAGACCGCGCCAAACCGCAAGCCCTACCTGGACGACGAGGCCCTGGAGGGCCCCAAGCTCGAACGGGTGCTGGTGATGGCGCTGATCACGTTGGTGATCCTGGCGATCGGCTTACCGCTCTACTGGCTCGACGAGCCGACCCGGCAGGCCGGGGCCGCTCGGGGCTTCAATAATCGCGCGGCCGAGTTCGGCAAGATCCTCTTCCAGCCGACCACATCGAACATCGCCACTCACCCCAAGAACAACGCCATTCTTTTTGGCTGCGCCACCTGTCACGGACCGCAGGGCCAGGGTGGCTCGACCAACTACAGCCTTACCCTGCCCAACGGCAGTACCAAGCAGGTCACCTGGCAGGTACCGCCGCTCAACACGGTTCTGCTGCGCTACACCTCCGACACCGTGCGCGACATCATCATCTATGGGCGGACCAACACCCCTATGCCCGCCTGGGGCGTCGCGGGTGGCGGCCCGATGAATGACGAGATGATCAACAATCTGGTCGCGTACCTGCAGAGCATCCAGTTGACGCCCGAACAGGCCAAGGCCCAGGCCGCCCAATATGGCGACAACGGTCAGGCTCTCTTCAACGCCTACTGCGCGCGGTGCCACACCAAGGGCTGGTCCTTCGGACAGCCCGAGACGTCCGGCGGGGGAGCGTTTGGGCCCAACATCACCGGTGGATCGGAGATCCGGCAATTTCCTGACCCCGCCGAGCAGGCGACATTCGTCTTCAAGGGGGCCGAATACGGCAAGCCCTACGGTGCTCGAGGCATCGGTCAGCTTGCCGCGGCGAACCGGGTCGATCCGGAGGCGATCGGCCCTGCCGGTCCTGGCGGGGGTATGCCCTTCTTCAGTGAGATGTTGACCATGGATCAGATTCAGGCGATCGTCAACTACGAACGGGGGCTGTAGGTGCCACTGCTCCATATGAGTCTGCTGGCGGGCATCACCTGGGACCCGTTCATCCGGGGCGTGGTCATCCTGGCCCTGTTTCTCGTGTTGCTGCCCGGCAGCGTCTACCTGGTGCTGTCGACGGATGTCGGTTCCCGAGTTGGCTTGTTGCTCATCGCGGCTGGCCTGGCGGGCATGCTCTGCATGCTGTCGCTGCTCTGGCTCCCGCTGGCGTCGACCGCCGCCATTGGCCGTCCCAACTCGTGGAAGGCCAAGGAGATCATCACCGGTGATTTCGCCTCACAGGTCACGATCAAGAGCGCCCAGAGCTTCCCGGCGGGCTCCTCGGGTTCGGCCCAGCCGCCCGTCGCCCCACTTCCCAAGAAGAGTTGGTACTGGCCCTGGCAGTCCTGCAACGACAATGGCGCCTGGCACAAGCTGGCATTGGCCCAGCTGAAGGATTCAGAGTCCGCTGCCGACAAGGTGCTCGCGCCCACGAGCGCCGCCGTCGCGGTCGGGCCCCAGCTGACCACGCCGTTCGGCTCGGCCTCTGACTACACCTACGTCGATGGATTCGAGCGCAACGCCAACAGTGGATGCTTGTTCGCCGTCAACCGCCACAAGGTGTACATCCCGGGGGCTCGCCAGCCGCATGCGGTCGTGCTGCGCGTCCAGCCGGTCCTGGCGGGTACCAGCGGTTCCACCAGCGCCAAGCCCGACACCTCGAAGCCATACACCTACATCATCCTGGTTCGCGATCTGGGATCGATTCGCCAGCCCCAGATCCTGCTGTCCGTTTCCTCGGGCATCCTCTTCCTGGTGATCTGCTACGTCCTGCACCGCCGGGAAAAGGAGATCTGGGCACGCGAGGACGCCGAGAAGCAGCAGCCAGCCGCGGCCCGAGAGTAAGGCCGAAAAGGAGACGTCGTGGACCAGTATCTGCCGATCGTCACCATGGGGGCACTGGCCGCGGTATTCGCCGCTCTCTCGTTCGCGGCGGCGCGACTCCTCGGGCCCAGGCGACCCACCCTCGCCAAGCTGGCCCCGTACGAGTGCGGAATCGTCCCCACCCGGGAGCCGGCCCAGCGTTTCCCGGTGCGGTTCTACCTGGTGGCGATGATCTTCATCATCTTCGACATCGAGATCATCTTCCTCTACCCGTGGGCGGTCATGTACCGGCAGCTGGACGTGTTCGGTCTGGCCGAGATCGTGGTGTTCTCGGTGGCCGTACTGGTGTCGTTCCTGTACCTGGTGTCCAATGGAGCGCTCGACTGGGGGCCACCGAAGCGGCTGGCACCTCCGGTGCAAAGAATTGAGCAACGGACGTCAACGTCGACCATCCGCCGCGTCTCTCGTCCTCAAGGATCCTCGATTGGCATTCCTCTCGGATCATCGGTGGATGAGCCAGCGCTCGAGCCTGATCTCCGGCCGGCCGAACCAGCGGTGAGGTGATGGTGCGCGATGGGACTTGAGAACCTCAATCACAACTTCCTGACCGGCAAACTCGAGGACCTGGTGAAGTGGGCCCGCGCCAGGAGTATCTGGACGGCGAACTTTGGTCTGGCGTGTTGCGCCATGGAGATGATGGCCACCGGCGCGGCGAATTTCGACCTGGCTCGCTTCGGCATGGAGATCTTTCGAGGTTCGCCCCGTCAGGCCGACCTGATGATCGTCGCGGGTCGGGTGAGCCAGAAGATGGCGCCGGTGTTGCGGCAGGTCTACGACCAGATGATGGAACCGAAGTGGGTCATTTCGATGGGCGTGTGCGCCAGCACGGGCGGCATGTTCAACAACTATGCGATCGTCCAGGGCGTCGACCAGGTCGTTCCGGTTGATGTGTACGCGCCCGGCTGTCCACCTGGGCCCGAGACCCTGATCCATTCCATCGTCACCCTGCACGAGAAGATCCTCCGTGGCGAGATCACCCGGCGCCGCCAGGAGACCGGTGCGGGCGCGGGAGTCGTGCTGTCGGCGCCGAGCGCCGCCGAGGTTCGGTGAGCGATACCGCAGCGCCCGAAGGGGCGGAGCAGAACGGTGACCAGCCCGATGCTGCTGCCGTCGAGCGGATGCATGGTTGGCCTGTCTCCGTGTCCCACGGTCAGCGGGTAGTGCATTGCGATCAGAACGGCTACCTAGAGCTGATGTCCTCCTTGAAGGACGACGGCTTCGAAATGTGTATCGATCTGTGCGCAGTCGACTATCTCACCCACGTCGGTCGGCAGGTGCCCGACGGAATCGAACTGCAGCGTTTCGAGGTCGCCGTCAACCTGCTGTCACTCCAGGACCATCTCCGTCTGCGCGTTCGGGTCCAGGTGCCGGAGGACGATCCGGCCGTCCCGACCCTCTTTGAGCTCTGGCCCGGCGCCGAGGCCATGGAGCGGGAGGCATACGACCTGCTGGGCATCCGTTTCGACGGTCACCCCGACCTGACCCGCATTCTGATGCCGGAGGACTGGGAGGGCCACCCGCTCCGCAAGGACTATCCAGTAGGCCGGATTCCCGTCCAGTTCAAAGAGACGCCTCCGGCCCGATGAGGATGCCAAGGAGCCGATGATGAGCGATGGAGTGAGACGGTTACTCGCGGCTGAAACCAGCGAGGGCGCGCAGGAACTCCAACCGCGCCGCGCTACCAAGGGACCCGAGCTGCGCGTCGAGACCGGAGGCGTGCTGCGGCTTCCGGAGGGTGCGGCCGTCGATGCGAGCGACATCGACATCGAGGTCAGCGAGGACGAGACGATGATCATCAACATGGGGCCGCAGCACCCCTCCACTCACGGTGTGCTGCGCCTCATGCTCGAACTCGACGGCGAGACGGTCCTTCGCAGCAAGCCGGTCGTCGGCTACCTGCACACGGGTATGGAGAAGACGGGCGAGGAGCTCATGTACATCCAGGGCGCCACGAACGTCACCCGGATGGACTACCTGTCGCCCTTCTTCAACGAGCTGGTCTATGCCCTCGCAGTGGAAAAGCTGTTAGAGGTCGAGGTGCCGCTTCGCGCCACCTGGATCCGCATGCTCATGTCCGAGCTCAACCGCGTCTCCTCCCATCTGCTGTGGCTGGCCACTAACGGCGCTGACGTCGGGGCGATCGGCATGCTCGTGTACGGGTGGCGAGAGCGCGAACTGGTCCTGGCCTTCTTCGAAAAGGTCACTGGGTTGCGGATGAATCACAACTACATCCGGCCGGGCGGAGTCGCGGCTGAACTGCCCGATGGCTGGCGGGACGATGTGCTCGCCATCTGCGAGACCATCCCGCAGCGGATCTCGGAGTACGACGCCATCCTCACCGGGCAGCCGCTCTTTCAGCAGCGACAACAGGGGGTCGGGGCGCTATCGGCTGACCAGGCCATCGCCCTCGGTGTCACCGGGCCCTTGCTCCGGGCATCCGGCGTTCCCTGGGATCTTCGCCGTGAAGAGCCCTACCTGGCTTATGACGACGTCGACTTCGACGTGATCGTCGGCACCTACGGGGACTGCTGGGACCGCTACGCCGTTCGGTTGAACGAGGTTCGCGAGTCGATACACATCGTGCGCCAGATCGTCGACCAGATGCCTGCCGGTGACTACCGGATCCAGGACAAGAAGCTGACCCCGCCGCCCCGCAGCCGTATCGACGAGTCGATGGAAGCCCTCATTCACCATTTCAAGTTGTTCACCGAGGGGTTCAAGGTGCCAGCGGGCGAAACCTATGTTGCGGTTGAGTCGCCACGAGGTGAGCTCGGCTGCTACATGGTTTCAGATGGGTCCAACAAGCCGTACCGGATGCACATCAGGGCTCCGTCGTTCGTGAACCTGCAGGCGATGCCCCCGATGTTGCGTGGAGCGCTGATCGCCGACGCCGTGGCCATCATTTCCACGGTGGACCCGGTCCTGGGAGATGTGGACCGGTGAGCCGGCTGACGGCTGACAACACCCGGCGAGCTCGCGATTTGATCGCCCTGTACCCACAGGCCCGCTCGGCGCTCATCCCGATCATGCACATCGCTCAGGAGCAGGATGGCTATGTGACCGAGGACGCGATGATCCACATCGCCGAGCTCCTCGACCTCACATCGGCCGAGGTCCGGGGCACCGTCACCTTCTACGACATGCTGTTCACCGAGCCCGTGGGCAAGTACCTGGTCTCGATCTGCACCAACATCGCCTGCCTCCTCAACGGCGGGTACGAGCTCCTTGAGCACGCGGAGGACACGCTCGAAGTCTCGGCTGGCGGTACGACCACCGACGGGATGTTCACTGTCGAGGAAGTCGAGTGCATTGCGCTGTGCGGAAACGCCCCCTGCCTGACGGTCAACTGGCGGTTCTTCGGCGATATGACAAACGAGACGTTTGACCGCCTCGTCGACGAGTTGACCCGTGGAGAGCTGGACGAGACAGTGCCGCCCCACGGGACCCTTTGCCGTGTACGGCGAGCGGTGGGACTGACGGCGAAGGGGGACCAGGCGTGATCACCGACGCCCCGAGGATCGTCACGCGTCATCTGGGCCGTCCTGAGTCCTGGACCCTTCGCTCGTATTTGGCCGCCGACGGTTATCAGGGCTTGCGCAAGGCCGTCGGCATGTCTCGAGAGGCCGTGCATGAAGAGGTCACCAAGGCGTCGGTTCTCGGCCGGGGCGGAGCGGGCTTCCCGGCCGGCCAGAAATGGAGCATGCTGCGCAAAGCCGAGCCGGTGTACCTGGTCGTCAACGGCGACGAGAGCGAACCGGCGACGTTCAAGGATCACGTCCTGATCGAGCAGGATCCCCATCAGATCGTTGAAGGGACCCTGATCACCGCCTTTGCCATCAACGCGGCCCAGGTCTTCATCTACGTGCGCGGGGAGTTCGCGCTGGGGCTCGAACGAATGACGCAGGCGGTCAACGAGGCCTACGAGTTCGGCGCGATTGGACACGACATATTCGGGAGCGGCTACTCGGTCGACGTCGTGGTCCACCCGGGAGCGGGCGCTTATATATGCGGCGACGAAACCGGTCTGCTGGAGAGCCTCGAAGGCAAACGGGGTTTTCCCCGGATCAAGCCTCCGTACTTTCCGGCCGCGTTTGGCCTCTATCAGGCGCCGACCGTGGTCAACAACGTGGAGACCATGTCCAATGTTCCCTGGATCATTCTGAATGGCAGTGATGCCTTCGCGGCACTCGGCGACGGTCGCAGCCGGGGAACCCGGTTATTCGCTGTCTCTGGCCATGTCAAAAAACCCGGCAACTACGAAGTGGAGATGGCGAAGACCACCTTCCGGGATCTGATCTACGCGCCCGTGTACGGCGGGGGAATCCGCGGCGGGCGGGATTTGAAGGCGTTCATTCCTGGTGGTGCCTCGGCGTACTGGCTCGGCCCGGAACACCTGGACGCGCCGCTGGATCAGGACAAAATTCAGCAGGAGTACGGCACCATGCTGGGTTCCGGGTCGGTGGTCGCTATGGACGAGACCACCTGTATGGTGCGGGCCGCCTGGCGTATAACCCGGTTCTTTCACAAGGAGTCATGTGGGCAGTGCACCCCCTGCCGGGAGGGGGCGGGGTGGCTGGAAAAGGTCCTCCAGCGGATCGAAGGCGGTCAGGGCCGCGAAGCCGACCTGGACCTGTTGCTCGACGTGTGCGACAACATCTCCCCCGGACTCAGCTGGCCGCCCCGGCAGACGACGATCTGCCCGCTGGGACCCTCCATTCCGAGCGCCATCGTGTCGGCGGTGCGGATGTTCCGGGACGAATTCATGGTTCACATCAAGGAAGGCGCCTGTCCGTATGCCCGCTAGGACACCGCCGGAAACGATCAGCATCACGCTCGACGGTCGTTCGGTCGAAGCCAAGACGGGTGAGCTGATCATCGCGGCTGCGGAGCGAGCTGGTGTCTACATTCCCCGCTTTTGCTATCACCCCCGGATGAAGCCGGTTGGAATGTGCCGGATGTGTCTGGTCGACGTGAAGGGGCCTCGTGGCTTTGCTCTCACGCCGGCGTGTTTTGTGTCCGTTGCCGACGGCCAGGAGATCGTGACCGATTCCCCGGCGGTGAAGAAGGCTCAGGACGGGGTGCTGGAGTTCCTTCTCGTCAATCACCCGCTTGACTGCCCCGTGTGTGACAAGGGCGGCGAATGCCCGTTGCAGGACCAAACGCTCGCCTTTGGTCCAGGCGAATCCCGGTTCGTTGAGGAGAAGCGCCATTGGGCCAAGCCGATCGCCCTGTCGGATCTGGTCCTGCTGGATCGCGAGCGCTGCATCCAATGCGCCCGATGCACCCGTTTTGCCGACGAGGTAGCGGGAGACGCTCAGATCGACTTCGCGTCGCGGGGCGACCTGGTCGAGGTCGCCACCTTTCCCGACGCCCCTTTCTCATCCTATTTCAGCGGCAACACGGTCCAGATCTGCCCGGTCGGCGCGCTCACGTCGGTCTCGTATCGGTTCAAGGCCCGGCCCTGGGATCTCGAGCAGGTCGAAAGCAGCTGCACATCGTGCGCGGTCGGATGTCGTGTTGCAGTCCAATCGAGCGGTGACCGCCTGATCCGCTACATGGGCATCGACAGCGATCCCGTCAACCAGAGTTGGCTGTGCGACAAGGGCCGCTACGACTTCGAGGCTGTCGACAACCCTGACCGGCTCGTGTCGCCGATGGTCCGTAAGGGCGACGAGCTGGTGGAGGTCTCGTGGGTTGAGGCGCTCACCAGCGTGGCGGAGAAGCTCGGCCGGGCCAAGTCAGTACACGGCGGCAATTCGATCGGGGTCCTCGGTGGCGCCCGTCTCGCCAATGAGGATGCCTACGCCTGGTCGAAGCTCGCCCGTACCGTGTTGGGCACCGACAATATCGATGCCCAGCTCGGCGACGGACTTCCCGCCGACGCGGTTCTCGGCCTGCCAGCCGCCACGATCGACCAGGCCTGCCAGGCCTCCGCCGTGATCCTCGTTGCACCCGATCTCAAAGAGGAGCTGCCCGTCCTGTATGTGCGGTTGCGCCAGGCCGCTCTTGACGACGGCCTGCCGATCATCGAGCTGGCTCCCCAGCGCAGCGGCCTTTCACGCTACGCCGTGTCCACGCTGCTGTACCGGCCCGGCGACGTCGCGCTTCTCGCGCACGCCCTCGTCGCCAACACTGATCCGACGAGAGATGTCGCCGGGGTGCCGCCGTCGTCAGTCACCAAGGCACGCGACGTGTTGGCCAAGGCACGGGAAAAAGATAGCCCGGACGCTGAGGTCGTCGTCGTGCTGGGTCGCCCGTCGTTGGCGGAAGCGGCGACCTGGGTGGTCGAAGCCGCGTCAATACTGAACAGCATTCCCAACGTCAGGTTCCTCTCCGCGCTGCGGCGCTCCAACGTTCGAGGCGCCCTTGACATGGGACTGGCCCCCGGCATCCTGCCCGGCCGCGTGTCACTGGCCGATGGACGCGGGTGGTACGAGGACGCGTGGCAGGCAGCGCTGCCGGCGGGACCCGGCTTCGATGCCACCGGCATGCTGACCGAAGCGTCGGAGGGCCGCCTGGCCGGGATGGTCCTGCTCGGCGCCGACCCGCTTTCCGACTTTCCCGACCGCACGCTCGCCAAACGCGGGTTGGACGGGGCCGGTTTCGTCGTGGCAGTTGACTGCTACCTCACCGACTCTTCCCGGCGGGCCGATGTGATCCTGCCGGCCGCCACCTATGCAGAACGGGCCGGGACATTCACCAATCTCGAGGGTCGCGTCATGCGCCTGGGCGAGAAGATCACCCCCCCAGGGGTGGCGTGGCCCGACTGGATGATTGCATCCGAGTTGGCGTTCCGGCTCGGAGGCGACCTCGGCTTTGACAACCTCGAATCGGTCTGGGACGAGATCGAGCGCACCGGCCCGGCGTACGCCGGCATGACGGGTGACCTGCTCGCCGACCGGGCTGCGAAGGACGGTTTGGTCGCGCCGCTCTCCGAGGAATCACAGCCTGTCCCGGCGCCGATCGATCCCATGTCCGACCCGGGTATTGGGTCGGTGGAGACCCAGGGCGTCCCTGTGGTCGCGATGAGCTCTCACGAATC
>WNFE01004166.1_pt1 | contig 10741 bp, 9 predicted proteins | sample 5400451 | NCBI WGS metagenome assembly WNFE01 (sample SAMN13153344, study PRJNA577476) | soil metagenome | isolation source: 200 cm saprolite under Douglas fir tree site 2 hole 2 | place: USA:California | collected 2015-04-18
CCGCAGTCCACGGCGCAAACTACGCGATGTACTCGCACCGTGCCATCCTTGGCGACAGAGATTTCCGCAACCTCGGCGACGTGAGTGTCAAAAGCCTTCACCATCGCGATTCCCCGGAACCTTCCCGCCGGTAGCCGCTTGCCCCAATCTGCCTTGGTAGCCGCAAGCTCGAGCACCCCGAGATGGCGCGGCGCTTTGGCCAGCAGTTTACGCCGGAACTCGTAAGGGTCCTTTCCCGACGCAGCCGCAACCTCATCCACAAAACTCTCGCTAAAAAATCCATTCTGCGAAGCACCCACGGAACGCCAGAATCCCACCGGAATTCCCGGTTCCGTCAATTGGTAGTCAACCAGAATATTGGGGATGGCGTATGCAATGTCGGAAACGCCTTCAACGCTGGACTCGTCCAGGCCATTCTTTACCGCCCCGGGGCCGAAGAAACGGGTCATGATGGATGGAGACGCAATACGAGCGTTCCAGGCGACCGGCCAGCCATCGGCATCCAGTCCCGCGCTGAATCGGCAATACGAAGCCGGGCGATACATATCGTGCTGCATGTCGTCCTCGCGGGAAAACGTAACCTGGACGGGAACACCCATCGCCTTGGACATCTCCACCGCCTCGACCACAAAGTCCTGCTCGGCGCGACGCCCGAAACCGCCTCCGAGATACGTAGTGTGAATGTGTATCTGCTCGGGTTTGAGCCCAGTGATCTTTGCAGCCGTACCCTCGCTGGTAGTCTGGAATTGCGTGGGCACCCAGACGTCACAGCTATCGGCGCGAACATGAGCCGTGCAATTCATGGGCTCCATGGTGACGTGCGCCTGGTAGGGCGCTTCGTAGATCGCCTCCATTTTCTTCATGGCGCTGCCCATAGCTGCGGCCGCATCCCCTTCTTTGCGGGCTACCGCGCCGGGTTTCCCCGCGCGCTCGGCGAAGAGTTTGCTGATGGCCGCGCTGGTAAGGCTGGCATTCAGGCCCTCGTCCCACTTAATGTCAAGCGCGCGGCGGCCTTCCATCGCGTTCCAGGTGTTATCGGCAACGACGGCCACCCCAGTCGAAATCTGAATCACGTCCTTCACTCCGCGCACCGCTTTCGCTTTGCTGCCGTCGAAGCTCGCAATCTTTCCGCCAAACACAGGACAGCGCGCCACCACCGCGTGCAACATGTCCGGCCGCCGGACGTCAATGCCAAACTCGGCGCGGCCATTCGTCTTGATCGGCGTGTCGAGCCGCTTCGTGGGCTTGCCCACCAGCTTGTAAGTCTTCGGATCCTTGAGAGGCACATCGGCCGGCATGGGCAGCTTGGCGGCGGCTTCAGCCAGGCTGCCGTAACTGGCCCGCGTTTTTGTGGCGGCGTTAATCACCTCTCCATTCTCGGCACGGCAGACGGTCTTATCCACACCCCATTTTTTCGCGGCTGCTGCGATCAACATCTCGCGCGCCGACGCTCCTGCCTGCGACATCGGTTTCCACGAAGCGCGGGTGCTCATGCTCCCGCCTGTGCCTTGCACGCCAAAGAGGGGATTGACATAAACTTTGTCGGCCGGCGCGAATTCCCAGCGAATTTTTTTCCAGTCGCACTCCAGCTCTTCGGCTGCAAGCATGGAAAGGGAGGTGACAATGCCTTGTCCCATCTCGGATTTGTCGATCACGATGGTCACGCTATCGTCAGCTGCGATTCGGATCCACGCATTCAACGCAGATGCACCCGGCGCAACGGGAGCCAGTTCGGCGGCCGCCCTGGATCCCGGTAAATAGAAGCCAATCACCAGGCCGACGGCTCCGGCAGCACCGGTCTTAAGAAAATCTCGGCGATCGAATTTTGCGAGTCTCGGAACGGTAACCTTTGGGGTGGCGACGGTCATTCCGCACCTCCGGCCACAATTTCCATCTGCGCGGGATTGCCGGACGCAACTTTGGAGCCCTCGTCCACGGGATTCTTTTTGCCCGGCGGCCTCGAGGATCTCTTCGCTCCAGGTTCCTCCCGTAACTTGGCTGCCTCATGGACGGCCTGGCGAATCCGCAGGTAGGTGCCACAGCGGCAGAGGTTCCCGCTCATGCCGTCGTCGATCTCAGAGTCGCTCGGCCGCGGATTCTTGGCCAGCAGCGCGGCTGCGGACATGATCTGTCCCGACTGGCAGTAGCCACATTGCGGTACATCCACGTCGATCCATGCCCGCTGCACCGGATGACCGTGCTCTGCGGAAAGGCCCTCGATCGTTGTCACTTTCTTTCCCGCGACCGCAGAGATGGGCGTGATACAGGATCGCGTCGCTTCACCGTTGACATGAACCGTGCAGGCGCCGCACATGGCAATGCCGCAGCCAAATTTGGTTCCGGTGAGGTTCAGCGTGTCCCGCAACACCCATAGCAGCGGCATTGCAGGAGTGACGTCAACTGTTTGGGATTTGCCGTTCAGGACAAAGCTGACCGCCATAGCCACCTCCCGGGAAGCGCACCGGCCATCCGAGGCGAAAGAATTCTAGCACCAAACTTGCTTTCCAGCGGCAAGCACTTTACTTGACCTGGAAGTTTCGTGGATCCAACGTCATATTGTCCGACACCTCGTCCGCCGTCATATCCCATTCGTCCAGGATTGTGCTTCCGCTTTGCAGCTCCTGGGTGAAGTGAATGTTGTAGTGAGAAGGTAGTGTGACCCCGTCGGTGGTCTTGAAATCGCTGAAGCGCTCTTCCAGCGTGTAGCGGATCTCTCTTTGCTTGGACCTCTGGGTCGGATCGCCGCCGGCCGAGGGCTGACTCGAACTAGCCCCACCCCCCGGACCGGGCCCAGTCAGACCTGCCTGATCGCTGATACTGGCTACGGAGGTCCCCAAACCGGCAGCGGCCGTTAACGAGTATACGGTCATAACGTGGCGATACGTTTCCGGATCGAAGTAGAGGTGAATGTCCATATCATTGCCTTTCTTCGGCTGATATCGGACATCCAGTACTTGGCGGCCATCGACTTTCTTGCGCCCTCCAGAGCTAAGGCGGGGATGATTGTGGTCCAGGTTTAACAGCGCCCAGTTAGTGGACAATGTGCCGCCCAGCAATCCCTCCTGCAGAATAAGCGGTTGACTCTTCACAAACTCCCCGAAGGAGGTGCGCCTGTGCTCCGCCGTCGTGGCTGCAATGTACGTTTTGTCTCCATCGGAGATGAATTGCTCGCCCCGGTAGTCGGTATTGAACTTCATCATGATGTTGACCTTGCGGTCCTCTGAAACCACGGCCCCTTTACCTTCCAACTGATTGCCACCTCCCCCGACCAGTATCTTGAACTTGGCCGAGCCCTGGACGACGCGCGCCTTGACTGCGCCCCGCGCCGCCGCAGTCCCCAGGGAGTCGAGATGGTGAGCCACAAGTTCTTCAGGCTTGAGATCGGCGGCATAAGCGAGCAGCGCCGGCGCTACCAGCAACGTAAGAAGCCAAAATCCTGATTTCGCGGTCAACCGCATCGGACCTCCTCAGCCTGCCAGTTTTCACTTTCCGGGCACAAACCGCTTAAGTATACGTTGACCGCCAGACCGGTGAAAGAGGTCGCAGGCTTGCAAAAAGCCGTTACTCTCACGGCAACGACTGTAATAAAGTATTGCCACGACGAATCGCCAACAACTGGGGAAAACGGAAATCCGGGGCCGCGTAAGCCCTTCAAGAACAACAGGCCTTTGACCTGTCGTGAGGAGCCGCCTCGTGCTGGAGTTTCCCCACGCTGTTAGGTCGAAAGGTCAGGAGTTCCAATGAAACGGAGTCTGATCGCTGCTCTGCTATGGTTGATGGTCCCTTTCCTCGCAGTCGCACAGGATTCGACCAAAATCATTGCGATGGAGAATCTCTGGAATCGGGCCGAGCTGAGCAACGACGCTCCTGCCGTGCAACTCCTGCTGGCCGACGATTTCGTCATGACCGTCGCCGAAGGCACACTCTACAACAAGGCCCAGACCCTTGCCTCCGTGGCCGACAAGTCTTACCGTCCTGAGGCCCTGCAGTCCATCGGCCTGGTGGTCCATTCCTACGGCAACACCGCGGTGGTGACCGGCGCCTATTACGAAAAGGGAGTCGACAAAGGCAAGCCTTGGGAGCGCCGCGGACGCTTCACCGACACATGGATGAACCTCAACGGAAGATGGCAGTATATCGCCAGCCACTTCAGTGTCACGCCCAGGTGAGTCGTCGCGGATGGAAATCAGGAACTGGCGCGCACCACCACTATCCACGTAGGGGCGGGTGTCGTCACGGCCCGGCCGGTTTTCTATGAAAGGGTACATGACCAATTCCGCTAAATACTGGATCGACAAACTGGGTCTAATCGCTCACCCCGAGGGTGGGTACTACCGCGAGACTTATCGCTCGAGCCTATCCATCGCCAGGGAAGCCTTGCCCTTGCAGTTCACCGGCCCGCGACTGGTTTCGACTGCAATCTACTTCTTGCTGGAAGGGGAGAACTTCTCCGCATTCCATCGTCTGCGGTCGGACGAGCTGTGGCATTTCTATGTGGGTGGTCCGCTCGTCGTGCACGTGATCGCAGAAAACGGACGTTACTCGGAAATGTCGATCGGCCGCAATCCGGAAGCGGGCGAGATGTTGCAGGCAGTGGTCAACGCAGGATGCTGGTTTGCCTCGCGCGTTCGAGATCCTGAGTCGTTCGCGCTGGCGGGTTGTACGGTAGCGCCGGGTTTCGATTTCGAAGACTTTGAATTGGGCAAACGCTCTGAACTCATCAGCCTCTATTCTCAGCATCGAAAGCTAATTGAGCAACTTACCCGGATTTGATGAGCCTCAAAGTCGATCTTGGGTTACAGTTTGTTTAAGGAACATCTCGATCAAGGAATTGCATGACCACCCGTCCCAAGGGTTTGCTCTCCCACTACGACGACATCTGGCTCCTGGATGGAGTACGCACCGCATTCGCGGACTACAACACGGTTCTCGGTCTGGTTTCGCCCATTGACCTGGGAATCAAAGTTGCCCGCGAAGTCTTCCGACGCACCGATATTTCTCCCGCCGATGTAGATACAGTCATCGCAGGCAACATGGCGCAGGCCTCCTTTGACGCCTACATGCTGCCTCGCCACATCAGCATCTATTCCGGCGTGCCCATTGAGGTACCCTCGCACCTGGTTCAACGCGTATGCGGCACCGGGATCGAAGTCATTCTCCAAGCTGCCGACCTGATCAAGCTGGACAAAGCTGACTTGGCGCTAGGCGTCGGCACCGAATCCATGAGCCGCAATCCGGTTGCGGCCTATACCCACCGCGGCGGATTTCGCATGGGGCAGGTGGAGTTCAAAGACTTTCTCTGGGAAGCGCTGCTCGATCCCAGCTGCAATCTCACCATGGGCGGAACCGCGGAAGCACTAGCCAAACGACACGACATCTCGCGAGAGGAGGTCGACAATTTCGCCGCGGACAGCTTCGCGCGCGCCGTGGCCGCACAGAAAAGCTGCTTCCTCAGCGGCGAAATCGTGCCGGTCGTGAACGAAACTTTTGAATGCGTGGGATACGCTCCCCGAGGGATTCGCCTGCCACGTCAGTTGGAATCTTTTGGAGAAGACAATCACGTACGGCCTTCACCGATTGAAGTCCTGGCCAAGATCCGCCCCGCGTTCGGAGGGGTGCAGACTGGCGGCAACAGTTCCGCCCTAGTGGATGGAGCCGCCGCGACCCTAGTTGCGTCCGGAACGTTCGCGCGCAAGCACGGCAAAAAGTCCTTAGCCCGTGTCGTTGCAGGCGTTGCCGTGGGTGTGCCTCCAGAAATTATGGGCATCGGCCCAGTTGCGGCAATCCGAGCAGTCCTTGAGCACAGCGGCCTGCACCTGGAACAAATCGACCGCTTCGAAATTAACGAAGCGTTTGGAGCGCAGGTTCTGACCTGTGAACGGGAACTCGGTTTGGATCATGCCAAACTGAATGTAAATGGCGGCGCCATCGCCATCGGCCATCCCCTGGGAGCCACGGGAATTCGCCTGGCCATCACGCTGGCCCGCGAGCTAAAACGATCTGCCGGAAAATACGGCATCGCATCGGCTTGCATCGGTGGCGGGCAGGGAATCGCGCTGCTGCTTGAGAATTCCGAGTTCAGCACAAGCGCGTAAGAGCCGAAACTAAGAACTAAGAACTAAGAACTGGCAACTGAATACTACGCACATATTGTCAGAAGCTACGCTGGCCAGATCCCCAAAGCAGTCCGGCACAAGATCTGCTGGCGAGCCTCATCGCTCAAAGGCAACGCCAAAAAATCATCGAGATTGCTCATGACTTCCCGGACTCCGGGACTAGGCCAGTCGGTTCCGAACAACGTCTTGTTGGCGATCTCTTCCAGTCGCGGAAAGTATTTCAGCAACATCTTAGGCGGTATACCGCTGATATCCAGAAACACATTGGGATGCCGCCGCAACAGAAAAAATGCGGTCTCCATCCACAGCGGCCGCCCGCCGTGCGCCATAAGAATCTTCAGTTTGGGAAAATCCACCGCTACGTCATCGAGATAGATCGGATCCCCGTACCTGTTACGCGCGTGGGGAAAAATCGATGTTCCGGTGTGAAACATGACCGGCAGTCCGTTGGCTTCCGCTGCCCGGTAAATAATCTCCAGTTCCTTCACTCCATGCAGATAGTCGTTGGGAAACAGCAACTGGTGGGGCGGATGGATCTTGATCATACGGATCTTCAGCCGCAGAATCTGTTCCACATCCGCCATGACGTTCGGCGAATGCCGCGGGTGAAGCCCGCCACACGAGAGCAGCCTCCGAGTGTCCGTGTCGGCATATTTCGCCACCCACTGATTCACTTCCGAACTGAGCCCAATCACTTCGGGCGCGACGTAGTTGATTAGCACCGCTCGGTCGACACCGGAAGCATCGAGATATTTGAGAAAAGCCTTGGGCGAACGGCAGAATTCCATGATCCGATCGAAATCAGTCGCCTTGCTCTTGATAAGTTCAAACGCATCAGGCTTGAGCATCTCCATCGGCTGAATATGGATGTGGCAGTCGGTAATGAGGTCATGGGCCATAAAGAACGCACATTATAATGTGCCGGCTCAAAAGGTGGGCGAGCGGCTGGTTTTCCTTGCAATCTTCGCGTTAGCTTCGCGACTACTCGGACGATCGCAGTAGACTAGCTGGTCTTCAACTTTTCAATCTCTTCGCCGGCGATATGGAACCCGGTGTTAGCCGCCGGAACGCCCGCGTAGATCGCTGTTTGCAAAAGGGTTTCTTTCAGATCGCACAGCTCGAGTTCATGCATCAAGCCAGTACGAACGTGCAGCCCAAACTCCTCCCAGCGTCCCAACGAGGCTGCGATGGCAAGCGCGAGAAGTCGCCGAGTCCGCCGGTTCAAGCCGGGCCGGGTCCAGATTGTTCCCCAGGCATAGCGCGTGATCAGATTCTGGAAATCGCGTGTGAACTCAGTGGAGCCGGCTATAGACCGATCCACATGCGCATCGCCAAGGACCGCCCTGCGCACTGCGAATCCTTCTTCCCGTGGATCGACAAACGACTCTGCTTTTGGCAGAAGGAAGTCAAGCAGCGCCGCCGTAAACGATCGTGGACGTTCCAGGTTCGAAAGATGAGAAGCCACCAAACGCACAGCACGGGCGCCAGGAATGTTGTTGGCCAGTACTTGACCATGTCCTTCCCATGGAGTAGATACATCACGGTCTCCCGCGATCACCAGAGTGGGGATGCGGATTTTTCCCACCGACTGCGTGTAGTCGATGTCCCGGAGGGCAGCGCAACAACCCGAATATCCGACGGGATTGGTCCCGAGCAAGACTGACTTCACCGCATTCGCGTAGGCGTCGCCTCGGGCCAGCGTTTCGGAAGAGAAAAAGCGCGGCATCACCATTTCCGCAATTCCGACCATGCCCTTTTCCGAGACCATCTGCATCCGGCTTTCCCAGTTTGTGCGCGGTCCAAATTGCGGGGAAGTATTGGCCAGCACCAGACCGCTCACACGATCCGGCGCGTTCAGCGCCAGCCATTGGCCAATCGCCCCGCCCAGGGAAAGGCCACAAAACGCGAACTTGGAAATGTTCAGCGCATCCACCAATCCAATCACGTCGCGGCCGAGCCGCTCGACGGAGTATTCGCCGTTTGGCGCATCCGACGCGCCATGTCCCCGAGTGTCGTATCTCAGCACCTGAAAATAGGGCAGCAGGTCTTCCACTTGCGGCGCCCACATGCCGTGGTCCGTCCCAATCGAGTGCGACAGCACCAGCACAGGACGGTCTGCCTTGCCCTCAAGACGATAGAAGAAGCGGATATTGTCAACGATTACGAACGGCAAGATGGCTACTCCTTTTCGTCGCCGGCATCAGCCGCATCAGAAAGCAACCGCCTTCGGAATGCGTCCGCGCTGCCCAGATATTCTTCGGGAGCTTCAATTTGTTTCAGAGTCTCACGGTCGAGGTGACGGCTAACCTCCGGCATCTCGCCCAGCACTTCGTAGAGACGTCGGCCCTGAGTAACGCTCTGGCGCGTGGCCTCATCGAGGAGATTGTGGGCAACATCCCGCCCAATCTTTTCTCCCAGCAACATCATGGCACGCTCGGCAAAGATGACGCCTCGCGTAGCGTCTATGTTCGCGCGCATTCGTGCTCTATCCACCGAGAGCCCTTCCGCTACTTCCGCCATGGAGGCGGCAGCCACGCCCGTCGCCTGCATCAATGCAGCGACGGTCGGCCACTCCGCTTGCCAGCTCCCTGCCGCCCGCTCGTGCTCCTGCACCATCGCGGAAAGAAAACTCGCCACCAGACCAGGAACTCGATTCGCGGCCGCCAGAGCGACCACGCATCCGCTCGGATTGCGCTTGTGCGGCATGGTGGAAGAACCGCCGCGCCCCGATCCGCTCGGCTCGGCCAATTCGCCCACTTCGCTTTGCATCAACAAGCTGATGTCGCGAGCTATTTTTCCCAACGACCCGGTAAGAACTCCACAGGCACACACCAACGCGGCCAGGCGGTCCCTCTGCGTATGCCAGGGAGCATCAGGAAAGCCCAGCCCGAGTTCCTTGGCCAGCTCTCGTCCTATGGCGACTCCGTGCTGGCCGAGTGATGCCAGGGTCCCGGTGGCGCCGCCAAATTGCACTATCACGGCTTCGCCAAACCGGGTTGCGAGACGCGCCCGGCCGCGTCGAACCGCGCCAAGCCAGCCCGCTGCCCTGAGTCCGAAGGTTGTTGGTGGCGCGCTTTGCAGAAGAGTACGTCCGAGCATCACGGTGTTGGCGTGGGTTTCAGCCAGCCGCCGCAGCGCGCCTTCCAGACGGGCGAGATCGGATTCCAGAATCGGTTGTGCGCGCTTGAGCAGCAGGACGAGCGCCGTATCGGCGACGTCCTGGCTGGTTGCGCCCCAATGTACGAAACCCGCGGCGCCAGGGTCGCTGGCGCGCACCCGCTCGGTCAATGCCTTCACCAGCGGTATCGGCAACGCGCCGGCACGTAACCCATCCCTTGCCAGTTGGACTGGATCGAATGCCTCGGGTTTCGCTGTGGCGGCGATTGTGTCCGCTGCCGTCCGAGGCACAATGCCAATCCGCGCCTGCGCCCTGGCCAGCCCAACCTCGAAGTCCAGCATGGCCTGCAGCACCGACGTGTCCGAAAACAATTCGGCAAATGCCTCCGTCGTCGCCAGACTCTCGATCAGTCGTGCCGCCATGCACACCTCTCCCCGCCCGGGACATTGCCGAGACTACCACTCAACCGTTGAATTTGGGAAAGCCGACGCAGCATCAGACGTCGAAGAATACCGTCTCACCCTCGCCCTGCAGCCTCATATCAAATCGCCACCCACCAGGACGAGCAGCATCGGGATGCGCCACCAGAGTGTCCTGGCGGTCCACCGGCACCAGCGCCAGAACCGGATCTTCCTGGTTCGCTGGGTCGCCCGCGAAGTAGATCCGCGTATAGAGTTGCCTGAGCATGCCACGGCCGAAGACGGCAACGTTCAGATGCGGCGCCTGCGTAGCGTTACCTGCGCCTGGCACCCGGCCCGGCCTGACGGTCTCGAACTCGCAGATCCCGTTCTCCGCAGTTCCCATGCGCCCGAAACCGAGAAAGCCGGTATCGACGGTCTTCTGTTGTGTGTCATCTGGATGGTTGTATTTGCCTTCGGAGTTCGCCTGCCATATTTCGATCATGGCGTCAGGGACCGCTTCGCCGTTGCCATCCAGTACGCGAACCGTGAGCAAGACGCGGTCGCCCCTGACTTGCGGGCCGGCAATGCAGCGGACGTAACTTTTCTCATTCGTGAGACACAAATGAAAGAAGGGACCGACAGTTTGCGAGGGTGTGGGCGCCATGTTCATATCAGGTCTCGAAGGGTGTAGCCTCGGGGCCGCGCAACACAATGTCGAACTTGTATCCCGTCGCCCACTGGGGCTGTGTCGTCTCCAGGTCGAAACGCGAGATCATTCGCTGCCGGGCTTTTTCATCCGGAAGCGATTGGTAGATGGGATCGAATGCAAACAACGGGTCTCCGGGAAAATACATCTGCGTGACCAGCCGTGAGAGAAACGCTCTGCCAAAAACCGAAAAATGAATGTGTGCGGGACGCCAGGCATTGTAGTGATTGAGCCACGGATAGGGACCCGGCTTGATGGTCACAAAGCGGTACACGCCGTTTTCGTCGGTGAGGGTGCGTCCGGTGCCGGTGAAATTCGGGTCCAGCGGCGCGGGATGCTGGTCGATAGCATGAGCGTACCGCCCCGCCGAGTTCGCCTGCCACAGTTCAATCAGTGTTCG
>WNFE01004167.1_pt1 | contig 10739 bp, 9 predicted proteins | sample 5400451 | NCBI WGS metagenome assembly WNFE01 (sample SAMN13153344, study PRJNA577476) | soil metagenome | isolation source: 200 cm saprolite under Douglas fir tree site 2 hole 2 | place: USA:California | collected 2015-04-18
AGGATGCGCAACAATCGCGGCTGATCGCACAAATGGCACGCGACTTGAATCTCGATACGGAAATCGTGGTTTGCCCGCCGGTGCGCGAGCCGGACGGCTTGGCGCTTTCCTCTCGAAACGTTTATTTGAATGCGGAGGAGCGCAAGGCGGCCACCGTCTTGTATCGCGCGCTGGAAGCGGCGAGAAGCGAACTTGCCGCCGGGGTTCGTGATGCGCTGCAATTGCAGGCCGTGCTCCAGCGCACGCTCGGCGCAGAACGACTTGCGCGCGTGGACTATGCGCAGATCGTGGATGCTGAATCGTTTGAGCCGGTCGTGCGCGTGAGCAAAGCTTGTTATGCGCTGCTCGCGGTTTTTATCGGCAAGACGCGCCTGATCGATAATCTATACGTGGAACCGAAATCATCAGATTCTGAAGAACTGGTTTTTCACTTCTAAGGCTCTTGCGGCGCTCTCGCCCCGCGTTTGCAGTTCTTTCTGCTAGACTTGCCTTACAGCCCCCATTTTCTTTCTGAGGTGACGAAGATGAAATCCCGAATGCAATTCGTTTCGGTTTTTCTTGCGCTAGCGCTGCTATTACCTGCGTTGGTGCAAGCAGAAAGCACCGTTCCACAAGGAACGAAGATTACGGTGGTGACCGACCAATCCGTAAGCTCGAAGACGGCCAGGATCGGCGAGACCGTAACAGGGTCGGTCGCGCAAGATGTGACGTCGGAGGGCAAAGTAGTGATCCCCAAGGGAGCACCGGTCAAGCTTAAAGTGAGCAGCGTGCAGGCCTCGGGCCGCTTGTCAACGCCGGCAAAACTGTATCTGAGGCTGCGCACGGTGACCGTGGGAGACAAAACTTACACGTTTACAACCAATTCCGCCGGAAGAAGACTGGGCGGCAAAGGCAAACGAGATGCCGGGTTCATCGGCGGCGGCGCGGCTGGAGGCGCGATCATCGGAGCGCTGGCTGGCGGCGGCAAGGGTGCAGCGATCGGGGCAGCAGCCGGAGCGGGAGCAGGCACAGCCGGTGCGGCGGCGACTGGGAAGAAGGACATCGAGTTTCCGGCCGAAACGAAGCTGTCGTTCACGACCCGGGCGGCGGTTACGATCAACTGACGCCCACTCAGCGGATAGGCAAGCGTAACGCACGTCTTGCCATCCGCGTCTTCAATCGACTGGCCGAGTAAGACTTCCGGTTCTCGACGTTGCGCTACCCCCCACCCCCCATCAATTTGCATGAATATCAAAAGAAAGGGCTTACAGAAATTGCATTTCGTAAGTGATTGATTTTAAAGGATGCGTTTTTGGTTGTTTTGGACTAGCAAAGGCGAAATGACTGCCTCAAAAAGAAAAGCGGGAGCAAGTTCCCGCAGTCTAAGCACAGTAATCTACAAAGCTAGGTATACTACAAATTATGGGGAAGTCAAGGGAAATTTGCTTGCCGATGTCAGCCTCCAATAACACGCCCAAATCTCCAAGTTGCTCCATTCAAGGCTGCCGCCGCAATCTCGCGAATCCATGGTGTTTTGCTTTGATAAGAACTACAACTCAGCTACATTCGGCTCGGCGTGGCAATCACTGACTCCGAATACGAGAATCAGCGGTTCGTAGTCCTGCGTCGTTTTCGGGACATGCCAGACGCCTTCCTTTTCGGTAGCATTCTGGACTCGGCGGATATCGAATGCTATCTCGCAGATGAGAACACAATTCGGATGGACTGGTTTTGGTCCAATTTTCTTGGGCGCATCAAGCTCTGCGTTAGAAGGAGGGATGCTGATACAGCTTCGAGTTTGCTAGGTCAAAATGTTCCAGAGAAGTTCGACGTGGAAGGAGTGGGAGAATATCAGCAGCCCCGCTGCCCAAAGTGCCGGTCCCTAGAGGTTTCCTTCCAAGGATTGAACAGAGCAGTGGACTACACGAGTGCTCTACTGGGCGGTGCTTGGCCGCTTCATCGCAGTCTTTGGGAATGCGATGCCTGTGGTCACCAATGGCCGGAGTCTAATGCGAAACCCCCGAACAACTGCCTGATAGCAGCATCTTCCATCCTCCTGCTTGTGATGGCAATCGGGACCCTTGGCGTTAGGCTGATATGGGCAATCGTAATCCTCAGTGATGCAATATCGCGATAAGCGGCAGTGGCAGAACGAGTGCAAGGGCCTACTTCTTGGAGATAACCCTGAGGACTTCGGAGGCGTGGCCCTTGGCTTTGACGAGGGGCCAGATTTCCTCGATTTTTCCGGTTTTGCCGATGAGGAAGGAGCTGCGGACAATGCCCATGAAGGTGCGGCCCATGAATTGTTTTTTCTGCCAGGCGCCGAATTTTTGGATGGTTTTGTGAGTGGGGTCGCTGAGCAGAGGAAAATTGAGATTTTGCTTGGCCTTGAAGGAGGCCTGGGCTTTAACGGGATCGGCGCTCATGCCGAGGATGGCGACGCTGAGCTTGTCGAAGTCCTTTTTTGCGTCACGAAACTCGGACGCTTCGATGGTTCAACCGGTGGTGTTGGCTTTGGGGTAGAAGAAGAGCAAGACGCGCTGGCCGGCGAAGTCTTTGAGTGTGAGTTGTTGGCCTTCGTCGGATAGGAGGCGGAAGGTGGGGGCTTTGGCGCCGATTTTGAGCATGGGACATTCCTAGCGTTGACATTGGAGTGTAACAGGAAAAAGGAGCGGACGGCCTAAGAAGGCCGTGCCTACAATCTGAGACGCAGTATACGCCTAGATGTTTCGGCCACGGCCGGAATCTTGCCGATAATTTTGGCGCGGGCTGATTGGGGGATCCTGTCGGGAATCGCCTCAGGATGGAGAGACACGATTGCCCACAAATTCAGACTATGCGAAAGACCTCGAATTGAATTTCCTCAAGATTGGTAACTCTCCAAACGGCCCAGATTTCCGCAAATGGCATCGGCCTAGCCCTGCCAATCTCCTGCGCGACTTGACGCACTATCTCCGCAGCCTCGATGGAGTCGCCAAGAGGGTAGTTGAAATCGGCAACCAACCAAGTTGGGTCAAGCGAATATGTCTTATCCAATTTCTTGTGAATCGCTCCAGCAAGCTGAACCTTGTATTTCTCGTCAGGGGACTCGATTGTGCCCGAACTCCAAATGGCACCAGTCCCTAGCTTCCCTCGGGCCTCTTGCCACGCAAACTCGGCCTCTTTCTCGTTCAAATATGTGCTGGTTATTTCGACGCCCACGACGCGCGCCTTCCCCTCGGAGTAGACAAGGTCTGGCTCGGGTGGGTTACCCAGCCGGGAGAAAACGTAGGACGCGCCTTGCTGCACGTTGTACCGCTCAAAAAAGGAATCTCCCACGGCTTTTTCATGTTGCTCTTTCAATTTCTGATTCAACACTTGCGCGTTCGCCCGGCCCTTCGAATTTTTCATGCCTTGGCCGACCAGGAATTGGAGCAGTCCTTCTTTGCCAAATCTATACTCTCTAAACTTATCAGAATTCTTGGCGACGACTTCGTTTGCGATAAGGTCGATCTGCGCTTGGTCCTGCATCTGCATCAAGCCATTCGCTTCCACAATTATGTGTGCTGGTTTCCCGGTCTCAAGCATTTCGGACAAGACTTTTTTGCCGCTTGCCGCTGTAACCTTGCCGCTTTCGACCATACTCACAAGCTCGGCGAACCTCGCGGGAGCAATGGGACTGTCAGAGACTTCCTTACCGAGATCTTTGAGGAGGCGGAGGAGTTCGGTCTGCATCCAGTTGGCGGCGGCTTTGCCAGGTGCACCGGCTTTAACGACGGATTCGAAATAATCGGCGAGAGCTTGCGTGCTGGTAAGGACTTCGGCGTCGTAGGGGGTGATGCCGTAGGAGCTGACGAAACGGGCGCGCTTGGCTTCGGGGAGTTCGGGGAGCGTGCGGCGGACTTCTTCGCGCCAGGTGGGGCTGACGTGGACGGGGAGCAGGTCCGGCTCCGGGAAATAGCGGTAGTCGTGAGCCTTCTCTTTCGAGCGCATGGAGACAGTGTGGCCTTCGGCCTGATTCCAGAGGCGGGTTTCTTGCGAAAGGCGGCCGCCGGATTCGAGGACGGCGATATGGCGCTCGATTTCGTATTCGAGGGCTTTTTGGAGAAAGCGGAAAGAGTTGAGATTTTTTACTTCGACCTTGGTGCCGAATTCTTTCGCACCGCGCGGGCGCACGCTGACGTTGGCGTCGCAGCGGAGCGAGCCTTCTTCCATGTTGCAATCGCTGACGCCGGTGTAGAGGAGGATTTGGCGGAGCGTGGTGAGGTAGGCGTAGGCTTCTTCGGGCGTGCGCATGTCCGGCTCGGAGACGATTTCGCTAAGAGGAGTGCCGCAGCGGTTGTAGTCGATGTAAGCCTTAGTGGCTGACTGCGAGAAACCTTCGTGAAGATTTTTTGCGGCGTCTTCTTCGAGGTGAAGGCGGGTGATGCCGATGCGCTTTTTGACGCCGCCGACTTCGACTTCGAGCCAGCCACCGGTGGCTAACGGCAATTCGTATTGAGAGATTTGATAGCCCTTGGGGAGGTCGGGGTAGAAGTAGTTCTTGCGGGCGAAGCGGGAGTGATCGTGGACGGTGCAATTCAGCGCCAGCGCGGCGCGCATGGCCATTTCTACGGCGCGCTTGTTGAGCACGGGCAGAGTGCCGGGGAGGCCGAGGCAGACGGGGCAGACGTTGGTGTTGGGCGGATCGCCGAAGCGCGTGGAGCAGCCGCAGAAGATTTTGGTGCGGGTAAGGAGCTGGACGTGGACTTCCAGGCCGATGACGGGCTCGTATCTGGCGAGCACTTCCGGCGCGAGAGAGGCGGCCTCTGGAGTGGATTTCGGCATAACAGAACGAAAGATTATAGCATCAGCTTGCGGCCCGCACAGGCTCCCGGAACGCGGGAAAGAAGTGCTCCGCCAGGGCAAAACCGCCAAAGAGCAGGGCGGAGTAAACGACGTCGCCTGCGAGAGTGTTCCAGAAGAAGGGAATACCAGCGAAGTAGCAGGCGGCGAGGCCTGAGGCGGTCTTTGGATAGGAATTCAAGAGCCACCAAACGGCGAAATTGGTGACCAAGAAAAACTGAGTGGCGCCCAGGAGCGTGGCGAGACTGATGCGGGCGATGGTACGGCGATCGCGCAGCCAGAGGCCGATGGCAACGCTAATGAAGAAGCTAGCATAGACCATGGGGACTAATTTGTGGAAGCCGATGAAAATGTCGCCGAGGAAAAGTGCAAGCAAGGGAAAGAGAAACGCGAGGCGGCGGTCTTTGAGGACCGCGCCGGAGAAGAGCGCCATGGCCCCGACGGGCGTGAAATTCCAGGGATGCGGGGCGATGCGCAGGGCGGCGGCGAGCAGAATCAGGACAAGCGCGAGCAAAGTGCGGTAGAGCAAATTTTCTTTTTGAGAGATTTCGGCGTTCATTTTGTTGTTTCCTCCATTTGCGGCAATAGATCACAAAAGACAAAACCATCGCGGTTGACTATTTCACCCGTTCGAATGGGGATGGGAGATTGGAATATCGGGCCATCGAAGACGAAGGTATGGAATTCGCCGTTTTCGCCGCAGGGATCGGCGCTGGCGGGAAGATCGCGGAAGAAGGAATCGTCCAGTTCACGGCCGGCGAAGCTGGGATCGAGGATTTTGCTGTCGATGCAGGCAGCGATGGCGCGGAAATGCTGATCATGAAAATAGTGGATTAATTCGTGCGTATCGCGCTTCCAAATAGGGAAGAACGCGGTCATTCCGATGTGGGCGAGATTTTTCTCGCGGTAGGCGCGGAGATCTTCGAGGAAGATGTCGCCAAAGGCGACCGTTCGAACGCCTTGATTGTAGAAGAGGCGGAGGGCTTCTTCCATGCGCGCTTCATAGATGGAATTGACGCATTGGGGAGGGATGAAGACTTCGTGGAGCGGGAGACCGATGGATTTACTCTGGCGCTTGAGAAGTTCGCAGCGAACGCCGTGCATGGCGATGCGGTCGTAGGTTTCCGTGACGCTGGTGAGCAAGGCTACGACCCGGAAAGTCTTCTGTTGGAGCAGCGTGTGTAGGGCCATAGCGCTATCTTTGCCGCCGCTCCAGCAGAAGAGAATGGGTTCGAGTGCTGCCAAGAAAATCTCCTAAAGCGATAAGTCTTGACGAGATGGGGCGCAGCGGTGCTGCGCTCCTGCAAGAATGAAACCTAGTTGCGGCCGGCAAAGCGGTAGTTGAGGCCGAGGCGAAAATCGCGGCCGAGAGCTGGGAAACCGAGGGCGTCCTGGTATTGCTTGTCGAAGAGATTGGTGACGCGGCCAGTGAAGGAGATGCCGCGGGCGATGAGATAGCTGGTCGCGACGTCGAAGCGCGCGTAGCCGGGATTGTGGGTCAAGCCGAGGCCGAGGAAATCGCTGTCGGTGCGGATGCCGGTGAAGTAACCGGTGAGACTCAAATTCCAATGGCGATAAGCAGTGTTGAGGATGAGGCTGCCCGAATTGACGGGACGGCGAAGAAGATGATTGCCGGGCATCTGCACGGGATCGAACGCGTTAGGGGATTCGAGGACGCGCGTATCGTCGTGTGAGTAGTTCCCGTTGACGCTGAGCCAGCGGCGGAGACGCAGTTCGCCGGAGAGATTGACGCCGCGAGCGCGAGCGAGATCCGTGTTGAAATACGTGCCGGTGCCTTGCGGGCAGGCGGTAGTGATTGTTGGGTCGAAGGTGAAGCTGACGATATCGCGGAAGCGGTCATTGAAATAAGTGGCGGAGAGACGGAGACGCTGGCCGGCGAGGAACTGGTCAAGACCAGCTTCGTAAGTATTGCTGCGCTCGGGGCGAAGCGAGGAATTGCCCGGGAAACAAGGGTCGCTGCCGAAGGATTGTTCAAGGGCGGGTTCCTTGAAGCCCTGGCCGTAGGAGAAGCGCGCGCGGAGGTCACCCCAGAAGCCGCGACCATTGTGAAGAGCATAGACGGCGCCTGCGCGGGGGACGACGCGAGTTCCAAAAGTAGTGTTGGCTTCGGCGCGAGCGCCGGCGCTGAGGGTAAGGCGCGCCAGGAGCTGCCAGCGCGCGTCGAGAAAGCCGGCTTGATTGTTGCGGCGGGCGTGGAACCCGGCGATGAGGCTGGGATAGGCATTCTCGACTTCATATTCGTAGCCGGCGGCGATAGCGCCGGTGCGGAACGTGAAAGTGGATTGCTCCTGCAAACCGGCACGGTTGAATTGGTCGATGGAGGTAAAGGACGACGGATTCGCATTTGTATCGAGCGTGCGGTTTTCATGCCCGCTAAGGCGATGGACCCAGTGCGAGCCGGTGCGGAAATCCCAGCTCAGATGGACGAGAAGAAGCTTGAGGCTTTCGAATTGAGAGAGGCTGGACGGGAGAAAGAGGATGGGCCCTGGAAGACCGGCGAAGCTGGAGTTGCTGCGGACGGTGAGGCGCAAATGATCGGAGTCGCTGAAGCTGTAGCCGAAGTTGCCGGAGAAACTGCGATTGAGGAAGGCGTCATTGGATCCTTGACCGCCGGTCTGGAAATAGGAACCGGCGAGAGAGTAATCGAAAGCACCGAGAAGTCCGGCTACCAAAGCGCCGCCGCGCGCGGAAGAGTAGCTGCCGCCTTCAGCGAAGAGATTGAGCTCGGGAATGTGCGTGGCGCCGCGATGGCTGAAAAGTTGAACGACACCGGAGACGGCATCGGTGCCGTAGAGGGCACTCTCGGCGCCATGGACGACTTCGAGCTTGTCAATATTGTCGAAGGTTTGGTTGGAAAGATTGAGGAAGCCGCCGGGTTCGTTGAGGGGCGTGCCGTCGACGAAGAATTTGGTGAAATTGGAATTGCCGCCGTCGAGGAAGAAAGTTGTGAGACCGCCTTCGCGGCCGGTGCGGGCGATGGCGGCGCCGGGAAGAGTGACCAGGGCATCGGCAAGCGAGACGAGTTGGCGCTGGCGGATTTCATCCGACGTAAGGATGTCGACGGGAGCAGGGGTCTGGGAGACTTCGAGAGGCTGGGCGTTGGCGGTGACGACGACATTTTCGGAGATTTGGGCAATTTCGAGCTTGACGTCGAGAGTGCGTGCATCTGAAGCGGCCAGGAAAAGCGAGAATTCGCGAGGGACAAAGGCGGCGCGAGCGAAACGAATCCGGTAGCGGCCGGGCGTAAAGATTAGATTGAAAGTGCCGTCTGCGGCAGTAGAAGTTGAAGCCGCTGGGATCGCACTATTTTCAGATTGAGCGATGATGCCTACGTCCGCAATGGTGTAGCCGGAAGCATCCGTGACACGACCGGAAAGATGCGCGTCTGGGGGATTGTTTTGTGCTTGTAAGGAGATGCTTATTGCGAAGAGCACGAAAGAAAGTAAAGCAGTACGAAGAAGAGTCGTATTCATTTTTGTCCTCCGCTCCCTCTCGCGCGGGAGTTGAAGGTTGACCTGTGCGATGAAAGTGAATCGCACGGCTGCGAACTTCGCCGGTCTCCTGGCTTGGCGGCAGTTCCGGGCCTTCTTAATGAGGACCGTTGCGGGGCCTTCCCGCGGCGTCGCCCAGCGATGGAGCGATAGGCCGCAGTGGCCAGCGCATACACTGAATCCGCCTTACAGTCGCGCGGCGGCGACGGCTTCCTACTTGGCGATCCCGAAGAAACTGGAACCGGCAATCCGTCTTCCCGAGCACGAAGTTCGCGGTGAATGTGATCTGCAGCGTGGGGCCGCAGGGTTGGGGTTAACGAGAAGAAGGGCGCCCGCCGCGGCGGACGGCCCTACACTATGCTCCAGACAAAACGTTGACGCGCGGTCGGCCGGAGGAACCAAGTTCCACAGTGAGCGGCGTTTGGAAAACTTGTTCGAGCAATTCGCGCTGATAAATGTTCGCGGGCGGACCGACGCGCAAGCAACGGCCGCGCTGCATCAAGACGACTTGATCGGCATACTCCGCGGCGAGATTCAATTCGTGCGTCACGACCACGACGGTGTAGCGATTCTCGCCCGCGAGGCGGCGGAGAGCGTCGAGCAAACCGATCTGCGCGGCTATATCCAAGTGAAGAGTGGGCTCATCGAGCAGGAGGAGCAGGGGCTGTTGAGCCAAAGCACGCGCGAGGATCACGCGCTGCTTCTCGCCACCGGAAATCTGATCCATCCAGCGATCGCTGAGATCGGCACCACCGACCTGGGCGAGGGCATTTTTGGCAATCAAGACATCTTCTTCGGATTCAAAACGCAGCGACCGGCCATAAGCGTGGCGGCCTTGCAGGACGAATTCCCACGCGCGAGCGGGGAAGAGCAAAGTGCTCTCCTGCTGAACCATGGCGATGCGCTGCGCGCGGGTGCGCGGTGTAAGCGAGTGAGTGACGAAGCCGTTGAGCAGAATGCGGCCGGAGAGCGGCGCGAGCGCGCCGGCGATCAATTTCAGCAAGGTGGACTTGCCGCTGGCGTTGGGGCCCAGGATTGCGACGATTTCGCCGGGCCTGGCCTGAAAACTCGTGGCTTCCAGTGTGAAGAGCGGCGCCTGCGCGGGGTTCGCCGAATACGCGTAGCTGACCTGCTCGACACTCAAGCGTATCTCGTTGGCAAAGCGGCCAGCTTCGGCAAGATGCCGCGCGTGAGCTGAACCGGGGCTCACGCGAGCCTCCTACGGAGGAGATAGATGAAGAGGGGTGCACCGACGATAGCGGTGACGGCGCCGACGGAAACTTCCGTCGGGGCAACCACAGTGCGCGCCAAAGTATCGGCCATTACGAGGGCAATGGCGCCCCCGATCGCAGCGGTCGGCAATAGGGTGCGGTGATCGGAGCCAAAGATGAAGCGCATCACATGAGGCACGATTAAGCCGACGTAACCGACAGCGCCGCTCACGGAAACCGCCAATCCGGTCAGAAAAGATGCGGCAATGTAGACGACCAAGCGCACTCGCGGCACGTCTACACCAAGGTGCATGGCCTCTTTTTCACCCGCGAGGAGCAAGTTTAAATCTGAGGCCGTCGTGTAGATTACTCCGGCTGCGAAGATGAACCCGATACCAAGAAACCAGTAAACACTCTTCTGCAAGGGGGTTGAGAGATCGCCCATCAGCCAGAAGGAAAGGCCGCGGAGGCTGCCTGATAGCGTGCTCATCAGGAACATGATGATGGCGGAGATGAAGGAGCCGGTGATAACTCCGCCGAGAAGAAGCGTGTTGCCGTCGATCTGTCCCTCGCGGCGGCCGAGGAAATAAACTGCGGCGATGGTGGCTGCCGCCCCGAGAAAAGCGCCCAGCGGGGTGAGCAGCGCGGCGAGCAGGGGCGAAAGCGTGAGATGCGGCTCGACTATGAGCGCCAGAATAGCGCCGAGTGATGCTCCGCTGGAAACACCCAGCACGTAGGGATCGGCTAGCGGGTTGCGCAGGAGCGCTTGGAAACTGGTGCCTGCAACCGAGAGCGAGGCACCGACAATGATGCCAAGAAGGATGCGCGGCAAGCGGATATTCACCACAATCAAGCCGTAGTCGCTAGAGATCTGGCTGCTCTGTCCGAAGACGACACGGAGCAAGTCGCGCCCCAGGGCGTAAAGGGAAACAGGCACGGCGCCAAACTTCAAGGCGACGACCACCACGAAGAACAAAATCACAAGCAAAATTGAACATTGGAGAAAAAGGCGACGAAGCGTCAGCGGGCGCATGCGCAGCCCCCAGGAAACGCCATGCGGTGTTGGACGCCGTCGAGCGAGGAAGAATAATGTGCCGCGAGTGGCGGGTTCGGCGGAGGATTCTCCTTCTCTGTCTTTTCTTTGTTTTCCGGCTTTTCCCGGAAAGCTTCCGGGTGCAACTGACGGGCAAGTTCTTCGATGGCGGCGACAATC
>WNFE01004168.1_pt1 | contig 10739 bp, 12 predicted proteins | sample 5400451 | NCBI WGS metagenome assembly WNFE01 (sample SAMN13153344, study PRJNA577476) | soil metagenome | isolation source: 200 cm saprolite under Douglas fir tree site 2 hole 2 | place: USA:California | collected 2015-04-18
TCCGGATCATTTTCCAGTGCATTAATACGTCTGCCAATACTTTCCCTTACTCGTGTATCTTTAATTGCTATGAGTTGCTTCAAGGCTGGTAGCGTCAATTTGATATGCCATCTCATGCTAATCCTAGCTCCCGCTTCGCATCTGCCCAGTCCACCATTTCCCCATTTTGTAGTGCCTTGACACTTTCGCGGAATGCTGTCATGAGTTCTTCATCTTGTAGAATTTCGATGGTTTCTAACAGGGAATCAACCATTTCAAGCAATGATTTGTAGGTGTTGTATGGAAGGATAGCCATGACTGGCTTTCCATAGCGAGTTACCGTAACAGCTTCCGGTTCCTCCTCAAACTGTTCTGGCAAGCGAGTAAGTTCCCTTTGGGCCTCTGAGATGGATAAGATTTGTTCGGACATGAGCATTCTCCTGTATGTTATATGAAATGATGCTGAACAAGTTATATAATATTTTAAGTAACTTGTTAATAGCTTATCTCAGAAGATACAGTGAGCCTGAAAGAGTGCCTGGTCCTACCTCAATTCATCATGTACCGTTTCACTTGACGTCTCGGTTTCATCCTTGGTTCTAACCGGCATCGGCTCATTCAACTCTTGTAAGGGACTGAGCCAACCCCATAGTCCATAGCGCCGAGCAGTTGCCAGGCGCGTATTAGACCAATACCATAAACTCCTAATAATAGCCCTGCCAGCATATAAATGTTTCCCACATTGTTAGGCTCTTTGAGTATGAGTATCGCATAGTAGAATTCGAATCCGTAGATGATAAAACTCACTAAAATCAGAAACACCCTGCGCACAACATTTAGCCATCTCTCTCGCTCTTTCAGCAAGTTCCAGGCCAGAAATGAACTATTGATGAGCCCAAGGGCGCTCATTATTAGCGTAAGGGAGCCTATAATCCCAGGGATCAAGGCACCAAATGAGATAAAGAAGGCATTCAACAACGCTGTAAACGAGCTTGCTGCCATTGCCTGGCGCTCGATGGGTGCGTTAGCCTGGACAATGTTCTCCGGCGCTATTGAAACTGCAACAAAGATTAAACCCACGAGTGTTGCACCAATACCCGCGCTGGCTAAGAAAAAGTTATTGAATGCTTCTGGAACCATAGTATCTGTCTACCTGCGCATAAGCTGTACGATCAACTCGGCGATTGCCAGGAATATGAGATCTAAACCAACCAGCACCAGGAGGGCGAAATCAATATATTTAGCGATTGTAGCAGTGCTGAGGAGCAAAGCGTTGTTAAAAACAAGATGCCCGCTGAGCCAGAGCAATGCGATAGACACAATGGCTAGAAGCAGTATGCCTCCAACGAACCAGCGTGCTCCTCGCCAATCCGCGCTGCTCGGCCACAGTTCAGAAGTAACTGTCAAGATCAGGTAGGGCACGAAGAGCAGCGTCCACCATGGCCAGCCTGGATGCAGAATGGTGTGCTGATTAATTCCATAATCCCAGAGATTATAGCCTGTAGCCGCCCAGTAGAGCAGTATGAACATGGCAATGCCTCCAAATAGAGGCGCAATTCCACTGAACCCATCTCCAATGTAGGTCACCAGGCGGCCTTGCGGCCGTGTGTATTGTACCTCACCCAGTTGGAGCGATTGTTTAGCTCCAGTCTTCATACCGCGACCACCATTTCTCGTTTGTGTTCTGGGTTGGACATGAAACAGCGTGATACTTGTGACACGAAAACCAAAGGGATAGAAAAGCAATACCACAAACGCATGACTCAATTCATGGAGCATTACACCTGGTGCATTCAGCCAGAACCAGATCATCAGGCCTCGCTCACCCCTGAGTCGATAGCCAATCTCGTCAACACGCCTTCGCAATCCCTTGCGTGTAATTCGAAGTATCAGGAAAAGCCCAACAACTCCAGCAATGATAAGCCATGGCAAGTATGGTTGCATCTGAGCTGTTTGATTGGGATCCAGCATCCATCTACTCCTCACGTTGGGATATTCCTACATGCTTACCTTTTCACGCTTTCAGGTTCGGATAACTTTGCTTTTTCTTCTAACACATCGCCTCTTGTGTCCTGGCCTTTGTGCTTGCGTTCATAAAACCTGCCCCATAATCCAAAACAAATAATGATCACAGAAACCAGGTAAATTACCTTGTCAATGCCAAACGTATCAGCAATACCCCCGATGAAGAGCAGAATCGGAATGGAGAAAGCATTGTATAGCATCAGTTGTAAGGCCAGGACTCGTCCCTTGATCCATTCAGGCGTAGATTCCTGGATAGCAGTTTGTGCTGGAATGTTAATGAAATCAATTGCTACCCCAGCAATGAACATGAAGAAAGGCACTGCTCCAAGATAAATCAGCTTGGAGCTTAGCCCTTGTTTTTCTATATAATGGCCAAGGAGATAGGATAGTGGCAACAGTACGATTGTGCCTGCCAGTACTAGACTGCCGATGAAGATGGCATGTTCCTTGCTCATGCGCTGAAGAATGCGCGGCATCACCACCGAACCGGCGACCAGGCCGACACCCGCGGGAGCAAAAACAAATGCCACAGAACTGGCTGGGAGGTTAAATAGCTTTGTGACAAGTGGTGTTGCCAGTTCACCGATCACCAGCAGGAGCACACCTGCAAACGAGAGCTGGATGACCGCTAAAAAAAGTTGGCTATTGCGACGGATAAAAGTCCAGCCCTCGCGCACCTCGTTCCATACGTTTTGTAAGGCGCCGATAGAATCCGTGGCAGTTTGCTCATGCTTTTCGTGCTTCCTCTCCGTGAAAGCTTTGGAAGGGATCAGCGAGATCAGTAGGGCGCTTACCAGGTACAATACTGCGATAATCGCATACAGTATTTCCGCCGGGAAGATCGGGATATTGCCGAGCTTAAAGGAGGGTAATAAGAGGAGAATGAGTGGCGCTAAAACGAGGAACCCGATTGCTTGCGACAATATGAACGTAATATTGAAGAGCGAGAGCGCTGACGTTAATTCTTCCTCATCGACGAGCAAAGGGATAGAAGCCCCTTCCGCCGGGGTAAAAAACTGGCCAATGCTTGATATCAGAAATGTGAGCAGGAAAATGGTGACAAGCTCGTTACGATTAATCACTAAAGAAACCACGAAGCCGAAAGTGGCAAATGCTCGTAGGATATTGCTGTAGAACAGTATACGACGCTTATTTCTATGATCTACGAATACGCCCGCTGGAGCGCCTATGATCACGGCAGGTATACTAAAACAGATGATAGCAAGACCTATAAGCGTCGTTGAACCGGTGATTTCTTGTATCAGCACAATGATCGCGAAGTTGGAGGCGTTGAGGATAGTCATGGAGATCAGTTGTGCCAGCCACAAGAGCAAGAAGTTCCTGTTCTTGAACAGGGTATGAAACCCTCTTTGTGGAGTGGCTGTAGTCATTACCCAATCTCCTCGTGTGTAACCCTCATTGGTCCAGTTGCGCTAAAAGACCTTCATACCGTGTTCTACACGATCATTCAATAGTTGAAGCGGTATCCGTATCTACTGCGCGGGAAAGTACCTGTTTGGTTCGTCGCTCAACTTCCGCACGTGGCAATAATACACGACGCCCGCATTTTTCGCAACGTAAGCCGATATCTGCTCCCAGGCGTACTACCAGCCATTCATAGCTTCCACAGGGATGCGGCTTACGCAGGCGTATCCGATCCCCAAGGTCAAGTTGCATTGGTGCCATGCATTTCTTCCTGTTCACTTTCGTCTAACTTCGGTCTATATAACCCATATTGTATAATGTACGACTCGACGCTGTCGGGAGTTTGATATTTGATTGGCCGCCCTTCTGCGACACGTTTACGTAAATCAGTGGCGGAGATATCAAATTGCGGCGCATCCACAATCAGCAGACGTTGCTTGATGCCTGGCAGGCGAGCCTCCAACCAATCATAGTAAGCCTCAGATTCATTATATCCAGGACGCCTGACTGCCACAAGGTGAGTCAATTGCCTTAGGATACCAGATGGGTTGTGCCAGCTAAGCAACTCCTCAAGGCTATCTCCACCGATTATGAAGTAGATGGCTGTATTACCTCCCCATTGTTTTCGCAACAATCGCAGTGTATCTGCTGTATAGGAAGGTCCTGGACGATCAAGATCAACCCTCGAGACTGTGAAATGCGGATTCGAGGCAATTGCTAATTCGAGCATTTCCAGACGATGCTCTGCTTCTGTGATCTCTGCATGCGTTTTATGAGGCGGCTGTCCGCTAGGCACAAAAACCATCTCCGTCAGTTGAAGAGTAACATACACTTCTTCAGCTACCACAAGATGACCATAATGTACCGGGTCGAAGGTTCCTCCAAGTACCCCAACACGCCGCATGTTTGCTGAGAGCTTATGATATTTCAACGTTTCTATACTCCCAAAAGGAACAGCACTTATCAGTAGTTGATCTCTATAATAGTCCAACAGGTTCACGAATAGTGAGATCAGCATTGGGTAGAGCAGTACGTAGAGCTAGCATTGCGTTTGAAACTATGCTATCTCGTCCCTCCGGAATCCAGAAGCGTAAAGTGAGCGTAATAATCTCGCCAGTATAGCCACTCACTGTACCAGTACTGTTGCCGAAAGCGCCTGCAACACCACTTAGGCTAAGTGTCGGTTCTGGTTTTATCATTACATCGGTTATTCCCTTGATAGTCTTGAGAATGCATTCGGTTGTTTGATCTTTATCATATGTATCAAGGGGGATTGTGATAGTAATGGTGGCACGTCTCTCTTCATAGATAGTTTTATTGACAACGATGCCACTGAAAAGCATGGAGTTGGGGACGATCACCTGTTCTCCACTTACTATGCGCAATTTGGTGGCGCGAAGCTGTACATCTTCCACCTTTCCAGTATATACGTCCGTACTGATCATATCCCCAATATGAAACGGCCCCTCTATGAGGAGGTAGATACCTGCAACGATGTTTTTCAGCAGATCTTGCAAAACAAAAGTGAAACCAACAGTGATTACACTAATGATGGCAGCAGGTATTCCGAATTGGATATTCCAGATAGTGAGTATCAAGAGAACAGCAATGAATAAAACCACTGTATAAAGGATGCGACCAAGTAAGATGCTAATGTTAATGCCGATATGCTCTTTTGCAGTTCCCACCGTGACAATCTTCAGTAAAGTGCGTCCAACGCCTATCGCTAGTAGAATGATAAGTGCACTCAATGCGAATTGCCAGACGAAATTACCGAGGGTTTTTACATTGAATATATCTGGGACTGGGACTATTAATTGTAGATAGGCGAGAATTTGAGTAGGAGGAACGCTAATAATGAAAGATACAACGATAACGCCTGCGATAACGGGGGGGATGATAATAAGGAAACCTATAATCTGGATCAACCAGTTGTCAAGTATGGTTTTTTTGAGACGGTGCACTAACAAGTACCGTAAGAATAGGCCCACACCCAGGGCAATTAGGAGAGTTACTATTATCATGATTATCTGGGTTGCTTGATTACTCATAGATATGAAATATCCTGTTACAAATGTGTTTATTGTAATAATATTGAGCGCATTATATCACAGAGGCTTTGTAGCTTACTGCGTCTTTAGTTGACCGCTTTTAGGGATATCTTGGGCACCGAGATGAGAACCAGGTATTGCCTACCTGGTTCTGTCTTTTCTCCGATTGTAAAGAAAGGGGCTGAGAACTTTTACAAAGGACTATGGAGCTGCTCTTCCGGCAAAGCACCAACGGGGCCCTCCCTGTCCATACGAGAGACGCGAATCACCGCGTTCTATTAAAATTATCCCTTGGTGCCAATGGCAGACAGGTAAAACCAGATCCCGTCGAAATCATCGGCGAGCATCTCCGCCAGCATTTGCTGGTAGTGCATCGTATACTCCTCTTCGGTGGTCACGCCGCTGCGGACATGGAAGGGTTGGATCAAGGTAAAGGCGATCATCCAGTGCTGACGAAAGCCTTCCCGGTGCTCCGGATCTGCGAGGTCATAGGCGTACTCCTTGTGGCTTACATCCCGGTAGCCCGCTTCCCGCAGCAGGCGCTTTAACACGGCGATGATCCCGATGTGCCGCCCATCTCGTGAGAAGCTGCGCCCCGTGACAAAAAGGGATCGCGACGCCACATTCCACAACCAGTTAAGTGCCGGGCTCGTAGTGACGGGCGCTTCCAGCTCCGTCAGGCGGATAATGCCGCCTGGCCGCGTGATGCGCAAGCACTCCGCAAGCAGTTGCGGCCAGGTATCCGGGCTCATAAACCCAAAGAGGGTGCGGGCGTTCACCAGGTCGAAGGACTCATTTGGAAAATCGAGCGGCTTCAATACATCCATCCTGGAGAAATGCGCATTGTCAAAACCGCGTACTTTCGCAAGGGAACGTGCGTAGTCAATCATCGGTTGTCCGATGTCGGCTCCCGTCACCTCGTACTCGGGGTGTTCGCCCGCTACTTCGATCACCCAGCCGCCGGGGCCGCAGGCAATATCGAGGATGTGGACTGGCGCCTTTCGCTCTCTGTAAATGCGGGAAAGGCGCTCGGAAAGGTCTGTCCCGAGTGCTCCCCCCATGCCCCTATTGAGAAGGGTGTCGGCATTAATCAGCCACGCCATTGTTTCCCCGCTATTAGGATCGGCTACGAAGCGATTGTCGCGCTTTGATGTATTGGTTGGTTGTGATGTGGTCATGGTGGCTCCTTTGTTTTACTGGTTGTCGGTTCATATGTGCTGAGCAACGTGGGCCAACAGCTCTTCTTCTATTTGCTGCCAGATCATTTGCTCTGCCTCAGTAATGGTGATTGGACGCCGTTCCTGGGCGGCCTCTTGCAGGATGGTTGAGACACGCTGTCGAGCAAGTGAAAAGCGTGCCTGCTGAACCGCAAGAGAAGGCATCGGCTGTAGCATGAGATCCCTGATAGCATAAAAGGTCTCGGGTGCAAATGCCAATAAGAGCAGTTCTGTATATTTCTGGAAGAGCGTTTGCCTGAATGGCGAGAAGTAGTCGGGCTGGGTGCTGGAAGCAAGCAGACAGCCCGCGACACTCTCTCCCTGAATGAGAGGGCAGGCGATTGCGCTCTCCTCCCACAGTAGCCAGTGGGCAGGCCAATGCGCCGATTGATCAGAGCGATTTGTCGTCAGCAGATGGCCGACAGTGGTAGTATATCCAGCCAGGGATTCTATCCCCAGGAACATCGCCTGCGGTTCGAGGTTTACCGGCCAGGGCGTCGTTCCCTGGCCGGTAAGCTCGCGCAGGCTGCGAACCTTGCACTCGGCTCCACCGGGCGGCATACACACGGCAATGGTGATAGACATCCCCACATTGTTGGGATCCAACTGCGCCAGTGCCTGCTGTAACACGAGGTTACTGATCGCCCAAAAGCGTCGCTGGGGGAGAGTAATCATATAGGTATTGATGACGCGAGCATAAAATTCGGAAGGGATCTCGACTGATTCGTTTTCTGCATATGGCCCAGTTTCTAGCTCAGCAAACTCGGGAAATTCCTGTGCTATCAACCCCCTCCATTCGGAGGACTCTGAAGATGGGAGAGCCCCGAGAAGCTGGCGTAGATTCTGGGGGCGGGGAATGGTCATCCCACTCGCCCAGCGCATCAGCGTCATCGGGTTGATCCCCAATGCAGAGGCTATTCTTTGCCTCTCCTGGGGATTTTTATTAATGCGAGTTCCCAACAGAGTGCGCCATGAATCCGGCTGATCCATCTTATGTTCCCTTTAGTATGTTTCGCCGCATTTTCTTGTGCGAAGATCTGCTGCTCATTAGCATAGCACCGCGTAGCCTTGAAGTCAACGATTTGCGGTTAGCGCATGATATCGTATTCACCCTCTTTATACCGCTGAGCTAATTCGCTTGCACTCATTTGTTCACCCCTCTTGACCAGCCCACAATCGGCAACGAGTTGTCCTACGATCTGTTCTGGTGTAGCTCCCGCTGATCGTAGTGGTTCAAGGCCAGCGCTTTGTGTGCGTTTAGAGAATCTTTTCCCGTGTTCATCAAGCAAAAGTGGCACATGTGCGAAGGTGGGAACAGGAAATCCGAGCGACTCGAATAGCAGAATCTGGCGGGCAGTAGATTGTAGTAGATCAGCTCCCCTCACGACCTGGTTGATGTGCATCAGAGCGTCATCTACGACCACGGCAAATTGATAAGCAAAGATGCCATCCGAGCGGCAGACAATAAAATCTCCTACCGCTTGCTGTACCTGCTCTTCTACTGGCCCGACCAGCAGGTCAGCGAAGGAGACAGTCCGCTCATCGTCTACCCGAAAACGCAATGATGGGCGGCGATTATTAGCCTCGTGTTGCCTGCGCTGTGCCTGTGTCAGGTAGCGGCATGTGCCAGGGTAGCGTGGGCCTTCATCCTCATGCGGAGCGCTAGCAACGCGAGCAATTTCTGCGCGACTGCAATAACATGGGTAAATCAGACCTTTATCTAGCAGGTGCTGCAGATAAGTAGTATATATCTCCTGTCGTTCGCTCTGGATATATGGTGCATATGGTCCACCGATGTCAGGTCCCTCGTCCCAGTCCAGTCCCAGCCAGTACAGGTCGAAGAGCATTCGTTCACTAGCTCCTGGACGCACTCGGGGTCGATCAAGGTCTTCTATTCGTAGCACAAATTGTCCATCTGCACAACGCGCAAAGAGCCATGCCAGCAATGCGGTGCGCAGATTACCCAGGTGCAGGTCACCGGTTGGGCCTGGTGCGTACCGACCACGAATCAGATGCTGCATTTTTCTGACCACGGACAGGCTATATCCTGGTCATCCTGTCTCTGTCCGGCTATTACAGGATACACCTTGAAATCAGCCAGTAAATCAACCAGCACACACAGGGGAAGGCCAACAACATTGAGATAACACCCATCGATACACTCGGTTGGCTGAAACGCCGGATGTTGGATACCATATGCGCCTGCTTTGTCCATAGGATCACCACTCGCTAAATACGCGTCTATTTCAGCCAGGCTGTAATTGCGCATCAATACAGGGGTAATACAACTTGTGGCTTCTATCCTGTGCTGCCCTTCAATTTTGTGACTCACTGCAATTCCTGTTATTACGTGATGCCAGCGACCTCGTAATGACAAGAGTAATTGGCGAGCATGAGCTTTGTCTCGTGGCTTGCCGAGAATCTCGCCATGCAGCAACACCGTGGTATCAGCGGTAATCACTAATCGGCCAGCAGCTTCCTGCAATTTAAGCGCTTCGGCTGCTTTGTGTTTAGCGAGCCATTGCGCCATCTCCTCGGCAGGACCTGGAAAACGTTCCTGGGCCGCATCTTCGTCGACCGGTGGGGTACGCACGGAATACGGCAAGCCTAGGAGCTGTAGCATTTGCCTCCTGCGTGGTGAAGCAGAGGCTAGTAGTAAGGGTAGAGATGTCGTCATGTCTCTATACGCTCCAATGTCGCTACACATTCGATATGTGCGGTCTGGGGAAACATATCCAGTGGCTGCACCGACAGCAGACGATAAATAGGATGAAGATGGCAAAGTATATTCAAATCGCGTGCAAGGGTAGAGGGTTCACATGAAACATACACAATCCTGTCCACAGCATGCTGCACAAGTGCGTTGAGTACAACCTGCTGGCACCCAGCTCGCGGGGGATCAATTACCAGTCCGTCAATGTGGCATTCAAGCGTTGGCAGCAGTTCTTCCACTTTCCCTTTGAGTATTTCCACGTTGCTCACTTCTCGAAGATTCCACTGCGCATCTTTAATCGCGCTGGCTGATTCCTCGATGGCGAAAACTTTATCTACATGTCGGGCTAGTAAAAGCGCAAACGTGCCGACACCGCAATAAGCATCAACGATGGTGCGTGGACGTTCGTGGGAATGTTGAGCGGAAACCGCCAGACCGTCCAGCACCATCGTTGCCATTTTTTCAGCCTGTGCGGTATTGGTCTGAAAAAAGGAGCTTGGACGAATACGGAATAGCTCTCCGCCGAGCATTTCCTCCATCGTCTCGGTATGCAGATCAAGTCCCGCCTCCGCAAGTTGCTGTGCGATGTTCGGGTCAGGGTGAGGTTGAATAAGCACCTGGCCTGTCGCCGCTCCACAGCGAATCAAGACCTGTGGTCGCTGATTTGGTACTGCGCTCAGCACATCCAGGGCGAGGTTGATCTGTTCATGCGCGATTGGGCATGATTCTAGTGGCAGTACGCGATGCGTGCCTCTGGCGGTCAGCCCGGGTTGTCCGTTGTGATTGACGGAGAAACGCATATGATTGCGATAATGCCAGGGGACATCACAAGCTGCTGTTTCGAGCACCGGGGGATTATCGAAACCACCTGTATCATGCAGCAACTCTTGCACGATCGAGCGTTTCCACTCCAGTTGCGCTTCATAGCGCATATGCTGGAGTTGGCAGCCGCCGCATACTCCAAATACCGGGCACGATGCCTGGATACGTAGCGGTGAAGCATGATGAATCTCAGTAATCCATACACGCGGGGGGCGTGCTTTCCAATAGCGTTTGCGTCTTTTAGGCGGCTGCGCAGGCGCTTCGACTGCAATCGTAACGCGTTCTCCTGGTAAGCCCGCGGGAACATGTAGCGGTCGAGTACACTGCTCACCAGCCTCATTTTGCTCAGTGATCTCGGCAAGCGTAGTGCCCTCGCGAGTTAGAGCGCCGAGTGTGACGGTATGATAGGTAGTAAGCGGTTCTTCTCTGATCATTTTTTCCTGGCTCTTTTTTTAGAATTCGTTAAGCCGGGTAATTGTTTTGTCTTACTTGCGCCTGGTAACTGCC
>WNFE01004169.1_pt1 | contig 10738 bp, 10 predicted proteins | sample 5400451 | NCBI WGS metagenome assembly WNFE01 (sample SAMN13153344, study PRJNA577476) | soil metagenome | isolation source: 200 cm saprolite under Douglas fir tree site 2 hole 2 | place: USA:California | collected 2015-04-18
CAATGGCCAAAGCCAGAAGCACGCGAGGCCGAGCAGGGTGGCGGACGCAAGGACGTCCCGGCAGACCCTGTAGCGCGACGGAAACCGCCGGTACAGCAGCCACAAGGCGAGCGGAGGAATAGCGAAGTGGATGGTTCCGTACCAGATATCCCAAAACTCGATGAGCTTGTGATGGCCGAGAAACCATGACTGGATGCGGGCTTCCTGAAAGATTCCCAGCCACCGTTCCAGGTGGATGATCTGGTTGGCGTGGTGCATGCTCGGTCCACGCGACCCCTGGACCCTGGCCCTGATCCATTCGTACACCTCGTAGACGATCAGCAGGCTGAAGGCTTCGATCCACCCCGCTTGCCGCAATCCGAAGCGCCGGAGCCGGCCCGGCTGTCGCGGCGGGGACTGATCGGTCTCCGGGCCAGTACGAAGCAACATGGTGTCGTTCATCCTCCCGATAAACCGACGACGTTCGCCAGTCGCCGCGCGAACGCCACGGGTGAACGGGTTCAGCCGCTAAGGTAAGCAGTCGGCCGCTGGGCAATCGTTGACTCGTGGCCCTCGTCGGCGGCTTCTATCGAATTCCATGCTTGCAAGCGTGTTCACCGTCGGTCCGAGCCAGGGAAGCATCCATCAGATATTCACCTGGTTCGGTGCCAGCGACAGCTTCGCCAACTCGGCGCAGTCGCTGCTGGTCGGACCGCTACGCATTGTGACCGTCCTGGTGTTGGCGTTTGCCATTACCCGGCTGGTGCCCCGACTCTCCCGCCGGTTGGTCCGATCACTGCAGCTGCGGACCCCCCTGAAGCTGACGTCGGCGCGGGCCGACGGGCGGGCCACGACGATCGCAGGTGTCTTTGCCAGTTTGTTCCGGGCGGTTGTGTGGCTGATCGCCTCTCTGACGTTCCTTGGGGTACTCTGCAGCAACCTTGCTCCGATTGGGGCAACGGCCACCGTGGTGGGTGCGGCCGTCGGCTTCGGAGCGCAGTCACTCGTACGCGATTTCCTGTCCGGCGTGCTTATCCTGGCCGAGGATCAATACGGATTCGGGGACTCGATCACTGTTGGTGACATCACCGGCACGGTCGAGAGTCTCAACCTGCGCACGACCAGGGTTCGCAGCCTCGACGGGATGGTGTGGTACATCCCCAACGGCGAGATCCGAAAGGTCGGTAACAACTCCGAGGGCTACAGCCAGGCTGTCGTCGACGTCGAGGTGCCCCCTGGGACGGACCTGACCAGAGCAGGGGACCTCGCCGTGGACGAGGCGAACGCCCTGGCTTCTGACGTCGAGTGGCGTGACGTGATCCTGGACTCTCCAGTCTTCATGGGTGTGCAAACACAGGATGCCATCGGCGTTGCCCTCAGAATCGTGTGCAAGACCACAGCCGGTGAAAACCTCCGCACCGCCCGGGCACTCAGGACTCGGATCTACGAGCGGCTCCGCCAGGAAGGAGTGGCCTGGACGACGACCACCTCGACGGACGGGCAGTCACGGCGCGCTACTCCTCGCGGTGGAGGAGGAAGGTCCCCGTCGCCCGGCTGACCAAGCGGCCGTCGGCATCACGCACCATCGCCTCGGCGTAGGCGACCTGGCGGGCGGCCCTCACTACCTCGCCACGGACGGTGAGTATGGCGCCGGCCTCCGCGGCGCGGATCGTTTCCGTCTTCATCTCGAGGGTCGCCCGAGTCCGATCCCGTCCTGCCAGACCCGCGTTGATGGCGAAGTTCATTGCCGCATCGAGGATCACGCCATGCACGCCGGCCTGCACGATCCCGTGGGGGTTGCAGGCGAGCTTGGTCGGAACCCATCGTCCCCCCACCCAGGCTTCGCCGTCGGCGGCTTCCCCGTACTCCTCGAAGGCCCCCCCGATCGCGCCGATGATCTCCATCCCGCCGTCGCCCAGCCAGCGGTCCATATTTTTCATGGGCCGGAGGCTAGCCCGGAGCTCAAAACGACCTCTCCGTTTGATCAACGTGTCGACGTAGGATCAACTTGACCGGTTGGTCTAGTTCTCAAGGAGCCACACATGCCCACAGCGGTGATCGTCGACGCGGTACGTACAGCGGGCGGTAAGCGCAACGGCAAGTTGTCGGGTTGGCACCCGGCCGACCTGGCCGCGGAAACCCTGACAGCCCTGGTCGAACGCAACAAGATCGACCCCGCCCAGGTCGATGATGTCGTTATGGGATGCGTCATGCAGGTCGGCGCCCAGGCCGTCAACGTCGGCCGGAATGCTGTGCTGGCTGCCGGTTTTCCGGAATCGGTGCCCGCGACCACCGTCGATCGCCAGTGCGGCTCGTCCCAGCAGGCGGCGCACTTCGCAGCCCAGGGTGTGATGGCCGGCGCCTACGACATCGTGATCGCCGCCGGCATCGAGGTGATGAGCCTGGTTCCCATGGGCTCCTCCGTCATGGTCCGCGACGCCGGTGCTCCCTTCGGGCCCAGGGTGATGGAACGCTACGCCGCAGCCGGCGGGCTCGTACCGCAGGGCATCTCGGCCGAGATGATTGCCGACCAGTGGGGCCTGTCGCGAGAGGACCTCGACGCCTACGGTGCCCGCAGCCAACAGCTGGCCCTCAAGGCTGCGGAGGAAGGTCGTTTTGATCGTGAGATCCTGCCCGTCAGGGTGAAGGCTCGGGACAGGGATACGGGCAACATCATCGAGTCCGACGACCTCTTAACGAGGGACGAGGGCATCCGGCCCGGCACGACCGTCGAAACACTCGCCAACCTGAAACCGGCCTTCAAGCAGGACGGAAAGGTGACCGCGGGCAACTCCTCCCAGATCACTGACGGCGCTTCGGCCTGCCTGATTATGAGCGAGGAGAAGGCGAACCAGCTCGGTTATACGCCCAGAGCCCGGTTCCACGCCTTTGCGCTGGCAGGTGTCGACCCGATCACCATGCTGACCGGGCCGATTCCGGCGACGGCAAAAGTGCTCGAACGGGCCAAGCTGAGTATGGACGACATCGATCTGGTCGAAATCAACGAGGCCTTCGCTTCGGTCGTGCTGGCGTGGGAGAAAGAACTTCACCCTGACATGAGCCGGGTCAATGTCAATGGCGGTGCTATCGCGCTGGGCCATCCGCTCGGCTGTTCCGGGACCAAACTGCTGGCCACTTTGGTCAACGAGCTGGAGCGCACCAGTGGCCGTTACGGTCTCCAGACCATGTGCGAAGGCGGCGGCATGGCGAACGCCACCATCATCGAACGCCTGGGTTAGAGGTCCGTACCCTCGTAGCCTGGGGGAAAATGGTTCTCGAGCTCGTCATTGGCTTCGCACTGTTCCTGGTGATCCTACGGGTCGGCCTGTTTGTGCTGCGGGCCATCGCTAACCCCCCGCCTCCGCCCAAGGAGGGCCAGCTGAGGCCGGTCAACCTGAGGTATCGCTGCGTCGTGTGCGGCGCAGAGGTGAAGATGACCAAGGCTGGAGAGGACCTCCCGGAAGCCCCCCGCCATTGCCTGGAAGACATGCAACTGGTCACGCCGGTTGAATGACGCGCAGCTGACACCTTTCCCCAGACTGTGGACAAGTCTGGGGAGAGTCACACAGATGTAACTTTGCGCCTACCTTGACGTTACCGATAGCGCGTAGCCGTAATAAATCCAGCCGTGATCAACGCCAAGCCGACTAGAAGATAGGCATTCTTGGCACCGCCCGGCAAAAGCCCGAGGTAGTTGGCCAGGATCGTCAACATGCCCAGGATCAGGAACGCCAGCAAGAGCACGGGAACCCAGCGAGGGCTCTCCTTGTATTCCTTGGGAATCGGCGGGGTGTACCGCCCCGACGCGGGCGGCGTCACCCGACCGGGCTTCGTGCCGCCCTTGGGTGTGACCCGCCCGGGCGCGTCCTTCGTCCTCCTGGCCATATTGCGAGAATAGTGAGAATGCCGGCTCGAATCCTCGTCATCGACAACTACGACAGCTTCGTCTACAACCTGGTCCAGTACCTCGGCGAACTGGGCGCCGAACCCATCGTGCACCGCCATGACGCGATCGATCTGCCCGGCGTCACCACACTCGAGCCGGATGGCATTCTGATTTCTCCTGGACCGGGTCGGCCGGAAGACGCAGGTATCAGCAACCAACTGATTGTGGATTTCAGTGGGAAATTGCCGATCCTTGGCGTTTGCCTGGGCCATCAGTGCATCGGCCAGGCCTTCGGTGGTCGGGTCGGACGAGCGCCCGCGGTGATGCACGGCAAGACATCATCTGTTCGTCATGACGGCCAGGGGGTGCTGGCCGGACTGGCCAACCCGTTCACGGCGACCCGCTACCACTCTCTGGTGGTGGAGCGGGACTGGTTGCCCGATGTGCTCGAAATCACGGCCGAAGCGGAGGACGGGACCATCATGGGCCTCCGGCATCGGGACCTGCCCGTCGAGGGACTCCAGTTTCATCCCGAGTCGATCCTGACCGCCGATGGTCACCGTATCGTCGCCAACTGGCTGGCGACCTGCGGCCAACCCGAGGCCCTGAGCCAAATCACGTCGTAGTCGTATGTCCGGTCGTTGTCGTCGTGGCCCCAGTGAACTGACCGACGAAGATCGTGACGTTCGAACCTCTCGGCGCCGTGCCTCCGCTCGGATCCTGGGACTGGACGATTCCGTCCTTCGCAGGATTGATGACCCTGACAGGGCTGACGGTCACCTGAAAACCAGCGCTCCTGAGTGCCTGGATCGCCGCATCCTGGGTCTGGCCCACCTCATCGGGCACGGCGATCTGTTCCGGGCCGGTGGAAATGTAGATGGTCACCGTCGTACCCCTCGACACCAAGGTGCCGGCCGGCGGACTGGTCCTGGTGACCTGACCCTGCGGGATGCTGGACGATGCCTCCTGGGCGCTCTTCACCTGCAGACCCAACTGGCCGAGATCGTTGCCGGCTACCCCGGGATCCTTCCCCATCTCGTCGGGGATCTTGACGTTGCCCTTGCCGGACGAGACGACCAGCGTCACGTTCGAGCCCTTGTTGACCGTGCTTCCGGCCGGCGGCGCCGTCCGGATGACGTTGCCCTGACTGACCGTGTCGGACGCCTCCTGCGTCGGGAACACCTTGAACTCGGCCTGCTGCAACGTGGCGGTGGCAGTCTGCTGGTCCTGACCGGACACGTCCGGGATCTGGATAGTCCCGGGCCCCACGCCGACGATCAGCGCTACCGATGTTCCCTTCGCAATCGTGTTCCCTGTCTTCGGGTTGCTGTCAAGCACCTTCCCGACCTGTCCGGAGTCGCTGGTGGTCTGGGTCTGCTGGGTCACATGCAGGCCGAGGTTCTGGAGTTCGGTCTGTGCCGCCCCAGCATCGGCCCCGATGATGTCGGCGGGGATGGTCACCTTGGTGCTGGCGGTGTCGAACACCCCGAGTTGTTTCCCGAGCAAGAAGAGCAGGGCGCCTAGCACGGCGAGCATCAGGACCAGCACCGCGATCCAGGCGCCGGTGCGTCGTTCGCGCGTCGGTTCGACCGGGACCGGGTGCGGTCCGGTTGCACGAGGCAGGACCTGGGTACCGGCGATGGCGGGCTGCAATCGGGTGGCCGCAACCGGCGGGGGAGGCGGCGGCGGTACCGCCAGGACGGACCGCCCGGCCAGGTAGCGCGCCAGGTCGGCCCGCATGTCGTCGGCGCTTTGGTAGCGCTGTGCCGGATCTTTGGCCATGGCCTGGAGGATGATCGCCTCCAGCGACGGGGGAACCGCCCGGTTGATCTGGCGCGGCGGCACGGGGTCCTCGCGAACGTGCTGGTAGGCGATGGCCACCGGGTTCTCCCCGGCGAACGGCGGCTTGCCGGTCACCATCTCGTATAGCACCACGCCGAGCGAGTAGATGTCGCTTCGCGCGTCCACCCCGTAGCCCTGGGCCTGTTCGGGAGAGAAATAGGTCGCCGTGCCCATGACGGCGCCTGTCTTCGTCAGCCCGTCCTGATCGCCGACCGCCCGGGCGATGCCGAAATCCGCCACCTTGACCTGGCCGTTGGAGTCCATCAGGACGTTTCCGGGCTTGACGTCGCGATGGATGACGCCGTTGCTGTGGGCGAACGCCAACGCACCCGCGACATCAGCGGCGATGGAGGCCGCCTTTTCGGGAGGCAGAGGCCCCCCACGGATTTCTTGCGCCAGAGTGCGGCCCTCGTCCACGTACTCCATGACCATGAAGTAGGTGCGCTCGCCCTCACCCCAGTCGTAGATGGACACGATGTGGGGATGCGAAAGGTTGGCGGCGGCTTGCGCCTCCCGACGGAAGCGAGCGACAAACGCCTCGTCGACCGAGAGCTCCGGAAACAGGACTTTCAGAGCGACGGGCCGGCCGAGCAGCAGATCCTTGGCCAGGTACACCTGGGCCATGCCCCCGCGGGCGACGTGGCCCACGAGTTCGTAACGGTCATTGAAGACTTGGGCACCCTGCTGGGGCATCGTTCAGAGCCTAGGGGCCGGCCAGCGCCGCCTGGAGTACGGCCCTGGCGATCGGAGCGGCGATGGCGCCACCGGTGGACTCATTGCCCTCGGGCTGGTTTTCGACCAAAACGGCCACGGCCACCTTCGGATGGTCAGCGGGAGCGAAGCACACAAACCAGGCATGAATGGTGTTGTTGCCGGTCTGGGCGGTACCCGTCTTGCCGGCTACTTGGACGCCGGGGATTTGCGCGGCCGCGCCGGTGCCACTCTGGACGACCGACTGCATCAGCTGAGTCATCTGTGTCGCAGTTTGTGGTGATGTGGCGACCAACCACGGGGACGGTTGGTAGGTGCGGACGATCTGACCCTCGCTGTTGGTTATGGCTTTCAGGATGTGGGGCTTCATGATGACACCGTGGTTCGCGATGGCGGACGCGACCATCGCCATCTCGAGGGGTGTGGCGGCCACGTTTTCCTGCCCGATGGCGGATTTGGCCAGCCCGGGCAGGTCGTGGGCGAAGGAGGCGGCGCTGGGGAAGAAGGAAGCGGCTGCCGCGGGCAGATCGATCGGCGGCGTCTTGTCGAACCCGAAGCCCTGCGCTTCGCTGGCCATCGCGCCCGCGCCGAGGTCCAGGCCGATCTGTGCGAACCCGGTGTTGCAGGAGACTCGGAACAGATCGGCCAGCACACCGCCGCACAGTTCGCCGCCGAAGTTTCGCAGGACTTGCCCGTTCGTCTGAGGCAGGGTCAAGCCTGACAGCACCGGGTAGGACCGGTTGGCCAGGGCGGCGTTGTGGTCATACAGCGCCGACGACGTGACCACCTTGTAGGTCGATCCGGGGAAGAACCGGTCCCGGTACGAGCGGGGCAACATCGGGTGGGTCGGATCGGCCTGCTCCTTCTTCCAGTAGTCCCGCACCTGCTGCTGATCGTGGAGCGCGAGCGGATTCGGGTCGTACGAGGGGTTGCTCCACAAGGCGAGGAGCGCGCCGGTTGTCGGGTCGAGGGCGACCACGGCCCCCTGCCGGTTCCCGAGTTGCCGTTCCGCGACTCGCTGGAGGGAGTCGGACAGCGTCAACGTGACGGCCTGGCTCTTGTCGCGCTGGACGGTGAGGTCTCTCAGACTCTTGGGCAGGTGAAACGGGGCGTTGGCGCCGGTGAGGTCAGCGTCGAAGTTCCGCTCCGCTCCGTCCTCGCCGTAGGTGAACGAAAAGTACCCCGTGATCTGGCCGAAGAGGTTCCCCTCCGGGTACAGCCGGAGATATTTGAACTGGTCGGATGTCGGTTGGGAATGCGCCAGAACTTTTCCATCCGCCGTCAGGATGTCGCCCCGCTTGGTGTTGAACTTCTTCAGTGCCAGGCGGGTGTTCAGAGGATGGTGGTTGAGTCCGTTGGCTCGCACGACCTGCAGATAGTTGAGCTGGGCAAACAGGAGCAGAAACAGGACGATCATGCCGATCCCGACCAGCCGGATTCGTTGGTTCATGGGACGGCGATCACGGTGTCGGCAGAGGCCACCGACCCAGCCAGGGATGGCTCCGTCGAGTCATGGGAGATACGGAGCAAAAGCGCCAGCAGGATGTAGTTGGCGATCAACGAGCTGCCGCCGTACGAGACGAACGGCAGGGTAATGCCGGTCAGCGGGATCAGCCTGGTGACTCCTCCGACAATGACGAACGTCTGGACACCGATGGTGAGCGCCAGTCCAGCCGCCAGGAGTTTTTCAAAGCCACGCTCGCATCGAACTGCGATCCTGAGCCCGGTGCCCACCATCAACAAAAAGGCAGCCACGATGGCGACCGAACCGAACAGGCCGAGCTCCTCGCCCACAGCGGCAAAGATGAAGTCGGTCGCGGCGGCTGGTATTCGCTGCGGGCTGCCAAGACCAGGACCGTCGCCGAACATTCCTCCGGCCGCCATCGCGAACCAACCCTGGATGATCTGATAGCCGGTGGTGTTGTGCAGCGGCCACGGGTTGCGCCACACCTGGATCCGGGACTTGGCGTGGCCGATCACCTTCAACGCGAATCCCGAGCCGGCTGCGAACAAGACCGCGCCGAGGCCCAGGTAGTAACCCCGACCCGTTGCCAGCCACAGCATTCCGATGAACAGGGCAAAGAAGAGAAATGACGACCCCAGATCGTTCTCGAAGAGGAAGATCATCAGGGACAGGGCCCACGCCAGCAACACCGGTCCGAGGTACTTCGGATCGAGCAGGAGGTACCGGCCGACGCGCAGGGTTCCCCTCGAGAGCAGCTCACCTCGTTCGAACATGTACGAGGCGAAGAAGATGGCAAGGGCGATCTTCGCCAGTTCTCCCGGCTGGAAGGTGACCGAGCCCAGCCGGACCCACAACCGTGCGCCGTTGATGTTGCTTCCTATGCCGGGGGCAAGGGGAAGCAGGAGGAGACCGATGCCGATCAAGGCGAAGCTGTAGCGATACCGCTCGAGGTCGCGGACCCGGCGAACCACGAACAGCGTGGCGAGAAAGGCAGCCACACCGATCGCTGTCCAGGTCGCTTGCAGCGCAGCCAGGTGGCGGTCGAGCCGAGCGATGAACACGTACCCGATTCCATTGAGCAGGCATGCCGTCGGCAAGAGGACCGGGTCGGCGTACGGCGCCAACCGGCGCATGCCGATGTGGGCGATGACCAACAGCCCAAATACGATCCCGAGGAACGGCCCGATGTTGGCGGGCAGGGAGCCTGCCTTGCCGAGGCTGGCCAGCACGTACAGCCCACCGGTAAGCAACAAGGCGAGCACGATCAATCCGAGTTCGGTGCGCCGGCGGGCCGGCGGGCCCGCAGCTCTCGTCCTTCTCACGGACCGCTGAGCGGAGGGGTCGCCGTCGCCTGGTGGGCTGCCGCTTCCGACTGCAGGTTGCGCACGTACAGGCGGGCAGCCGCCAGCGTGGATTCCTCTTTCCCGCTCTGCAGGTCCGGGACGCGACTCGGAAGAACACTGGACACGGGCACCGACGTTCGCTCGGCCACGGTCGGCGAAAACCACAACAGGCCGTCAGGGCGGCCTTTGAAAATCACGATCTGAGCTCGCTGGACTCCGACGAAGTAACTGCCCCGGGCGTAATAGCCGACCGCGGCCACAGCTGCTCCGAGCAAGGCGAGGACGAGAACCACGAACGCCACGACACGAACGGTGACCGCTCGCCGGCGTGGGCGGAGCGACTCCTTCCGTTTGCCCAACCGACCAGTCCGTCCACCCGGGCGATCGTCGGCCTCGGTGGCGTCCTTTTCCAACCCCTCATGGGGAATGACGAGGCCAGAATCGCCGGCGAGAGCTTCCGAGGCGGCGATGGCCTGGTCGTCGTCGTCGACGACGTCAACGACCACCACGGTGATGTTGTCGCTGCCTCCCTGGCTGCGTGCCTCCTTGACCAGCTCTCGAGCCGCCTCGCCGGGCTGCTCCACTCGTCGGAGGACGCTCGCCACCTTCTTGTCGTCGACTTCCTTTGTCAGACCGTCGCTGCAGAGGAGGAACCGGTCTCCCGTGACGGGCAGCACATCCAGAATGTCGACCGGGACGTCCGGATCGATGCCAAGAGCCCGGGTCAGCACGTGGCGTTGCGGATGGATGTCGGCTTCGGCCTGGGAGAGCTGGCCGTCATCGATGAGGGCCTGGACAAGACTGTGGTCCGTCGTCAACTGCTCGAATTCTCTCTGCCTGAGCAGGTAGACGCGGGAATCGCCCACATTGACGATGGCGAGTTGCTCTTCGCCTCCATCGTTGACCAGGGCCAGCGCGACCAGGGTTGTGCCCATGCCGCGCATCGTCGCCTGGCTCTGGGACCGTTGCCACACCGAACGATTCGCCTCTCTGGTCGCGACCACCAGCCCGTCCGAGGTGCGATCGTGCTGGAAGGCATCCTTGAGCGCCTGGATGGCCGTCAGGGCGGCCACTTCACCAGCGGCGTGACCTCCCATCCCGTCGGCCACGGCGAAGAGGGGAGGGTCGACCAAAAGCTGGTCCTGGTTGTTGGTGCGCACCAGGCCGACGTCGGTCGCCGAGCCGAACCTGAGGCGGGTCATGCGGGCGTCACCTGTTGACCTCCAGCACCGTTCTACCCACCTGGACCCGGTCGCCTCTTCGGAGCCGGACGGCGCTTGAAACCGCCTTCTGATTGACAAAGGTGCCGTTGGTAGAGCCGAGGTCTTCTACGTACAGCGTGCCGTCGCGACGAAAGACGCGGGCATGAAGATTGGAGACAAACGTGTCGTCGAGAGAAATGGCGCATCCGGGAGCGCGGCCGACCGTCAGTTCGTCGGTCAGCTCGTAAGTCTGGCCTTTGCGTTCGCTCGGTTCGACCACTACCAGGCGCTCGCCCGCGGCGCGCCGCTC
>WNFE01004170.1_pt1 | contig 10736 bp, 9 predicted proteins | sample 5400451 | NCBI WGS metagenome assembly WNFE01 (sample SAMN13153344, study PRJNA577476) | soil metagenome | isolation source: 200 cm saprolite under Douglas fir tree site 2 hole 2 | place: USA:California | collected 2015-04-18
AAAAAGAAATAAACGTCGTTTGCCACCTGTTTGACGGTCGCTTCGCGCGGCGGGCTCGCCTGTGCAGCGGCAGGCAGCCCCGAAAAGCAGACGCCGGCAAGCAGTAGGAGTGTCAAAACGACGGGCGTCATGAAGACTGCCCGTGCGTCAATCGGCACGCGGCAAAACGTGTTCAGGTGCGAAGGTGCCATGTGAATTTCCTCCCCGATCGTCGAGGCGATCATATCAAGGATCTTTCTCGGCGTCGCACGGCCGCCTGCAGGACTCGGAACTCACCACCGGACGATCGCGAGCCCGGCGGTCACGTCGATGCGGTGTTCGCGGCTTAGCCGGCGCTCATTGGCGCTGGCGATCGTATTAGGCTGCAATTCTTGACGGACGTAATCACGGCCCGCTATGCAAGGAGAGCCCTGACCACAGCGCAGCCCCCCAGATCATAACGGCACTGGTCGCGTGCGAACGTGTCGCGACCAGGCGTGAAGCCGGGTCGAGTTGACAATTACCGTGCGATTGCCTCGCTACCTTCATTTGAAGACGGGCATTTTCGCCTCCGAAATGTGCAAAGCGCCTCGGCTCTTGATCGGCAACGGGTGAAACGCGCCGATTTTCAGAATGAGCATTGACACGAAAGCGGAATTTGCCAGCTTTACAGTCAGCTCCCTTTGTCGCTCGGGACACTCCCCCGATTGCGCCGCGTACTTAAGGCACCCATCTACAATTACCTCGATTCAAGGAGAAACTCCCATGCAGCCTGAAAGCAAGTATTGGTTTCCGGCCAAGCGCTACGGTTGGGGTTGGGGGCTTCCTGGTACTTGGCAGGGCTGGCTAGTGTTGGCCGCTTTCCTCGGGCTGTTAGTGGCTGGTACTATTCTCTTTCCGCCCAACGCAACGCCCGTTTTCTATTTTGTTTATATCGTCATGCTTGGTGTGGTGCTTTTCGGCGTGTGTTGGCTCAAGGGTGAGCCCCCGCGCTGGCGGTGGGGGAACGACGAACGCGCGTAACACTCAAGTCAAGACGACCGTTCAAGCGGCTGCACCGTCTCGATCAGCCCTTTCGCTGGCCTACGGTCGTCGCCGATGCGATTTCCGGCGCGGCGCCGTCTTGGCTGAGGCCGGCGGCTTCGCTGCATTCGGTGTAGCGACGACGGGCTCTTGCGCAAGCGCCTTGCTCGCCAGCCGGCGCAAAGCTTCCGGGCGCGATGGCTTGTCGTCTTGGGCTGCGATCCATTCGTCGAGTCGCGCCAGCTCCGGGGGATGAAGGCGGACGCCGATGAGCGTTGCCTCTGGCCGGCGGAGGGCGACCGAAGGCTAATGCAGCGCGCCTACAGCGGGGTTGTCCATGCGCCATTCCGAGCTGGCCGCTAGGATGGCGCCCCGCCTGGGCGAGGCCACTCGGTGGGCGCGCTAGTCTAATGCATTTGAATAAGACGATCGGCCGGGCAATGGGGTGAGAAACGTAGGAGCCCCGCTCCTACTGGAGAGTGCCAATGGCTACGGTATTGGTTCGCATGTGGGTCTGCATGCCGGATTCATGCCTTCCACCGTGAACCAATGTCGCCCTTGCTCGCCCCACCTTGTTCGCGATGTAGTCTCTCGCTCCGTCATTATTGGCGCCAAATTTTGTGTACACGTAGGTGAGCTTCGCCGCGTTCCTATTCGCTAGCGCCTTATAGAAATTCGGAACCGTGGAGCGATGATCCTTGCCCTCCCCCATCCAGATGTCGACCAGGTAGATCGATGAGAACAGGTTGGGATCGCTGCTGGTCAGCAGGTTGATCCCAGGTTTGTAGCCGCCCGAGAAGAGATAAAGGATCTGCCGGGACGGGGTGAGGCCCTTCGCCTTGAGTGTCTCCATCAGGGAGCGATAGGCCTCGGTGCCGTTCACGTTGTTGTTGAGCGCAACGAAGATGTGAAACTTGTCTTTGATGTTGGCCATGTAGTTCCACATGTAGACGCCACTCTGAACCCCACCCACATCGATGCCGCCAAACACGACCAGGAGCGGGGCATCGGCGTCAGGGGCTATGGACAGCTTCCCGTGGCTGGAAATGTCAACGGAAGTGACGGCCTTGGTGGCGGTATCAGGATCACTCATCTCGATCCTTCCTTTCCCCGGAGCCCGATTCCCTGCGGCGGCCGGGCTTCCTCGGTCTGTCCGGTGGTGAGGCACGTCCCCTCACCCGGCGATGATGAATAGGCTGCAGGCCTGGTCGGCAGCCTGGGCGTCGTCTGCAGCATCGCCCATGGTACAGCTCCCGACATCGCCGGAAAAGGCGTGGCCAATCCCACAGCGATTCTTCTCAGCGCCATCATGATGCTCAATTATCTCGGCGAGCGCTCCGCGGGAAACCGCATCGAAGCCGCTCTTGAGAAAGTCCATCGCGACGGCACTCACGTCACCAAGGACGTCGGCGGCAACGCCGGCATCGAAGAATTCATCGACGCAGTCACGGCGGCGCCATCACGCTCAAGCTCGCCGACAACGCGTCTGTCACCGCCGTCTACAAGGCGAGCCTCGCCGACATCAAGGAAGGCGACTACATCGGCTCTGGCGCGGCCCCGCAGCCCGACGGCAGCCAGAAGGCGATCGAAGTGCACATCTTCGCCGTCTCGATGCGCGGCCAGGGCGACGGCCATCGCCCGTGGGATGGCGCACCGAACTCGACGATGACCAACGGCGCGGTGGGCAACATCGTCACCGGCGTCGATGGCCCGATCCTGCTGGTCAAGTACAAGGACGGCGAGAAGAAGATCATCGTCGGTCCGACCACGCCGATCGTACGCTACGAAGTCGGGAGCGCGGCCGACATCAAGTCCGGAGCCGCTTTCAGCGTGGTCGCCGCGACCAAGCAGCCGGACCGGACCTTCACGGCCCCGCGCATCAATGTCGGGCGCGACGGCGGCGGGCCCAATTGACGCTGGGATAGCGGTCTTAGAACCTTCCGATTGCGCCGCGGCGGCCCTTCGCTTCCACGGCGCAACTTAAGCCCACCCCACCAAAGACGCTGTTGTCGGTATTTGCTGCACTTGCTCACGGCCGATGTTGTGAAGGGCTTCGGATGACGGCTCGTCGCGATGATGCGGCCGGAACTTGGGCCGTCGTCCGAAAGCCTCCAGAGAAGGAACCCGCGGGCAAGGTGGGGTGCGGAAGTTGCGGCCCCGCTATGGGGATTTGATCGTGGCGAGGTGGGTCAGCGGCGAGCGGCGGGGCGCCGGACTGGTGCGATTGTGGCTGCCGGTTTGGCGATTTGTTGCTGATTGAACCGCACCGACAAGGTGTTCTGGGGACTCCAAAGACGAGACGCCAAAAACAAGGAGTGGGCCCGTGCAGCCCAACGGGCGTTGCGCTTGCGGGCTGCACTACATATCGACCGGCTTGAGGCTCTTCATATAAGCGAACATGGCGTTGATATCGTCGTCCATTAGTATTGCGCGAAATCGATCATCGGCGGATTGAGCTTGCGGCCGTCGCGGGAGACCCCCTCGGTGAGCGCGCGCTTGAACTCGGCAACGGTCCAGGAGGCGACACCCTTGGTGGTGAGGTTGGCGGCGGTCACGTTCTGCTGCGCGCCGAATTTGCGGCCGCCCCCGCCGAGCCCGTTCACGTAGTCCATCTTGTCGGGCGGCGCGCCCTTGGAATGGCAGACCATGCAGTGGCCCAGCCCCATGAGGTATTCGCCGCGCTTGATCGGATCTCTCAGGTCGGCCTCGCTCATCTCCTTGATGTTGGGGTACGGCGTAATGTCGAACGGAGCCTTGTATTCCGGCTTCTGCACCGCGTTCTTGACCGCCGGGATCGAGCGCAGATAGGCAATGATCGCATCCTGATCGCGCAGCGTGAGGAACCCGTAGACCGCTGACGGCATGTTCGGTGCAAGCTTGCGCCCGTCCCGCCCTTGCCTTGCGTGAGCGCGATCTTGATCTGGCCATCGGACCATTGGCCAAGACCGGTCTCGTTGTCGGGCGTCAGGTTCGAGCCCTTCACCGTGTATTGCGGGGCCTGGAAGGTCTGCGTGCTGCCGGAGAGCCGCTTGTCGAGCTGCAGGTCGAGCGCGCCACCCGGCCCGCGCGGGGTGTGGCAATTGTTGCACCCGCCGATCCCGTTGACGAGGTAGGCGCCACGCTCGACCAAAAGTTGCTGCGCCGATGCGCCGCTCACCATCGCCATGGATGTCACTACACCAATTGCTACGAGCCTCAACATGTCGCCTCCCATGGATTTCTGGGCCTTTCGGCCGTCATTGTTGCGGCAACCGATTGCGCCTTTTCGGCATGGTAGGTTAGCATGAATTATAGATTTTCTGGATTGTTCGGAGGCCCCTTAACTCATAACAATGCGACGGCCTCCGATCGAACCGGAGCTTGGTCGCCAAGCGGGAGAAAATCCATGCACTACAAAAGCTCAATCGGTGCCATTGCGCTGGCGGCGGCGATGGCGGTGGGGATCGCCGGAGCGGAGGCGCACGACGACAAGAAGTATCCCGACTTTGGCGGTCAGTGGAAGCGGCCTCCCGGAATCGCCAATCAATTTGATACGAGCAAGCCGCAGCGTCTGGGGCAGGTGCCCCCCCTGACACGCGAATATCAGCTCAAGTGGGAAGCCGGTCTGCAGGACCAGAATTTAGGCGGACAGGGCACCGATCCAACCTTCACCTGCATCCCCGACGGCATGCCGCGGGTGATGAACGTGATCTTTCCGATGGAAATTATCGTCACTGAGAAGACGACTTACATGTTGATCGAATATTTGACCCAGCAGCGGCGCATTTTCACCGACGGCCGCGCGTTTCCCAAGGATGAGGAATTCGAGCCGTCCTACCAAGGCTATTCGATCGGCAAATGGATCGATGAAGACGGCGATGGCAAGTACGACGTGCTCGAAGTCGAGACTCGCCTCCTGAAAAACCCGCGTGCCTACGACCCCAGCGGCATTCCCTTCCACGAGGACGGCAAGACCGTCGTCAAGGAGCGCATCTATCTCGACAAGGCCAATCCGGACATCCTGCACGACGACATCACGACCATTGACAATGCGCTGACGCGGCCTTGGACCGTGAACAAGAGTTACGTCCGCGAGACCCGTCCGGTGGTGTGGGTCGAAGCCAGCTGCCCCGAGGGCAACCCGCATGTCCGCATCGGCGGCGATTATTACATGCGCAGCGCGGATGACCTCTTGATGCCCGTCAAGAAGGGGCAGAAGCCGCCGGATCTGAGGCATTTCCGTGAGGGGAACTAAACGCCGGCGTTCAGCAGATCAAAGTCCCTGAAAGCAGCTTCGGCCGCATGCACAGAGCTCCTCCATTGAAAGAATCGCCAGGGGTAGGCAAGACCCGCACCGTGCTGTCGATGAGGCGGTACGGTTCGTAACCGGCGGCGGAAGCCTCGTCGACTAGGTGGAACGAGTAGACGCTTGGTATTTCCGCTTTCTGGGGAGGACCGGAAGCTCCCAACCCCGGCTCATTTCGACGCGAATGACCCAAACCCGCCACCAACTGTGCATCGCAACATTCGAGACCAGGATGCTTTGCGAGTGTTCGGAACGGTCAGCTCAGGAATTCAATTCCATATTTTGCCGCGATAGCCCTGAAGTCCATAGCGGGACCGTGCTGTGACGGGCTGCCGCTTTCGGTCATCGACGTGACCACCTCGTCAATGAAAGCATCGAAGATTCCGCCGGGTGAACTGATGATCAACTCACGACCGGTTTCCGAGCCAATGCTCTTGACGCTGTGGGGGGTGCCTCTCGGCGCAAACATCATGTCTCCCGGACCAAGCTTAAGCATCTCGTCGCCAAGCTGACATTCGTAGCTGCCTTCGCAGATGATGTGCGTCTCATCGTAAGTCGCATGGCGGTGAAGTCCTGCTCCCGAGCCAGGAGGTTCGATCGCCTCGCACAGGGTATACGCTCCAGCATTGTCGGCGGCGGTTGTCTTAAACGTCAGCGTCATTCGGCCGAGCTTGAATGTTTTCCCGTCACCGGGAGAGAAGTGTCGTGGCTGTGGCGCGATCGTCATAGCACCTCCGCTCTCTGAAATCGGCCGCTGCTCTTTGAGCAAGGTGTTGGGCTTATTGATTCGTGCGGGGAGCACGGAGCGGTCCTGGTCCCAAGCCTGACCGGCGAATCAATCCGGCTTAGCGCCGGAGAACTTGACCACCTTGGTCCATTTTTCGGTTTCATCTGCGATGAGATTTCCGAACGCCGCGGGCGAGCCCGGAATAACGGGGTCGCCGAGGTGAGCAAACAGCTCTCGACGATTTCGGCTGGTGTCCCCTTCGGGATCCCGGCCTCCCGGTTTTTATCCGAGGCGGCCGGGAGAGGCGAAAGGCATCACAGCCCGAATACGAACAGCATGGTCTGATTGCGCAAATCGCGCAGTTCGGGCGACAGGACGTTGCGCCCCTTGGAGATGTTGCTCAGGCCCGACAGGATGGAGATATACTGCTTGCCGCCGGCCTCGAAGGTCATCGGCGGGGCGTTGAGGCCGGTGCCGACATTGATCTTCCATAGCTGCGCGAGCGTGGTGTCGTCATAGGCTGCGATCGTTCCGTCGGTGTAGCCGGTGAACACCAGTCCTCCTGCGGTCGTCAGCACGCCGCTGACGTTCGCATAATTCGAGTGCGCCCGCTTCTTGATCTCGCCGGTGACCGGATCGGCCATCACGATGTCGGATTCGTTGCGTTCGATCTGCTTGAAGGTCCGGCTGAAATAGATCCCCTTCTTGATCGAATCCTCGTCGAGCGTCACGTCGTTGCACATGGTAAAGGCCGGAATGTAGAGGAGCCCGGTCCGGCGGCTGTAGGACGGCGGGAAATAGTTGTTGCCGCCGGCCATCGACGGGCACAGCCGCTTGGTGGGCTCCGCCAGGGTGAAATTCTGCTTGCCGGAGTAAACCTGCACGTCGCGATTCGGATCGTAGTCGACCGGCTTGCCGGTCTTCTGATCGATGCCGGCGGTCCAATTGACCCTTTCCACATAGGGCTTGGCTATCACGGTTTGGCCGCTCGCGCGCTCAAAGGTATATAGGAAGCCGTTGCGCGCCGCGTGGGTAACGAGTTTGCGCTGCTGCCCGCCGACCGTCACGTCGATAAGTATGTGGGAGCCCTCCTCGTCGTAGTCCCACATGTCGCCCGGCGTGTACTGGTGATACCAGTTCATCTTGCCGCTGTCGGGGTCCCAAGCGATGACGCTGTTGGTATAGAGATTGTCGCCTGGGCGGTAATAGGGATCGGACCACGGCACCGGGTTGCCGGTTCCCCACACGACCTGGTTGGTGGCAACGTCGTAGGAGCCCGTCACCCACATGGCGCCGCCTCCGGTCCTCCAGGCGTTGTTCTTGTCCTTCCAAGTCTCCGAGCCGGGCTCGCCGGGCGCCGGAATGACGTACTTGCGCCATATCTCCTTGCCGGCCGCAGCGTCGAGCGCGAGGATGTAATCGCGGACGCCATTGTCGCCGCCGGAGGCGCCGAGCACGATCTTGTCCTTTACCGCCAGCGGCGCCGCGGTGAACTGCAGGCCGTTCTGGCCGTCGGAGACGTTGGTCTCCCATACGACCTTGCCGGTCTCCTTGTTGGTGGCGATGAGCCGCGCCGGATGATTGGCGACCGAGACGACGAAATTGCCCCACAAGGCGACGCCGCGGTTGGCGTCGGGCACCTTCTCCTGGCCTGGATCCATGCGCCACACGATCCGGCCTGCGTCGCCCGAGCGGGCATCGATTTTGTAGACCACGCCCCACAGATCGACGACGTAAAGGAAGCCGTCTTCGGCGAGCGGTGTCGATTCCAAATTCTCATTGACCGAGGTTCCGCCGATGGCCACCGCGTAGGCGAGCTTTAGGCTCCTGATATTGGAAGTGTTGATCTTGTCGAGCGGCGAGTAGCGCTGCGAGTCGTCATGATGTCCTCCCGTTTATTTATCCTGTGTTTGTGCGATTTGACGAGGCGCTGAGATAGCTGATCCGCCGCACGCGGTCGACCCGCTGCGCCTGCGCCTCAGCGGCCAAGCCGCGGCGACTCCGAACCCCGCTATAAATTCGCGCCATCGCATGAGCTAATCCCTCTGGATCGATAGCTTATCGCGGCCGACGTTGCATGGGAACGGCCCGACTCCGAAGATTGCTGTTGTTGCGGCTGCGGCCACAACCGCCACGCAATCTTGATGCAACGTCTTCAGCGTGCCTTCGATACCCCGTTGGCCCCTTCGCGAGTTTGCTGTGGCGCGCCAATTCGGGAGCGATCGGCGGCAAACCGGACTCGTCGCTGACATCGTTGGTCTGGCACGATTGGCCCGACCCGAATGCGCCAGCCGTCGGTCGGCGGGTCCGCTGTCGGGGTGCATCTGCCGCGTCGGCTACGGGGTTGGCGGTCTCTTGATGACCGATGCTGTTGAAAAAGTCGGTCGCGAAAACCGAGTACGCAACAATCGAATTGAGAAGGCCCGCTTTTCGAAGCAACGTTGCTCCAGCAGCTGGTTTTTGAATCAAAATTGCGTCGGGAAGCGCTCAAAATCTTTTTTCAACAGTATCGACCCAAACCGGCCAAACGTGGCATACCCGCGACCGGCGCGGGCGTGACGAGACAAAGGCTCTACTGACCGGCGAAATTGGGCATCCGGCGCTCGGCCACGGCCCGGACGCCCTCCTTGAAATCGCCGGTTTTGCGCAGCCGGCCCTGCTCGGCGAGCTCGCGTTCGGTCGCCTTGGCGACGCAGTCGGCAAGGCCGGCCCGCAGGGTCGCCCGGGTGGCGGCGACGCCGAGCGGCGCGTTCTCGGCAATCTCGGCCGCGAGCGCCAGCGCCGCGGAACGGACCTGATCCTGCGGGACGAGCATATCCGCGAGGCCCATCTTGAAGGCATCCTCGCCGGTCACGCGGCGGCTGGTATAGAACATGAGCGCCGCCTTGGTGGGGCCGATTACCGCCGGAAGGGTGGTGGTCAGGCCGAAGCCGGGGTGGAATCCGAGCCGGGTGAAATTCGCGGAAAACCGCGCCTCCGGGCAAGTTACGCGAAAATCCGCCACCATGGCGAGGCCGAGACCACCGCCGATCGCGGCGCCGTGAACGGAGGCGATGATCGGCTTTTTGGTCTTGAACAGGCGGACCGCCTCCGTGTAGAGATGACCGACGCTTTGGCTTTGCTCGCCGGGCCGCTGTCCGTCGCGATTCAGGGCGCTGCCGTCGCCGAAATTGGCGCCGGCGCAGAACGCCTTGCCTTGCGACGCAAGCACGACGGCCCGGCAGCCACCGTCCTCATCAAGCGCCTCGAGCGCGCCGGCGATCTCGTGGATGAGCGCGATGTCGAAGAAATTGTTGGGCGGCCGCCGCAACTCGATGAGGGCGACGAAGCCGGATTTCTCGACCCCGATATCCTTGAAAGGGCCCATGAGGGGTTGTTCCTTCTGTCACGCGCTCTCTGTCACTCGCGGGGTTCTTGCGAGGCCGCGCGGTGCGCTTCGTCTGAATCGGCCCGTTTGACGATCAAGGCGTCGACAACAGCCACGCCCTGCCCTTTCGGATAGACCAGAACGGGATTGAGGTCGATCTCGGCGATCTGTTCGGCGTGGTCCGCCGCGAAGGCGGCAAGGCGCACCATGAGTTCGACCAGCGCGTCGACATCAGCGGCGGGCGCGCCCCGATGGCCCTCAAACAGTTTCGCGCCCTTGAGGCGGGCGATCAGCGCGCGCGCCTCGTCGGGGCCGAGCGGCAGCGGCGCGAGCGCCACATCGTCCAAAATCTCGACCAGGACGCCGCCAAGGCCAACCATCAGCATAAGACCCCATTGGGGATCGCGGTTAACGCCGAGGATGACCTCATGGCCCGGCAGGACCATCGGCTGCACCAGCACGCCCTTGATATGCGCGCCGGGCGCATGGCGCATCGCTGCGGCCAGCACGCGATCATAGGCCGCGCCGACCTCGTCGGTTGCGAGGTGGAGGGCGATCGCGCCCGCTTCGGTCTTGTGCGGGATGGCGGCCGACTGCACCTTCAGGGCAACAGGTCCGGCAAGGGCGCGTGCCGCGGCTTCCGCCTCTTCGCGTGAGCCCGCGAGTTTTCCGCCGCTGCCCCCAATGCCATAGGCCGCAAGGAGCGTTCGCGCCTCCCATTCGCAGAGCACCGAGCCGGCGCTTGCAAGCGTCGCGCTTGCGGCAGCGCGGTGCGGAATCTCCATCGGCCGGACCTCGGCCGCGCGGATGAACCGCTCGCGAAACGTGCGGTAGTCGGCCATCAATCGCATGGTGCGGGCGCAGGTGTTCGCGTTGGTGAACAGCGGGTAGCCGGCCTCGCTCAGGATCGCGACGCTTCTTTCCGTTGGCAGCGTGTAGCTCCACATGAAAACCGGTTTTGTGGTTTCCCGCCCCAGGGTCCGCAGCCGCTCCCGGTCATCCTCAAGAAAGCGGGCGGAACGCGCGGTCACGACGAGCATGATGCCGTCGATGCAGGGTGAGCGGGCGAGCAACCGCGCGAATTCCGCGTATCCCATCTTGTGCACGCCCTGGGCGGTAACGTCGACCGGGTTCTGCGAGGTGCCGTAGGAGGGAAGGTGCACATCAATCGTGGCGCGCGTGTCGGCATCGAGTTCGCGGACCGCGAGGCCGGCCGCAGTGCACGCATCGGCAAGCCAGACGCCGCCGCCGCCCGATGAACTGCAAATGCCGACCCGCCTGCCGGCCGGCAAGCGGCCACCGAAAGTCAGAAATCCATCGGCGATATCGACCATTTCGTCGAGGTCCCGGCCCTC
>WNFE01005125.1_pt1 | contig 10735 bp, 14 predicted proteins | sample 5400451 | NCBI WGS metagenome assembly WNFE01 (sample SAMN13153344, study PRJNA577476) | soil metagenome | isolation source: 200 cm saprolite under Douglas fir tree site 2 hole 2 | place: USA:California | collected 2015-04-18
GACTATCTCGACGGGAATCCGTGCCTGAAGAACGGTTTTGATGAGTTTACAAGCCTGACCCTGAAGGATCCGCTAGTCCACAGCAACCTGCCCAAGCTCCAAATTTGATGAAACTTTTGTTCACGTGCCTGCTCTTACCCCTTGTGCAAGCAAACTGCGGCGGGGTCTACGAAACGAGATGAAAGACAAAGTAGTTCTCATAACAGGTGCCAAGGGCGGGCTGGGGTCGTTTGTGACTCAGCGTTTCCTTGGAACGGGCGCGACGGTCGTAGGGACGTCCCGCAGCATCACCAAAGAAGATTTTCCTGAACCCAATTTTGTTCCTCTGCCAGTTGACTTCACCAAATCGGTCGCTGTTCGCGAAGCGGTTGAGTCGGTAGTTAGCCGCTTCGGCAAACTGGATGTGCTGGTGCACGTGCTGGGGGGCTTCGCCGGTGGCAAAACCGTCGGGAACAGATGCGCGATCTTAATTTAACCTCGGCATTCTATGTCCTTCGTGCCGCAATACCGCAGCTTCGGAAATCGGGGAACGGCCGCATTGTCGCGATCGGGAGCTTGACCGCAGTGGAACCACACGCCGGCCTCGGCGCGTATGTGACTTTTAAGTCCGCACTCGCAACTCTGGTCCGCACTGTAGCGCTCGAAAACAAGGACGCGGGGCTAACGGCAAATCTAATTTTGCCGGGAACGATGGATACACCGGCGAACCGCAAGGCGATGCCTGCAGCCGATCCGTCGAAGTGGGTGCAGCCAGGAGCCGTGGCTGATCTGGCACTGCTGCTCGCGGAAGATCGCGCCGCACAAGTGACGGGTACAGCTGTCCCGATCGAAGGCACCAATGTATGAGCGAATCGCCATCCTGCTCGTTGACGCATTCTATCTTTATGCGCTTCTCGGAGTTGTGTTTGCTCTCGCCTTCGTGACGGTCGGAGTAAAGCGCATCGATTCTCAAGCCAACGGCAGCGGCGCAGCCTTTCGGCTACTCATCTTTTCAGGGTCTGTTGCTTTCTGGCCCCTGCTGCTTCGCCGATGGATTGCAGGGAGGAATGAACCGCCCGAGGAGAGGAATCCGCACCGATGATTCAGCCTCTTCGCAGGACCCATCGCCGCATATTCCTCGCGCTCGCTTTGTTACTGCCCGCGCTGTTTCTGAGCGGCATTGCTTTCCGCCACAGGTGGCCAGTCTCTCCGAAATCGAAGAGTGCCGCCCTGAGCTCAGTTCCCCCAGGAGCGACGCGATGAGCCACCAATATCAAGCCATTGGTTGGAATCGCCAAAAGCGCGTCTACGACGTGGTGGTTCTTACCGGAGTCACTCTCTATATCGCGCTTTTCATCGGATTCGGCGCATTGCTGTTTCCCTATGCCACGGCCGAAACGCTTATTATTCGGGCCGCAGGCTCCGCGGCGTTTCTGCTTTTGCACGTGGTTTTGTGCATCGGTCCGCTCTGTAGGCTGGATTCGCGATTCCTTCCCTTGCTGTACAACCGCCGCCATCTAGGAGTCGTCACCTTTCTGCTGGGCGCAGTGCACGGAATCTTTGCAATCATTCAATTTCATAGCCTAGGAGATAAGGACCCGCTCGTCAGCCTCCTGACTTCAAACCAAAACTTCGAGAGCTTGCCCGATTTTCCGTTTCAACAACTCGGTTTTCTAGCCCTTGTGATTCTTTTTGTTATGGCAGCCACCAGCCATGATTTTTGGCTGAGGAACTTGACTCCGCCTATCTGGAAAACCCTTCACATGTTGGTCTACGTGGCGTACGCCCTTTTGATTGGTCACGTTACGCTGGGCTTGCTGCAATCGGAAACTAGTCCGGTGCTGGCGGTTGCAACCGGCGCCGGATTCGTAAGCGTCTTGAGTTTGCATCTCGCGGCGGGCTCGCGCGAGCGTGAGGTTGATCGGAGAAAGCTAAATCAAGTTGGTAAAGGGTTTGTTGACGCCTGCTCAGTGGAAAGCATTCCGGAGAAATGCGCGGCGGTTGTCTCCGTGAGCGGCGAGCGTGTCGCCATCTTCAAATTTGACGGAAAGATCTCTGCGATTTCGAATGTGTGCCGCCACCAGAATGGTCCTTTGGGAGAAGGCAAGATCATCGACGGATGCGTGACTTGCCCCTGGCACGGTTATCAGTATTTGCCGGAAACGGGAGCTTCGCCGCCGCCGTTTACAGAAAAGATCTCAACTTTCTATACCCAAATCGTAAACGGGCGCGTATGGATCGACCCCAAACCGAACCCGCCGGGTACTCGCGTCGAGCCATCAAGAATTCCGGAGGCAGGAGTGCGGGCATGAATGAGTTCTATGTCGGGTATCTTCCAAAAGCACCTGTTGGTATCGCGCGCCGAATCCGTGCCGTAGTGGTGCTGCTGTTTATCTTCGCGGCGATCACAGCGATGGTATTCGCAAGGGTCCAACGCACGTTCGCTCCATCGGTTTTCGAATACGGCAAAGTGGGTACCTTTGAAGGCACGATTGAAGCAACCCCGTATCCAATCCTGATTGTGGCAGGGCCAGGCTCGACAGAGCCTAAGGCTTTACGGTATTTGCTGGTCGCGGAAGGCAAGCATGGCGCCGATAGCCAAGTGGCCGCCTTTACTGGAAAAAACGTGCAACTTCGGGGAACGAGGATCTATCGCGATAACCAGACGATGCTTGAGGTGGCGGGCGGCTCGATTTCGCTGAAAGGTGACCCTGCGCAATCTGTTCCATCAAGCCAGGAACTAGGCGCTTTCGAACTGTCAGGAGAGATTGTGGACAGCAAATGTTATCTGGGAGTGATGAACCCGGGAAGCGGCAAGGTCCATCGGGACTGCGCAGTGCGTTGTATCAGCGGAGGCATTCCTCCCGTCTTCGCAACGAATGACTTCAACGGTTCTCCCGCCATCCTCCTGCTTACGGACCTCGATCAGAAACCTCTTCCCAAGGAGTCCTTCCTAAAACTCGTGGCGCAACCCGTGCGCATCCGGGGAAAGGTTATTAAAACCGGCGAGACTCTGTATATGAAAACACAGCCGTCTGCCATTTTCCCCCTGCCGTAAAAGGGGCCCTCTCAAATTTTCTCCGCTTTTCTCGAATCCCAGGATAGCCAGCCGTCATCTCATGCCTATCGCGGATTGGCAGCGTTGCGGAACTCTTCAAACCCGTTTCAGTTCAGGTGTACCGGCAGCTTTCGCTAGGAGGTCTTTTTCCATGGATGACATCTACAAAATCAATGTAGCCAAGACCGAGTTTCGGGAAGCTTATAACACCGGGGATGTGGACCGGCTGCTTGCTGTGTTCACCAATGACGGGTTTACGAGCATGTTCGAAGGTGGACCAAGCCAATTCGGCGGCCGGGCGCGTTCCAGCCTTCGTGAAGAGGTGGTGAAGCTGTTCGCCGACTATTCAGTGCAAATAAGCGTCATCATCATCGACATCGTCGTCCAGGGCAGCACCGCTTACGACTACGGATGGCACGAATTCACACTAAGGCCAAGGGATGGCGGCGAACCCATCCGAAAGCGGCTGCGCTACTTTGAGCTGTGGAGCAAGGATTCTTCGGGGGACTGGAAGATCGCCTTCCACATCAACAATCAGGATGTGCGCGAAGAGCTCGGCGGAAGCGTGAGCCACTGGTTCCTCAGCGAGGAGCACTCCGCGACGGTCAACTGACAGTCGGGCTTGCGGAGCTGCCGGGAGTCACCTGGTCAGGTCTGTGGCTACTTGGCTTTAATCTTGTCGTAAAGGCGTTTGCTGAATCCCTCGGGCATCTGGTATTCGACACCATCACCCACCAGCTTCACGACGTTCTTCGTCCCATCCAAGATCGCCGTGCAGTGGGCGCAAACCTTGAAATGCGCTTCCATGCGTGCGCGCATCTCCGGGTCGACCTCCCCGTCCAGAAAATTGGAGATCTCTCGCCAGACCTCAAGGCAGCTTATTTCAATCACCTTCATTGGATACAGGGGGTCCCTTTTAGTTTCATGTCCGTGGCGCAACCTAGCCTTACCACGGCCTCACCTTCTCATATTCCTGCTTGCCGGAGTACCAGCTCCCGTCGATACCCGGCGCCAAGGCATCCCGCATCTGGAAGCGTGCCCGCAGAAGCCTCGTTTTGACACTGCCTTCCGTAATGCCCAGAACCTGAGCCGTTTCTTGAATACTCAAGTGCTGGACGTCCCTCAGTATAAGCACTTCCCTGTATTTCGTGGGTAGGGAGTTCAAAGCCCGCTGCAGGGCCTCTCTCAACTCCTTCCGGTGAAGTGCTTCTGAGGGGATTTCCCGCCAGTCGGCGTAGTCTTTGGGAAAATAGTCCCCTTGCTCGTCCGTCTTCTGCTCATCAACGGACTCATAGAGGTGTTTGCGGTCCTTGCGGACCTTAAGCCGCGCCTCATTAATGGTGATCTGGATCAGCCAGGTGCTGAACTTTGATTCGCCGCGGAATCGGGGTAGGGCTGAGAACGCCTTCAGAACAGCTTCTTGTGCCACTTCCTCAGCGTCTGCGGGATTATTGAGAATCGACATGGCGGCGGTAAAGACACCGCGTTCACAAGGTTGTACAAGGCTGCAGAAAGCCTCCTTGTCGCCCTGGCAGACGCGCTGGATCAGCTCCGACTCGGTTGTGTCAAAATTTGGCTTGGCTGTCCCCGTCGACACGAATTCCCGCCTTAACTAACACAAACTAAGGAATTTGCGAATTACCCTAGAACTATCCATGTTTTTGCGCTGTCCGATGGCCTGAAAAATTCCGAAGTAAATCACCAAATATCACTCTTGAATGTCTATCGGATGTGGGAACTTTCAAGAAGTCGCAACTATTTTCAAGAATTTTTAGATGAGTGTGACTGCTCGTTCGTGGAAGTTTTTCGGCTGATCTTTGTCACTTCTATCGCCTATCCGAATCCTATCCCGCGTGACCGACACCCACATCTCGCGAGCGCCCGGTACACAACACGGTCTCGCTACATCCTTGCCTACTGGTAATAACGCCGCATGGCTCACCCGTGGCGCTGGTTATGCACTGGCTCGGCATTGGCCGGAATACTTGATGGAAGGTGCCGAACTCGGAATCTTCATGATTTCCGCCTGTTTCTTCACAGCTCTGCTAGAACATCCCGCTTCTCCGGCGCTGAGACTAATTCCGAACTCCTTTGTGAGAAACGCACTGATCGGGTTAGCCATGGCGCTGACAGCCGTGTCGATCATTTACTCCAGGTGGGGGAAACAGTCGGGCGCACATATGAACCCTGCGATGACGCTCACCTTCTTCCGTCTGGGAAAGATTGAGCCTTGGGATGCTTTCTTCTACGTGATCGCGCAGTTCCTCGGCGGATTAGCCGGTGTTGCGATCGCATCGCTCTTTCTTGGAATGCTGGTGGCACATCCTTCTGTGAATTACGCAGTCACGCGTCCAGGTCCTTTGGGAGTGAAGGTCGCGTTCGTGGCCGAGGTGCTCATCTCTTTCGTACTGCTTCTGACGGTCCTTACAGTTTCCAATAACAAGAAGTTGGCGCGATACACGGGATTGTTTGGTGGAATGCTGATCGCCTCCTATATCACGTTTGAAGCGCCGCTCTCCGGCATGAGTATGAATCCAGCGCGGACATTCGGTTCTGCGTCCTTGGCAAGATCGTTCGACGCACTCTGGCTTTATTTTGTTGCTCCTCCGATCGGCATGCTGGCAGCGGCGGAAGTATACGTGAGACTGCGCTCCATCCGTGCGGTCCACTGTGCCAAATATCATCACAACAACAAAAAAAGATGCATTTTTCGATGCCGGTTCGCGGAGCTTCAGAACCCGAAAACTTTGGGAACCACGGAATAAGTTCGATTCGAATTATTGCAGTGGAGGCATACACTATGGCTCAGGACAAGCACTACGACGTAATCATCATCGGAACCGGAGCAGGCGGCGGAACACTGGTGCACGCGCTCGCTTCCACGGGAAAGAGCATTCTGATTCTCGAGCGCGGAGATTACGTGCGCCGGGAGAAGGCCAATTGGGATTCCCGCGCCGTCAATGTCGAAGGCAAGTACCAAACTAAGGAAGAGTGGCGCGACAAAGACGGCAAGGCGCTCCATCCGCACACCAACTACTACGTCGGGGGCAATACCAAATTTTACGGTGCCGCGCTCTTCCGTCTTCGCAAGGAAGATTTTGGCGAGATTCGCCACTTCGGTGGAATCTCGCCGGCCTGGCCCATCTCGTATGATGAGCTCGAACCATACTACTTAAAAGCGGAAAAGCTCTATCACGTCCACGGAAGGCGCGGCGAGGATCCTACCGATCCTCACGCCAGCGGACCTTATCCGCACCCGGCCATCAGCCACGAGCCGCGCATTCAGCAACTCAGTAACGACTTCGAACGGCTTGGACTGAAACCATTCCATACGCCCCTCGGCTTGCAGCGAGACGAGCAAAACCTTCATGCCAGCAAGTGCATTCGCTGCGATACGTGTGACGGTTTTCCCTGCCTTGTGGACGCAAAGTCCGACGCCCAAGTGCTTTGCGTGGACCCCGCGTTGCGCTTTCCCAATGTGACTCTTTTGACCAACGCTTACGTGGAACGCCTGGAAACAAACGCCTCGGGCACTGAAATATCGCGAGTGGTAGTCAGCCGCAACGGTGCGAGAGAGAACTTCTCAGCAAGTCTCGTAGTTGTGTCGTGCGGAGCGATTAATTCCGCCGCGCTATTGCTTCGCTCTGCCAACGATAAACACCCGCGAGGAATGGCCAATGGCTCGGACGTTGTCGGACGCCATTACATGGGCCACACAAACTCCGTAATGCTGGCGCTCTCGAAGTGCCCGAACCCCACGATCTACCAGAAATCGCTCTCGGTGAACGACTTTTACTTTGGCTCGAAAGACTGGAATCACCCTATGGGCCACATCTCCTTCGTCGCGAAGCTTGACGGAACGGCACTCTCCGCGGGCGCTCCGGCCATCGCTCCTGGTTGGACTCTGGACCTCATGGCCAAGCACACCCTCAGCTTCTGGATCACCTCGGAAGATTTGCCGGACCCCAACAATCGCGTCACCGTCGACCGCGAAGGCAAAATCGTTCTCCAGTACACACCGAACAACGAAGAACCGCACCGCCGCTTGCTTGCCAAGCTCAAAGAGCTCATGCAGCAGCAGACCAAATGCGGCATTCATGGCCACGAGTGTCATGAAGGACTGTTCGCGCGGAATTTGTTCGTCGGAGACCGCATTCCACTTGCAGGCGTTGCGCACCAGAATGGTACGATTCGATTCGGTAGTGACCCCAAGACGTCTGCGCTGGACACGAATTGCAAAGCCCACGAGATCGATAATCTTTATGTCGTGGACGGCAGCTTCTTCCCTTCCAGCGCCGCTGTTAACCCCGCGTTGACCATCATGGCCAATGCACTCCGCGTCGGCGATCATCTGATCGAGCGACTGGGGATCAGCACCATCGAAAAAACAAAAATGCTGATGCCATCGACAATGGGAGTACAGCATGTTGTCTAAAGCCGTTCGCTCCCTGTTGCTGGCGGCCGTACTATGTGTCTCCTGGGCGTCCACCGCGCGGCCACAAGCAAATGCCATCCCTCTGGCTTCTTCTACCAGCGGGAAAATTCATATTCGAGCGGTTGGCTCCATCGCCATAACGGTTGACGACATGGATCGCTCCGTTGATTTCTACTCTCGCGTACTTAGCTTCGAAAAGGTTTCAGACACAGAGGTGGCTGGGGACGACGTCGAACACCTCTTTGGCGTCTTCGGGTCTCGCGTTCGAATTGTAACGATGAAGCTTGGAAGTGAATCCATCGAGCTGCTGCAATTTCTGGCTCCGAAGGGCCGGCCCGTTCCCGTAGATTCCCGAAGCAATGACGTCTGGTTTCAGCATATTGCGATCATCGTCAGCGATATGGACCGCGCCTATGCGATTCTGAGGCAAAACAAAGTCGAGCACGCCTCCTCTGGACCGCAGCGGCTGCCGGATTGGAACAAAAACGCGGGTGGCATCAAGGCTTTCTACTTCAAAGACCCCGATGAACACCCCATGGAGATTCTGCAATTCCCTGATGGTAAGGGCGATCCCAAGTGGCATCACGCCAACAACCAGCTATTCATGGGAATCGACCACACCGCCATCGTGGTCTCCGATACTGATGCCAGCCTCAGGTTCTATCGTGATCTCCTTGGCTTGCGAGTTGCAGGAGAGAGCGAGAACTTTGGCACCGAGCAGGAACATTTGAACAACGTTTTTGGCGCCCGGCTCAGGATTACAGCGTTACGCGCGCCCTCGGGCCCGGGAATCGAACTGCTGGAATATCTGAGTCCGCGGAACGGCCGTGCGATTCCGGTCGATGAACACGCCAACGACCTGGTACACCGGCAAACAGAATTGGAAACGGAAGATGCGGAGGGTACGATCGCACCGCTTCGCTTGGCCGCAAGCCGCTTCGTGTCTTCGGGAAACATCTCGTTCGCTGGTGGGAAAATCGGGTTCACGCGCGGGTTTGTGGTTCGCGACCCGGATGGTCACGCCGTTGGCATCGTGCAACCCTAAGAGGGGTGATTTCCGAGCGTTAGGAGAGGCCTGGCCGAGCCGCGTCACCCTTCAGCTCGATGCTGAGTACGAGTAGTTCGACAGCACCCACGTTTTCTACCGAGTGAGGCGGCAACGGCTCAAACCACACCACAGATGGAATCTTGGGCGGAGAACCGGCCTCCCGGGAATCGAAGATTAGTTTGCCTGCGCCGTCTCGCCGGAGATGCTCGCTCCAACCCTGCAAATACAGCACGCTTGGCCACCGGTGCGTGTGCAACGGGACGATTCCACCCGGCCCGATCCGGACTTCCAGAACGCGGACACGCTCGTTTTCGTAGACGAGCCGATGGTGCTCGGGTGCCGCATTCAATGCGTCGAGCGTGTCCGGCCACAGCCACGGCTCCGGAGCCACAGCGTGACCAGATGTGTTTTGCGGTTTCGTAGCGGCCATGTCACATGAGATGACCACACGCCCACATTGGCTTCAGAAATCTCTTGATCCTGCGACTCGGACGTGCTGCCGTTGGCATTTGCATGTAGCAAAAAATGTTGCAATTTCTGAAACTTTCAGCGGCCTTGGCAATCCCATCCACCGACTCCGAGTATTCGGCAAAACAAAGAAAACGACGACCGAATGACCGTCCAAACTGTAGTGCATTTGGACAGCCATGGTACTGGATGTGCAAGGAAGATCGGAAGCCAACCATGACACAAAAACCTTCGATGACGGCGGAAGAATCGAGACTCGAAGAAGCCCGCACGCGCAAAGCGCATTGGAAGCGCTGGGGACCATACGTCAGCGATCGCGCGTGGGGAACGGTACGCGAGGACTACAGCGCGACCGGAGAGGCCTGGGAATATTTTCCCCACGATCACGCCCGCTCGCGCGCCTATCGCTGGAACGAAGATGGCCTTGCCGCGATCTGTGACCGCCACCAATTCGTCTGCTTCGGCCTCGCCTTGTGGAACGAAAATGATCCCATCCTCAAAGAACGTCTCTTCGGCCTGACCGGCAACGAAGGAAATCATGGCGAAGACGTGAAGGAATATTATTTTCACCTGGACAGCACGCCCACGCACTCCTACATGAAGTTCCTCTACAAATATCCGCAGAGCGCTTATCCCTATGCGCAACTGCTCGAGGAAAACCGGCGCCGCTCGAAAGAGGACCCCGAATTTGAGCTGCTCGATACCGGCGTCTTCAACGAAAACCGCTATTTCGATGTTGTCGTCGAGTATGCCAAGGCTGCCTCGGAAGACATCCTGATTCGCATCACCGCGCACAATCGCGGACCAGAATCGGCGCGCGTACATCTTTTGCCGACAATTTGGTACCGGAATACCTGGTCCTGGAATCAAGGACAGGCCAAACCGGTCATGAAAAAAGTCGATGCTCCCGGCAAAATCTCCACACTTGCACTCGAGCATCCTGAAGCAGGCAAGCTTTGGCTCCATTGCCAGGACGCTGCCGAAACTCTCTTCACCGAAAACGAAACGAATACGCAGCGCCTCTACGGGCATCTCGGGCCGGCGTACGCCAAGGACGGCATCAACGACTACATCGTCGCAGGCAATAAAGATGCAATAAATCCTGCGCAATCTGGCACAAAGGCTGCCGCGCACTATTCCCCGGAGGTTCCGGCGCCCAGAAGAGCCCACTCAGTAGCGAATTCGACCACATCTTCGTGCAACGCCAGAAAGAAGCCGATGAGTTCTACGCCAAAGTGATGCCACCCTCGCTGTCGGAAGACGGCCGCAACGTCCAGCGCCAGGCCTTTGCCGGTCTCCTCTGGTCCAAACAGTTCTATCACTACGCGCAAAGGGACTGGCTGGCCGGAGATCCCGCGCAACCAGCGCCCCCGGAACAACGCAAGCACGGACGTAATAGCGACTGGTCTCACGTTTACAATGCCGACGTGATTTCGATGCCTGACAAGTGGGAATACCCTTGGTATGCCGCGTGGGATCTCGCTTTTCACTGCGTGCCACTGGCATTGGTGGATCCGGATTTCGCCAAAGAACAACTCGTTCTCTTCCTCCGCGAATGGTACATGCATCCGAACGGACAACTGCCCGCGTACGAATGGGCGCTAGGTGATGTGAATCCTCCTGTTCACGCATGGTCCGCGTGGCGCGTGTACAAAATTGAAAAAAAGGCCCGCGGTAAAGGCGACCGGGCCTTTCTTGAGCGCGTGTTTCAGAAACTCATGCTCAACTTCACCTGGTGGGTGAATCG
>WNFE01004173.1_pt1 | contig 10734 bp, 9 predicted proteins | sample 5400451 | NCBI WGS metagenome assembly WNFE01 (sample SAMN13153344, study PRJNA577476) | soil metagenome | isolation source: 200 cm saprolite under Douglas fir tree site 2 hole 2 | place: USA:California | collected 2015-04-18
CGGGCGGACAGGGCTGGCTGGCCGCCTACCGGCGCATCGAGCGCAGCATCGCCCCCTTCAGCGCCGAGCTTTTGGCCGCGGCTGCCGTGCGGCCGGGCGAGCACGTGATCGATGTCGGCTGCGGCACCGGCGCCACGACCGCCGAGTTGGCACGCGCCGTCGGCGCGACCGGCCATGTGCTGGGCATCGACATTTCCGAGACCCTGGTCGAGGCGGCGCGGTCGCACCGGGTGGACAACGCCACCTTCGTCGTCGGCGATGCCGTCACCTATCCCTTCCACGCCGGCGCCTACGATCTGGTTTTCTCGCGCTTCGGCGTCATGTTCTTCGCCGATCCGGTGGCGGCGTTCAAAAATTTCCGGCGCGCTCTCAAGCCCGCGGGCCGCCTGGTCTTTCTGTGCTGGCGGACGCCACCGGAAAATCCCTGGGGCCTCGTGCCATTGCGCGCCGCCCAGCCCTTCCTGCCGCCGATGCCGCGACCCGGGCCGGACGATCCCGGCCAGTATTCCTTTGGCGATCGCGCCAGGGTCGAGCGCATCCTCAAGGAGGCAGGCTTCGCCACGCCGGCCTTCCAGCCGATCGACCGGCCGGTCGTCCTTGGCAAGGACATGGCCGACATTTTAGACAACACCGGTCGCTTCGGCCCCCTGGCGCGCGCCTTCGCCGACGCCGAGCCGGCGGCGATCGACAAGGCCAAGGCCGCCATCGCCACGGCGCTCGAACCGCATCTTGGGCCCGACGGCGTCGCCTTGCCGGGGGCTTGCTGGCTGGTGAGCGCGGGCCGGGGTTGATGGAACATCGTCCGGCCCTGCTGCTGCCGCCGGTCACCCTGGTGCTGGGCGGCGCGCGCTCGGGCAAGAGCACGCATGCCGAGAAGCTGGTGACCGGCAGCCTGTTTGGCGCCGCACCGCGGCCGGCGGTCTACATCGCCACCGCCCAGGCCGGCGACGTCGAGATGGCGACCCGCATCATGGCCCATCGCAGCCGCCGCGGCCGGGGCTGGACCACCATCGAGGAGCCGTTGAAGCTCGCCGAGGCGCTCGAGACGGCGGCGGCGCACGGCCAGCCGGTGCTGGTCGACTGCCTCACACTTTGGCTGTCCAACCTCATGCAGGCCGGCGACGACATCGACGAGGCGACCGACGAGCTGCTGCAGAGCCTCGACGGCTACAAATCGGCGGTGGTTTTCGTCAGCAACGAAGTGGGCCTCGGCCTCGTGCCCGAGACGCCGCTCGGCCGCTCGTTCCGCGACGCGCAGGGCCGCCTCAACATGCGGATCGCCGAGTGTGCCGACCGGGTAATCCTGATGGCGGCGGGCCTCCCGCTCACCATGAAGGACCGCCCGCCGCGCTCCCAGCCATGAGTCCATCCGAGGGCAACAGGCCCTACCGCCCCAATTCCGCCCGGAACCGTGGTATTATTCCGCACGCAATGGCCGCCAAGGCGCTTCCCCGGCGCCGGCCATGAGCCAAAGGAGCAGAAAATGAAGCTCGATCGCCGAACCGTCCTTTCCGGGACTGCGGCTGCTTTCGCCGCCCCCCTTCTCGCCTCCCTGCCGGCCCGCGCCGACGCCAAGCGCCAGTCGCTGGTCGATTCTTGCCTCGAATCCGCCCGCAAGGTTTTAGGCGGCCCGGACTTCCCCGACGCCGCCAAGGTCATGACCAACGCCCGTGGCGTGCTGATCATTCCCGAGCTGGTGCAGGGCGGCTTCATCGTCGGCGCCGCCGGCGGGCGCGGCGCGCTGATGGCGCGCACCGGCCCCAACAACTGGAGTCCGCCCGCCTTCTACGGCCTGGGCTCGGGCAGCCTCGGCCTGCAGATCGGCGCCAAGGTGTCGGAGATCGTGTTCATCATCCGCACCGAAAGGGGTTTGAACGCCATCCTCGACCACAAGTTCAAGTTTGGCGCCGAGGCGGGCGTCACCCTGGTCGCGGTCGGCATCGGCCTGGAGGGCGCCTCGACATCGGCCATGGGCGCCGACATCGTGGCCTTCGCGAACTCCGCAGGCCTGTTCGCCGGCGTCTCGCTCGAAGGCTCCTATCTCGACGCCGACAACGACTGGAACGCGCTCTACTACGGTCAGGGCGCCAGCGCGAAAGCCATCGTGCTCGACCGGCGCTTCACCAATCCGGGCGCCGAGCCGATCAGGCAGTATCTCGCGAAGTGGTGAAGCAGCGGCGATACTGTCTCGGCAGCCGTGCGATCTGTGGGAGCGTGTCGCACGTCAACTCAGAATCCAATTGAGGTGCGCCCTTCTGCCGATCTTCAGGACTCTCAGTTTGGCCGTGTCTTCGACGGCCTGTCCGGCAATTGCCGCCCCTCCATTACTTCAAGCGTCTGCCTCATGTGTGGGATTTGGTCCGCGGCCAGTTGAAACGACAAAGAGGCGCCGTTTCCAAGCCGAAACGTCACCGCCAGCAAGCCGTCCGCCGTCTGTCCAAATTCCCACCACGACACCGGGAAGACCGCTGTTTCGTGTCGTTCCAGTTTCTTGGATGTCTCCGCAATCGCCACACAAACCAGATCAAGTAGAGGACGCAACTGACCTTCAGGGAAGGCCAGTACCATCTCTCCCTCGGCAACCTTAGCCTTGAGGAGGGCATGTAGGCCGTCGTCGGTAGATTGAACGCCCTCTACTGAGGCGATTGGCATTGCGGAAATACCGGCCATCTAACTTTCCCCTCTCCCTTATGCCCGGGTAAGCAAGGGCAAGCTTCTCGCGCTGTCGTATGGGCGCGGCGCTGGCAGGTCAACCCGGCCTTGGCGGGGCGTGAAGGGGTGGCGGAAAGGGCGCAAACCTCCTGCTTCAGCGCTGAGCTTTGCCCTCGGCGCGCCGTTTCAACGCGGCGTTGAGCGCGGCAAATCCCCGTTCCGTGTCGGCCAGCATGCCGCCAAACGCCGGAACGAGAAGACCGCGGAAGCTCTCCTCCTGGCGCAGCCGGCAGCTGCCCGCTTTATCTTCGATGATGAAGGCATGCTCGCCGTCGAAAATGCCGGGCATCAGCACGCGGCCGAGCCAGCGCAGTTCGTGGTCGGGCTCGGCGATAACAACGGTGGGACGGAATGTCATCGGCTTGTGGCCCGGCGGCTGGATCGTCACCCGCAGCTTGGCCCCGACCTTGGGCTCGCCGTCGATGCGGCGGATGAACGGGTTCCATTCGGGATAGGCGGCAAAGTCGACCAGGAGGCGCCAGACCGCGAGCGGCGTCGCGTCGATGTCGACGGCCGTCGCGATGCGGCGCACGGGTCAGGCCGCCTTTTCCTTCAAATCAGGCGCGACCGAAAGCTTGGCCTTGGTCTTGGCCTTGACCTCCTCGACGGTGACGCCGTCGGCGAGCTCGATCAGGGTGACGCCGCCATCGCCCGTCTTGTCGACGCTGAAGACGCCGAGCTCGGAGATCACCATGTCGACCACCCGCCGCCCGGTCAGCGGCAGGGTGCATTCCTTCAGGAGCTTGGAGGCGCCATCCTTGGAGACGTGCTCCATGGTGACGATCACCTTGCGCACGCCGGCCACGAGATCCATGGCGCCGCCCATGCCCTTGACCATCTTGCCCGGGATCATCCAGTTGGCGAGGTCGCCGTTCTCGGCCACTTCCATGGCGCCCAGGATGGAAAGGTCGATGTGGCCGCCGCGGATCATGCCGAAGCTGTCGGCCGAGGAGAAATACGACGTGCCCTTGAGCTCGGTCACGGTCTGCTTGCCGGCATTGATGATGTCGGGGTCGACCTCGTTGTCGAGCGGGAAGGGGCCGACGCCCAGCATGCCGTTCTCGCTCTGCAGGGTGATGTCGACATCCTCGGGCACGTAGTTCGACACCAGGGTCGGGATGCCGATGCCCAGGTTCACGTAGTAGCCGTCCTTCAACTCCTGGGCGGCGCGCGCCGCCATCTGATCGCGGGTCCAGGCCATGCTCGTCTCCTAAGCCTTGCGGGTGGTGCGCTGTTCGATCTTCTTGTCGTAGGGCGCCCCGCAGAAGATGCGCTTCACAAAAATGCCGGGCGTGTGGACGTGGTCGGGATCGATCGCGCCCACCGGCACCAGCTCCTCGACCTCGGCGACGCACATCTTTGCCGCCGTCGCCATCATCGGATTGAAGTTTCTCGCCGCCTTGCGATAGACGAGGTTGCCGACGGCATCGCCCTTCCACGCTTTCACGAGGGCGAGATCGCCGAACAGGCCGCGCTCCATGACGTATTCATGGCCGTCGAACACCTTGGTCTCCTTGCCCTTGGCGACCTCGGTGCCGACGCCGGTCTTGGTGTAGAAGGCGGGGATCCCCGCGCCGCCGGCGCGGCAACGCTCGGCCAGGGTGCCCTGCGGGTTGAACTCGATCTCGAGCTTGCCCTCGAGGTAGAGCTTGGCGAAGGTCTTGTTCTCGCCGACATAGGACGAGATCATTTTCTTCACCTGGCCGGTCTCCAGCAGCAGGCCGAGCCCTTCGCCGTCGATGCCGGCATTATTGCTGACGCAGGTCAGGTCCTTGACGCCCGAATCGCGCACCGCGTGGATCAGCTTGTCGGGAATGCCGACCAGACCGAAGCCGCCGCACATCACCATCATGCCGTCATGCAACACGCCCTCGAGCGCCGACTTGGCATCCTTGTAGACCTTGTTCGCCATCGATCCGTTCCTGCAAGAGCCCTACCGACCGCATATGCGGGAGACGATAGAAGACTGTCAACGCGATCTGTCGAAGATGACAATTGCGATACCGCCTATCACCAGCGCGGTTCCCAGCATCAGGGCGGAGCGCGGACCTCCAGGTCCGCTCATGCTCATGATGCGGACCTGGAGGTCCGCGCTCCAATTGACATTACGCCCGTTTGGCTTCCGCCGTCGTCAGCGGCTGCGGCAGGCGCGACAGCATCTCCTTGGGCACGACCTGCCAGAACCGTTCGAGTTGTCGGTTCCAGTCATTCAGCAGGCGCGCGCCGAGCGGCGACTTGGTCTCGGCGACATGCTCCTCGACCAGCGCCTTCAGCGCCGCCTCCCAATGCGGATGGTCGATGCGCTGGAAAGTCACCGTCTCGGGATTGACTTTTAGCGCGAAGACATCCTCCGGGTCGTAGACGAAGGCCATGCCGCCCGTCATGCCGGCGGCGAAGTTGACGCCGATCGAGCCCAGGATGACGGCGGTGCCGCCGGTCATGTACTCGCAACCGTTGGAGCCCACGCCTTCGACCACCGTGTCGGCGCCCGAGTTGCGCACGGCAAAGCGCTCGCCGGCGCGACCCGAGGCGAACAGCTTGCCGGCGGTGGCGCCGTAGAGGACGGTGTTGCCGATGATGGCGTTGGCTTCCGGCACCAGCGGGCTCGACACGGTGGGCTTCACCACGATGGTGCCGCCGCTCAGCCCCTTGCCGACATAGTCGTTGGCGTCGCCGAACACTTCGAGCTTCATGCCCTGTACCGCGAAGGCGCCGAGCGACTGGCCGGCGGTGCCGCGCAGGCGCACGGTCACAGTGTCGGGCTGCAGGCCGTCCATGCCGTACTTGCGCGTGATCATGGCGGCGAGCCGGGTGCCCACGGCGCGGTGCGTGTTGCGCACGCTGTACTGCAATTGCATCTTCTCGCGGTGGGCGAACAGCGGCTGGGCGTCGCGGATCATCTGGGCGTCGAGCGTGTCGGGCACCTCGTTGCGGCCCTTGACCGTGCAGTGCACCGCCTCGCGACCGCCGTCGGCGCGGCTGAGCAGCGGATTGAGGTCGAGATCGTCGAGATAGCGCGCGCCGCGGCTTACCTGCTTCAACAGGTCGGAGCGGCCGACGATCTCGATCAGCGAGCGGTAACCGAGCTGGGCCAAAATCTCGCGCACCTCCTCGGCGATGAAGCTGAAGAGATTGACCACCTTCTCCGGTGAGCCGGCGAACTTGGCGCGCAGCTTGGGGTCCTGCGTGCACACGCCGACCGGGCAGGTGTTGGAATGGCACTGCCGCACCATGATGCAGCCCATGGCGATCAGCGAGGCCGTGCCGATGCCGTACTCCTCGGCGCCCAGCAGGGCGGCGATCACCACGTCGCGGCCGGTCTTGATGCCGCCGTCGGTGCGCAGCAGCACCTTGTCGCGCAGCCGGTTCAGCGTCAGCACCTGATGCGTCTCCGACAGGCCCATCTCCCACGGGATGCCGGCATACTTGATGCCGGTCTGCGGCGAGGCGCCGGTGCCGCCGCTATGGCCCGACACCAGGATGACGTCGGCCTTGGCCTTGGCGACGCCGGCCGCGATGGTGCCGATGCCCGAGCGGGCGACCAGCTTCACCGTCACCCGCGCCTCGGGGTTGATCTGCTTCAGGTCATAGATCAGCTGCGCCAGGTCCTCGATCGAATAGATGTCGTGGTGCGGCGGCGGGCTTATCAGGCTGACGCCGGGCGTCGAATGGCGCAGCCGGGCGATCATCTCGCTCACCTTGACGCCGGGCAGTTGCCCGCCTTCGCCGGGCTTGGCGCCTTGCGCGATCTTGATCTCGAGCTCGCGGCAGTTGTTGAGATATTCCGCCGTGACGCCGAAGCGACCCGATGCCACCTGCTTGATGGCCGACGAGGCGTTGTCGCCATTGGAGCGCGCCTTGTAGCGCGCCGGATCCTCGCCGCCTTCGCCCGAATCCGATTTGGCGCCGATCCTGTTCATGGCGATCGACAGCGTCTCGTGCGCTTCCGGCCCGAGCGCCCCCAGCGAGATGCCGGGCGCCACCAGGTGCTTGCGCAGCTCGGTGATCGATTCGACCTCGTCGATGGCCACAGGAGCGCGGTCGGTCTTGAAATCCAGAAGGTCGCGCAGGTTTATCGGCGGCAGGCGGCGCACCTGCTCGCTGTACTTGCGGTACTTGGCGTAGGACTCGGTGGCGACCGCGTCCTGCAGCATGTGGATGAGGTTGCCCTCGAAGTTGTGGCGGTCGCCGCCCAGCCGCATCTTGTAGAAGCCGCCGATCGGCAGGGTGACGACGTCCTCGTCGAAGGCGCTGATGTGCTGCAGCGCGATCTTCTCCTGCACGCCGCGCAGGCCGATGCCGGAGATGCGGGACGGCATGCCGGGGAAGAACTCGGCGACCAGCGAACGCGACAGGCCGACCGCCTCGAAGTTGCAGCCGCCGCGATAGGACGACAGAACCGAGATGCCCATCTTGGACATGACCTTCAAGAGGCCGTCGTCGAGCGCCTTCTTGTAGTTGGCGACGCACTGGCCGAGCGACAGCTTGCCGAACAGGCCGCGGGCGTGGCGGGCGGCGATGGTCTCCTCGGCGAGATAGGGGTTCACCGTGGTGGCGCCGACGCCGATGATCACCGCGGCATAGTGCACGTCGAGGCACTCGGCCGAACGCACATTGAGCGAGGTGAAGGTGCGCAGCGACTGGCGCACCAGGTAGGAGTGCACGCAGCCCGCCGCCAGGATCATCGGCAGGGCGGCGCGGTCGGCGTCGACATTGGCGTCGGTCAGCACGATGTGCAGGCAGCCGCGGCGCACGGCCTCCTCGGCCTCGTGGCAGATCCGCTCGAAGGCCTGGCGCATGGCATCGAGTCCGCCTTTAGGATCGAAGGTGCAGTCGATGCGCGCGGCCGACTCGCCCATGTACTTGCGCATCGCCTCGAACTCGGCGTTGAGCACGATGGGCGATTGCAGCGACAGCATCTCGCTCTGCTCGGGGCTCTCGTCGAGGATGTTGCCGAGGTTGCCCAGCCGGGTGCGGATCGTCATGACGTTGCGCTCGCGCAAGGAGTCGATCGGCGGGTTGGTCACCTGGCTGAAGTTCTGGCGGAAATAATGGTGCATGCCGCGATAGGTGTCCGACAGCACCGCGAGCGGCGCGTCGTCGCCCATCGAGCCCACGGCTTCCTTGCCGTCCTCGACCATGGGATGGAGGATCAACTCGAGATCCTCGATCGACCAGCCGACGGAGAATTGCCGGCGGCGCAGCTCGTCGGGCGCGAAATGCTCGGCGGCGGGGGTTTCCTGCTTAATCAAAGAGTCCAGCTCGACGGTGCGCTCCGTCCACTGGGCGTAGTCGTGGGTCTCGGCGAGAATGTCCTTGAGCTCGCGGTCCTTGTAGAGCGCGGGCTGGTCCATATCGACGGCCAGCATCTCGCCGGGGCCCAACCGGCCCTTCTCGACGATCTTGATCTCGTCCTGCGGCACCATGCCGGCCTCCGAGCCCGCGATCAGCAGGTCGTCGGAGGTGCGCACATAGCGCATCGGCCGCAGCCCATTACGGTCGAGCCCGACCAGCGCCCACTTGCCGGCGACCGCGGCGATGGCGGCCGGACCGTCCCACGGCTCCATGACGCCGTTCAGGTAGTGATAGAGCGCGCGATGCTTGGGCGGCACGTTGGGATTGGCGCCGACGGCCTCGGGAATCATCATCAGCTTGACCATCGGCAGGTTGCGATGGCCACGCACCAGGAGCTCGAAGACATTGTCGAGGGCCGAGGAGTCGGAGGCGTCGGGTTGGATGATGGGCTTCAGGTCCTCGATCGCGCGGCCGAAGTCGTCATGCGCCAGCCGCGCCTCGTGGCTTTTCATCCAGTTGACGTTGCCCAAGAGCGTGTTGATCTCGCCGTTGTGCGCCAACACGCGGAACGGCTGCGCCAGCCGCCATTGCGGAAAGGTATTGGTCGAATAGCGCTGATGAAAGATGGCAAAACGCGAGGTGAACCGCTCGTCCAACAGGTCGGGATAGAAGGCCGACAGATGCTCGGCTAAAAACATGCCCTTGTAGACGACCGAGCGGCAGCTAAGCGAGCAGACATAGAACTCGCCGATGTTCTCGGCGATCGCCGCCTTCTCCATGCGCCGGCGCAGGATGTAGAGCTGCTTCTCGAACTCGCGGTTGTCGAGCTTGGCATCGCCGCGGCCGATCAGGATCTGCTCGATCTCCGGCCGTGTGGCGTTGGCCTTCTCGCCGATCGCCGAGGTGTCGACCGGCACCTGGCGCCAGCCCAGGATGGTGTGGCCGAAACGCAGGATCTCGGTCTCGACGATGGTGCGGCAGCGCTCCTGGGCGTGCAGGTCGGTGCGCGGCAGGAACACCATGCCGACGGCGATGCGGCCGACCTCAGGCATCTCGCCGCTCGAATCGCGGACGTGGTCGCGGAAGAAGTCCTGCGGGATCTCGACATGGATGCCCGCGCCGTCGCCGGTCTTGCCGTCGGCATCGACGGCGCCGCGATGCCACACTGCCTTCAGCGCATCGATGCCGGCCGCCACCACGTCGCGGCGGCGCTTGCCGTCCAGCGCCACGACCAGGCCGACGCCGCAGGAATCGATCTCCTGGGCGGGGTTGTAGCCGTAGGCGGCGGTGAGCTTGGCGACACCGTCGTGGTGGTCGCGGATGTATTGCTCGGCGTTGAAATGATCGGACATGGTGTAAATCCTACTTCTCCGTCGTCTCGACCGGAGCGAAGCGGAGCGGAGAGACCTTGTTCGTTGCGGGCAAGGTCCCTCGGCTTCGCTCGGGACGACGGTTAGTCAGAAAACAGCTTCCCGGCTTCGGCCCAGTTCTCTTTCTTGATGTCGGTCAGGATGATCTGCACCGCGTCCGGCGTGCAGCCGAGCGCGCGACAGGTGCCCTCGGTGAGCTCTTTCGCCAGCTTGCGGCGCTGCTCGAGCGTGCGGCCCTCGAACATCTGGACGTTGATCATCGGCATGGTCTTGTCTCCTTTCGATCTCAATTGGGGGCGGTCTTGATGCCGCGCCTCTGAAGTTCGGGAAGCATCACGCGCCAGACTTCACGTACGACGTCGGCCCCCATCTGCTGGATCAAGTCCGCGCTCTCCTTGAAGAGCACCGGCGATTTCTCCAGCAGCTTTTGTCCAAGAGGCGAGTCGTAGAAGGCATTCAATTGCTTGAGTTCGTCCAACGTGAAAGTGCGGGCATAGATGAGCGCGACCTCCTCGGCATACTTCGGCAGGCGAGCCTCGATCTCCTTTCCCGCCAGCCGGGCAAACTCGGCCGTCAGCTTGTCCTTGTCCTCGTCCTTGCCGGCATCGATAGACTGAACCGTCGACATCAATTGCGTCGATACCGCCGTCATGTGCTGCCTGCCGAGGTCATCGATGCCGGCCCTTTCCAGCAGGCCGCGCGCCTCGCGCACCGCGTCGGGATCGGAGGCGGGCTGCGCGCCGACCGCACCGATCGTCTCGAGCGACAGCAGAAGGACGAACAACAGGACCAGGAAGCGCATGCCATCGTCCTCAGTTCTTGTGGTCCATCGAGACGTAGCCCGGCTGGGCGGCGATACGCGCCATCCAGGCGGAAGTGTGCGGGTAGGGGTCGAGGTTGAAACCACCTTCGCCCGCCACATGCGTGTAGGCATAGAGCGCGATGTCGGCGAGACCATAGCGGCCGCCGACGAAGTATTGATGACGGGCGAGATGCTGCTCCATCACGCCCAGCGCCGCGTAGCCCTTGTTCATCCGTTCCGGCAGGTCGAGCTCCTGCAGCGGCGAGAGCCTGCTCAGGTAATGCCGCCAGAAACGGGCGACCGCGATGTTGGGCTCGTGGCTGTACTGCTCGAAGAACATCCATTGCAGCGTTTTGGCCCGCGCGATGCGGTCGGCTGGCGCAAAGCGCGTGCCTTCGGCGAGATACCAGAGGATGGCATCCGACTCGGCGAGATGCGTGCCGTCCTCGAGCTGCAAGGTCGGGATGCGGCCGTTGGGATTCTTCTTCAGGAACTCCGGCGTGCGCGTCTCGCCCTTAAGGATGTCGCATTCGACCAGCTTGTAGGGCGTGCCGA
>WNFE01004174.1_pt1 | contig 10734 bp, 7 predicted proteins | sample 5400451 | NCBI WGS metagenome assembly WNFE01 (sample SAMN13153344, study PRJNA577476) | soil metagenome | isolation source: 200 cm saprolite under Douglas fir tree site 2 hole 2 | place: USA:California | collected 2015-04-18
CCTCGCGGAGGAAAATTTATTCCTGCGCCAATGCATTACTTCATGCGGTTCAACGGAGCCGACGGACTACACGCTGGATATCTGCCAGGCTATCCCGCGTCGCATGGTTGTGTCCGCATGCCAGAACAGTACGCGATTGCGTTCTTCAATTCAGTCAGTGTCGGAACTCCGGTCACTGTATTCGGCAGGACGCCGGTCGGCCGTTATTGGAGCCAATCGCAACCTACGTTTTTGCGACGAGACAATAGATTTGCCGACCCGCGCTTCGGCTCACGTTTTGATCCGCGCTTTGCTCCGCCTCCGCCATTCTGGGGATGGCGGTGAGATAATTACTGCATCCCTGCTGGCTCAGCGATTCGTGCTGGCCGTTTTTGGCCCCCGCGAAAGATCGACAAGATCCCCCAGGATATTCAACGTCTCATCGCGCTCGGGGTCGATGGCCGGTTCTTTGGTGTCATCTCCAGCGCCGACGCCAGCGATCAGATCCGTATCCACATCCGGGGCCGCTTCTGCGTCAACTTTCGGCAAAACTCCGTTCTTTTTCGCCTCGGCGAGTTTTCCGGGATACATGATCAATTGAAGATTCGGCTTGTCGACGGTGTCGAGCGTCAGACGATAAATGCGCGGTTCTTCCTGGTTCCGCGCCAGGCGTTCTTTCGAACGCATTTCTTTGCGCAGCTTATCGTCCGCAAGTTCTTTCTTCCGGACATCTTCGTTCAGCGAAATTCGATTTTCATCGAGCTTGCGACGCAAACGATCGATGTCATCCATTACGTAGTGGAACTCGGGATCGTTTTTAATTCGCTCCTCTGAGCGCCGCCTCAATTGGTCGACGAACAGCGAATGCGTGTCGGACCATTTCGTGTATTTCGCCTTGGGCACTTCATCATATGGCAGGGCGTTCTTTAGCGCGCCTTCGCCAAATTCGGGAAGATCACTCAAGCTCGGCAGCACAATATCGGAGGTCACACCATGCAGTTGTGTCGAGCCACCAGCGACTCGATAAAATTTCTGGATAGTCAACTTCAACGCGCCGTCTTCATCAGAATGGCTGCCAAGCAGCGAAGCGAACCGGCCAATCGGAAGAATTGTCTGCACCGTCCCTTTCCCGAACGTATTCTTGTCACCGGCAATCACTGCGCGCCCGTAGTCCTGCAGCGCAGCCGCAAAAATTTCGCTGGCCGACGCGCTTTGCCGGCTGGTCAAAACCACCAGCGGCCCGGAATAGGCGATGCCAGGGTCCGGATCGGACGAAATTCTGATGCTTCCGTTATAATCTTTTGTCTGAACGATCGGGCCGGATTTCAAAAACAAGCCGGTGAGGGAGAGAGCTTCTTCGAGCGAGCCGCCGCCATTTCGCCGAAGATCGATCACAAGCCCGGCGATGTTTTCTTTCTTCAGCCGTTTGAGCAGCGCCTGCACATCGCGCGTCGTGCTCTTCTGGTGCTTGTCCATGTCGGCGTAGAACGACGGAAGCGTAAGCCAGCCGAGTTTTAGAGGATTACCGTTCTCATCTTTCCTGATAATGATGTCCGCGCGCGCCTCTTGATCTTTCAGCTTAATTTCATCGCGCACGAGCTCGACATTTTTCCGGCGGGAAGGATCGGTTGCATCCGACGGAATCACGAGGAGGCGTACACGTGTGCCTTTTTTGCCCCGGATCATCTCGACGACTTTGTCGAGCCGCATCTCGCGAACATCGACATAGTCACTCTGACCCTGCGCCACGGCGGTAATCCGGTCGCCTACTTTCAGCCGTCCATCCACTTGGGCCGGCCCGCCAGGGACAAGGCTCTCAATTTTCGCGTAGCCATCCTCCGAGCGAAGCATGGCGCCGATGCCCACGAGCGAGAGGCCCATATTAATACTGAAATTTTTCATGTCTGCCTTGCTCAGATATTCGGAGTGCGGGTCGTACGTTTGGGCGAGCGCGTCGAGAAAAAGCTTCATTTGCTCGTCCTTGTCTTGCTCGTGAACATTTCGGACGAGGCGATCATAGCGGCGCGCAACCAGTTGCGGAGCAGGCTCAATCGGATGCTCGCTTAGTTTTTCCTGTAACAGCTCGTTTGCGATCCGACCGCGCCAGAGTTGATCGGCCTCCGCCTCATCTTTGGGCCACGGCGATTTTTGGCGGCTAAGCTCAATGGTCGCGTCGGTTTTAAAGTCGAGCGATTGCTTCAGCAGCTCTTTAATGTTAGCGACGCGGTCGTCAACGCGCTTCGCGTAGAGGTCGTAAATTTCGTAAGCCGGTTTCAGCGTGCCGAGAAGAACGTCGCCTGCGATTGAGTTGCCATATTTCGCATTGAGCTCATCGACATCTTTTTGGGTAAAAAACAGATGACTGTAATCGAGCAGCTCAAGATACGTCTGAAGGAATTTCTTCGAAATCTCCTCATTCAGTTTCTGGCGGGTGTAATGGCCTTCCTCCAAAAGCCGCCCGACCGACATGGCGATCGTTTCTTTCGACGTCGCTACGGCTGGCGGGGCCGCGATCGTGGCTGTTAAAAGGATGGCGCAATACGCCAGTGAGCGTCGGAATGCTTTCATCAGTGAAAAAAGAGTTTCCCACCTTGGCAGATTTCACGATGAAACGCAAGACGATGCGATAAGATCGACATACAGGTAGAAATGAGACAATCGGCAGCGAGGAACATTCAATATTCGTAAAAACTCCCGCCTTCAGCTGTAGCAGACCTTGGTTACACTCAAATGCAATGACCTACGAAACATTTTGCGGCGGCATGTTTGAGACGAATTGCTATCTGCTTGGGGCGCCCGATGGCTGGGTTCTTTTCGACGCGCCCGATGGAGCTTGCGACTGGCTCGCGTCGCAGAATGTGGATCTAAAGCTTCTGCTGCTGACGCATGGCCATTTCGATCACATTCCCGATGTCGCTAAAATCAAACGCCGCTTCGGTTGCTCAATCGGTTGCCATCAGCTAACCGCCCCAATGATTTCCGATCCGGAATTTTTTCGCAGTTTTGGATTTCAACTGGAAATCGAGCCGGTTGAGCCGGATTTTTTCATTGAAGAGACGAGAGAGAGAGAATTTCTCGGTTTGGAAATGCACGTGCTGGAAGTTCCGGGACATTGCCCCGGCAGCCTTTGCTTTTTGTCGCGCAAAGATCAGTTGCTCATCGGCGGCGATGTCCTTTTCGCGGGAAGCGTGGGCCGGGGCGATCTGCCCGGTGGAGACATCGATCTGTTGCTGGAAGGGATCAGGAAAAAATTATTTCCGCTCGGCGACGATGTGACGGTGCTTCCCGGTCACGGCCCACCGACAAAGATCGGCGCCGAGCGTAGAACTAATCCGTTCCTGAGGTAAACGGTGGACGGACCTGAGGCCGCCCTGAGCAAAGTCGAAGAAGACCGTCCGAATTTCGGCGCGTCGGTCTTCGCGCCTTACCTCGCCAACAATTCCTCGAGGGTCCGCTCGAGTTTATCGAGGCCGGTGAGCTCGGCGACAATGGAACGCAATAATTTCATCGCGGCGGGCAGATGTTTAAGGAAATGTTTGTGGCCCTTAACGAGTCCCAGAAAACCATAAGCGCCTAGCGCCTGCATCAGACGTTGCATTGCGCAAAGCCGCAACTTGGAATCGAACTCGCCGTTAACTATCGTTCCATTCTTGATCTGCTCCTCGCGATAGTACGCGATTAGCTCGGCGCGCTCCGCTTCGGTTAGATCGACATACGGATCGTAAAGCAATGAAGCAAGATCGTATTCCGCCAGACCGGGCCGCATTCCCTGAAAATCGATCAGATAAGCCTGCCCGTTTCGGATGATGATGTTTTGCGATTGAAAATCGCGGTGGACTAGAACGCGCGGCAAGCCGGCGAGCTGCTCCGCGATTTGATTTAGCGCCGGCAACGCAGCCAGCGAAGCAAGCTTTCCGTCGTCTACGCCGAAATAGCGACCGAGACAGTTCTCGAAAAAGTAATTCTGCTCCCAAACGTAAAGCGCGGCGTTGAACTCTGCGGGCAAATACTCTTTCATTTCGACGCAGGTCGACTCCGGCAAACTGTGTAGCGTCGCAATTTGATCGAGCGCCGAGTCGTAAAACGCGCGGCGGACGAGCCAGTTTTCGCGGCGATAACTGTAGAGATCGCTTTCGCCCAGGTCTTCGATCCAAACGAGGCCCTCTGCTGGATCGTGAAAATAAATCTTAGGCACTCGAATTCCGCGCTCATCGAGAAATCTCGCGATCTGGACGTAATGCCGATTTTCTTCGTGCTCCAGATTGTATTTGACCAGGATCACCGTCTGATCCGGTGAGCAACGAATTCGATAAAATTTTCGATCCGATCCTCCTTTTTCGATCGGCCTGATTTTTATCTGATCGACATCCAAGCGCGGGAAATGCATCCGCGTTCGCCGAAGAAGAAGGTCGGTTCTCATAAGTTAGATGTCGATGTTGCGATGGATGCCGCTGGCTTTTTTTTTGGAGCGGACAATACAACCCTGAAGGTAGCTTTTGGAAGCAATTTCTGCACCTGGCCACAAAATTGTGTCTTCCAGAATCGCTCCCGCTCCAACTCGACAATCCCGCCCGACGACTGTCCAGCCACGCAACTGCGCGCTTGGATCGACAATCGCGGTCTTATGGATCGACAATCGCCAGTCCGGCGTCTTCACGTGGTGCGGGTTCCATCGCTCGTGGAAAATCGTGCGGTGCACTTCAAGATATTCAGCGCGAGAACCGATGTTGAACCACTTTCCGTCATTCATCACCAGGCCGCCAATCTTGCCGCCCTGCCCAATCCAATCCCCGATAATTGGAATGAAAGAAATTTTTCGGTGTGGCGGGATTCGCCGGAAAATCTCCCGATTCCAAACGGCGATGTTGGCAAAATCGTAATTCCCGGCTACGCCGTACCTGCTCGAAATATCGACGACGCGGTGATCGCGGAAAGCCACGCCCGGAGCGAAACGGGTTTCGCGCAATGCAAGGGTGACGTCATTTCCGCGACGAAAATGTTCGTCGATCAACGGTTGTAGATCCACGTCCGTTAAGATGTCACCGCTGTAAGTGACGAACGGCTCGCTGCCAAGATAGCGTTCCACATTCTTGATACCGCCACCGGTTTGGAGCAAGACGGGCTCATGAGCCAATGTGACCGAATGGCCGGCATAGCCGTTCTCGCCAAAAGAGCTTTGAAACACTTCCGGGAGCCTGTGCGTGTTAATGATGAATCTGCTCACTCCGAGCTCGATCAAATGATCGAGCGCAAAGGTGATGAGCGGTTTTTGAAAAATTGGGACGAGCGGTTTGGGCAAATCGTCCGTCAGTGGCTTTAGTCGCATGCCGAGCCCCGCGCCTAAGACGAAACCTTGTGTGATGGGATACACGGTGATGGGGCGAATCTTTCGATCATCTACCCGGATCTAGCCTGGCGGTCGCCAGGCATTTCCAGCGAGTCGGTGACGCGAAACTCATGTACTACGAGTTCGTCGATCTCGAGCCTTTTGATTCTTGACCGGCCAATCGCGAGCCGGCCAATTGCAACTGCGCCCAAAGCAAGTGCGCCAAGCGCCAGTGCGCCGACGGCTAAAGCTCCAATGCCTTGTGCTCCGATCGCCAATGCGCCAAGACGCGTCGGACGCGTCGGGACAAGATCATTTGTTTCTGGTTCGCCCATATCGCGGCAAGTCGTCAACGAGTTGAATCCACGGCAATCGATCCTCTATCCAGGTGTGATCTTGCGGCAATCCGCGCAACGGCAATGCGCAATATTACAAGGCTTGCCGCCTGCTTCATAGCGGACTGCGCAGCACAGACAACCTCCGTGAGTAATGTTTGCTCCCATTTAAAATGCCCCGGGGCGCTTTACTTTTGCTTCACAGTTTCCTCATCCGCTACTTTGTCCAAGCCGTTGACGTACAAGGCGTGCAATCCCGGCCGGCCCGGCGGTCCGTCCCTACCTTTTCAAATAAAGCGTACGCGTACCGAAATCGATAATGCCGTGATGCCGATTGAGGATTTCCGCGCCGAGTAGGCCAGCGACGGGCGGTGAACCCTGCAACAATCTGCCATGAATCAGGCCCTCCAGATCGACGACACCCACCTCCTTGCCAATGATTTCGACCGATCCGACCGATAATTTGCGGATCCGCGCCACCCAGACCCCACGCTCTCTCAAATTCACGGCGGAAGAACTAAACTGTGTTTCGCGGGTCGGAATCCGCATTCGCCGAACGAAAGAGCGATGCAGCAGGGTGGCAAAAGCACCCGTGTCCACCATGAGCTTCGCGGGTTTGCCGTTAATAGAGCCATTAACATACAAATTGAAACCGTCGCTGACTTGAATGGGCACAGCCTGCAATCCACTGCGGTCAAAACCCGGTGCGTTGCCGGCGACACCGGGATCAATTTTTAAGATCAGCAGCTGCCGTTGACAATCTAGCACCGCTTTGGTTGGGAAAAGAATGTCGGCCCCGATAATTCCGTCGATTTCCTGCTCGTGCCGTAACCGCGCCACACCACCAGAGTTGCCAAGATTGACGGTAACCACAGGCTCATCCACGAGACTTAGCGCGCCGAGCCGCAGCTCACGAGCGATCGCCACATTATTGAACGCACCATTAATCTGAATGCGCGCCGGTAGGTTCGACTTTACAGTAATTGGCCTGAGCCGAAAATGCTCCCGACGATCCAAAGCTATTGCGCTCACCGGAGCACCGCTGTCCACGCCAAGCCACGCTGGTTTGCCATTGATAAACGCGCGCACAATTAGATGATTTTGCCGTGAACGCACCAACGGCAGCGCCTCAAATTGCGGAGTTGCTCGTGCCGAAGATTGCTGCGGCGCAGCGGGCAATTCGGCAACAAGTGCCGCGCTGGTGCACAAGATCCACAAGAATTTCCGGGTAGAGGGAAGATGATCCGAGAACGTCACGCGCGGGAGATTAGCATGATTTTTTTTACGCGAAAGCGGTTTCGCGCTTCACCTCGCTCGACTCGGGCAAGGGTGAGGGCCGAATTGTTTTGGTGTTGCCCGATCCGCTTGAGTGATGCTTAACTCTGCGCCAAGTCCGACCGCTCAACAGACAAGCCCAATGACTCCGCCGCCCGCAGCTGATGACAAATTCGTTAGGGGACTCGGCTTGCTCGACTCCACCATGCTCGTCGCCGGGTCGATGATTGGCTCGGGTGTTTTCATTGTTTCGGCGGACATCGCGCGGCTAGTGGGCTCGTCCGGCTGGCTGCTGGTGGTCTGGGCGGTGACGGGCGCCCTAACGATCGTTGCCGCGCTGACCTACGGGGAGTTGGCCGCGATGATGCCGCGCGCGGGCGGGCAATACGTGTATCTGCGCGAAGCATACGGTCCTCTCTGGGGTTTTCTTTACGGCTGGACGCTGTTCCTTGTGATTCAGACCGGCACGATCGCTGCGGTGTCGGTGGCGTTCGCACGATTTCTCGGCGTGCTCACGCCGGTCATTTCGCCCACGAAGTGGCTCATTCCGCCGATCATCCTCTCGAGGAACTACGCCGTGAGCCTGTCGATGCAGCAATTGGTGGCAATCCTGATCATCGTGTTTTTGACAATCGTGAACACGCGCGGCCTGCAATTAGGCAAGCTCATCCAAAATGTTTTCACTTCCGCCAAGACGTTCTCCTTGCTGGCACTGATCGCCCTCGGGCTTTTTGTTGGGCGCAATGCCGATGCGATCGCCGCCAACTTCACGAACTTTTGGACGCCAGGCGCCGTGTCGCCAATCAAATCTGATCTTTCGTTCGTTGCGTCGGTGTCGGCGACGGGCGGTGCACTGGGAATGTTGATTGCCGTGTGTGTGGCGCAAGTCGGTTCCCTGTTTTCCGCGGACGCATGGAACAACGTCACGTTCACCGCCGGTGAGGTTAGAGACCCTCGCCGGAACTTGCCGCTGTCGCTGGCGTTGGGCACCGGGCTGGTTATCACACTCTATCTGCTCGCGAACGTCGCTTATCTCTGTGTGCTGCCGCTGGAGAAAATCCAGCACGCGGCGGACGACCGCGTCGGCACGGCCGCAATGGCGGTGATGTTCGGTGGCGCGGGTGGGGCGATCATGGCGGTGGCGATCATGATCTCGACCTTTGGATGTTGTAACGGATTGATCCTGGCCGGCGCGCGGGTGTATTACGCGATGGCGTTGGACGGGCTGTTTTTTAAATCGACAGGCCGGCTCAACGCGCGGCACGTTCCGGCAATGGCGCTGGTCTTGCAGGGCATCTGGACGGGGTTGCTCGTGTTGCCGCGCACACGATTGCGCGATCCAGTCACAAACGCACCGGTGCTGGATGCCGCGGGCGTCGAGCAGTACGGAAATCTTTACGGTATGTTGCTCGATTACGTCGTGTTTGCGGTGCTAATTTTCTACGTGCTCACGATTGCCGGCGTTCTTGTGCTCAGACGCACGCAGCCACAGGCGGAGCGACCATATCGCGCGTTTGGCTATCCGGTGCTGCCGGCGCTCTACATCATCACGGCCTCATTGATTCTGATAGTGTTGGCCGTTTACCGGACGCAAACTTCGTGGCCCGGTCTGCTCATCGTGCTGGCGGGCGTGCCCGTTTACTTTCTCTGGAGAAAAGCGCGGCCGGCTTGATGCGGCAACGCAGTCGCAATTACTAAACTAACAACCAAACTTCACCCATGAATTTATTTCGACGAAAGAGCGTGACGGACCTGCAGGCCGAGGCGCTCACCGACCACAGCCTCAAGCGCGCGCTCGGCCCTATCAACCTCACCGCGCTCGGCGTTGGCGCGATCATCGGCACGGGCATCTTCGTGCTCACCGGCACGGTCGCGGCGCAGAATGCCGGGCCGGCCGTGGTGCTCTCATTCGTGCTGGCCGGTGTGGCATCAGTGTTCGCCGCGCTGTGCTACAGCGAATTCGCGTCGCTCGTGCCGATGGCCGGCAGCGCCTACACCTACGGCTACGCCACGCTCGGCGAACTCGTCGCGTGGATCATCGGCTGGGACTTGATCCTCGAATACGCCGTGGGCGCGATCACTGTCGCCATCGGTTGGTCCGGCTATGTGGTGTCGTTTCTGCACGATTTTGGCATCGACATCCCGCCCGCGTTGTCGGCTGCGCGCGGCACGGAATTGATTCAACTTCCCGCTGCGCTCGCACCGCTCGTGCAAGCAAAAGTCGGCTGGGTGGTGAGCAGCGCATCTCTGCTGGATCAAATCAAAACCGCGGGAACCGACCCGACGACCCTGGCCCAGGTGACGACGATCTTCAATCTTCCAGCTGTGTTCATCATCTTTGCGGTCACGACGTTGCTCGTCGTCGGGATTAAGGAGTCGGCGAACTTCAACAACCTGATCGTGATGGTAAAGGTGGCGGTGGTGCTGCTGTTCATCTTCGGCGCGTTTCACGCGATCAACTCGGCGAACTGGCATCCGTTTATACCTGCGAACACGGGCCACTCCGGTCATTTCGGCTGGAGCGGCGTTATGACCGGCGCGGGCATCGTCTTCTTCGCCTATATCGGCTTCGACGCCGTGAGCACCGCGGCACAGGAGGCAAAAAATCCGCAACGCGACATGCCCATCGGCATCATTGGCTCGCTGCTGGTTTGCACGGTGCTCTACATCCTCGTATCGGGCATCGCGACGGGCGTTGTGCCGTACGGTCTGCTTGACGTGCCGGACCCGATCGCGGTGGCGGCGGACGGCGCGGGCATGGGCTGGATGGGGCGGTTGATAAAGCTCGGCGCCATCGCCGGTTTGTCCTCGGTCATCCTCGTGATGTTACTGGGACAATCGCGCGTATTTTACAGCATGGCGCGCGATGGTTTGCTCCCGCCGTTCGTGAGCCGGGTGCATCCACGCTTCCGTACGCCGTGGCTGACGTCGATCATGACTGGCGTGGGGGTGGCGATTTTTTCGGCCCTGTTTACGGTACGCGAGGCAGGCAGCCTGTGCTCCATCGGCACATTGCTGGCATTTGTCATCGTGTCCGTCGGCATTCTCGTGCTGCGTGTACGGGAACCGAATCTGCCGCGCAAATTCACCACGCCATGGGTCTGGTTTGTGGCCCCGGCGGGCGCCCTTTCTGCCCTCGCCCTTATGGCGGCACTTCCATGGCCAACATGGAGACGGTTGATCGTATGGTTCATCGTCGGCATCGTATTTTACTTCTTCTACGGCGTGCGCCGCAGCAACCTCGCTCAGCCGCGCGCGCTTAGATGAACACATTAGCGGCGGCCAAAACGTCGCGAGGAAGCATTGATTTGCCTTACCGGTAATTTGCAATCGTTCGTTAGGCATCACCAGTTTGTGGGTCGACCAAAACGCCAATCTCGCGCTGGAAGTTTCCCGTTACGGCTACGTCCTCGAAACCGGACGGACCATCTTGCAAGACCAACCAAGCGGGCCGTGAGCGAACGAAGAGTTAATAGCGCTTATTTACGCGGCGACTGAACTCCACGTTCACGCGCCAAATCCAGGCGACGAACTTGTCTGGCCGAAACCGAGAAGTGCTTCTGTCCGTTTGCGCAGCGTTTTGCTGTCACCCTCTTCAATAAACTCGCGCCGGGCGGCCGCAATCTCAGACAACGAAAGATCCATCGCGCGAAGAATTTCCCGCTCTTCGGGACTCAATTTCTTGTGCTCTTCGTTGCTCAACGCACGCTTTTGGAATTGCGAGACGATTTCGGCCAAAGCATCACCATTCGCTGCTCCAAACAAATCGAGAAGCCGCTGGAACCTGAAGTGAAATGGAATCGTGGCAAGATCGACATC
>WNFE01019229.1_pt1 | contig 10733 bp, 20 predicted proteins | sample 5400451 | NCBI WGS metagenome assembly WNFE01 (sample SAMN13153344, study PRJNA577476) | soil metagenome | isolation source: 200 cm saprolite under Douglas fir tree site 2 hole 2 | place: USA:California | collected 2015-04-18
TGGCAACGACTTTGAAAGTCGCCTGCTCTGCTGCGGCCACTTCTCACAAGTAGTTTTTAGTTACGTCTTCGCCCGGCCGCGATCTTCGTGAGCCGTGCAGTGCGCTCACCAGACATAGAATGTCTGCGCCGTAGCAGTGCTCAGAGTTGAGACTCGGGTGCTCATTCCCAACTTTAAGCAGCCAGATTGTCGCCCACCTCGAAAAAGGAGAAACTATGCCAAAATATAAAGTACTGATTAATGACAACGCCCATTACATGGATGAAAGCGAGCGCACCGACCATGGCGTTTTTGCCAAAGCGGATGAGGCCGTCGCCGCCTGCAAAGAGATCGTTGATGACGACTTGAATGCGATGTGGAAGCCGGGCATGACCGCGAAGGAGCTTTATAAGCTTTACGTCGCATTCGGACCTGACCCGTTCGTCGTGCCGCTCGATCCGAAAGATCCGGATATGGAATTCTAGGCTTGGACCTATGCCAAGGGGCGATGCAAACACCTTGTAAACTTGCGTGGCTAACTGGTGCGCGCCGCTGCACAACAGCAAGATTGAGAGAGAGGCAGAAAAAGATCAAGGCTGGCTACCCCGAGATGTTTAGGCATTGCCAGGAGAGCTCCGCCTGCCTTTGTGCATACGTGCCTTTTGCCACCGAGCTTTGTGGAGCGACCGGCGAGCTGCAAATCGCGTCTACGGGCTTCCCTGGGCGTCCTAGGACATACCGCGATTTTCTTGCTGAAACAGGGACCGTTATATCGGCAGATCTAGTCCACCTCGAGACCTCAACTCCTTTACGGTCGACATCAGCTCTACCATGCGTTGTTCGAGGTCAACCAGCTTCTGGGCAAAAACGAGATCGGGCCGCCTTGCCATCGACAAGACCGCGTTCAGCACGTCATCCGAATGCTCGATCAATACGACCAAGTGCGACCCGCGAGGACCATATTGCCCTGAGAGCCAGTTTTTTACGGTGCGGTCGTTTGCGCCAGTCCATCGGGCGACCGTTTTGATGCGCGTGTTCCTATCCCGCAATGTCCTTTCTAACGCAGCGGCGATCTCAAGCGCAAAATTCATCGTTCCGTCCAAGCTTCCGCCATCGCCATTCGAGCTATTTGGATCGCCGCGCTTTGGAAAGAACTTGCCCTTTTTAGGAAACGACATTCCACCCTCCTGTGCGCTACGATCACGCGGGTAACTCGCGACCGCCTTGGGGAGGCTGGTGAAAAGCTGTCGGATAAAGGTGGCGATTGAAAAGGCAAACCAAGGGCTTAAGGACGGATGCGGCTTCGGCGGCGGTCGCATACGTTCGAATGTCGACCGACCTGCAAAAATATTCTACCGAGAATCAGCTCGACGCCATCCGCCGCTATGCCGATCAGCGCGGCTTCGAAATCATCAGGATCTTCGAGGATTCCGGCAGAAGCGGGCTGCGAATTGATGGCCGTGACGGTCTGCAGCTCTTGATGGGCGAAGTGCAATCAGGCAGCGCCGGCTTTCAGGCAATCCTGGTCTATGACGTCAGCCGCTGGGGAAGGTTCCAGGATGCCGACGAGGGAGCGTATTATGAGCATCTATGCTCGCGGGCTGGCATTCGGGTGCATTATTGCGGCGAGCAGTTTGACAACGACGGCACCATAGGCTCGGTCCTGCTCAAAAACGTCAAGCGTGTCATGGCTGGCGAGTATAGTCGGGAGCTCTCAGTCAAAGTTTTTGCCGGACAATGTAGGCTTATCGAAAATGGATTTCGGCAGGGGGGCCCGGCGGGATATGGACTGCGTCGTCTCCTGATCGATGAAAGCAGGAACCCCAAAGGAGAGCTGGGGCGCGGTGACCGAAAGAGCTTGCAAACCGACCGCGTCGTGCTCACATCCGGACCAACCGAAGAGATTGAAGATGTTCGTCGCATCTATTTGATGTTCGTCGAGGAAGGCAAGTCAGAGCGCGACATCGCGGCGCTGCTTAACCAGCAGGGGATATTCAGCGACTTCGGCCGTCCTTGGACGCGGGCCTCGATCCATCAAATTCTGACAAACGAAAAATACATCGGCAATAATGTTTTCAATCGGGTTTCTTACAAGCTCAAGCAGCACCGGATTGTAAATCGTCCGGAAACCTGGGTTCGCGCGCAGCGAGCTTTTCCTTCAATTGTTGACCAGGCGCTATTCGACCGCGCGCGAGCAATAATCGATCGGCGTGGGAATCATTATTCCGATGCAGAGCTGCTCACATTGCTGCAAGCGGTACTTGAAGATGAAGGTTCACTTTCTGGTCTCATCATTGACGAACGAGACAACATGCCATCATCAAGCCTCTATCGCTCGCGATTCGGCAGCCTGCTGCGGGCGTATACGCTGATCGGCTATTTGCCGGATCGAGACTACCGATATGTTGAAATAAACAGGGCCCTTCGCCAGTCTTATCCAAAATTGCTCGCCGAAGTAACCGCGGGACTTCAGAATGCGGGCGGCCACGTTTTCTGTGACCCGATCAGTGAGCTGCTCTTTATCAATAATGAATTCACTGCTTCGCTCGTCATTGCGCGCTCTCTCGAGACTCACAATGGGTCGTTGCGGTGGCGCCTCCGGTTCGATACCGGGCTGGTGCCTGACGTCACAATTGCCGTCCGCATGGACCGTTCCAACGAACAGCCCCAAGACTACTACATCTTTCCGAGCCTCGACTTGAATACCAATCGACTCCGCCTAGCGGAAGACAATGCCCTTTCGTTGGACGCATATCGGTTCAATTCGCTCGATTTTTTCTATTCCATGGTGGCCAGAACCGCGTTCCGGGAGGCAGCATGAGCACATCAAAACGCAAAGCTGCAACGAAACAGATCAAGACTATTCCGATTGACCAGATTCGTTTTTTGAATCCCAGGGTTCGAAATCGACGAAACTTCCAGGAGATCGTGCAAAGCATTGCGCGCGTGGGCCTGAAGAGGCCGATTACCGTAAGCCCCAGAAAGACAGATAACGACACGGCAAGCTACGACCTAGTTGTCGGGCAAGGACGCGTTGAAGCCTTCATTCAGCTCGGCCAGACAGAAATTCCCGCAATCGTGATCGAGGCTGAAGAGAGCGATTGTCTGGTCATGAGCTTGGTTGAGAATTGCGCTCGGCGGCAGCATCGAGCAATCGATCTGCTGGCGGATATCACCACTTTGCGAGGCCGCGGTTACAACGATCGCGAAATTGCGGGCAAGATCGGTGTGACCCATGAATATGTTCATATGATCTCCAAACTGCTCGAGAGCGGTGAAGAGCGGCTTGTAACAGCGGTAGAAGCCGGCATTCTCCCGCTTAACATGGCCATCGAAATCGCAAAATCGAGTGACGAAGACGTTCAGCGCGCATTGACGCAAGCCTACACCGAGAAAAAGCTGCGAGGAAAGAAGCTAGTAGCAGTGCGGCGACTGATGGAACAGAGGCGGCGTCGCGGCAAGCACATGCACGACAGTAATTTCGGACGACGGGATGCCGCGAAGCGGCCGCTTACAAGCGAATCGATAATTCGTGTTTATCGGCAAGAAGCCGATCGTCAAAAACTTCTGATCAAGAAGGCTGAGGTTACCCAAAATCGACTGCTGTTCATCGTTGAGGCGATCCGCACTCTGCGTGATGACGAGAATTTCGCCAATCTTCTGCGAGCCGAGAGTCTCGATTCGATGCCCGCAGTTCTGGAGCAACGGCTAACAGATGGACTGGCGTCATGAACAAGCCAGTAGATCCCCAAACTCTCGAAACTGTAGCTCAAGCGTTTGATTCGGATTTTGTCATCATTCCCATCGCATCAATCCTTCCCGTGAAGGCAATCGAGAAGACTGTAAAATCCAGCCATAAGTATCGGCAGATTTTAGCATCAATCCGGGAGGTCGGACTTGTCGAGCCCCCAGCCGTCATTCGCGATTCTCACGATTCTGGGTCGTATCTGCTGCTAGACGGGCATCTGCGAATTGAAGTCCTACGGGATCTTGGCGCGACAGAGGTCGAATGCCTGATATCGACCGATGATGAGGCATTTACCTATAACAAGCGCATTAGCCGTCAGGAGCTTGACGCGCAAAGTGCAGCTACTTGACGGTATCTGCGAGGAGGCAATTGCATTGCTCAAAGACAAGATCTGCCCGCTGGCGGTATTCGACATTCTCCGAAAAATGAGTCCTATGCGCCAGGTTGAGACGGCTGAACTCCTGATCAACGCGAATAATTTCTCGATCAGCTATGCATCGGCGATACTTGCCGGTACGCCACAGGCGCAATTGGTGGACGCTCAAACTCCCAAGAGGCTGAAGGGCATGACCGCGGAGGCAATCGCTCGTATGGAACGCGAGCTTACTCGTTTGCAGGAAGCTATTACGTCGATCCAGAATTCCTATGGACAGGATCATCTGCATCTTACGGTCGTGAAGGGATATCTGACAAAGCTGATCGGCAATGACCGGGTCGCAAAATATTTGGCGCGATATCAGCCGGAATTTTTAAGCGAATTCCAAAAAATTGCAGAAATGACATCAACACTGCCGAGCGAGGCCGCTTAGCATTGTTTCAGCTGGGGACCCGGACCCAATAAGCGCGGGGACCGCAGGAGAAGCCGCACTGTGGGGCGGATCAATCGCGGTGATGGGGATGGCGGCGAACCCGCTCGGAGCCCATCAGGCCAGCTGAGCTTTCGCTGGCCGAACCGATCGAACGGGGCGTGCTGGCCAGGAATTTGCCGAGGCTGGCACGCCCGCTCTCGCGGGCGAACCCATGTTGCGCAACGATGGATTCTTCCCTTTCCTCCTGGAATAGGTCGCTATATTTGCTCTCGCCGCTGTTCGCTTTGAAGGGAGGGCGGCCGCAGGCCGCTGAATTTAGGCTATGGCTAGAGGCCCCACGACGAGCGCCGAAATAGCAACCCGACATGCGTTAATATCACGGGTCTGAACTTGTTAGGACCATGCAAAATGAACGATTAGGAGGCAGCGCCTCGACGGATTGCCATGGCACTCTTAAACTTGAGCGTCTCTACTGAAATCCCTCCGTAAATAAATATCGCGTCGAGTATCCGGCCTCCCCCGTGCTCATTCCCAAAGCAATTCCGGAGGTTTCTAATGAGGACATCTATCTCCCACCCACTCCAAATCGCCGAAGTTTCAGCGGGCGCCGGGCTTGGAATAGTCGGGCTTACGTTCTGCCCCGGGAAAAAGGACCCTAATGGGATGACCGGAGCTTGGAACCGCGATCTCGACCTCGATCTCGATTCGATTCGAGATTGGGGAGCAGCCGCAGTCGTCACTCTCCTGGAGCCAATGGAACTTGATCTGCTACGGGTGCACAGAATGGCTCCAACGTGCTGGTCCATTGTCGCGGTGGACTGGGACGCGCCGGAACCGTCGCAGCACGCCTTTTGATAGAAGTCGGAATGGAGCCCGAAACTGCGATCGCTAAAGTTCGTAAAGTCAGACCGGGCGCTATTGAAACTTCTGAGCAGGAACAATTCGTCCGTGGAGTTCGATTGCCGCGATAAGCTATCGTTAGAAGGCATTGCCTCCTCACTTTCGGATCGTGCATCATCAAACAGCCCGCATCCACCTCTTCGCGGAGCTTTTTCTAGAACACGCGACGCGAGCTTACACATGAAAATCATCCACCGCGGCAAGCTGAAACGCGTAGAATTTACCTTCGCGCTCGGCGATTTGTTTGACGCGGAAGTCGACGCCATTGTGAGCAGCGAGCAAACGGATTTCGTGCTGTCCGGAAACCCGGAATCGATCAGCGGTCAGATATGGTATCGATATGGAGATTCCATTCAGCAAGAATTAGTTTAGGCGATGCTACGAGAGGAGTGGTGTTTAGCGGCGGGACGGTCTTCGAAACCTCTGCTGGTAAAGACTTCAAGCGGATATTTCATGCTGGATTTCATGAACCTGACGATTGGCCGGGCCTACCCGATGGTTCTCAAGACGCTGATTACTTTGAGGCAATCGGCTCGTGCATCAGGCAAATTCTCGACTTAACTAGAGCGCAGACGCTATCCAGCGTTGCGTTCCCTCTTATTGGCTGCGGTCGTTTCGGTCTCGATGAAAAAATGCTTATCCTTCAATTCCTCGACGCGGTTGAAACTCTAGACGACCGTCTCAAGGACGGGGAAAGCCTAAACGTCTGGCTAGTGATCCGTGACCGTGCTCAGTTCGAGTCTGCTGTAGGTGTGGTGCTTGAATTGTTGCTACGCGCCCGGAGCGAAATGATTGTGCTTCAGATCGAGCAGAGTGGTGTTCCAATCCTTGATCGGTTTGGCACCCGCCTGGCTCAGCGCTCCAATGAAGATTGGGCAAAATGGCAGCTCTGCCGTTTCTCGGAAATCGCGCTCGAATTCATGTGCTATGGCCTGAGTTGTGCGATCAGTCCCTCGCCAACACCTGAATCGTTGTTTAGGGAAGGAATGCCTCTAACTTTTGGAACGGTTCGCGACGTTGCCTCGAAGTTAGCCGTCGAGGCGCCGGCGGAAGTGAATTTTTGGGGCGCAAAGTTGTTCGCTAGCGTATTGAAGAATGATGCAGCAAAACGCGCATTAGAAATCGTTAATACACAATCCGATCAAGGCTGTGGAAGGAAAGTCTCTTGCTGAAATCAAAGAAATGGGAAATCTTCCTACCGCCGTTGAAGACTTAACTAACTTTACGCTCGTCTATGTGCGGAAAGGCGATCGCCTGCTCTTTTCAGAGGCAGGAAAAAATGCCTTCGGGAAGACAGAAGGGCATATTCAAGTTGAAATCCTTGATCTGCAACAGCGAATGCTCAAAGAACCACAGAAAGTGACTCTTGATCCCAGGGGTCTTTTTTATCTCCCCAAGGGAGGGCAATGAGACCGCAAGTGATGGGACAATGCTTTCACATTGGCGACAGACTTATCGATCTGGGGTCTCCAATCAAACAGATTGTCACCGCAGGCAACAGACATTTGGTGCTGATTGATCCATTTGCTCGCAATAATCGCAACGTTTATTGCTTCGATGATCAAGGCAATCAAATTTGGCAAATCGAAGCTGCGCCAAACGTTGACGGTCTCGTCAAAGATGCCTGGATCCAGTTGTTCCTAGTCGACAATGAACGAGTGCGGGGTCGCACATTTTCGGGTTTCGAAATCGAAATCGAGCTCCGCAATGGAAAAATGATCCACGGAACAGGCGGCGATACGAAGTGAAGACGCGAAGGCTGTAGACGATTGCATTGGCACCTTTCAGTGAACTAAGCCAAGCCCGTTGCTTTGCCATAGCTGCTGCAAGCATGATCTTTCGCTGACACATCGGCGTCGTGTTTAGGCTGCATTTTTCTCGCGAGGGGGAAGCTGCTTACCGAGCAAGCGCCCTTCTGGGCCTTTATCCGTAAGCCTCAGGCGGACAAACGGCTCAATATCAAAATCACCGAAGTGATCGCGTGGCAGTGAGCCAACGTTCAAGCAGCAGATATACTGGAAGCCATATTTTGCGAAATTTTCTACGGCAAGCTTTAAAGCCGCCGCATATTGGCGGGTATCAGCCAGCACCACGTTGAAGCCCGCTTCAAATCGAGCCTCCTTGGGCGTTCTCTTCGGCCGGGGCTCGCTGTTCTACCTGCTGCGCAACCGCTTCTATGTCGGTGAGGTCAAATACAAGGACGAGATCCTGCCCGGCGAGCAACCGGCGATCATGGATCGCGCGCTATTCGATGCGGTCCAGCAAAAGCTTACGGATCAGTGGACAACCCGATCTACTGTACGGAACGCGAGCGATCATCTGTTGACCGGGCTGCTGTTCGACGATGTCGGTCATCGCATGGTTCCGACCCACGCAACCAAGGCCGGCATTCGCTATCGCTATTACGTCTCGCTTCCGCACCTGCATGGGGAATCCAAAACCGCATCAGTCCGGTCGGTCTCCCGTGTTCCGGCGACTGACATCGAAGACATCGTCGTCAAGTCTCTCAACGAGCATCTGATCGCTCAGAAGGAGAAGCCGGCCTTCAGCCTAACCGACGTTAGAGATGGCAAAGTGGCCTTGGAGCGGGTCGCACGTATCGATGTGCATGAGGATCGTTTAGCCATTCGGTTGAAGTCAGCCGACGACAGAGAAACATCTGACGCGGCCGACGAGCATTTGCTCTCAATCCCGTGGCAGAAGCCGCCATCCAGGAAATCCAGGCAGATTCTTATCCCGCACGGCATTCCCAAAAATGAAATCCGCCCAACGCGAATCGAACGTCGCGCGCGCCTCGTCAGCGCCATCGCCCGAGGTCGTCGCTGGCTTGACGAAATCGTTTCGGGATCGGTCACCGAAATCGAGCAGATCGCGACACGTCAAAAGTGCAGCACGCGTCAGGTCAACATGACGATCTCGCTCGCGTTCCTCGCACCAGACCTCGTGCGGGCCGCGGTCGAAGGTCGTTTGCCAAGCGGGATCGGAGTCGAGCGACTTCGTGACGCTCCGGCAGAATGGAGCCAGCAGTTCGAAGCCCTCGGATTAAATCCGCGATAATTTCGGACCGGGCTTAACAGCCCTTCGGATCATTCCGAAATCAAAATCCGTATGAAGTTCCGAAGCGTAAACCTGTCATGCGATTAGGGTATCAAGCCTTGATCGGCGTCTTGTTATAGCGTCATCTGGATCAGTGTTTAGGCTCTAGTTCGATGAGGGCGCCAGTCGGTTCAGGTTCGTGAGGCGCCAGACGGGTGAGATTCTCGTCGCTCCAATTCGCAAGATTTACGACTCTCGCCGCCTGAACTCGTCCCCGAGGAGCCTCCTCGGCCGGCTCCAAAATGTTCAGCCCATTGCTATCCAACAAAAAGGTGTGATCTCCAAACAACTCGTTCAGTTGCGGAATTGCCGGATGACTGTCGGGAATGGCTTGGACTTCGAATTGGTTGATGGTTCGCGCGACCTGTTCGGAAGTCAATTTCATCGCTCAGTCCTTTCGATCGGGTTCTTCGTGCCATAACGCCAAGCGTCGCGGGTTCCACCCGTGCAACTAAATTGTCGCGAAACTCAAGAGGCGGAAGGGCTGGCTCTTCAGCACCGATACTCCTGATATTAATTAAGCTGTCTTGGCGAAAATCGTCAGGACGCCGTCGGCGATGTTGATAGCGACGACTTGTGACGAACTGAGGCCCTTGTCCTTTAGCGCGGAGGCCACCTGCGGTGTCGCGTCAATAGACTTCCGAAGTGACTGCATTTCTTCCTCGCTTGTTTGCGCGACGATTTCATCGACCGTCGAGCGCACCGCTGGTTGCAGTTCCTTGACGTCAATGACCTGTATGCTCCGGATGGTCGTGCTGGACTGAGCAGGTGGAGTCTGCGCCTCAGGATGCGAGGCTGCTCCTTGTGCCTGCACGAAAGCCGGCGCTCCGAGCGAAAGAGCTGCAATAATGGCAGATGCCGTCAAGGTGCGCATGGTCATTCCTTTCCAGTCAGAGAACTAGGACAAGTTCTATCCATGAAATTTGGTTAGCGTCTGATTCTGATATGGCCATTCAGTGAAATCAATGCGGCTGTAATGCGCACGTTCGAGACAAGTTGCAAGCCGGACAGACTGAGACTGACCGCGCTTAACCGCGCCCGCCCCTGATGCCAATCCTCGAACACGTTTGACAGCCGCCGGTGGCCGAAAGGTCATCAGACGTTTTCATATTCGGCAGTCGGGGTCGCTTCGCCGTCGAGCCAATCCTGCTCGGAGGCCAGTGCCAGCCATGCTGCTTGCATTCGTTTAAAGCGCTGGATGGCCGGATCGCTATTCGCGCCTTCGGCGAGGTGAGCGCAGTTCTCGGCGTTCTCCCGAAATACTTCGGACTGTTTCATGCGGCCTCCAACTCAAAATAGCGGCGAGGCCGGCATCTAGGGGGTGCGCCCGACATTTCAAGTGCTGGAATTCGACGGAACCGGGGCATATCAATGCGGTACGCAAGGCATCGATGACAGCGGCGAGGAACAGCGCCTACAGGCGCAAAGTGCTACACGGCAGCGGCAACCCTGTTCTTTTACGATTCGTTGCTCAACCGCTGCGAATCCGGGAAACCTGATTTCCGGGTGGCACACCCGCACTGTCATTTTGCGATATGGCGAGCGCCGCGAGTCGCGAGTGCTGTCCGGTTGCTGATTTCAAGCTTCTGAAAGATGTTATGGAGGTGCACCTTGATGGTGCCGTCGACAATATTAAGCCGACGCCCAATTTCCTTGTTCGACAACCCTTCGGATACCAGGCGCATGATCTGGCGCTCCCGGTCTGTCAGCACCGTCAGCACGTTCTCCGTGCGAACAGCCGGCCTCTTTCAAGGTATCACTATTCCACGCTGCCACCTCCCTTGGAGCGAGTAGCCTTCGGCAGTCTTCGTCATCGCACGCCCCCGCCTCATTCGCATTCGCGAACTGGCGGGGAGTTCCGATAAACATTCGCGCGCTTTGGTGGACGAGGGCCGACGGGTCCGTCGTCGCTTTCAGTCAAGCGGTCAACAAAGTGGACCAGATATTCGAAGCACACGCCGGAAGCAGCAGCACGCCCCGGCAAGAAACCCAAGCCAAAAACGCCGGGATTTGCAGATGCGCCACCAGTGATGGGCCGCTGTAGCCACATTCGGCGCGGTCGCTCGCGACGCCAACGCTACGCGATAAATTTTTTATACAACCAACGACGGCCGTCGTGGCGCCGCCAAACCTGTCCGCGCACAAGCCGGCCGGTAATTGAGCGCCTCGGGATGATGACCGTCCGTAAATGCCAGGCCGTT
>WNFE01004179.1_pt1 | contig 10729 bp, 10 predicted proteins | sample 5400451 | NCBI WGS metagenome assembly WNFE01 (sample SAMN13153344, study PRJNA577476) | soil metagenome | isolation source: 200 cm saprolite under Douglas fir tree site 2 hole 2 | place: USA:California | collected 2015-04-18
TCGAGCCCCAGGCCAAGAAGCGTGGCGTGCACTTCCTCGAGGCTCCTGTCAGCGGCGGGGTGAGCGGCGCGCGCGCCGCGACCCTGGCCATCATGGTCGGCGGCGATGCCGAACCGCTGTCACGCGCGCGCCCTGTCCTGAGCGCCATCGGACCCAACATTTTCCATGTCGGGCCGGTGGGGGCGGGCAACACCGTGAAGGCGATCAACAACATGATGGCTTGCGTCAACGGGCTCGCGATGATGGAAGGGCTCGCGCTCGGCGTGAAGGCGGGACTCGATCCGATGACGATCTACGAGGTCGTCAAGGCGAGCAGCGGGGGCAGCAAGGCGCTCGAGCGCATCCCGCGCGCCATCGTTCCGCGAGAGTTCGAGCCGGGCTTCAAGGTGGCGCTGATGAACAAGGACCTGGAGACGTTCACCGCCATCGCCAAGGAGCTGCGCGTGCCGGTCGCCTTCGTCAACGTCGCCCAGCGCTACGAGCAGATGGCGCTCGCCGCCGGTCTCGGCGAGCAGGATACCAGCGTGGTGATGACCGTGATCGAGCGCCTGTCGGCCGTCCAGGTCCCGCGCGGCCCCGCTACCCAGTAGGCGCGCGGACCCGCTCCCCCACCCTTCCCTCTCTCCGATGGGGGAGAGGGTGATGTCCTAAACCTGGAGGACCTCGGTGTCCGGGGCGGCCTCCAGCTCGCAGGCGTTGACCGTCATCGCGAGCATGCTGTAGTAGCCGATGACGCCGGTCAGCTCGATGAATCCTTCGTTGCCGAACCTGGCCTGGAGCGCCTTCACGCTGGCGTCGTCGACGCGATGCTTGCGGATGAGCTGCCGCGTGAACTCCACGATCTGAGCGTCCTCCGGCGGGATGCCGCGCGAGTGCTTCTCGCGGACCGCCGCGATGGTCGATTCCGGCACGTCCAGCCGGCGGGCTCCCGCCGTCTGGGCGCCCCATACGTAGACCGCGTCGAGCTCCCGCGCCACGGTCATCGCCGCGAGCACCCGCACTCGCTTGTCGAGCGAGCCTTCGAAGCGGACGAAGGCGCCCAGGTGCGCGAGGCGGCCGGCGAGCTCCGGACAGTGGAGGAACACCGTGAACGGCCCGTGCAGCGCGCCCCGGCTCTTCACGATGGAGTCCACGACCGCGTGGTCTTTGGCGGCCACCTGGTCCTTGCTGGTGATGAGAGCGAGCCTTGCCATTGATGTCCTCCTCTACGAGGTGACCTCTCGCAACCGTTTTTCCAGATGTTTCCGCTCGGCCTCGTTGCTCACCAGTGCGAGGGCCTGGCGGTACGACTCGACGGCCTCGGCGTGGCGGCCGAGCCGGCGCAGCAGCTCGGCCCGCGCGGCGGACAGCAGGTGATACCCGGCGAGCCCGCCGTCGCCGTCCAGTGTATCCAGAAGAGCCAGGCCGCGCTCGAGCCCGCTCGACATTGCGACGGCAACGGCGCGGTTGAGCTCGACCACGGGCGTCGGGTGCACGCGCGCCAGCACGCCGTAGAGCGCGGCAATCTGCTGCCAGTCCGTGGCCGCGGCCGTGGCTGCCTGGGCATGGAGCGCCGCAATTGCCGCCTGCAGCGCATAGGGGCCAGGGGGGCGGCCGCCCTCGCTGAGCGCGGCTTCGACCAGCGCCGCGCCCTCGTCGATCTGCGCGCGGTCCCAGCGCGTCCGGTCCTGGTCCTCGAGGAGGACGAGATCGCCCGAGGCGTCGAGGCGCGTCTCCCGCCGCGAGTCGTGCAGCAGCATGAGCGCGAGCAGTCCTTTCGGCTCGGCGTGAATCGGCAGCAACTCGACCAGCATGCGCCCGAGCCGGATGGCCTGCTCGCATAGCTCGTTCCGCACGAGCCGCGCTCCAAAGCTGGCGGTGTAGCCCTCGTTGAACACGAGATAGACCACCACCATCGCCGCCTCGAGCCGCTCGGCGAGCGCCTCCGTGGGCGGCACCTGGTAGGGGATGCGCGCCGTCCGGATCTTGGCCTTGGCGCGCACGAGCCGCTGCGCCATGGTCGGGGCCGGCACCAGAAAGGCGCGCGCGATCTCCTCGGTCGAAAGACCCCCGAGCGTGCGCAGCGTGAGAGCCACCTGCGCCTCGGTGGCAAGCGCCGGGTGGCAGCACGTGAAGATCAGGCGGAGCCTGTCCTCGGGCACGGGCGTCTCCTCGTCATCAGCCAACCGCGGGGTCGACAGCTCGATGTGCCGCGCGATCTCGTCCTGCTTCTCCTCGAGCCACGCGCGCCGGCGCAGCCGGTCGATCGCCTTGTGCCGCCCCGTGGAGACCAGCCAGCTCACCGGGTTCGCCGGGATACCGGCCGCCGGCCACTGCTCGAGCGCCGCCGCGAACGCCTCCTGGAGCGCCTCCTCGGCCACGTCGATGTCGCCGAGGAGGCGGATGAGCGTAGCCAGGATCCGGCCGTAGTCCGCGCGAAAGATCTCCTCGATCCCCATGGCCGTCCTCGGTGGGAAGGCTACCCCACCGGACGGCCGCGCGCACGCGATGCCGGTTACTTCGGCGGACCCACCCTGATGGGCCGCACCTCGATCGAGAGACCCGCTTTCACCAACGGATGACGGGTGGCGAAGGCGAGCACCTCGTCCAGGTCCCTGGCCTCCACGATGGTATAGCCCGCGAGCTGCTCCTTGGTCTCAGCGAATGGCCCATCCGTCATGATCGCTTCGCCGCTTTTCATCCGGACAGTCGTGGCGCTGCCCGTCGGTTCGAGCGGCTCGCCGCCCTGGTAGAAGCCGCTCGGCCTCCGTGCCTCGCTGTAATCAGTGGCCTCCTGGAAGATCTTGCCTCTCTCCTGCACGGACAACTGCTCGTACACCTTCTCGTCCCTGTAGATCAGCAACATGTAGCGCATGTGGCCCTATCGACCTCCGCTGATGGCGGGGAAGATGGCGATCTCGGCCCCGTCGGTGATGGGCGTCTCGAGGCCGCCGGTCCACCGGCAGCACTCCGTGCCCACGAAGACGTTGACGTGGGGGCGCACCTCGCCCTGCTCGGTGAGCACGCGATCGCGCACCCCCGGCGCCTCGCCCCACAACGAGTCGAGCGCGTCGCCGAGCGACGGCGGCTCCTTCGCCACCTCGACCTGGATCCGGCTCCGGCCACCCGCGAACGGGCGCAAGGGCGTCGGGATCAGGACGACGACGTGGGTCACCGCCGCGCCGTTCGCCGGGTCGCCTTGCGCCGCGCGGGCTTCCGCTCGTCGCCGACCACCGCGCGCACGCAGGTGATCGAGGGCAGTCCGTCGATGGCGAGACGCCACGTGCCGCCATTGTCGTTCGACGCGTAGAGCTTGCCGTTGCGGGTCCCGAAATAGACCCCGGCCGGATCCAGGCTGTCCGTCGTCAAGCCGTCCCGCAGCACGATGTCGTAAGCGTGACGCTGGGGCAGGCCTCGCGTCAGCGCTTCCCACGAGCGCCCGCCGTTCCGCGTCCGGTAGACGCGAAGCTTGCCCTCGGGCGAGACGCGGACCTGGTCCGACTTGATCGGGATGATGTACACCGTCTCGGGCTCGTGCGGATGGATCGTCATCGCGAACCCGAAGTCCGACGGCACGCCGCGCGCGATGTCCTGCCACGAGTCCCCCGCGTCGTCGGAGCGGTAGAGGCCCCAGTGGTTCTGGGCGAACAGGCGGCCGATGCGGTCCGGGTGCTGCACGACCTTGTGCACGCACTGTCCGAACTCGGGATACTTCTCGGGCAGAAATTCCGCGCGAATGCCCTTGTTGCGCGCGGTCCACGTGCGGCCGCCGTCGGCGGTGCGATACACGCCGGCCGACGAGATCGCCACCCACATCCGGTCGACGTTTTCGGGATCGCGAACGATCGTGTGCAGGCACAGGCCGCCGCCCCCGGGTGTCCAGCGCTCGCGATGCGGATGGTCGAGCAGCCCGCGCACGACCTCCCACGTCTTGCCGCCGTCGGTGGTGCGGAAGAGGGCGGCCGGGTCGACCCCGCAATAGAGCGTGTCCGGCTCGTCCTCGAGCCCCGGCTCGATCTGCCAGATCTGCTTCAGCGCCAGGCCGGTGTCGGCGGGAAACTTGACGTTCGCCTCCTGCGGCTCGTCCCAGGTGCGCCCCCAGTCGTCGGTGGAGACCAGCACAGCGCCCCAATGCATGCTCGCCGCGCCCGCCCAGACGCGCTGCCGCTGCCCGCGCCCGTCGTGCGCCACGGAATAGATGGCGCGACCGGCCAGATGCGGCCCCTCGATTTGCCACGACCGGCGCGCGGCCGTCGCCCTCAGGACGAACAGGCCCTTGGATGTTCCAACTAGCAGTTTCACTGTCTTCATACGGTCCTCCCCTTTGCGGCTCAGTGGGCCAGGCTCGGTCTCGGTTGTGCCAGCGCAAGCACGCGCGGCGGGCGGAAGGTGAACGCGATGGCCACCGCCCCGAGGCCGATGCCGAACGAGCCCATGAAGAGCCAGAAGTAGCTGCCGAACGCGTCGTAGAGCCATCCGCCGGCCACGGGGCCGATCGCCATCCCCAGCGTGGACACGAAGCCCACCGCGCCGAAGACCGTTCCCATGATCCGGGCGCCGAAGTACTCGCGCACGAGGATCGCGTAGAGCGGCATGACCCCGCCGTAGGCGAAGCCGAACAGCAGGGCGAGCTCGTAGAAGCTCGCGAGCTCCCGGGTGAAGAGATAGAGGCTGACGGCCAGTGCCTGGAGCGCAAGCCCGGCCAAGAGCATGCGCTTCGCACCGATCCGGTCAGCGAGAAACCCGCAGACGATCCTGCCGGTCAGCGAGCCCACGCCCGCCAGGCTGAACACGGTGGCAGCCGCCATCGCTCCCACCCCATGGTCCATGGCGTTGGCGACCATGTGGAAGATGGGACCCGAGTGCGCCGCGCAACAGGCGAAGAAGGTGAGCGCGATGGCGGCGAACTGCGGCGTGCGCAGCGCCTGTGCCACCGTGAACTCCGGGCCGGCCGGGCCGGCCGACCCCGCCGGCACGTCAACCGGCCGCACTGCCGGCGGCTCGCGCAAGAGCAGGGCGGCGGGAATGATGACGACCCACGCGACCTCGCCGATCACCAGCATGGCGGTGCGCCAATCGTAGCCGGTGATGAGCCAGCGGGCGAGTGGCCCCACCGTCGCGGATCCGAGGCTAAGCCCCGCGGAAACGAGCGCGACGGCCAAGCTGCGGTTCAGCGTGAACCACCGGGTCGTCGTCGCGATCAGGGGCGTGTAGAAACTGCCCGCGGCCAGGCCCACCAGCACGCCGAACAGGAGCTGGAACTGGCCCAGCGTGGCGGCCCGGCTGGCGGTCATGAGGCCGACGCCGAGCAGGACTCCTCCGCACAACACGACGGACCGCGTGCCGAACCGGTCGGAGAGGGCGCCCCAGAGGAAAGAGCCGACGCCCATGCTCAGGAAATTCAGCAGGGAAACGGTCGAGATACCCGTGCGGGACCAGCCCATCCCGGTGGCGATCGGCTGGAGGAAGATGCCGAGGGAGAGCATCGCGCCCATCCCGATGCAGGTGACGACGATGCCGGCTCCGACGATTATCCACCCGTAGAAGATCTTCATGGTCTCCTTCAGTCGTCGATCGCCTGGTAGGCGAGCGTCCAGAAGTCACTGTGAAAATCGAACCCGCTCGGGCTGGTCATCATTCGCTGGACCAGGAGAATCCCGACCATGTCCTCGTGTGGATCGCAGTAGCCCGACGTGCTGAAGCCGCCGTCCCAGCCGAAGCTGCCCGGCGACAGGCCGACGCCGCCGCGCCGGGTGATCACGGAGAGGCCGAAGCCCCAGCCGCGAGTATCCCAGAACCCGGGAACGAACGGCGAGCTTGCCTTCTGCTCCGCGGTCAGCTGATCGGCCGTCATGAGCTCGACGGCAGGGCGCGAGAGAATGCGGTCCGCGCCGTGCCGGCCGTAGCGCAGCAGCATGCGACCGAACGCGAGGTAATCGTCGGCCGTCGACACGAGCCCGCCGCCGCCGCTCTCGAAGACGGGCTGGCACGCCCAGGGGCCGCCGCGCGCTTCGTCATAGACCGCGAGCCGGCCGGTCGCGGGATCGGCGTGGTAGCAGCTGGCCAGCCGGTCGAGCTTCGCCTCCGGCACGCTGAACCCTGTGTCCTTCATGGCGAGCGGCTCGAAGATCCGCTCCTTCAGAAAATCCCCCAGGCTCATCCCGGCCGCGCGCGCGATCAGCACGCCCAGGATGTCGGAGCCCGTGTGGTACATCCACCGCTCGCCCGGCTGGTGGACGAGCGGCAGACCACCCACGCGCGCCATGAACTCATCGGCCGAAAACGAGAGCGGCCTCGGGCCGGGCGCGATACCGGCTTCTGCCATCGCCTTCTGGATCGGATAGACGTCCGGGAAGGCCATCACGGCGCCCAAACCAAGCCGGAACGTCAGGAGATCTCGCAGGGTGATCGGGCGCTTGGCCGGCACGGTGTCGTCGAGCGGGCTATCGATCCCGCGCAGGACCTTGCGGTCCGCCAGCTCCGGCAGCCACCGGTCAACCGGCTCATCGAGACGCAGCTTCGTCTCTTCGACGAGGATCATGGCGGCCGCGGCCGTGATCGGCTTGGTCATCGAGGCGATACGGAAGATGGTCTCGCGCTGGATCGGTGTGGCAGTGGCCAGGTTCTGGGCGCCGATGGCCTCCACCTGCACCTCGTCGTGGCGGCACAGCAGCGTGACCACGCCGGCCAGCTCGCCGCGCTCGACGTAACCGCGCATGACATCGGCCATGCGGCCGAGCCGTGTCTTGGAAAACCCGCCGGATCGACTGCTCACTCCGCCCCCGGACTCACCCGCATGGCGAGCATTGAGCGGTAGGCCTTCCGATACGTCCAGGCCAGGTAGATCTCGAGCGCCAGAAAGGCGAGGACGATGGGGCGCCCGGATGGCTCGAGAAGGAGGTGAAACGCGAGGGCGTGGACGAGGAACGGCGCGATCAGGGCAAGTGCCAGCGGGACGAAGCGGTTGGCCAGGAGGAGCGCTCCGACGATCAGCTGCGTCCCGAAGATCAGCGGCATCATGTAGCCCGTCTTCATCAGCGCATCGGCGAAGGCTGCGGCCCCTTCGGGCAAGACCATCGAGGGCTGGGGCAAAAAGTTCAGAAAGCCGTTCAGCCCGCTGACGAAGAATGGGAGCCCCATCAGGATCCGCGCGACGGTGGGCAGATGGCGAGCGAGCGACTTCGCCCGGCCCGTTTTCACCCTGTCTTCCATGGTGGGCGGCATGCTACGTCTTGTTGGCCGATTCCGCCACCGACTTCATCTGCGCCAGGCCCTTTTCGAACTCCCCGCCGACCATCTTGTCCATGCTCATGAACATGCAGAACGCCTTGGCCATGAAATTCTGCCTGCCGGACATGCTCCACGTGACCGCGGTCTGATCACCCTGGGGCGTGAAGGTGAACTCCGCCGTGTTGGTGACGGCAAAGGGCTTCACGAAGTCCAGCCTGAACCGGATGAGCTCGTGGGGGCGGCTCTCGGTGATCGTCATGCGCCCCTCCCCCGCCTGCCTGTTGCCGGCCCAGGCTAAGGCCGCGCCCGTTCCTGCCCGCGGGCCCTCGAACGTCTGCTTCGCCGCCGGGTCGAGCTTTGCAAACGGCGACCACGCGTCCCAATTGTGGAGATCGTTCACCTGAGCAAAAACCACCGGAGCCGGGGCGGCGACGACTGCCGAGCGCTCGACACGAAAGTCGGAGGGCCGCATGGCAACGATCACGGCGAACACCCCGATGACCACGACCACACCGATGACGATCTTTATGAGCATGTGTCCTCCCTTCAAGCCTTCGTCACGAGTGGAACACGCGCGCTCGCGGCGCGTCGATGATGCGCGAGATGACGCACTCGCGATCAGCCAATATGCTTTGAGTTGTTGGAGCCATTTCTCTGCTCCTTTAGTTCGAGGTGCCTAATCGCTTTTATATCCCCGTAGTCAAGTCTCAGAGGCTTCCGGGCCGCTCTCACTATCTAGTCGAACGGGGTATTCCGAGATCGACATACCGGCAAAAGAATTCGGGCGCTTCCGATGCTCCGGAAGCGCCCGTTTCTATTGGTGCTCGACCGTCGACCCACGGACTATGGGAGCCCAGCTCCGCTCGCAAGGTTGCCTGAATGCACGGCGCGGATCTCGAGTAGGGCGCCCTCCGTGATCGCCAGCATGCGCAGCGCGTCGGCCGCGATCTCCGCTCGCTGTCCGTTCCACGGCGTGACGCTCGCCACCCAAGCACGGAGCGGCGCCCCGCGCGGATTCACCAGCTCGACCACGGCGCCTTCCGTGACCCCGAGCCGCCGCGCGGTCTCCGCGTCGATGCGGATCCCCCGGCCGCCACCCGCGGCGAAGTCGGCGGCCTTGACCCGCACGCGCGGTCGCGCCGTCCGCTGGCTCTCGCGTCGCCGCGCGGTGGCGCCGGCGTCGACCGTGTCACCGCTCCACACAAGGCCGTAGGTCGCCTCGGCGGCATCGCGCGTGACGTAGCCTTCGGCCACGTCGGCGACGACCAGCGCGGGATCGCGCTCCAGCGGATCGCCGAAGCCGCCCCCGCCGGAGCTCTCCATCAGCAAGAGATCGCCGGGCAGGAGCGGAAAGCCGCCGACCTTGCCGGGCAGGGGCGACGGCGAAATCCCCTGCCCGTCGCGCCGTACCCAGAAGCGGTTACGCGCGCCGGACTCGCCGCCGCACACGCCGAACGGTGGCAGCACCGCCTTCTCAGCGAGCACGGACAGCGTCGTCGACGGCGCCTGGATGCGCACCGCGCGCGTGAGACCGAGCCCGCCGCGCCATCGCCCCGGACCGCCGGAGTTCTCGCGCAGCGACGTCGCTTCGACGCGTACCGGGTAGAGCTGCTCCACCGCCTCGATCGGCTGGAGCGTCGTCATGTCGCTCTCGGTCCACGCGCGGACGGTGTTGTTGCCGTCGCCGTCGGCGTGGCCCCCGGTGCCCCCCGCCGGGTACTCGTAGAAGATGAAGGTCTCGCCCGTGACGGGGTGGGGTCCGCCGACGTAGCAGTGGTTGCCGCCGCCCTTCAGATCGCCGACGATCCTGCCGTCGAGCGCGGGCGCGAGCGCGCCCATCACAGCCGTCTCCACGCAGTACTTCACCTCGACCATCCCGCCGCAGGGCGCCGGCGGATTGGCGTTCACAATGGTGCCGGGCGGCGTGATGATCGTGAGCGGGCGGAAGGCGCCGGAATTCACGTCGGACCCTGGATCGAGGAACGACTTGATGACCGTGAAGGCACCCGTGGGCGCCATGGCCGGCCCGACATTGGTCGGCCCAGCCGACTGCGGCGAGGTGCCCGTGAGATCGACGGTGATGCGGTCGCCCGCCACGGTGACTTTTGCCCGCACCGTCAGCGGCTCGAGCCGCTCGCGGCCGCTTTCGAGGTGCGCCTCGTAGAGATACTCGCCGTCGCGCAGCTGGCCGATCGCGCGGCGCATCCGCTGCTCGGCCCGGTCCATCAGTAGCTCGACCGCGCCGCGCACGGTCGGCACGCCATAGCGCGCGGCCAGGCCTTCCACGCGCTCCGCCGCCTTCATGCACGTCCCGATCATCGCGTCGAAGTCGCCCTTGCGCTCGCGCGGGCCGCGCATGTTGGCGAAGATCAGCTCGAGCGCCGCGGCGTTCGGGCGGCCGCGGTCGATGATCCGGATGGGCGGAATCCGCACCCCCTCCTGGAAGATCTCCGTCGCGCCGCCGGACAGGCTTCCCGGGCTCATGCCGCCGACGTCACCCCAGTGCGCCCGCACGACGGGGAAGACGAACATCTTCCCGTCGGCGAAGAGCGGGTAGATCAGCGCCACGTCGTTCAGGTGCGTGCCGCCCGTGTAGGGATCGTTGTGCAGGAACATGTCGCCGGGGTGGATGTCGTCGCCGAATTTCTCGCCCACGGCCTTCATCGACCACGCGATGGGCACGATGTGGAGCGGATGATCCTGGCCCTTGGACATCGAGACGATCTGCGCGTCGCCGTCCATCAGGACGCAGGAGAAGTCCTCGCCTTCGTAGAGGACCGACGAGTACGCGGTGCGCACGAGCGTCACGCGCATCTCGCGCACGATCGAGACGAAGGCTTCGCGCAGGACCTCGAGCGTGATGGGGTCGATGGGTGTCACGGGTGGCGCCTCTCCAGCCTGATGTTGCCGAGGCCGTCGAGCGCACCCCGCCACCCCGGCAGCACGACCGTCGTCGCGCCGAACTCCTCGATGATGGCGGGGCCACTCAGCTCCGCGCGCTCCGGCAATCGATCCCGCTCCCACACCGGGCAGGAGCGCTCCGCGCCGTCGAACCACACGGGGCGCGTCTCCAGGCGAGCGGTGTCCATGGCCGTCGTGCCGCTCCGGTACGGCTCCGCCGCCGGCTTTGGGACCACGCCGTACGCGACGAGACGGGCGTTGACGAGCTCGATCACCGCCTCGAAGTTCGCGTGGCCGTACGACGCCTTGTGCCGCCGGTGCAGGTCGGCCTCGATCGCGTCCAGCGCCGGCAGCGGCGAGTCGGCGCCGCCCACCTCCACGTTCAGCTCGAACGCCTGGCCGCGATACCGGAGATCCAGCGAGCGGCACAGCCGCTGCTGCTCGGCTGCGAAGCCCCCCGTCTCGAGCTGCCGCCGCGCCGCCCCCGCCATGTCCTCGAAGAGCGCCGCCAGGAGGGCGGCCTGCTCGCGGAGCGGCCCCACTCGCGTGCGCACGTCATCGTGCTTGATGTCCGAGGCGAGAAACCCGAGGGCGGAGAAGTTGCCGGGGTGGCGCGGCA
>WNFE01004184.1_pt1 | contig 10723 bp, 7 predicted proteins | sample 5400451 | NCBI WGS metagenome assembly WNFE01 (sample SAMN13153344, study PRJNA577476) | soil metagenome | isolation source: 200 cm saprolite under Douglas fir tree site 2 hole 2 | place: USA:California | collected 2015-04-18
CGAAGGCGAAGGCTAAAGCCAAAGCAAAGACCGCAGTGAAGAAGGCAGCCAAGAAACCGGCTACAAGGAAAGTTGCCAAGAAAATTACCAAGAAGACTGCCAAGAAGCGCGCTGCAGCGACACCCAAGGCGGTTCAGAAGAAGCCGGTGGTGACGACGGTTCCACCCGTTTCGTCCAAACCAGCGGCCCCAGCCCTCGACAAGAAATCCGTGAAGCCGTTTGTGGATGAGGAGCCACAGAAGCCCGTGTTATCGCAGCCGATGGGGTCGCCGATGTCGAAAGATTCCGATCTTGACGAAGAGCTGGGCGAGGAGGAAGTGGATATCACTGTTGAGGCCGATGAAGATGTGGAAGAAGAGCTCACACTGGACGGGGAAGATGAAGACGCCGATTTTCCTGAAAAACGAGAAGGCCTGTTAGACGACGCAGACGATTACCACACGCACTGATATACGCATGGGATGCCTATTCTGAACGACTCGGTCGAGTCATGCGGCTGGATGACGCTGTGAGTCTGTCCCAGTATCATGGCGTCCGTTCCACATGTGTATCATCTTCCCGCCGAATACTCTGCGATGAATTTCCAATGAGTCATTTTTTGTTCGTGGCCGGGGCCTTGCGAGAACGCACCTCGGAGGAAAGTGCCGAGCTGCAACTCGGGCACGGTCTTTGGGGACTCTGCACTGGGCTGATCCGGACGAATCTGCAAACATATCTCGATGCGGAGTCCCGTGGGCTTGTGTATGTGCTAAAGGTCGGGCTCTGTGCCGAGTTTCAGATCGTGTCGCCTGTGTTGGACTTCTCCGCGTTGGATGCGTTCCTCAGTGACGAACTGAGAAGTGAGGCCAGATTTGGCTTTGTGCGAACCGATGGGGTGCGTCGGTTGGCCTGCTCGTCCGCTGCGAGTCAGGCGTTGTTGCTCAACGTGTTGCAGATTGCCGATCAGGCCGAACTCACTCGACGTTTGAGATTGGGCATGCATCGGTTGACGCAAGCGGAGTATGACGCGATCATGCGGGGAGTCAAGGCTTAGCAGGCTGCTCAAAAAGGCCGTCCTCTTCGTTTGTGGTTAGTCTGGTTCAACTAAACAAACGAGACAGACCAAACAAATCAGATGAACCATCCTGCTAGATCCGTTGGCCTGTCATGAGCTGGTATGCCTCATCGATTGTATCGACTTCCTTCACCGTCACATTGAGCTGAAATCCCAGTTCGTTCAGATTCCACCGCGCGTCATGAATCTGCCCGCGTGGAACCAACACAATGCGATAGCCTTCTCGCGCGGCGGCACGAATCTTATCCGGGATGCTGCCCACCGGGCCGATCTGTCCTTCCGGTTCAATGGTTCCGGTCAGGGCAATGCCCCGCTGAATATGCTCCCCCTTGAACATGGCGATGAATCCCACGGCCATAGCCGCGCCGGCGCTTGGTCCGTCGCTGCCTGTAGGTTGATAGGCCACCCCTTGGACAGAGACGGTCCCGTTATGCTGGACCGAGGGTGTGCGTTCGACGGCATAGGCAAAGGCCTGAGCCATGGCGCCTAAGTGATCATTTCCCAGTCGTACGCCGGCGAGGAGCCATTGTAGTTGAACGGGATTCGGTTCCGGTTTCTTGTCCCACCACATCATCAGGATTTCAAACACGCCGAGATTGTTCTGGCGAACGGCCGCCAGGACCGGGAGTTCGATGACACTGTCCGCCGAGACCGAGACCGGGATTCCACAAAGGAGGGTGGCAATCAATGTGCAGGTAACGGCAAGATGGCGTGGCATCATGGGGCTCCCAAGCAGGATGCTGAACAGGCGTTGGTTTCTCTCGTTTATGTGGTCTGTCTCGTTTGTTTGAACCAGACTAACCACAAACGAAGAGGACGACCTTTTTGAGCATCCTGATGAAGATGGTACGGGTCGGTGATACGTCGTTCGCGAAAGTGTAGCAAATCCGGATGGGCAGTACAGCAAATTGGCGGTCTTTGCCTTGCGTTGGGCCATGGCATTCCGTATAACAGGCTGCGGAAAAGCCATTTCAGCCCACCGGAATTTCGAGGGCATGCACGTCTAGAACAAGCCCGGTCTGTCTGGTTGATCTGGTTTGTTTTGTTTATCTGGTTCATCTGGTTTATCCGGTTAGTTTGGCTCAACCAAATAAACAAGACAAACCAAACAAACCAATTAAACGAGACAGACCAGACAGACCGAACAGACCAAATGAACAAGACAGGCTGGCGGACTTTTTCAGCATCCTGATAAGGGCCTGCATGATGAATCGGATGTTTGCCTGGATCATGGTAGGAGGGTTGGCTATTCTCTGGCTGCCGCCAGGTGCCGCTGCCTCGAACTGTCAGGTTGAGACGCCTGCTTCAGGGCCGGGAGTGGCGTTGACGCTTCATTTGAGCACCGATTGCACGGAACAAGAGCGAGAGGCGCGAGCGGTGGATGCGGCGCAGTTGCTCCAAGCATTCAGGGAAGGGAAGGGGATCGATCTCTCAGGGGTGGTCATTCGCGGCGACCTGTCTTTGGATACGTTGCCTGTGGGTTCGTTGCCGCCCGAGCTTGAAGGGATGCAGGAGTTGCAGGGACGCGAGGTACGCGTGATTCCCGGCTCCATGACGATCGTCAATTCGGTGGTGCGCGGAGCGATCAGGCACGGATCAACACAAGGGCTGCTGGTGGTGAAGGGGCCTGCGACGTTCAGCGGGACCAGGTTTGAACAGCTGGTGGATCTCTCACGGGCCGTGTTCATTCAGCCGGTGACGTTGTCAAGCGCGGTGTTCTTGCGGGAGAGCTATTTTGTGCAGGACCGGTTTCTGCGCCACGTGTTTGCTGAGAAAACGGCGTTTGGCCCGCATACGAGATTTCACCGATCTGTCTTCCAGGGGCCGGTCACATTCCAGCAGTCGCGGTTCAACGGGCTGGCAGAGTTTTTGGAGGTGGTCTTCGAGAAGGATGTCAATCTGTCGCGCACCTCTTTCAAGTTGGGCACCGGTTTTTCCGGGAGCCGCTTTCAAGGCCTGGCGGATTTCTCTGAAGCATCGTTTGACCGTGAAGCGTTTTTTACCTTTACCATCTTCGAGGGGGACGCGTACTTTCGCCGGACCACGTTCCGATCAACGGCGGATTTTTCCGATGCATCGTTCAAGGGCCGAGACGACTTTTCCAAAGTCATTTTCGAAAAGAGTCCACAGTTTACCGGTGTAGCTAGATCAGCGCCCGTACAGGCATCCCTGAGGCTCGAAAATCAGACAATACAGTATGTGATCATCCTTTCCCTTCTGGTGTTCAGCGCCCTGCTGGTTGCCTATCTGATTCGATTGCGATGACGGGACGGCCTCCATCCCTCCTACCACTACTAATAGATAGAGGCTTGCTCTGCCTCCCCCAAGTCTGGTATAAGTCGACCTGTGGATAACCACCTCGACGCCATCGAACAAACCGAATTGCCCTATCAGGTTCGCATCGAGAACTTTGAAGGGCCCCTCGATCTCTTGCTCCATCTCATTAAGAAGAGCGAGATCAACATCTACGACATTCCCATCCACCTGATTGCTCAGCAATACCTCACCTATATTGAGGCGATGGAAGACCTGAATCTGACTGTCGCGGGGGAATTTCTCGTGATGGCGGCAACCTTGCTCCAGATCAAATCCAAGATGCTGCTTCCCGCCGATGAGACGGCCGTTGATGAGGAAGACGGGCCTGATCCTCGTGAGGAATTGGTGCGGCGGCTGCTCGAATACAAGCAGTTCAAAGACGCTGCCCGTCAGTTGGACGAACATGAGCGGTTGTGGCGGGAGATTTACAGTCGTGAACAGAGCGCGGCGGTCGAATTGGAATCGGATGAGACGCTGCTGGATAATGTCGGCCTCTTTGATTTAGTGGATGTGTTGCAGGGAATCCTCGATCGCAATCCCGGCAAGACACTCATGGAGATTTTGCCCGACAACTTGACGGTTCGGGACCGGATGAATGCGATTTTGGAATTGTTGGAGGGGCAGGAGTCGGTGAATTTTGTCGAGCTCTTTGAGCCGTCCTGCCATCGTCTTGTCATCATTGTCACATTTTTGGCGCTGCTGGAACTCATGCGGCTTCGAACGGTTCGGGTATTCCAGACAGAACATTTTGGGCCGATTCTCGTGTCGCGCGCCTTCTCACTCGTACCAGACCCGGCAGAATTGGATGATGCTGAATGGAGGGGAGCATGAGCACAACTGTGGAACAAGAGACAGACGACAGCGCTCTCGCAGAGACAGCGTCGGTTATTGAGGGCAATGGGGCGCCAGACGATGTGGCAAAGGAAGCCGGCGTCGAGGCGATGAACAGCCAGGCGGAGGCCATCGACGCGCGGGAACTCAAAGCCATTCTCGAAGCCGTCTTGTTCGTGTCGCCAGAACCGGTGCCGGTCGCTCGGCTGATGTCTATCTTGGGGACGATCTCAAAAGCCGAAGTGGTTCAGGCGCTGGGAATTCTCACGCACGATTTAGATCAGGATGGGCGAGGAATTCAGCTTGTGCAGATCGCAGGAGGGTATCGGCTGGTGACGAAGCAGGAGTATGGGCCCTGGCTGAAACGGATGGATAAAGCCAAGGCAGCACAAAAGCTCTCTCGTTCCGCGCTCGAATCCCTCGCCATTATTGCCTACAAGCAGCCGCTCGTGCGGTCCGAGATCGAAGAGATTCGTGGCGTCGAAACGTCCGGTGTCCTGCGCACGTTGTGTGAGCGCAAGTTGGTGCGAATCGTCGGGCGAAAAGACGTGCCTGGTCGGCCTATCATGTATGGGACGACCAAGTTCTTCCTCGAGCATTTCGGATTACACGATTTGAGTCAGCTCCCGCCGTTGCGTGAATTTAAAGAACTCGGTGACTCCGAACAGGCCCTCTTGCCGATCGAAGATGAGTCACTGGAGGTAGTTGAGACCTCCGCGACGCCCTCCTCCGAAGAATTCTCCGTTTTGAGTGATCTTGCGGAAGGTGAGGCTGTGGGGGTCTTCGATCCAGAGACCAACGGAGCGCTCATCGAAGAACCAGTCGAACAGGCCTAATAGGATGCTGAGAAAGTCCGCCAGCTTCGTTCTCGCATCGCTCTCAAACAACGTGAAAGGTAAGACGTGCAAGGTGAAACGTAGGACTGCCGAGTGCTTTTCCTCTGAAACCTTTCAAGTTTAGCGATTCACGTCTCACGGCTTGCTGGACGGCCTTTTTGAGTGTCCTGGGCACGGAAACGGGGCCACCTCACGCTGACTTCATCTCGATCCTGTACCTCGACAAGAACAGTCTTTAGTGACTGATCAAATCAACTTTGCCTCGAGTTCATCATCCCAAAAGGTAGAGTAATGCAACCTTAAGCACTGACGCCATCTGGTACTGACATGGCGGGGAATGCGCTGCAAGGAACGGTCGGGGTGGGGGCCATCGTGGTGTTGAATTTTCGCAGGAGGAGAGCGGTTTTGCAGGTTTTTTTGGTCATTGATCGGTTGAAATCCGCCAGCATCACGCCATTCTGTTTCTTGACTCTCTTTCCGCCGCTTTGCTAGACTTGAAAATCCAAATCTAAGTCATTAAAAGACCCCTCGTTTCTTCTAACGGGGCTGCTTTAGCAACAGGATGCACCACAATATGATCAAAGCCTGGCTGTTCGATGAGATGTTTTGGTGTGATCGAACGCATCTGACTATCGAAGGAACCCAGGGAGAATGGGGTGCCGGCGATTCGATTGCCGCAGAAGAAGAACTTCCAGCAGCGCCGGCGAACGTGGTCGCGAAATCGGGGAATGGTCGGGTCACCATTAGCTGGGATCCCGTTCCCGATGCCATGTACTACAATCTCTATTTCCAAACCACCAAGGGCGTGATGATCAAGTTCTCCGATCTCACGCGCCCGATTGCCGGCAACGACGATTTTAAAGCCGTCATTGGGGTGAAAAAAGATAAAGGTACCTGTTTGGAAGGCATCCAGAGTCCGTTTGTCCATGACGATCTGGCCAACGGGACCTGCTATCACTACGTCGTCACCGTGGTGACGCAGAAGGGGGAGAGTCTCGAGTCTCAAGAGGTCATGGCGATTCCCTCGCCCTATCTGTTGGCCTTGAGCATCGGCCGGGAAGGTGTGGACGATGGGGAGTTCAGCTCGCCCACGGGGATCACGCTCGATAAGGATGGCAATATCTACGTTTCCGATACTGATAACCATTCGATCCAGAAGCTGGATAAGTCCGGGAAGTTTGTCGCGCGATGGGGCGGCGAACCCTCTTCGGAGGAAGGGAGCTTCTACTATCCGCGTGGATTGGCAGTCGGGCCGAATGACGTGCTCTATATCGCAGACAGCGGCAACAACCGCATTCAGAAATTCGATCTCGACGGCAATGTGATGCAGGCCTGGGGCAAGTTTGGGTTTGCGTGGCGCGGGGCCGATCTGGGCAAGTTCGATGTACCCTGGGGGCTCGCGACGGACGCGGAAGGGAATCTGTACGTTTCCGACACGAGCAACGCACGCATTCAGAAGTTCACCTCGGACGGGACGGCGTTACTCAAGTGGGGCCGTGATGGGAGCTTCGACGGCGCCTTCTTTTTCCCTCGAGGTGTGGCCGTCGATTTTGTCGGCAATATCTTCATAGCCGATGAAAGCAATAATCGCATTCAGAAGTTCGATGCCCGTGGGAGCTTCCTTGCCAAGTGGGGTCGAGAGGGGGCTGGTCCTGGCCAATTCAAGTCCCCCTGGGGGATTGCCTGCGATGCGCTCGGCAACGTCTATGTTGTCGATACCGGAAACCATCGCATCCAAAAGTTTGACGGCAATGGGACGTTCCTCTGTGCCTGGGGGAACCGCGGACGAACAGAGGGACAGCTAAATTTCCCATACGGAATCGCGGTCGACAAAGAAGGCGCGGTGTATGTGGTCGACAGCGGCAATGGCCGCATTCTTAAGTATGTGCCGACGGACGAAGAGCTCAATCGCGGGAAGGATGAGGCTGCAACCAGTCAGGTGCCGAGTGAGACTCCGCCGCCCCGCAGCGTGGCGGTCAAAGCCGGGGATACGGAAGCCTTTCTGAGTTGGATGGAGGTCCCTGGCGCCCAGTCCTATAACCTGTATTTCAATACCGTCCCGAAGCTCACGACCCAGACGGCGACGAAAATTGAAGGCGTGACGAATCCCTATGCGCACACCGGTCTCTCGAATGATACCCCATACCACTATGCTGTGACCGCGGTGTTCGAGACCGGCGCCGAAAGCGAGTTGTCGAGTGAAGTGACGGCCACGCCGGTGCTCATCGATATCACGGCGCCGCAAAATCCTTATGCCGTGATCAATCATGGCGCGTTCATGACGAATACGCCGGAAGTCATCGTCACGATTTCAGCGAACGATGTCGATACAGGAGTGGCGGCCTACTTTATCTCCGAGGCGCCTATGACTCCCATGGCGGGGACGCCGGGATGGGTCGATGTGACGCCGGCTACCAAGTTCGGTGCGACGATCCAGTTTATTTTGTCGCCGGGAGACGGGCAGAAGTCGATCTACGTCTGGTTTAAGGATGTGGGAGGGAACGTCTCCACCCCTGCGAGCACCACGATTTTGGTCAATACGTCGGGGTATCTCTGCGTGTCCCAATGGGGCCGCACAGGCCGCGGCGCATCATTGCTGCATGGCGGCGAGTTCATGGCTCCGGTGTACGGTCTTTGCGTCGATCAGCAAGGATCGCTGTTCGCGGTCGATAACGGCAACAACCGGGTTCAGAAATTCGACAATGCCGGAAACTTTATCATTCTCTGGGGAAACTTCGGTTCGGCTAATTCGAACTTCCATAACCCCACCGGCATTGCGTGCGACGGCAAGGGCGACGTCTGGGTGGTCGATACGAACAATCACCGCGTCCAGAAATTCGACGGAAAGCTCGGCGGCTATCTCATGAAATTCGGGTCGCGAGGAAACGGCGAAGGGCAGTTCAACTCACCCTGGGGCATCGCGGTCGATCGGGTGCGTGGGTATGTCTATGTGGTCGACAGCGCCAACTTCCGCGTGCAGAAATTCGATATGAACGGGGAGTTCATCATGTCCTGGGGTAGCTTCGGGAACGGAGACGGCCAGTTCTACTTCCCTCGCGGCGTGGCCGTGGACCAGGCTGATGGGTTTGTGTACGTCGTCGACATGGGTAATCACCGGATTCAGAAGTTCGACACCAGCACCAACGTGCTTCCACAGTTGCTGGCCAAGTGGGGGGGCAGTGCCGAACCAGGCCACGCAAGCAGCCCGCTCGCACAGGAGGCAGGTCAGTTGCGATCTCCCTGGGGCATTACGGTCGATGGAGCCGGCGATGTCTATGTCACGGATACTGGCAATCACCGTATCGAGAAGTTCGATAAAGAAGGCAATTTCATCACCCAGTGGGGTGGGTTTGGAAACGGAAAAGGGCAATTCAACTTTCCCTACGGCGTCGCGGTCGATGTCAGAGGAAGCGTGTTTGTCGTCGATAGCGGGAACACTCGGGTCGAACAGTTTATGCCGGCGGACGAGGGGAGTGAACGGCTACAGGAAGACGCGGAAGCGGTGGCCGAGCTGACGCCAGACTCTGAAAGTCTCAAGTCATAAAGTCGTCAGGTCCATAAGGTCTGAAAGGTTTCAGGCTGTATCGACCGTGACTTGATGACTTTCAGACATGTGGACATTATGACGGGGTTATCATGTTAGATAAAGAACCACGCCTAGGACTGACCTACGACGACGTCGTGTTGGTTCCGGCCAAGTCTCAGATCTTGCCGAGTGAAGTCGACATGCGCACGAGGCTTACTCGCAACATCAAGATCAACATTCCCATTATCAGCTCGGCGATGGATACCGTCACCGAGTCCCGTTTGGCCATCGCCATAGCCCGCGAAGGCGGCCTCGGGATTATTCATCGAGTGTTGTCGCCGGTGGATCAAGCGACAGAAGTGGACCGGGTTAAAAAATCCGAGAGCGGAATGATTCTCGACCCGATCACGATCTCGCCCGATCAAACGATTCGCGATGCCCACGAGTTGATGGCGAAATACCGGATCTCAGGGATTCCCGTTACGAAAGACAAAAAATTGGTCGGTATTCTCACGAATCGCGATCTGCGGTTCGAAACCCGGATGGAATTGAAGGTCTCGCAAATCATGAAGCGAGACAAGCTGATCACGGCGCCCGAAGGGACGAGCTTGGAAAAGGCTCGCGAGGTGTTGCACGAGCATCGGATCGAAAAGCTTCCGGTCGTCAACAAGCATTTCGAGCTCAAAGGTCTTATTACCATCAAGGATATCGAAAAACGCATCATGTATCCCAACGCATGCAAGGACGGACATGGCCGGCTCTGCGTGGGTGCGGCTGTCGGTGTGGGGCCGGAGACGGAAGATCGCGTGGAGCGGCTCAAGAAGGTCGGGGTGGACGTGATCGTGGTCGATACCGCCCACGGGCATTCGCAAGCGGTGCTGGATACGGTCAAGCTGATCAAGAAATGTCATCCGGAGCTAGAACTGATAGCCGGGAATATTGCCACCGCCGACGCCGCGAAGGATTTGCTCAAGGCAGGCGCCGATGCCGTGAAGGTGGGTGTGGGGCCTGGCTCGATTTGTACGACCCGTATCGTGTCCGGCGCAGGGATGCCGCAGCTGACGGCGATTGCCGATTGCGCAAAAGTCCTTGCGGGCAACGGGGTCCCGATCATTGCAGACGGCGGAATCAAGCATTCGGGCGATATCACGAAGGCCTTGGCAGCGGGCGCCTCCTCGGTCATGCTCGGCGGACTCTTGGCAGGCACGGAAGAATCGCCGGGAGAAACCGAGCTGTACCAAGCCCGAACGTATAAGGTGTACCGCGGCATGGGCTCGATCGGCGCGATGGAGCGCGGGGGCGGAGATCGGTACGGGCAAGGGGAGCGTCCGGTGCAGAAGCTGGTTCCGGAGGGCATCGAAGGGCGCGTGCCCTATAAAGGGAAACTCTCGTCCGTCATCTACCAATTGATCGGGGGAGTGAAGTCCGGCATGGGCTATTGCGGGTGCAAGACGATCTCGGAATTACAGCAGAAGGCCACGTTTATTCGGCAGACGGTCGCCGGTCTCCGCGAAAGTCACGTGCACGATGTGATTATCACGAAGGAATCGCCGAATTATCGGATGGATTGGGAATAGCGCGTGAAACGTGAAAGGTAAAACGTGAAACGGTGTTTCGTGCGTCTCCATGGAATTCTGGCACAATAGAATCCTGGTCCTCGATTTCGGGTCGCAATACACCCAACTGATTGCACGCCGCATTCGCGAAGCCCAAGTCTACTCGCAAATTCTGCCCTGCACCGTTCCATTGGCGACCATTCTCGCCTATCGTCCGCAAGGCATCGTGCTGTCGGGTGGCCCCTCCAGCGTGTATGAGAAGAAGGCGCCGAGCGTTCCCAAGGAACTCTTCGACCAAGGGATCCCCATACTCGGGATTTGTTACGGGATGCAGCTCGTGACGCATCTCTCGGGCGGGGAGGTGGCCAAATCCAAGCACCGGGAGTACGGCCGGGCCGATCTCACGATCGACGACCACAGCAATCTCTTTAAGGGCATTGGCGAAGGCGGATCGACGGTCGTCTGGATGTCGCACGGAGACCGTATCGAGCGGATGCCGCCGGGCTTCCGCTCGATCGCGCATACAGTCAATTCGCCGGTCGCAGCCATGAAGCGCGACGATCACAAGCGCCGGATCTATTGCCTCCAGTTTCATCCGGAAGTA
>WNFE01006407.1_pt1 | contig 10713 bp, 7 predicted proteins | sample 5400451 | NCBI WGS metagenome assembly WNFE01 (sample SAMN13153344, study PRJNA577476) | soil metagenome | isolation source: 200 cm saprolite under Douglas fir tree site 2 hole 2 | place: USA:California | collected 2015-04-18
TCGTCGATCGTGATCTTGCCCTCATCCGCGGCAACGACGACGCCAGAGTGCTTCTCAGCCGCCGTAGCCCACCCCGCGGGTACCAGGAGAAGCAGGCCGAATGCGAAAGCCATAGGGGATAGCGTAGGTGCCATCTCAAGCCTCCTCTTCCGTTGTAACCGTCCTGTAGCCGTCCAAGCTGTTTCCACATTCACGAGCATTCGTCATGCCAGCGGCTGGATATCGTCGATCCGCTAAAAGTCAGCCAACTGCGAACGTCACCTTGCCCGGAGCCGCACAGACGAGTAAAAACGGCCGAGACCGTTTGCAAGGGTCGTGAAGGATTTACCGGGCCCCCCTCGATCTTGCGCACCCGGCTTGATAGACTCCCGCCACCCCGAAGGCGTCACGCGGAGATCTACAGGTGCCCTCCGGCGCAGAGCCCGGCCCCGAAGAAGTAACCCTGCGCCCGTATTACCTCGCGCCCAGGCTCTCGATCCTCCGGACGTCGTCCTCAGCCAGCGAAAACCCCTCGCTCGCCAGGTCCTCCTCCATGTGGGCGGCGTCGGTAGTCCCGGTCAGCGGCAGCATGCCGACCTGCCGCGCGAAGCGGAAGATGACCTGCGCGACGGTCTTCTTGTGCCGCCTGGCGATGCCGACGAGTTCGGGATCGCGGAAAAGCTGCGCATTGGCGGTCAGCAGGGAGAATCCCTGGTAGATCATGTCCCGCGCGACGCAGAACTCGCGGACCTCCCGGTCCCATTGCGTCACGGCGAAGCAGCGGTTCTGCACGAAGCGCGGCGGGACCTCCGCCGCCTCCACCAGCATGCGAAGCTGGCCCAGGCTGACATTGCTGACGCCGATGAAGGCCGTCTTTCCCTCGCGGCACAGCGCTTCCATTTCCTTCCAGACCTGATAGTCCGCGTCGCTCAACCCGCGGGCGACCGAGGGACCGTGAAGGACGTAGGAGTCGATGCGCTCGGTGCGGAGGTGCTGGAGCGACGAGGCAAAGGACTGCCGAACCTGCGTGGGGAAATCGGCCCGGGGATCGTACGGAAGCCGGTGGTCCTGACCTCCCGCGTACGTGAACTTGGTCTGGAGGAAGAGGTCCTGGCGCGTCAGGCGCCCCTCGTTGTACAGCGCCTCCAGCGCGTCGCCGACCGCCTGCTCGAAATAGTGACGGCGCTGGTTGGCGGTATCGATCCCGCGGAATCCGGCCCGCACGGCCGAACGGACAAGGTCAGCCGTCCGCTCCTCTTTCCACGCCGTGCCGTAGAGAAAGCCCGGTATGTCCCTCATGGTGTTGGCACAATTTTACCATTCGTATTTGTAGCCGAGGCCGTAGACCGAGTGAACGATCTCCCGGTCGGGCAGGACGGCGGCGATCTTGCGGCGGATCTTCTTGATGTGACTATCGACGGTCCGGTCGGCGACGACACGCTCGTCGCGGTACATCGCGTCGATCAGCTGGTCGCGCGTGTAGATCCGGCCCGGATGGTCTACCAGCACCTTGAAGAGCTGGAACTCCACCGCGGTGAGGCCGAGGTCCCGCCGACCGATCATGGCGCGATAGCCGTCGGCGTCGAGCCTTACGCCCGCCTCGGGCGGTCGCTCGGACCGCTTCACGCGGCGTAGGATCGCCTTCACCCGGGCGACGACCTCCCGGGGGCTGAAGGGTTTGCAGATGTAGTCGTCGGCGCCCAGCTCGAGTCCGAGCAGCCGGTCGATCTCGTCGACCCGGGCCGTCACCATGACGATCGCGACGTCGCCGTGCGCGCGGAGCGCGCGACACACGTCGAGTCCGTTCTTGCCGGGCAGCATCAGGTCGAGCAGCACGAGGTCGACCTCGCAGCAGCGTGGCCAGCTTGCTCTCGTCTTCGACGATCAGTATGCGATCAGGCATGGCCGTCTGCCGTCCAGCGCGGGAATACCAGTCGCACGCCGAGGCCGCCGAGCGGGCTCGCGGCGACGCTGAGCGTGCCGCCGTGGCCCTCGACGATGGCGCGCGCGATGGCCAGGCCGAGCCCGGAGCCGCCACTGGCGCGGCTGCGCGAGGACTCCACGCGGTACAGCCGTTCCGTCAGATGCGGGAGCTCGTCGGCGGCGACGCCCGGCTCGCTGTCGTGCCAGTCGACAATCACGCGATCCCCCTCGCGTCGCACGGCGATGGCGACGCGGCCGGGCGCGTCGGTGTAGCGCAGGCTGTTCTGCATCAGGTTCGCGAACACCTGCCCGAGCCGTGTCTCGTCGGCGAACACCAGCATGCCGTCCTCGAGGTCGAGCCGGACGTCAAGGTCGCGCCCCTCCGCTGGGAGGCGCTGCGCGGCGACGGCGTCGCGCACCGCGTCGGCAACGTCCACCGGCTCACGATGATACGAGAGCGCCCCTCGGTCGGACAGTGACAGCGTGTGTAGGTCCTCGACGAGCCGGGTCAACCGGCCCGTCTCGTTCGCCAGCGACGCGACGTTGTCCTGGTTGAGCGGGCGCACGCCGTCCTGCAGCGATTCGATTTCGGCCCGAAGCACGGCCAGCGGCGTGCGCAGCTCGTGGGCGATGTCGGCGATCCAGGCGCGCCGCGCCTCCTGGGCGGCGCCCAGCGTGGCGGCGAGCGTATTGAAGTCGCGCGCCAGCTGCGCGAGCTCGTCATCGCCGCGCGGCGCGAGCCGCACGGTGTAGTCGCCGCGGATGAGGGCGTTGGTCGAGTGCACCAGCGCCCGCACGCGGCGGCTGAGCCAGTAGGCGAGGCCGGCGGCTAGGACGAACGCGGCCACCACCATACCCACCGCCACCGCGGCGAACGCCTGGTGCTGGCGGCGCAGGTACACGCTCTCCAGCGACTGCAGCCGCTCGATCCGCGGGACGTAGCCGACATAGCCGACCGTGCGGTCGCTGGACTCGATCGGCTTGAGCACCGCGCCGGCCGCAGCCTCAGGGCGCCCGATCAGCACCGTCCGGTCGGCATCGAGCAGGAGCAGGCGCGGGTCGATCGTGAGCGGAAGCTCGCGGCGCTGGCCGGGGTCGGCCGACGAGGGCAATCCGAGCGCATCGCGGGACATCGCGGCCCAGCGGTCCGGGTCCCGGGCCAGCGCGGCCCAGCCGCCTTCCCGCGCGTACACGTCGGCGAGCCGGTCGGTCATCAGCTCGAGCCGGGCGTCGTCCGCGCGGTTGACGTACTGCACGAACCCGCGCTCGAACGTCCACGTGAAGATCAGGTAGCTCACGAGCGTCAGCCCCGCGATCGCGCCGGCGATCGCCAGAAACAGCTTCAGCTGCAGGCGGTCGAAGCGTCCCAGGCTCACGATCTGCATAGTAGCCCGCGATTGTGGAAGAAGTGTGGACGCCACACTTCCTCGATCCGTTCACATTTCTTGCACCGTCCCCCCGTCACACTAGCAGCATGACCAGCACGACAGAGAGGGAGGCGGAGATGATGAACGCGACGACGGCAGGCAGGGTCCGGGAGACGCTCCTCGGCGGCGCCGCGCGGCTGGTGCCGCGCCGGCGGGGCGCGCGCGTGGCAGCGGTGGCGGTCCTCGTCGCCCTGGCCGCGGGCGGCGCCTACGGGGTGCACGCGTGGGCGGCCCGGGCCGGGGGGGCCGACCAGCTGACCGTGGCGACGGTGCAGCGGGGCGATCTGGAGGACACCGTGACCGCCACGGGCATCTTGCAGCCGCGCGACTACGTGGACGTCGGCACGCAGGTATCCGGGCAGCTCGAGAAGCTCACCGTGGAGATCGGCTCCCGCGTGAAGGCGGGCCAGCTCATCGCCGAGATCGACCCCACCGTGTACAAGTCCCACGTCGAGGCGGACCAGGCCCAGCTACGCACGCAGCAGGCCCAGCTCGTGGACAAGCAGTCGCAGCTCACGCTGGCCGAGGAGCAGCACGACCGCCAGGTCAACATGATGAAGGACAATGCGACGACCCAGGACGCGCTGCAGACCTCCGAGGCCGCGTTGCGCTCGGCCCGGGCGCAGATCGACGTCCTCAAGGCGCAGATCGAGCAGACGCAGTCCACGCTGCGCGGGGACCAGGCCAGTCTCAGCTACACCAAGATCTATGCGCCGAAGTCGGGCACGGTGGTCGCGCAGAGCGCCAAGCAGGGCCAGACGCTGAACGCGAACCAGCAGGCCCCACTGATCGTACGCATCGCCGACCTGTCCACGATGACGGTGCAGTCGCAGGTGTCGGAGGCCGACGTCTCGAAGCTGCGCCCCGGCATGGCCGTGTACTTCACCACGCTGGGCGACACCGGCCAGCGCTGGAACGGCACGCTGCGCCAGATCAATCCCACGCCGGAGACGGTCAACAACGTCGTGCTGTACGACGCGCTCTTCGACGTCGACAACCGCGACGGGGCCCTGATGACCCAGATGACCGCGCAGGTGTTCTTCGTAGCCGCCCAGGCCAAGGGGGCGGTGCTGGTGCCCGTGAGCGCGCTGCGCCCGGCCACCGCGCCGGCCGGCTCGCGCCGGGGCGCGGGCACCACCGGCGCCGCCGCGGCGGTCGATCCGCGCTCGAACCTGGCCAATGGCCCGGCCGTGGTGAGGGTGGTGGCGCCCGACGGCAGCGTCGCGCCACGCGACGTCCGGGTGGGCATGGTGAGCCGCATTTCCGCGCAGATCGTCTCCGGGCTCGAGCCGGGTGAGCGGGTCGTGGTCGGCCAGCGCGAAGCCGCGCCGGCGGCGGCGGCGAAGCCGGCCACCGGCAGCCGCCCGATGATGGGGCCACGTGTATGAACACCACCGTACCGCTGATCGAGCTGACGGCCGTCACGAAGACGTACCGCACCGGCGAGCTGGCAGTCGAGGTGCTGCACGGCATCGACCTGGCGATCTACCCGGGCGAGTTCGTGGCCATCGTCGGCGCGTCGGGGTCGGGCAAGTCGACGCTGATGAACATCCTCGGCTGTCTGGACCGGCCGACGTCCGGGGCGTACCGGTTCCTCGGCGAGGACGTCTCAGGCCTCGGTCGCGACGAGCTCGCGCGGCTGCGCCGGGAAGCGTTCGGCTTCATCTTCCAAAGCTACAACCTCATCGCGGCAGCGACGGCGACCGAGAACGTCGAGGTGCCGGCGATATATGCCGGCCTGCCGCCGGCCGCGCGCCACGAGCGCGCACGCTCGCTGCTGACGACGCTGGGGCTGGGCGAGCGTCTCGAGCACCGGCCCACCCAGCTGTCGGGCGGCCAGCAGCAGCGCGTCTCCGTCGCGCGCGCGCTGATGAACGGCGGCCAGATCATCCTGGCCGACGAGCCCACCGGGGCGCTGGACAGCAAGAGCGGCGCGGAAGTGCTGGCCCTCCTGGAGGATCTGGCGCGGCGCGGTCACACCGTCATCGTGATCACGCACTCCGGCGAGGTGGCGGCGCACGCACACCGCGTGATCGAGATCCGCGATGGGCTGGTCGTGCGCGATCCCGGACCATCGACGACCCACGGCGACGCGTGGCAGCGCCAGGCGTCGCCCCGCCGGCGCCCGCTCGCCGGATGGCTGGAGGCCACGAAGGCGGCCGGGCGGGCGCTGCGCTCGAACCTGTTCCGCACCGCGCTCACGCTGCTGGGCATCGTCATCGGCGTGGCCTCGGTCATCGCGATGCTGGCGATCGGCAACGGCGCGCGCCAGGCGGTGCTCGACCGCATCAGCGGGATGGGCACCAACCTGCTGCTGGTGAGGCCGGCCACCTCCAACCGCGGCGGCGCGGGCGGGACCACGGCGACGATGACGCCCGAGGACGCGGAGGCACTGGCGGCGCTTCCCAACGTGCTGGCCGCCGTGCCGGAGCTGGGCGGCACGATCACCGTGCGCTACGGCAACCTCGACTACCAGACGCAGGCGACCGCCACCGGCGCCGACTATCCGCTGGCCCGCAACTGGCCGGCAGCGCTCGGCACGTTCTTCTCGGCCGCCGACGTGCGAAGCTACGCGCCGGTGGTGGTCCTCGGCCGGACGGTCGTCCGCAACGTCTTTCCAGACGGGACCGATCCGATCGGGCAGCACGTCGTGGTCAACAACGTGCTGTTCCAGGTGATCGGCGTCATGGCCGAGCGCGGGGCCTCCCCCACGGGCCAGGACCAGGACGACGCGGTGTTCGTGCCGTACACCACCGGGAGTCTGCGACTATTCGGCCAGCGATACCTTCGGAGCATCACGGTGGCGGCGGACGACGTCTCGCGGATCGACGAGACCGAGGCGGCGGTGACCCAGCTGCTGACCGCCCGCCACGGCAAGGCCGACGTCCAGATCCGCAACATGGCCTCGCTGCTCGACACCGCGACAGAGACGCAGAACACGCTCACGCTGCTGCTCGGCTCGATCGCGGCCATCTCGCTGCTGGTGGGCGGGATCGGCGTGATGAACATCATGCTCGTCAACGTCACCGAACGGACGCGCGAGATTGGCGTCCGCATGGCGACCGGCGCGCGGATGGGCGACATCATGCAGCAGTTCCTCACCGAGGCGCTCGCGGTGTCCGGCCTCGGCGGCCTCATCGGCGTGGGCGGCGGGCTGGCGAGCGCACTCGTCATCGGTCTGCTGGGGACGGCGGTGAAGGTCTCCGCCGGGCCGGTGGTGCTCGCGTTCGCCTGCGCATTCCTGACGGGACTGATCTTTGGGTATCTCCCTGCTCGCAAGGCAGCCGCGCTCGACCCGGTCGTGGCGCTGGCCTCGGAGTGACGACATGAACATCTGGGTTCGGCGGTCCCTGGCGCTGGTGGTCGCGTTCTCACTGTCCGGCTGCGCGATCGTGAGTCCGCAGCTCAAGCCGGACGTTTCGGTTGCCGGAACGTGGAACGAGCCGTCGCCCGCGGATGCCGCGGCGGTGTCGCCCACGTGGTGGACGACGTTCAGCTCGCCGGAGCTGGAATCGCTGATCGCGGAGGCGCTGGCCGGCAGCCCGGATCTCGCCATCGCGACCGAGCGCGTCAAGCAGGCGGAGGCCCAGGTGCGGGTTGCCGGTGCCTCGCTCTTCCCGGTGCTGACCGCGGACGCAGGCGCCTCCGGCCATCGCACCACCACCATGGGCGCCACCAACGCCACCGTGGGCTCCGGCAACGGCGCCGCGGTGACGGTCGTCGACAGCGCCGGCAACGTCGGGCTGACGGCGAGCTACGAGCTCGACCTCTGGGGCAAGAATCGTGCGGGCGTGCGGGCCGCGGAGTCGTCGGCCGCGGCGGCGGGCTTCGATCGCGACACCGCCCAGGTCACGCTCGTCTCCGGCGTCGCGACCAGCTACTTCAACGTCCTCGCTCTCCGCACCCGCCTGGCCATCGCGCGCGACAACCTCGCGACCGCCCAGAAGGTCCTCGACGTGGTGTCGGCGCGCGCCCGCAACGGCGCGGCTTCCGCGCTGGACCTCTCGCGTCAGGAAGGCACGGTCCTCTCGCAGCAGGCGGCGCTGGTGCCGCTCGAGCAGCAGGAGCACCAGACGCTGGCGGCGCTCGCCATACTGGTGGGCCGGACGCCGGAAGGTTTCGACGTGAAGGCCACCGGCATCGGCGACCTGCGTGTCCCCTCGATCGATCCGGGGCTGCCGTCCACGCTGCTCGTGCGGCGCCCGGACCTCGCCAGCGCCGAGGCGCAGCTCGCCGCCGCCAACGCCGACGTGGCCGTGGCCCGCGCCGCCCTGCTGCCCAGCATCACGCTGACGGGCACCTTCGGGCTCGCGACCACCGCCTTGACGTCGATCGCCACGAGCGGAACGACGGCGGCGATCGGCATCGCGGCCTCGCTGCTGCAGCCGATCTTCGACGGGGGGAAGCTGCGCGGGCAGAAGGCGATCGCCGAGTCACGCGAGCGCGAGCTCGTGGAGACCTATCGCAAGGCGATTCTCTCAGCGTTCGCGGACGTGGAGGAGGCGCTCGCCGGCACGTCGCGACTGGGCCAGCAGGAACAGCTGCAGGCCGGCGTGCAGGCGGATGCGCAGGAGTCGCTGAGGCTGGCCGACATTCGCTACCGGGCGGGCGCCGATGACCTGCTCACCGTGCTCGATGCCCAGCGTACGCTCTTCGCGGCGCAGGACCAGCTCGCGCAGGTCGAGCTGAGCCGCCTGCAGGCGGCGGTCAGCCTCTACAAGGCCCTCGGCGGCGGATGGAGCGCGGCCGCGGCGACGCCGTCGGCGTGAGCCGGCGCGATGTCCCGCCTGGTGCCGGGAGAGGGGGTCGAACCCTCACGGGCTTTCGCCCAAAGGTTTTTGAGACCTTCGCGTCTGCCAGTTCCGCCATCCCGGCCCGGGTAGGCCGCAGGTCAGTGTAGCGCGGGGAGCCTCATTTGCGGGCTGGCTTCGTGATGGCCGCGTACACCATTTCCTTCAGCACGGCGCGATACGGCACCCGCTGCTTGGGCGACTGCATCATGAAGACGACGAACAGGTCCTCCTTCGGGTCGGCCCAGAAGTAGGTGCCGCCGGCGCCGCCCCAGTTGAACTCCGCAACCGAGCCGATGAAGGGTGATACGCCCGCGTCCTTGCGCACCGCGAAGCCGAGGCCGAAGCCGAACCCGGCGCCCGGCAGATAGAGCGGGCCCGGATTGGTCGACGCGCCCAGGTGGTCGGCCGTCATGTAGGCCACCGTCATCGGGCCGAGGATGCGCTTGCCGTCAAGCGTGCCGCCGTTGAGCAGCATCTGGAGAAAGCGCGCGTAGTCCATCGTGGTGCCGACCATGCCGCCGCCGCCCGACTCCCAGGCCTGGGCCACACGCGGGTCGTTGAATTCCGCATCGATGCCGATACTCCGATCATTCGCGAACGGCTCGACGATCCGGTCCTGCTTGGTCTTGTCGGTGACGTAGAAGCTCGTGTCCTTCATGCCGAGCGGGTCCAGCACTCGCTCCTTCTCGTACTGGTAGAGCGTCTGCCGGGTTATCACCTCGATGAGCCGCCCCAGCACGTCGGTCGAGTGACTGTAGTCCCAGGTGGTGCCCGGCTGGTAGGCCAGCGGCATCTTGGCGAGCCTGGCGACCAGCTCCGCATTCGGCGGGTAGTCGTTCCAGATCCTCGACTCGACGTACATCTTCTTCACGAGCGTATTGCCGAAGAAGCCGTACGTCAGCCCCGAGGTGTGGCGGAACAGGTCGTGGATCGTCATGTCGCGCTGGGACGGCACGAGCTCGAGCGTGGGCTTGCCGGAGGCGTCCGGCTTCTCGACGCCCACCTTGAGGGCTCCAAGCTGCGGGATGTATTTCGACACGGGGTCGGCGAGACTGAACCTGCCCTCCTCGAAGAGCATCATCGCGGACACCGACGTGATGGGCTTGCTCATCGAGTAGATGCGAAAGATCGCGTCCTTGGTCATCGGCGCCTTGGTCTCGGGATTGCGCACGCCGACCGCTTCGAAGAGCGCCACCTTGCCGTGACGCGCGACCAGTAGGACCGCGCCTGGGATAACGCCCTTGTCGACATCCGCTTTGAGTGTTGCCGTGAGGCGATTGAGCCGGTCGGAGGACAGCCCGACCTGCTCGGGCCTGGCCACCGGCAGGGCCTGCGCCCAGACGAAGTTGACGCTGATGAGGCAGAGCAGTGCCGCCAGCCACGTGTTTTTGAGCTTCATCGCTTGTCCTCCGCTGGCTACGCTTCGATCCAGCCTCCCAGAGGCGCCACGCTAGCAGGGGGCCGGCCGTCGCGTCAAGGGGAGCCGACGAGCCGCAAGTACTGGCCAATCTTGACAAGTTTTGACCCGGGCAGTATTCTTCACTTCGCGGTGGGGCTGTAGCTCAGTTGGGAGAGCACAAGGCTGGCAGTCTTGGGGTCAGGGGTTCGAGCCCCCTCAGCTCCACCAATTCTTTACGCGGGGTTACGGCGTCTGCCGTAGCCCCGCTTCCTTCTTCGGTTGCGCGGGGGTTGCGTCCAGTCGCATCCAGCCGGTCCACCGCCGCCCTGTTGGCCCCCGGAATCAAGTGTCCGTAGATGTCCACGGTGACCTTGATCGAATGGTGACCCATTTGATCCTTCACGTAGACCGGCGACTCCGCGTTCTGAAGCAGCCGTGATGCGAACGTGTGTCGCAGGTCATGAAAGCGGACCCTCCGCATTCCCGCCTTTGTCAGTACCTTATGAAAGACTCTGCGCTGAAAGTCCGATTTCCAGAGTGGTTTGCCATCCTCGTTGCAGAAGACCCATTCCGGAATCCTGCCCCAGCCCTTCGCGAGAGCTTCCTTTGATCGGGCTGCCCGCAGCTTCTGAAGTTCCGCCGCGAGCTGAAGCGACATATCGACGCGGCGAATCTTCCCGTTCTTTGGGTTCTCGACGCGGCCACCCTCATGTAGGCTTCGACGCACTTCGACGAATCGATTCTGGAAATCAAGGTCGCCCCATTGCAGTCCGACGAGCTCGCCAAAACGCAGCCCAGTTCGGACGGCACACAACAGCATCGGATGGTGTCGTGGAAAGGACTCCTGTGCGGTCTCGAGGAAGAGGGTCTCTTCGTTAGCCGTCAAGGGGTCGATCCTTAAACGTGAATCTGACTTGTCCTTGAGGTAGCGCCCGATGCGAGCGGCCGGATTGATGCGTACGATTCCATCTTCCACCAATTGATTGAATGTTTGCCGGACGGGGGCGATGATGTTTCGGACCAAACTGCGGCTCTTCCCCTCCGCCAGAACTTCCACAACGAGTGCCTTGATATCCTCTCGCGTCACTTCGGTCACCTGCTTGCTACCGAACCGCGGAAAGACGTATCGATGAAGATTGCTCAGGTAGAGGGCTTGAGTACTAATCCGGAGTTGGCCGAGCTGGCAATGGGC
>WNFE01004196.1_pt1 | contig 10711 bp, 7 predicted proteins | sample 5400451 | NCBI WGS metagenome assembly WNFE01 (sample SAMN13153344, study PRJNA577476) | soil metagenome | isolation source: 200 cm saprolite under Douglas fir tree site 2 hole 2 | place: USA:California | collected 2015-04-18
GCAATTGCGGTCGGCGAAGGTGTAGCGATGCCGATGCGGATATGCTTCAGCCCGTTGCCGGAGGGCCGCCGCCCGAGGAGCGCGACCGCGTCTTTCACGACCGCGTGGTCGAAAGATAGCGACGGCTCGCAAATCGAGCAGACGGTCGAGCGCTGGCGGCGGGGCGTGCGACACGCGTCGGGATAGTCTATTCAACCCAGCTGCCCTAGCGGAGGCCGTCGCGCAGCCTCCGAGAAGGCCATCGGCGAAAGGGGAGGCGGCTGCGGGATAGGGGCAGCCGCGGCCGACCTTGCGGCTCCGGTCTTGCGCTGGCGAGCTTTTCGCTACATATCCTCGGCGTTCCGCCAACCCCGCGACGGCAGGCTATGACCCAGGAAACCAGAAGCTTCCAGGCGGAAGTAAGCCGCCTGCTCGATATTGTCGCGCACTCGCTCTACAGCGAAAAAGAGATCTTCCTCCGCGAGCTCATTTCGAATGCCTCGGACGCCTGCGACCGATTGCGCTACGCTGCTCTGACCGAGCCGGCGCTGGCCGAAGGCGATGCCAGCTACCGTGTCGTCCTCACCCCCGACAAGTCCGCTCGCACTCTAACCGTCGGCGATAACGGCATCGGCATGAATCGAGAGGAGCTCATCGAAAATCTTGGAACGATCGCCCGATCCGGGACGGCCGCTTTTGTCAACCAGCTCTCGGGCGATGCACGCAAAGATATGAGCCTGATAGGCCAATTCGGCGTCGGCTTCTATTCGGCGTTTATGGTTGCCGAAACGGTTGAGGTGAGAAGCCGAAAGGCTGGCGAGAGCCAGGGTTGGCGCTGGGTCTCCGACGGCAAGGGCGAGTTTGTCATCGAACCATGCCCCGAAGCGACCCGGGGTGCAACGATCGTCGTGCACTTGCGCGAAGGCGAGGAAGACTATCTCGAGTCGGCGCGGTTGCGCAGCATTGTAAGCACCTATTCCGACCATATCGGGTTGCCGATTATACTCAGGGACGCGGGCAAGGAAGAGACCATCAACACGGCCTCGGCTCTATGGACCCGTCCAAAATCCGAAATTACCCAGGAGCAATACAAAGAGTTCTATCATCACGTCGGCCACAGCTTCGATGACCCTTGGCTGACCTTGCATGCCAAGGCAGAAGGCGTGCTGGAATACACGAGTCTCCTCTTCGTGCCATCGGCGAAGCCCTTCGACCTGTTTGACCCAGAGCGGAAGAGCCGGGTCAAGCTCTATGTTCGGCGGGTGTTCATCACTGATGAGGGGACCAACCTGCTGCCGCCGTATTTGCGCTTTTTGCGGGGCGTCGTCGACAGCGAGGACCTGCCGCTCAACATCAGCCGCGAGATGCTGCAATCAAACCCGATAGCATCACGCATCCGCCAGCAACTGACCAAGCGGGTATTGACGGAGCTCGGCAAAAAGGCGGGCGAGGCACCGGAGGAATATTCAAAATTCTGGGACAATTTTGGGGCGGTCCTGAAGGAGGGTCTCTACGAGGATCGCGAGCAGCGTGATGAGTTGTTGGGGCTGGCGCGGTTCCGCTCGACGGCGCGTGACGGGCTGGTCTCGCTGGACGATTACGTCGCGGCGATGAGGCCGGGGCAGGAGGCGATCTACACGATTACCGGCGACAATCTCGACGTCACCAGGCGGAGCCCGCAGCTCGAGGGGTTTCGCGCGCGTGGCGTGGAGGTGTTGCTGATGACAGACCCGATCGACGAGTTTTGGGTGCCGGCGATCGGCACCTATAAAGACAAGCCGTTCAAATCTTCGACCCGCGGCGGTGTCGACCTTGACAAAATCACCCCGCCCGAGGACGACAAGGACGAGAAGCCCGAGCCGCCAGCCAAGCTTGCCAGCCTGATTGCAATATTCAAGCTCGCGCTCGGCGACGCGGTGAAGGACGTGCGCAGCTCCGATCGCCTGACCGACAGCGCCGTTTGCCTCGTTGCCGACGAGGGTGACATGGACATGCATCTTGAGCGGCTGTTGAAGCAGCACCGCCAACTCGACACAATGTCCAAGCGCATCCTCGAGCTGAACCCCCGTCACCAGCTCATCGAGCGCCTCGCTGCGACGGTAGGTCAAGCCGGTGCCGCGGATCAGCTTTCGGAATTTGCCTGGCTCCTTCTCGACCAGGCGCGGATTGTGGAGGGTGAGCAGTTGCCCGACCCTCCGGCCTTCGCGCGCCGTCTTTCGACTTTGCTCGAGCGTGGACTGCCCGCAGCGGCGTGAGCATCGGTAGCCCAAACACGTCGCCGTCGGCGTGTCCGTTTCGCGCATTGCGCGCGAGGCGTCCTCCCCCCTGCCTGAAAATTCAGGTGAAATTCAGGCGCAGACCCAGCCTATCGGTTTCCACCGGTTCGGAACGTCCAAATTGGCCGGGCCCGCCATCGACAGTCTAGGGTGCATCGTCACGCCGCCATTTGGTAAAAACTGCGCCCGCGATGCCGAGAACTCTTCCTCGGTATCGCGCGGATTTCATTGCAAAGTATCAGAATATTGTGATATTGTCAATACCCGCGTTTAGGCCCAACATCCTCATAGATCGGTCTGATCTCGTCGCCTCGCCAAACCCTTGTTCACCGATCCCCGAGCGGCTTCCTCGCAAGTCGCCACGTTGCTACGCAATTATTCGGGAAAAGGCGCCGGCGCCCCCTCGGGCAGGGCGACCTGAAACACGTTCAGGGTGTTACCAATCAACGTGTAATAGCTGATGATGCTGATCACCTCGATCAAGCCGGTCTCGCCGAGAGTTGCGATTGCCTGGCGAAAGCTCGTCTCGGACAGCCGTTGCGTCCCAAACAGTTCAGTGCAGACCCGGTGGACGAGGGTCTCGTCCGGTTGCAGGAAATTCGGAGCCTCGCAGCGACGGATCGCTTCAATCGCGGCGGAGGGGACGCCCGCCTTCTCGGCCAATGGGGCGTGCGCGTACCATTCGTATTGAGCACGCCAAAAGCGCGCCGTCGTGATGATGGAAAGCTCCGAGAGGCGGTCCGGCAGCGAGGTGCCCCAACGCAAATGCTCGCCTAGCTGTGCCACGCGCTCGCAAATCTCCGGCGCGCGGATCAGGAGTTCGAAGGGGCCCCGAACCTGCCGCGGCGCCCGGCGACGATGAGGTCGTGAACTCGCTTCTGGGCCGGCGTCATCTCCACGGGGATGATCTCACGATACCGAGCCATTAGTATCCTCCCCTCCGCCGAGCACGCTACCCCACTCTAGTGCACTGTCTCAAACAGATGGTACAGGGAGGCGGTCGAGTTTGGCTAGGATGGCGTCGGCGGATTTGGTCCAGACGAACGGTTTTGGGCTGGCATTGTGTTCGGCGAGATAAGCGTTGATGGCGGTCTGCAGGTCGGCGATCGAGCGGAAGACGCCGCGGCGGATGCGTTGGCGGGTCATCTTGGAGAAGAAGTTCTCGACCGCGTTGAGCCACGAGGCCGAGGTCGGGGTGAAGTGGAAGGTCCAGCGCGGATGGCGCGCCAGCCAGGCCAGCACCCCCGCTTTCGCGAGGGCAGGCTCTTGGGGTGCTTGTGGGTGGCGTAGTTGTCGAGCACCGTGTGGATGAGCTTGCCGGCCGGGACCTCGCGCTCGACGGCATTGAGGAAACGGATGAACTCGCTGTGGCGGTGGCGCTGCATGCAGCGGCCGATCACCGTGCCGTCGAGCACGCTGAGCGCGGCGAACAGGGTGGTGGTGCCGTGGCGCTTGTAGTCGTGCGTCATGGTCTGGCAGCGCCCGGGCTTGATCGGCAGTCCGGGTTGGGTGCGGTCGAGCGCTTGGATCTGGCTCTTTTCGTCGAGCGAGAGGACCACGGCATGCGCCGGGGGATCGACCCACGGGTCCGGCCTGGGGCCGGCCCGAGGGCAGGCGCCGAGGCCGACAATGTCGGTGAGTTTGGCGGCAAAGCTGGGATCGCGCGAGCGCTTGAAGGTGCGCAGGCGATGCGGCTGCAGGTGGTGCGCCCGCCAGATGCGCTGCACCGAACTCGGCGAGATGCCGGTTGTCTTGGCCATCGCCCGGCCGGTCCAGTGGGTCGCCTGGTGCGGCGGTTCGGTGCAGAGCCTGCCCCCGCGAAGGCGGGGGTCAGCGCCACCACCCGCGCGGTGGTTTCCGCCGCGAGCGGCGCCTTGCCGGGCTTGCGGGTCTTGTCACGCAGCAGACCTTCAACTCCGGTCTCGGCAAAACGTTGTTGCCACCGCCACACGGTCGGCCGACTGACGCCGAGGCTTTGGGCCACCTGCTGCGCCGACCCTCGATCCGCCGAGGCGAGCACGATGCGCGCCCGCTCGACGTGCTTGCGCGGCCGGTTGCGGTCGGCCACGATCGCCGCCAACTGCTCGCGCTCCGCAGTGTTGAGAACCACACATACCCCTTGCGCCATCGCCCGATCCCCCAAGCAATGGCCCAGTATCGCAGATCCTAAAGCTCCTGTGAATCCTCTGAATGGTGCAAAGCACTAGCCTCGGGGTGCGGATTAAGAAAGGAGCAGCCTAGCCTCCGCATGCGGAGCCGATAAGCCGATTGCACACCGGCTGAGCGTGATCGCGGGCGGCGCGCTGAGCATCAAGGCCGCATTCTGCGGCAGGGTTACAGCGAATTAATGCGGGTGAAAGCCGGCTGTCACGTTGCAGGACCAATTGTGCAGCGATCCGCTCTCGCTCGGCATCGCTTCGGCGGCGCGAGCCCTCGCTCCAGAGGAGGACCAATTGGTACAGTCCAAGAATGATTGCGTCAGGCATCCCTGGCTGAACGGAAAGCGCGCCGCAGCGCTAGGCTTTGGCCTCGGGACCACACTTGCTCTATCGCCGCTCGTCTGGGCCGAGAATCCACCCATCGGCGGCACCTTGCCGCAAACAACGCAAGCGGTGCCACAAACGATGACGTCTCCAGTTGCACTAATGCAACACCAGAGTCTTGCACCGCTGGTCAAGAAAGTGTCGCCCGCGGTCGTAAACATATCGGTTTCGCACCGGACCGATGCGGACGCGGTGGCCGAAGAGCCGGAACTAGCCCCGTCCCCGGGATTCCCCAACTCTCCGTTTGACCAATTTATGCGTCGCTTCTTCGAACAGCAGAGCCCCGGCGACAAGCCGTACCCCTTTTCGCAGGTCCCGGGAAACCCGGTCAAACGCATCGCGCTCGGTTCCGGCTTCATCATCGATCCGTCCGGTTACGTGGTAACGAACAGTCACGTGGTCGGAGACGCTGGCAAGGTCGAAGTGACGCTCCAGGACAACAGCAAATATCCAGCGAAAATTGTCGGCCTCGACCCGAAGACCGACATTGCAATTCTAAAGATCACGGCCGACAAGCCGTTGCCTTATGTGACATTCGGCGACAGTAGTGCAGCTCAAGTCGGCGATTGGGTAATGGCGGTCGGCAACCCGTTCGGTCTTGGCGGAACGGTGACCACAGGGATTATTTCGGCCCGCGGGCGGGATATCCACTCCGGTCCGTTCGATGACTTTTTGCAGATCGACGCGCCGATCAATCGTGGCAATTCCGGAGGGCCGACCTTCAATCTCGAAGGCGAGGTAATCGGCATCAACACCGCGATCTATTCGCCGAATGGCGGGAGCGTCGGCATCGGCTTTGCCGTGCCGTCGAACGTCGCTAAAGCAGTCCTAACCCAGCTCGAGGAACACGGCAAGGTTAGCCGCGGCTGGCTCGGGGTGCAGATCCAGGAGGTGACGCCAGCGATCGCGGCGAGTCTCGGCCTGCACGGCGAGCACGGCGCTCTCGTCGCCGTCGTTTCGCCGGAGAGCCCCGGTGCGAAATCGGGCCTTAAGCAGGGTGACGTCATTCTGTCCTTCAACGGCACCGACGTGGATCACCTGCGAGCCCTGCCGCGGTTGGTTGCAGCCGCCCGTCCTGACAGCCATGCGGCGATGACCCTATGGCGAAACGGCCAGACGATCCAGTTGCAGGCTACTGTCGGAGAGCTTGCCGACAACGATCAGGTTGCCTCAGCAACGGGCAAAGAGGAGGAGCAACCGGCGCAAGCGGACGCACTGGGCATGCACTTCTCTCCGTTGACGAGCGAGCTTCGGCGTGAACTGCACCTGGGCAAAGATGCTCATGGTGTGGTCGTTGCGCGGCTCGACAGCGGCAGTCCCGCCGATGATGTGGGTCTGAATAGCGGGGACATCTTGGTCGCAGTGAACCAGCAACCTGTCAATACCCCCAAGGAAGCGGCATCGAAATTAAAGGAGATTGCGGCTTCGCCAAAGAAAAGCGCACTCTTGCTGCTGAACCGTCACGGTGTCACACAATATGTCGGCGTGAGCCTCGGCGAGGATCGCGGATAGATCGGTAATAGACCATCGGCTTCCTGGCACCGATAAATCCAGGGAGCCGACCTTCCTCACACGCACCCCGCTACCAAACGAACAGCCTAGCGCTGCCGCCACGCCGCCTCCAATTGCGTGCCATTGTTGCGGGACGTTAATGGCGTTCGTGCCTCAAGGCGCTCAAGTTCGATCCGTGTGCGCGCACCAGCCCGCAGCAGCCGGTCGGTCGCCTCCCGCAATCCAGTACGACTTTCGGGAGTGTCATGAGTAAGTGCGGCGTCGAAGGCTGAGAGAAACGCTGTGATGTCGCTCTCTACCCGCTCACGCAGCGCCTTATCGATGAATACCCCGCCGTCTTTGGGGAGTTGCTGCTCGGGAGCCAACCGGAGAGGCGTGCCGTGTTCCCCCCGCCGACCCGACTGGCCAAAACTCTGGAGACCTGCCGCGGGACGCGACGCGCTAGGCTCTGCAGAGATGTCGGCCCGACGCGTGCCGTGAGATTGCGGATCAGGCGCGGCGGGCGCGTCCGGGCCGTGGGGCAGCGACAGATGTAGTGTATGCCGTGGCTCGCCATTTTGGAGCGGTACGAAAGTAGGATCAGACGAGCGCGATAAATTGCCGTGCGCGGCTTCTTTTTCGTCAATCGCCGTTGGAGGGTGCGACTCCGCGGCTTCACCTTCGCCCGACAAAGACCCTTCCCGCCCATTTGTCACGCCCGGAGCCTCGACCCGTGGCGGGTCAAGCGCGGGGTTGCTCGCCAGCGGATCACTGGTCATCGGCGCGCCCTGCGCCGGCTCGCGGAGAGATGGTTCGGTTGCGTGACTCTTGACCAATTGCGGTTCCGACGGCGTCAGAGAGCTCGGTGCCGCGGCCGTCGGAACCGTGCCCTGCGCGCGGCTCCGGCTGACAACGTAACTGATCGCTGGAGGGGAGCAGTCGTACGTCCGTGCAATGCTTGCGAGCGTCTCGCCCGCCTCATATCGAGCCATAATCGATGGCCAGTCCTTCTGAGGTATTTTCCCTCTCTTATTTGATCGTTCCATTCCACGGCCCTTCGACTGCAACTCCGGTATGCGGCCTTTGACTTCCCAACTCGCAAAATCTTCGCGAGGCCGGGGGGACTCCTGCCAAAACACCCGAGATAAAGCTTGACGGCTAGAGCGACGATTCAGCCAAGCAGTTCGCGAGGCCCAACGGGAGTACCGCAACCCGAGCCCAAATTATGCTGATAATAGCGGCCGTCGGGTTGGCAGTGAAAGGATTTATTTGCTCTAAAGCTCGCAATTAGCAGCGGATGTCGGCACAGGTAGGTCGATGCGCACGATTTTACCGGGGTTAAGGATGTTGTGCGGGTCAAGCGCCTGCTTGATTGAGCGCATTACGTCGACCCCTTCCCCGTGCTCGCTGACCAGAAACTCCATCTTGCCATACCCGACCCCGTGTTCGCCGGTGCTCGTCCCCTCCATGGCGAGCGCGCGGGCCACCATGCGGTTGTTGAGTCGGCTCGCTTCGGCGACCTCCTCTGGCCGATTCGGGTCGATCATGAAGACAAGATGGAAGTTGCCGTCACCGACATGGCCGACGAGCGCGGACGGGATTAATGAACTCCCGAGGTCCCGCTTGGTCTCGCTAATGCACTCGGCAAGACGCGAAATCGGCACGCAAACATCCGTCGCCCAGCCCTTCGATCCCGGACGCAACGCCAGCGCAGCATAGTAGGCGTCGTGACGCGCCTGCCAGAGCTTCGACCGCTCTTCAGGTGTCGTCGCCCAGCGAAAATTATCGACGCTGCATTCGGCGGCGATTGTCTTCACCATCTCCGCCTGCTCGGCTACTCCAGCCCCCGTGCCATGAAACTCGAAAAAAAGGGTTGGGGCGACCTTGTAATCTAGTTTTGAAAACTTGTTGATCGCTGCGATCTGCGCTTCATCGAGCAGTTCGATCCGGGCTACAGGTATGCCGCTCTGAATCGTCAGAATAACGGTATTGACAGCGTCCTCTATCGTCGGGAAGCCGCAGACTGCGGCGGAAATCGCTTCCGGGATGCCGTAAAGCCTAACGCTCACTTCAGTAATGATGCCGAGGGTGCCTTCCGAGCCGACGAAAAGGCGGGTCAGATCGTAACCGGCCGCCGATTTGCGAGCGCGCCGCGCAGTTCGGATGACTCGACCGTCGGCGAGCACCACGTTGAGGGCCAGTACGTTTTCACGCATCGTGCCGTAGCGCACCGCGTTGGTCCCCGAGGCGCGCGTCGCTGCCATGCCGCCGAGCGTTGCATCAGCCCCAGGATCAATCGGAAAGAATAGGCCGGTGTCGCGTAAATGCTCGTTGAGCTGCTTCCGGGTAACTCCAGCCTCGACAGTAGCGTCGAGATCTTCGGCATTGACGCGCAGGATCCGGTTCATCTGCGACAAGTCGATACAAATGCCGCCCGCGAGCGCGGCGACGTGCCCTTCGAGCGAGGTACCCGCGCCGAACGCGATGACTGGTGTGCAGCGCTCGACGCAGAGTTTGACGATCGCTGCAACTTCGTCCGTACTGCGAGCGAAGGCAACCGCGTCCGGGGCATGCGGCGCATGATAGGACTCGTCCTTGCCATGCTGGGCGCAAACTGCCGCTGAGGTGGAGAGGCGATCACCGAGAAGCTGGCGCAGCGCGGCAAGCAGGGAGGGGGCGATGGGGTCACGGCGAAGGGCGGGTGCGGGCATAGCAGCGGCCAAAAGGATCGAAACCTGAACGAGAGTTCAAGCATTACTCCCAGCGCGATGCTGCGGCAATCAAGATTAGGACCCCCTCGGGTCGCGGCGCGGCTCTTGCATGGCTGGCAAGCCGAATGGTCACAAGCGTCCTCGTCGGTCGAGGTGGCCAATTCCGGCCCCAAATCCGCGTGGCCGGGTGGTTCGTTGCCCTCTCGTGGCCGATTGAGGCTTGTCATTGAGCAACCACAGGGGAATCACTACGTTTGCTAAGCTTGCGGCGGCGAGTTGAAGAGGTTGCGATGGCTTTGTCAGCGGTCACGCTCGACGACAAATACGGCCTCGACAAGGGGCGGATTTACCTCACCGGAACTCAGGCATTGGTACGCCTGCCAATGATGCAGCGGCAGCGCGACGTCGCTGCAGGGCTCAATACCGGCTGCTTCATCTCGGGTTACCGCGGCTCGCCTTTGGGCGGGTTCGATCAGGCCCTGTGGGGTGCGCACCGGTTTCTTGAGAAGAACCACATCCGCTTTCAGCCGGCGATCAACGAGGAACTCGGAGCAACCGCGGTCTGGGGAAGCCAGCAGATCGATCTGTTTCCCGGCTCGAAATACGACGGTGTTTTCGCCTTGTGGTACGCCAAGGGACCCGGTGTCGATCGCAGTGGCGACGCGCTCAAGCATGGCAACGCCGCCGGTTCGGCGCCGCACGGCGGAGTGCTGCTGCTCGCAGGCGACGATCACACCTGCAAATCCTCGACGCTGCCGCATCAGTCCGAATACGCGTTTATGGATGCGTCTATCCCGGTACTGAACCCCGCCGGGGTGCAGGAACTGCTCGATCTCGGCCTCTATGGCTGGGCAATGTCGCGCTATTCCGGTTGCTGGGTCGCTTTCAAGGCGATCGCTGAGACCCTCGACAGCTCCGCTTCGGTCGAGGTCGGCCCGGAGCGGGTTAAGATCTTACAGCCCAACGACTTTGAGATGCCGCTAGGGGGACTCAATATCCGCTGGCCGGACCAGCCGCTTGATCAGGAATATCGGCTCCACAAATACAAGCTTTACGCCGCCCTCGCCTTTGCCCGCGCAAACCGCCTCGACCGTATCGTCATCGACAGCCCGCGGCCGCGCTTCGGCATTGTGACCACCGGCAAATCCTATCTTGACGTGCGCCAAGCCTTGGACGACCTCGGGATCGACGACGCGCATGCCGCAGACATTGGCATACGTCTTTACAAGGTGGCGATGTCCTGGCCCCTCGAACGCGAGGGCATTAGGCACTTTGCCGAGGGGCTCGAAGAGATCCTCGTTGTGGAAGAAAAGCGCGCGATCATCGAGAACCAGTTCAAAGAGCAGCTTTACAATTGGCGTGAAGACGTGCGCCCGCGAGTCATCGGGAAGTTTGATGAGAACCACAATTGGATTCTGCCGTCGAACGGCGAGTTGAACCCGGCCCAGATCGCGCGGGCGATCGCCGGCCGTATCGCCCGGTTCCATACCTCGACGCGCATCACCGAGCGCCTTGATTTCCTCGAGGCGAAGGAGCGTCAACTCGGCGGCGACGTCGTGCCATTTTCCCGCACGCCCTATTTTTGCTCGGGCTGCCCGCACAACACCTCGACCAAGGTACCGGAGGGCAGTCGCGCGCTCGCAGGCATCGGTTGCCATTACCTGGCCCAGTTCATGGACAGGTCGACCGCGACCTTCACTCAGATGGGCGG
>WNFE01004198.1_pt1 | contig 10711 bp, 8 predicted proteins | sample 5400451 | NCBI WGS metagenome assembly WNFE01 (sample SAMN13153344, study PRJNA577476) | soil metagenome | isolation source: 200 cm saprolite under Douglas fir tree site 2 hole 2 | place: USA:California | collected 2015-04-18
GTCACCCGGTCGTCGAAGCGCGCGGCCACCGCCACCAGGCAGTCCGAGTGGTGCACCGCCATGTTGGCGTAGTAGGTGCCGTGCATGCCGAGCATGTCGAGCGAGAGCGGATCGGCCATCGGGAACGCGCCCAGGCCCATGAGGGTCTGGGTGATCGGGATCTGGGTCAGGTCCGCCAGCTCGCGCAGCTCGGGCGAGGCATCCGAGGAGATGGCGCCGCCGCCCACGTAGAGCACCGGTCGCTTGGCCCGCACCATCGAGCGGGCCGCCTTCTTGATCTGCCCCGGATGCCCCTCGTAGGTCGGGTTGTACGAGCGCAGGTGCACGCGCTCCGGGTACTCGAAGTTCCACTCCTTGACCAGGATGTCCTTGGGCAGGTCCACGTGGACCGGCCCCGGGCGCCCGGTGGAGGCGATGTAGAACGCCTCCTTGATGATCGGGGCGAGGTCCTTGCCGTCCTTCACCAGGAAGTTGTGCTTGGTGGCCGAGCGTGTGATGCCGACGTTGTCGGCCTCCTGGAACGCGTCGTTGCCGATCGAGGTCGTCGGCACCTGCCCGGTGAACGCGACGATCGGGATCGAGTCCATCAGCGCGTCCTGGAGCGCGGTGACCAGGTTGGTCGCGGCCGGTCCGGAGGTGACGAGACAGACACCGACCTTGCCGGACGTCCGCGCGTACCCTTCCGCCGCGTGCCCGGCGGCAGCCTCCTGGCGTACCAGCACGTGGCGCAGGCCCTCGAAGTCGTACAGGGCGTCATAGATCGGCAGGACCGCGCCGCCCGGCAGACCGAAGATGAGATCCACGCCTTCCCGCTTGATGCACTCGAGCACGATCCGGGCGCCTGAAAGCTTCACCGCTTCTGTCTCCTTTTCTTCTGGGATGTGCGCGGCTCCCTGACCTCGGCCTGGGCGGCCGCGAGCCATGCCACCGGCACCATGTAGGGTGAGCACGAGACGTAGGTCATTCCGACCCGGTGGCAGAACTCCACCGACGAGGGCTCGCCGCCGTGCTCGCCGCAGATGCCCACCTTCAGCGTGGGAACCGTCCGCCGGCCCCGCTCGATGCCGACCCGCACCAGCTCCCCCACCCCGTCCTGGTCGAGCACCGCGAAGGGGTCGTTCGGCAGCAGCTTCTTCTCGAGATAGAAGGGCAGGAACTTGCCGATGTCGTCCCGGCTGTACCCGAACGTCATCTGGGTCAGGTCGTTGGTGCCGAACGAGAAGAACTCGGCGTGCTCCGCGATCCGGTCCGCGATCAGGGCGGCACGCGGCACCTCGATCATGGTGCCCACCGAGTAGGCGACCTTCCGCCCCGTCTCCGCCATCACCTGCTTCGCGACCCGGTCGGTCATCTCCCGGGTCAGCTTCATCTCCGCCACCGTCCCGGTGAGCGGGATCATGATCTCGGGCTCCACCGTCACCCCCGCCGCCGCCACCTCGCAGGCCGCCTCCATGATGGCCCGCACCTGCATGTCGTAGATCTCGGGGAACGTGATGCCGAGCCGGCAGCCGCGATGGCCCAGCATCGGGTTGGCCTCGATCAGCGCCTCCAGGCGGGCCTTGACCGCGCCCAGCTCGGCGTGCCGCTCCGGGTTGAAGCCGCGGGCGTCGAGCCGCGTGTATTCCTCGAGCACCTCCTTGTACTTCGGGAGGAACTCGTGGAGCGGCGGGTCCAGCAGCCGGATCGTCACCGGGTACGGGGTCATCACCCGGAAGATGCCGATGAAATCTTCTCGCTGGAACGGCAGCAGCTGGTCGACCGCCTTCTTCCGGGCCTCGACGTCGCCGGCCATGATCATCTCGCGCACGATCGGGATGCGCTCGTCCCCGAAGAACATGTGCTCGGTGCGCACCAGGCCGATGCCCACCGCGCCGAACTCGCGGGCCTTGACCGCGTCCGCGGGAGTGTCGGCGTTGGCGCGGACCGTGGTGGTCGCGTGCGCCTGGGCCCAGCCCAGGAGCTGCCGGAACTCGTCGGAGAGCTTGGGGTCGACGAGCGGCTGGGCGCCCACGATCACCTCGCCGGTGGCGCCGTTGAGCGTGATCACCTGCCCCTCACGGACGACCGCGCGCCCGGCCCGGAAGAGATGGTTCTCCTCGTCCACCACCACGTCGCCCGCGCCCACCACGCAGCACTTGCCCCAGCCGCGGGCGACCACCGCCGCGTGCGACGTCAGGCCGCCCCGCGAGGTCAGCACGCCCTGGGCCGAGTGCATGCCCGCCACATCCTCCGGGGAGGTCTCGGCGCGCACCAGGATGACCGCCTCTTCCCGGAGGGCCATGTCCACCGCCGTCTCGGGATCGAAGACGACCTTGCCCACCGCCGCCGCCGGGGTGGCGGGGAGGCCCTTGGCGATCGCGGTATAGCGCGCGGCCGGGTCGACCGTCTTCACGAGGAGTTGGTGGAGCGAAGCCGGCTCCACGCGCAGCAACGCGGTGTTCCGGTCGATGCGCCGCTCCTTGACCATCTCCACCGCGATGCGGACTGCCGCCGCCGCGGTGCGCTTGCCCGATCGGGTCTGCAGGATGAAGAGCCGCCCGTCCTGGACGGTGAACTCGATGTCCTGCATGTCGCGGTAGTGGCGCTCCAGCCGATCCTTGATCGCGGTGAGCTTGGCGTACACCGGGGGCATCCGCTGCTGGAGCGCGTCGAGAGGCTCCGGGGTGCGGATGCCCGCCACCACGTCCTCGCCCTGGGCATTGACGAGGAACTCGCCGAAGAACCGCCGCTCCCCGCTCGAGGGGTCGCGCGAGAAGCACACACCGGTGCCCGAGGTCGGCCCGAGATTGCCGAAGACCATGGCCATCACGGTCACCGCGGTGCCCCAGTCGTCGGGCAGCCGGTGGATGCGCCGGTAGTCCACCGCCTTCTTGGCCCACCAGGACTCGAAGACCGCGTTGATCGCCAACCGGAGCTGCTCGTTCGGGTCCTGCGGGAAGGGCCGGCCCGTCTTGTCCTGCACGACCTTCTTGAACTCCGCGACCAGCTCCCGCAGGGCCGGGGCCGGGAGATCGGCATCCGTCTTGGCGTCGGCGCGGGCCTTCGCGGCGTCCAGCCGCGTGTCGAAGGCGTGGCGGTCGATGGCGAGGACCACGTCCCCGAAGAGCGTCACGAAGCGGCGGTAGCAGTCCCACGCGAAGCGCTCGTTCCGGGTCCGGGCCGCGAGCCCCTCCACCGTCTTGTCGTTGAGGCCCAGGTTGAGGACCGTGTCCATCATCCCGGGCATCGAGGCGCGCGCCCCCGACCGGACCGACACCAGCAGCGGCCGCGCCGGGTCACCCAGGCGGCTGCCCGCGGCGGCCTCGAGGCGGGCCAGATGAGCCATCACCTGCCTCCAGAGCCCCGCCGGATGCTTCTTGCCGCCCGCGTTGTACGCGGCCCACGCCTCGGTGGTGATGGTGAAGCCGGGCGGAACCGGCACGCCCATCTTGGTCATCTGGGCCAGCTCGCAGCCTTTGCCGCCGAGCAGGTTGCGCAGCGCGCTCGAGCCTTCCGCCTTGCCGCCGGCGAAGGAGTAGACGTACTTGGGCTCACGGCCGGCTTTATGCGCAGTCGGACGCGCGGCGGTGCGTCGCGCGCTCCTCCGACTCCCGGCCTGCGCCATCACAGGACCCCCTGAGCGATTCGGTGGCAGAGAAAAAGACACAGGCCCTCCAGCGGGGCCTGCGTCAATCAGTAATCGTAGGGCGGTCGGTGTCAGATGTCAACGATTAATGTTGCAGGACAGGTACTTACGGATGAGACCGGCACGACCTTTCACAGCGTCAGGAACGCGGCTTCCTCTTGCGCGGAGCGGGCGTTGCGGTCCGATCGTCGGCGTGGGCGCCGGTCACCAGCGTCTCCACCGCGATGAGGTGGTCCAGCATCGCGCGGTGAGCGGCCACCTCGTCGCGTCGGAGCACCGCCTCGAGGATCCGCCGGTGGTCCTCGTGGGAACGGGTCGGCCGTCCGGGTGTGTGGAGCGACTCCTCGCGGCTCTGGGTGAGCAGATCCATGAGGGCATTGACGATGCGGGTGATGGCGCGATTGTGGGCGCTGTTGGCGATGGCCGCGTGCAGTGCTCCGTCCTGGAGCATCCCGGTCCGACCCGCGGCCACTTCCTTGGCCTGGTCCTCCAGGATGCGCTCCATCTCCTGGATCTCCTCGCGCGTCGCCCGCCGGGCGGCGAGGGCCGCGATGGCGGGCTCGAGCAGCCGGCGGGCCTCGAAGAGCTCGCCGACCGCCTCGCGATGCGGCAGGATGACCAGGGCCAGCGGCTCGATGAGCGTCTCCACCGAGACGTCCCGGATGAAGGCACCCTCCCCCGCCCGGATCTCGATCAGCCCCCGGCTCTGCAGCGCGCGCAGGGCCTCCCGCACCGAGGTCCGGCTGACCATGAACTTCTCGGCCAGGTCACGCTCCGGCGGGAGCCGGTCGCCCGACTTGAGCCGGCCCTCCGCGATGAGCTGCTTGACCTGGCGGACGATCTCCTCGTAGATCCGGGTGGACTTGACGGGCTCGAGGTCCATCCGACCGTGCGCGCCCGCGCCGCTCGGCTCCCGGCGAACGGACTCGCTCACGAGCCTAGGCTCCTTCTTCTCGAGCGGCCGGCCGGGACGCGGCGGTTCGGGCCAGCCACCACCCCAGCAGGGCCAGCCCGACCGCCAGCAGCAGCGAGAGGGGATCGTCGATCATGTCGGCGTGGGTCCCCAGCCAGGCGCGCACCAAGGGGTCATCGGTGATCATCTCGCCGGCCACGTAGCCCAGCACGCCACCGCCGATCCAGATGATCCAGGCGTGATGCGCCATGAGGCGCGCCAGGAAGCCGCTACCCCAGACCACGATAGGCAGCGATAGCGCGATACCGAAAGCGACGAGGATGAAGTCGCCGTGGGCGGCCGCCGCCACCGCGAGGACATTGTCGAGGCTCATCGTGACATCGGCGACAACGATGATCCAGACCGCTTGCCGCAAGGAGGCGCCGTGGCGCACCTCGCCCTCGCCGCCCTCGCCCGGCCGCACGAGCCTCACCGCGATCCAGAGCAGCAGCAGCCCTCCCACGAACTGGAGCAGCGGGATCGTCAGCAGCGCGCTCACGATCGCGATAAAGAGCAGCCGGAGTGCTACCGCGGCCGCGGTGCCCCACACGCGCCCCAGCCACTGCTCGCGGGCCGGGAGCGAGCGCACCGCGAGCGCGATGACCAGCGCGTTGTCGCCGGCGAGTGAGAGATCGATGAGCACGATGCTCACGAGCCGTGCCCAGAATTCCGGATCCGTCAGAAATGTCATGCCCGAAGTCCTCTACCGTGAATACTACGCCACAGATCTACGGTCGCCGCCGCGCCAGCCACCAGCCCACGCCGGTCAGGACGGCGGCAAGCGCCCCGGGCACAGGATACTCCAGAGTGTGGGCCGTCGCGCCCAGCCAGCCCATCACGGCCGGATCCTCGAGGATCATGTCTCCCGCCACGTAGCCCAGCAGTCCACCCCCGGCCCAGATGATCCACGGGTAGCGATTCATCAACCCGGCGAGGACCCCGCTACCCCACACCACGATCGGCACCGACATGCCGATGCCGAGCGCGACGAGGAGCATGTCGCCGTGGGCGGCCGCCGCCACCGCGAGCACGTTGTCGAGGCTCATGGTGATGTCCGCCACCACGATGATCCAGATCGACTCCCAGAAGGAGGCCGCGTGCCGGGTGCCGCCCGTCGCGTCGTCGACCGGCCGGACCAGCTTGAACGCGATCCAGATCAGCAGGAGGCCTCCGGCCAGCCGCAGGTACGGCACGCGGAGCAGCAGGCTGATCACGCCGACAAAGAGCAGCCGCAAGACGACGGCCCCCGTGGTCCCGCCGACCTGACCGAGGAGTCGCTGGCGTGGCGGCAGCGCGCGAACCGCCAGCGCGATGACCACTGCGTTGTCCCCCGAGAGCAGCAAGTTGAGAAAGCTGATCTCGGCGAGACGAGCCCAGAACTCCGGAGGCCCGAGGATCACCGGCCGGCTCGCGACCGCGCCGGACCCTCAGCCATCGTGAGAGGCGGTCACCGGGACGCGCGGCTTCCGCGCGCGCCGCAGGTACGGCTGCAGGAGCGGAAGCGAGAAAAATACGAGCGCGACCGCACTGATGGCCCCGGAGATCGGGCGCGTGAACAGGATCAGCAGGGAGCCCTGCGACATGATCAGGCTCTGGCGGAGGGCATTCTCGGCCAGATCCCCGAGCACGAGGGCGAGGACCAGCGGAGCGAGCGGATAGTCGAGCTTCTTGAACACGTAGCCGATCACCCCGAAGAGCAACATATACCAGATGTCGATCATGCTGTCGTGGACGGCGTACGAGCCCACCGCGCACACCGCGATGATCAACGGGGTCAGGATCGGGAACGGGATCCGGAGAATGGCCGCGAAGAGCGGCACGAAGGCCAGCACCATCACCACCCCGATGACGTTGCCGGTGTACATGCTCGCGATGAGGCCCCAGACGAAGTCCGGCCGCTCGCGGAACAGCATGGGACCGGGCTGCAAGCCCCAGATGATGAGCCCGCCCAGCATCACCGCCGCGGTGGGGCTGCCCGGGATGCCGAGGGTGATCATGGGCAGCAGCGAAGCCCCCCCCGCCGCGTGGGCCGCCGTCTCCGGCGCCACCACCCCCTCGATCTCGCCCTTGCCGAAGCGCTCGGGGTGTTTGGAGAAGCGCTTAGCGAACGCGTAGCTCATGAAAGAGGCGGGGGTGGCGCCGCCCGGCTTGAAGCCCATCCAGAAGCCGATGAAGGCGCTGCGGATGAACGTGCGATAGTAGCGCGGCAGTATCTTCCACGTCTGCCAGACCACCTGCGGGTTCATCTGCGCCTTCACCCCGCGGAAGGACAGCCCCTCCTCCACCGAGAGCAGGATCTCGCCGACGCCGAAGAGGCCGATGACGGCCACGATGAAGTCGAAGCCCTTCATCAGCTCGGTGATCCCGAAGGTCAGGCGGAGCTGGCCGGTCACGATGTCGAGGCCGGCGGAGGCGAGGATGAAGCCGAGCAGGATCGACACCAGCGACTTGAGCGGGTTGCCGCCGCCCAGACCGATGAACGACGAGAACGTCAGAAGCTGGATCGCGAAGAACTCGGGGGGCCCGAACTTCAGCGCGACCTCGGCGAGGAGCGGGGCGAACAGGGTGATCAGGATGACCGAGAAGAGGGCGCCGACGAACGACGAGGTGAAGGCGGCGGTGAGCGCTTCCCCTCCCCGCCCCTCGCGCGCCATCGGATAGCCGTCGAAGGTCGTGGCCACCGACCACGGCTCGCCCGGGATATTGAAGAGGATCGAGGTGATGGCGCCACCGAAGAGCGCCCCCCAGTAGAGGCTCGTGAGCAGGATGATGGCGGAGGTCGGCGCCATCGAGAAGGTGAGCGGGAGCAGGATGGCCACCCCGTTGGCCCCGCCGAGCCCGGGCAGCACGCCGATCACGGTGCCGAGCGTGATGCCGAGGACGGCGAGCCCGAGATTGTACGGCTGCAGCGCCACCTGGAAGCCGAGGAGCAGGTTCTCGAATCCCACGCTCAGTACCCCAGCCAGGATTCGAGCGGGCCCTTGGGCATCGGCACGAGGAACCACTTCTCGAAAACGACGAAGATCACCAGCGGGAACAGCACGCTCACCGTCACCACCGCGACCCAAGGATAGCGGCCGATCCAGCGCATGTAGAAGCCCATGAAGGCGGCGGTGGCCACGTAGAGTCCGATGAACTGGGTCAGCACCACGAAACCGGTCGCGGGCAGGAGCGTGGTGAGGACGGGTGTGAGCCGCGCGCGGGTGACGAAGGGGACGAGGCTCGCGCGGCGCCAGGCCTGCAGCCCGATGGCCGCGCAGGAGACCATCAGCAGCACCGCGAGCCAGAACGGGAAGAACCCGCTCTCGGGGCCGTCGGTCCCCCAGCCGATCCCGAGCCGCAGGGAGTCCCAGATCACCAGGACGCCCCCGGCCATCAGGATCAGCGCCGTCGTCAGGTCGGCGGTCCGCATGCGGGGGCGACGGCTACTTCTTCAGGAGGCCGCCTTTCGTCATCAGGTCCTTGTGAAGCTGCTCGGTCTGGCCGAGCCACTTCACGAGCTCGGGACCGGTTTCCCAGGCGGGCTTGAGCGCGCCCTGGTTGAGGTAATCCTTGAACTCCGTCGAGTCGTAGACCTTCCGGAGCAGGCCCTGGTACCAGTCCAGCGCCTCCTTGGGCATGTCGGGGGGGCCGAAGATGCCGCGCAGCATCAGGTAGCTGATGTCCGCGCCCACCGCTTCCTTCACGGTGGGGATGTCCTTCCACTCGGGCACCGCGATCCGCGCGGTATCGAAGACGGCCAGCGGCCGTACCCGCCCCGCCTTCCAGTGGCTGGCGCACTCGATCGGGTTGTTGACCGTCGAGTCCACGTGCTTGCCCACCAGGTTCACGCACACCTCGCCACCCCCCTTGAACGGCACGTAGGTGAACTTGACCCCGGTGGCCTGCTCGAGCTGGATGGTGAGGATCTGGTCCTCCTGGGCGGAGCCGGTCCCGGCCATCTTCATGCGGTCCCCGCCCGAGCGCTCCTTCGCCGCCGCGAGGTACTCCTTGGCGGTCTTGTAGGGGGTCTCCGCGTTCACCCACAGGATGAACTCGTCGAGCGCCATGCGCGCGATCGGGGAGAGCTCTTTCCAGTTGAACGGCACCCCAGTGTGGAGCGGCGTCGTGAAGAGGTTGGAGAGGGTGATGATGATGGTATGGGCGTCACCCTTCTTCCCCTTCACGTGGAGGAAGCCCTCCGCGCCCGCGCCGCCCGACTTGTTGACCACGATGATCGGGCGCGGGGAGAACTTGTGCTTCTCGGCGATGCCCGCGATGAGGCGCGCCATCTGGTCCGCGCCCCCGCCGGTGCCGGCGGGGATCACGAACTCGATGGGCTTGCTGGGCTCCCACGCCGAAACGGGCGCGGGCGCCGCAAGCGCACTAAGAACAAGAGGCAGAACGAGCGCCGCGAAACGTCGCCATTGACAGGTCATGTCCCCTCCTCGAGGTCCGGGCCGGCCGTTCGCTGCTGGTTCCGAGCCTACTTCCCGGGGCGCTCCTTCCAGAACGGGATCACGCCCGGGATCTCCCACTTGTCCCACATCTCGTCGACCTTGGACTGGAAGTAGTCCAGGTCTTCCTCGGTGAAGTGCGCGAAGCGCCCCTGCTTGAGCAGGTACTCGCGCACGGGCTTGCGCGGCCGGCCCTCCACGATGGCCTTGGTCTTGCCGTAGTGCCGCACCACCCCGTCCTCGACCTCGTAGAGTGGGAAGACGCCGGTCTCCACCGCGAGCTCGCCCAGCTCGTGGGAGAGCATCGGATCGTAGTCCCAGCCCTTCGGGCACGGGTCGAGCGAGTGGATGAAGGTGGGACCGCCCTTGGAGAGCGCCTTGCGCACCTTGTTCATCATCTCGACGGCGTATGAGGCGCACACCGTCCCGACGTAGCGGCACTCGGGGTGCCCGGCCGCCAGCATCCCGGCCGTGTTCTTCTTCCACCGGGTGTGGATGATGCGCTTGACGGAGCCCGGCGGGCTGAACGTCGTGTTGGCCCCGTACGGGGTCGACCCGGAGAGCTGGATATCGGTGTTGGCGTACGACTCGTTGTCGTACATCAGGATGAGCGAGTTGTACTCCTTGTGGGTCAGGGTGGCCGAGATGGCGCCCAGGCCCATATCCGCGCCGCCCCCGTCGCCGCAGAACGCGATGACGTTGATCGGCTCGGCCTTCATCTTCCCCTTCTTCATGAGGGCCTTGAGCCCGGCCGCGGTGCCGAGGGCGGCCGAGCCCGAGGAGCCGAGCTGGGTGTGCATCCACGGCACCACCCACGGGGTCGTGTAGTACGTGGTGTTGGCCACGTACATGCAGCCGGTCGAGCCGAGCACGATGGTGCGCGGGCCCGCCGCCTTGACCATGAGCTTCATCACCAGGGCCGACTCGCAGCCCTGGCAGGTGCGGTGGCCGGAGGTGAAGTATTCCTCGATCGTGACCTTCTTGACGCCCTTGAAGGGCTCCAGGATCTGCGTCGCGTTCGTGAATGCCGTGTCAGCCATGGTCATATCCTCCGGGATTACTCGCGAACTCCGAGCCAATGGGTCTTCGGATCCGACTTCCCAGCTTTTGCCGCGGCGTAGCACATGTCCGCCGCCTTGGCGACGTCCTCGAGCGTGACCTCCCGTCCGCCGAGCCCGCAGATGAAGCTGAGCAGCGGCGGCCGCTTGTCCGCATTGTACATGGCGGCGCGGATCTCGTTGGCGACCACGCCCGAGTTGAACGGCGACCCGAAGGAGTAGTCGCGGTCGATGACGCCGATGGCCTGCGCCCTCGACAGCGCCTTGACGAGCCGGTCGGTGGGGAACGGGCGGAACCACCGGGGCCGGATCAGGCCCACCTTCTTGCCCTGGGCCCGCATGTTGCGGATGCCGACCTTCATGGGCAGGGAGATCGTCCCCATGCCGACCAGGATGATCTCCGCGTCGTCGGTCAGGTACTCCTCGAACCACGGGTTCTCGGGCGCGCGGCCCATGACCTTCCGGAAGTCGGCGTAGGCCTCCTCGATCACGGTGCTGGCCCGCTTCATCGCCTCGTCATTCTGGCGCCGGATCTCGATGACCCAGTCCTCGTTGGCCTGGGGCGCCACCGTGATCGGGTTGTCCGGGTGCAGCTGCAGGTCGCCCCGGTCGTAACGCGGCAGGAACTTGTCCACGAGGG
>WNFE01013925.1_pt1 | contig 10711 bp, 11 predicted proteins | sample 5400451 | NCBI WGS metagenome assembly WNFE01 (sample SAMN13153344, study PRJNA577476) | soil metagenome | isolation source: 200 cm saprolite under Douglas fir tree site 2 hole 2 | place: USA:California | collected 2015-04-18
ACGTCGGGCGCTTTAAACTCGGCGCGATGTGTGTAGGCGGCGCCAGGGTCTCGGTCGAGAATGCTGTCGGATATGCCAAGCAGCGCAAAGCCTTCGGAAAGGTGATCGCCGATTTCGGTTTGGTGCGCGAAAAAATCGCGAATATGGCGACGCTGATTTACGTCGGCGAATCGCTGGTATTTCGGACCGTCGGAATGATGGATGATCTGCTTGCAAGCATCGACAAGGCAAGTCCCGAAGCTGCGAAGGAGACGCGCAAGGCGATCGAGGAGTATGCGGTCGAATGTTCGATCCTGAAGGTCTGGGGATCGGAGATGATTGACTACGTCGTGGATGAGACTGTGCAGATTTACGCCGGCTACGGTTTCGTCGAAGAATATCCGGCGGAACGGGCGTATCGCGATGCGCGCATCAACCGCATTTTCGAGGGCACGAACGAAATCAACCGGCTCATCATTACGGGATTTCTGCTGAAGCGGGCCATGTCGGGACAATTGCCGCTCATGCCTGCGATCAAAAAATTGATGGACGAAGTGCTGAGCGGGCCGTCGGCCGGTGAAGATTTCGAAGGTCCGCTGGCAGAAGAACGCAAACTGGTTGCAAATGCCAAGAAGCTCGGCCTGTTTGTGGCGGGGGCGGCGACGCAAAAATACATGCAGGCGATCCAGGATCAGCAGGAAGTCATGGGCGCCATCGCCGACATGACGATCGAGATTTACGCCATGGAGTCAGCCGTACTGCGCGCACAGAAAATCGCCGACCAGAAAGGCGAAGCCGCGGCTGCACTGCCAATTGCCATGACGCGCGTTTACCTGACGCACGCGCTGGAGAAAATCGAAGCGGCCGCGAAGAAGGTCATCGCCGACGTGGCCGACGGCGACATGCTTCGGACGCAATTGGCAATCCTGCGGCGTCTGGCGAAGTATGAGCCGTTCCACACGATTGCGTTGCGGAAACAGATCGCGGAAAAGACGATTGAGCGAGGAAAGTACACACTGGCGTAGAAGTTCGGCGATCTGAAGGAACCCGCTCCAAATCGACACAAGCAGATCCTTCGCCTCGCTCAGGATGACAATTCTGGGAGACCTTGCAATTCAGCGGCAGGCACTGCTCCGTCTGATTCCGCGCGAGCTTTCGGAGAACACCATGTCAACGAAACGCGTCGTCCTTGTGATGTTGGCACCACTCGTCTTCACTGCGTCCCTGGTTGCTCAGGACACTGTCTCCGCCAAACTTGCTCTCACCCCGCCCATGGGATGGAACAGCTGGAACAAGTTTGCCTGCAACGTCAGCGAAGACATGATCAGGGAGATGGCTGATGCGATGGTGAAGTCAGGCATGAAAGACGCCGGCTATCAGTACGTGGTGATCGACGATTGCTGGCAGGTGAGCCGGGACGAGAACGGCAACATCGTCGCTGATCCGCAACGATTTCCGTCAGGGATCAAGGCGCTCGCCGACTACATACACTCGCTGGATTTGAAGTTTGGCATTTACTCTGACGCCGGATCGAAGACCTGCGCCGGCCGGCCGGGCGGCCTGGGTCATGAGTATCAGGATGCGCTTCAATATGCCGCATGGGGAGTCGATTATCTGAAATACGACTGGTGTAACACCACTACGCAGGATGCCGAGGCGTCCTATGCCAACATCCGTGCCGCGCTGGATGCGGCCGGGCGTCCGATTGTGTTGAGCATCTGTGAATGGGGCAAGGCCCAGCCCTGGTTGTGGGGAAAAGAAGTGGGCGGCAATCTTTGGCGGACGACGGGCGATATTCAGGACCGATGGTCAGGAAAGAAAGAGTGGAAGCCCGGCGACTGCTGCAGCTATGGCGTCGTGGACATCATTGACGCCGAAGCTGAGCTCTATTCGTATGCCGGTCCCGGCCACTGGAATGATCCGGACATGCTGGAAGTTGGAAATGGAGGTATGACGGACGTCGAGTACCGTTCGCATTTCAGCCTCTGGGCCATCCTCGCCGCGCCCCTAATTGCGGGCAACGATCTCAGAAACATGCGTCCGGAGATTCGCGACATCCTGACCAATAAAGAAGTGATCGCAATCAACCAGGATCCGCTGGGGATGCAGGGAAGGCGCGTGTCCAAAAGCGGCGACCGTGAGGTGTGGGTGAAACAACTGAAAGATGGCAGGCGTGCGGTGATCCTCTTAAATCGCGGCCCCTCCGAACAGAATGTCGTGGTGAACTGGGAAGAAATCGGCAACCCGGATCATCTGAGCGCGGCGGTGCGCGACCTTTACAGCCAAGTTTGGTGCGACCGTGCCGTCGCATGGCGTAGTGATGGTAACGGTAACGCCCTAAAGTAGAGACGCGGCGTGCCGTGTCTCCCTGTACAGGTGATAGACGCGCTTCTCCGCGAGGAGCTATTCCGAAGCTTTCAGACGTTAGAACCAGTCGCTGCGATAGGCGACCCACCACGAAACGTAGACGATGGGAATAGTAGCCACCAGCGCCCACCAGAGCGGAAACAGAAAATCGGCGAGCAGTCCGAGGACCGTGAAAGCGATCCAAAAAACCTTGCGCTCCATTCCTCAAATTGTAGCCGTCAATACGGCCCGCCGGGAGGTGCCGCCGGGGACGGGGCTTTAGTGCGCAGTTCCTCCATGACGCTCTGAATCAGCTCTTTCGCGTCAGTAAGACTCTTCATGATCATTTGAATGTCCATCACGGGTTTGCCAGGCCAGCGCTGGCTCTGGCAGTAGACGCCATGTTGTCCGACCAGGGCCATCGCGTCAGTAACCAGGTCCATGGTGACCGCGAGGCGTCCGCGAGGGATGCCCATGCGGGTCTCGAAGTGTTCGAGTTCTTCCTGCTTTTCGTCGAAGACGGCCATGGAGAGATTGTAGATGCAGGAGTGCGTATAATTCTTGGGCAGCCCGGTTTCCGAGCTACGAGCTACGAGCTGCAAGCCAAAGCCAAGAAAGATTTTTTGGGAGGAATTGTTATGAAGAAGTTTGCTCTCCTTACAATGGTGGTTTTCGCCGTCGCCGTCCTTGTCGCTGCGCCGACGAGCATGGCGCAAGATAAATCGCCGCGCCTGAGTCCGCCTGCCAGCGCAGAGTGCAAGTTCTCGGATGGCAAGAGCGTCAAGATTGATTATTCCAGTCCGCGTATCAATGATCCAAAAACTCATCAGCCGCGCAAGATTTTCGGCGGCCTCGTTCCTTACGGCAAAGTCTGGCGCGCCGGCGCGAATGAAGCAACCACATTTGTTACGGATAGCGCGGTGGTCGTTGGCGGAAAGAACGTCCCCGGCGGCAGCTATACCATCTTCGCTGTTCCGGAAGCCGACAAGTGGACGCTCGTCATCAGCAAGAAGACGGGCGAGTGGGGAACTGACTATCCAGGTGAAGGCGAAGATCTGGCGCGCGTGCCGATGAGCGTTTCGAAGACCAGCGCGCCCGTGGAAAACTTCACCATCGGTTTCGATCAGGCGGGCAGCAAGTGTACGCTGCACATGGACTGGGAAAATACCCGGGCCAGCGTGGATGTGACGAAATAGCAGCGGGATCTCGACTAAAGGGCCGAAGCACGAGCTTCGGCCCTTCGGTATTTTCATCGATGAAATCCGCAGAATTCAGCGATACAATTCTAATGGCATTAAGCGGGAGGCCCCCATGCCCGTGTATGACTACGTCTGCAACGATTGCAACAAAACCTTCGAGCTGCATCTCACCTTGCAGCAGCACGACACCGAAATCAAATGCCCGAAATGCGGCAGCAGGAACGTTGAGCAGGAGGCGACTGCCTTCTATGCCGTGACGGGCAAGAAAAGCTAGGCTGAATCAGTCATCGCAACGATAGATTTGAGGATGCGCCCGGGGGATTACTCTGCCAGCAGGTCGCGGACCGCTTGCTGGGCGCGGTCGAAGTCGGGTGAAATATGTTGCGCGGCTTCAAGTGCGGACCGCGAGGCAGCGGCCTTTCCGCTCTGCTGGAGCGCCTGCGATAGAAGCAGGTAGCCGACGTCGCTCGGCTCCAGTTCGACCGCTCGCGAGTAGTTCTTTACGGCCTCCTCAAACTCTCCGCTTTTTTCGGCCAGCACTCCCAAACCAACGAAAGCGCGAGCTGTCTCGGGGTTGAGTTGCAGCGCTGCCTGATAGCTTTCCCTGGCTCGAGAGTAATCCTTTAAGTGGCGATAGTCGCTGCCCAGGTTGACGAGCGCATAGGTCCGCAGACCTTTGTCGGAGGTCAGGTGGAGCACGGCTTGATCTTCCTGGAGCGCCGGGGCGTAATTTTTGTTGCGACGCTCGCAGGTTCCCAGGTTCAGGTGCGCGACCGGATCGCCGGGTCGGATCTGCACGGCAGCACGAAAGTGAACGGCAGCTTCCTCAGTGCGTTCCTGATTGAGGAAAGTTTCGCCGAGGTTTATGTGCGCGACGTAGTTGTCTTTCGTGACTGCGACAGCGTGTGTCCACAGCGTTTCGCTGTCATGCCAGAACCCGACTTGCCGATAGGTCAGCGCTCCGAGAGCGGCGAGCACCAGTGAGGCGGCACAGGCCAGACCGACAACGTGCGTCTTCCGTTCGCCCGCCCAATCCGCCAGTCCCCAGCACAACATGACAAGCAGGCCGATCATAGGCAGATACATGTAACGGTCAGCGGTGGCCTGCTGTCCCACCTGGACGAGGCCAATCATCGGGACGAGCGCTCCCAGAAACCAAAACCAGCCCACGACCAGGTAGCGCTTCTCTCGAAAGGCAGGGACCAGCACGGTCACTGCGATCAGGAACAGTGCGGCGACCGAGATTTGCCATGCGCGCAGGGAGTCTCCGGGATGCGGATACATAGGAGCCAGACGGAGCGGCCAGAGCAGTCTTCCAACATAGTCGAAGTACGCGCCGATCGCGTTTTCGATCCGCACCGTGGGGCGATACTCGATCGCCGAGCGAACCGCCCCGCCAGCTTGTTGTCCCACGAGGGTTACGACGGCGCTGGCGGCCGAGAGTGCGAGCAGCGGAACCTTCTCGAGAAACAGCCAGCCGAGCGAACGGGCACGGTCTTCGATCGCGCCGGCCTGCGGAGAACCGAATTGCAATCGCCGCAGAGGCCAGTAGTCCCAAAGCAAGAGGAGAAAGGGAAGCGTAATGACTTGCGGCTTGGCCATGAGTCCGCAGGCGAACAAGACAAAGACCATGGCATATCTCGCGATGCTGGGCTTCGACGCATAGCGCTGATAGGCCCAGAGTGCGAGCAGTAGGAAGAGCATGCTGAGGACGTTCTTGCGCTCGGCGGCCCAGGCCACCGATTCCACATTGAGCGGATGCACCGCAAAGATCGCGGCGGCGATCAGCGAAGGCCACGTTCGTTGCGTCGCTTCCACCAATAACAAAAACAGCAACACGGCGTTGGCACAATGCAGCAGAACGTTGGTGTAGTGATGCCCCGCGGGATTCAGTTTGAAGAGCTGAAAGTCGAGCGCATGAGAAATCCAGGTCAGCGGATGCCAGTTCGCCGCGTCGAAAGTGCTGAAGGCCCAGCGGATCGTGCTCCAGTGCAGTCCGGCTTGGACGTGCCGGTTGGCGGTGACGTACACGTCATCGTCGTAGTTCACGAATCCGTTCTGGTTGACGGCATTGTAGATGACAAGCGTGCCCGCCACGAGCAGCAGGCACAAGATCAGATTGCGATGCGAACTCGAAGCGACTGGCGCGCTGGCCGGTTTGGGCTGGTATGCCATCTTGAGGATCTCGGTTCTGCGAACATTTAAGCACACGTGAATCAGGGCAACTGATAACTCCGCGGGCGCGTGACGTTACGGTAGTGCGGCCTTGCTTCAGCACGGGCGCTATACTAAATGCCGATGCGGCAGATGCTGCGTTTTCTCTGGAATTCCACTCGCGGCCATCGGATTGCGCCCTGGCGCAGTCCCTACCTGCTCTGGCGCATCGAGACCTTCACCGGCGTCAAGATGACCCAGATCGGATTCCTGGAGTTCTGGGAATTCTTGTGGACCGAGCGGCATAGCCTGTGGCGGTTCTTAAAGTGGACGGGTGAGATGGATCGCTACGTTCATCCCAAGGCGAAGAGTTTGTGAGACTCCAGTCCCTTTAAAGTACCGCCGCAGCCGATTGCGCTCGGGATCAAGAAGAGTGGCGGAACTACGATGGCGCCCCTGAGCTTGAACTAACAGGTATTGCGCCGCGGCGCTCTTCCATTACAACGTTCACCTCGCTGCCTTTGCCTGCGCCCAGGAGTTGGAAGGCGGATCCACGGTTGGCTGCGATTTCCAGAAAGCCCATGCTCCCCAAAATGCCGAAGACTTCTCCGGGCGCGCCCTCCGCGTAGTTCGTACACATGCGGGTGGCTTGACCCTTACCACCCACTGTGATCTTGAAAGCAGGCGGTTGCGCTTCGAATAGTACGGGCAGATCTTCGGGGGTGATATTGGTAATGAGGTTTCCGAAGCGGTCTATTTTCAGGACGACGCCGCGCAGTGTGCGTTCATCAATCGGTTTGGGACGGGGAGCGGCGAAGCGGACGTAGTCGGTGATCTCGTCTCCGAAGCGGTCGGGTTCGACCCCTTTGGCCAGGTAGGCGGCGACTGGCGAGAAGATATCGCGGGCGTGAAAGGTGTTGCTGCGAGGCTGGAGGAAGTAATGCTCGGCAGTGATGTGCCGCACCGAGAGCCGTTCTTCGCGGTCATAGATCAGCGAGAGGACTCCGTTATCGGGTGCGATGAACTGGTGGCGGTCGCCGGTCAGGAGGATCGGCCGCCGGGCCGTCCCCACTCCCGGGTCGACGATCACCATGTGCACGGTGCCGGAAGGGTAGTAGGAGTAGGCCTGCGAAATGGTGAGCGCGCCATCGAGCACATCGAAAGGCTGGACGGAGTGGTTGATGTCGATGATCTGAGCATCGGGCGCGAGGTCCAGGATGACGCCTTTCATCGCGCCTACGAAGTGATCGTTGAGTCCGAAATCGGTGGTCAGCGTGATAATCGAAGTTCGTGCCAATCTTTGCCTCGTGCCTCGACGAAGTGGAGTCCGGGGGCCGACGAAAGTATCAGGCGGCAGCGGGAGGACGTCAAGGCATGTTGGGCAGAAGCAGAAACCGAAGATGTACGCTGTATCGTTCCTTAACCAGGTCGGAGATTGCTCGTGCTGCGCTGCCTTCTCCGAAGAAATCTGAGCCGGAAACACACATGATCTTGATGTTCCCGTTCGCCCGTTGAAGTTCCGCAGCAATGTCATCCAAAGCTTGTGCTCGATCTACGAATATCCTCTCCAGTTCGAGGCTTGCTGCGGTCTAAACCAGTTCAAAATACCCTCCGATGACTCGACGAACGAATAGGTAGTCGTACAACAAACTGACAGTGCCGGTCGCAAAAAGAGCACCAGCCACCGCCTTACGAATATCAGCTTGCGTACCCATTGCATTGGCACGAGGAAGAACAACAAGGGCAACCAGTACGATGAAAGCAGCCAGTGTGATGTGCTTCCACAACACTCTGAGTGTATTGAGCAGCCTTATTAGTGGTCTGGCGTCCATGAGCCTCCCCATTCCCGGCCTAGAAAGGTGGGCCATTTGGTGTTCCGCTTTGACAGCGAGGAATTGTAAACCCCTTTTCTCATCCAGCCTTTTCGCATCTTCTGGCCTCCGAAAAGGTCCCTAAACAGTCTAGTTTTGAAGGCGAATTGATGGCAGGTTTCGCTGGTCCTCCGCGCTGATACAACGGGGCAACGGCAATATCCGAAAAACCGACGGCTGGCAGGATAGTTTCCAGATTTTGCCGATTCTTCCTACTTGCAGGTCACAGAATGCCCACCTGTTGCAGTCTCACCAGGGGCGAGGACTGCCACAGAAATACCCGGGTCCATTGATGAATCTTTGTGAGGATCGCTGGTTTGCGTCTACTTGTGCTGCTTGTCGAACGCTTGCGGGAACCCACCATTGTGGAAAGTCCGCCACATCGCACAGATATTCGACCTGCACCTGATTTGGCGAGTGAAAACGGTTGGCGGTTCCGTCCGTCTGCCACATGGCGCCGAACGCGTAAGCTCCGATCCCGTGGAAATAAAAATAGTCACAGTTCGAAATCGTGCAATTCCCGGTCGGCCCACATTGATGGCCGGCGCAAGATCCGTTATTCCAGTTGTATTTGTCCATCCAACCGTGCCAACCCTCATGCATGAAATCTCCCCCCCGCGACGCCGGATTTGCGTTGGGCGCCACATTCGGGTCGTAGAGGGGACAGGCGGTTTGCACTTCGTTAGATCCGAAGAAGTGAAAAACCCATGCTCCAAAGATATCTGTCCTGTCGGAAGGAGTGTGGTAGATATCATCGTGGTAATCGTTATCCCATCGCTCGGCGGTTCCGCGATAATCGGCTGTGCCATGGAATGAGAACTGCCAATTGTCGGCCAGGCCATACGTGAGGAGGTACGACGCATTCCAGTGCTTTGGATATTCCATATTCCGGTTGCAGGCATCCTCCCACCCGCGGCCAGTCCAATCTCCCTGCCGAGGTCCCGCTCAGCTTGGCTGGTTCGGGTCTGATCACAAACGGCGGCGGCGGCAATCGATGATGAAACGAGTGACAGCGTGACCGCGAGCGCGACGGCTCTGATATGCATAATCACCTCTCCTCTCCTGTGCTATCGTGCTGGTGGCTGATCTGAGTCGTCCTGCGCGCGTTTTTTCGGCTTTGAGTGACGCGGCGGAGGCGCTACAGCGTCGGGATGTTCCTTCAGATATACGGCCAGCCTCTGGTTAAAGGACTCTGCCGACTCTGCTGGATCGCGGTGCACTCGATCCAGGAAAATCCTTTCATTCTCCCGGACTCGCGACTCAAGCACCGAACGCGCCTCCGCCGAATAGTCGTGGTTCCACAAATAGGCCTCGATGGCCTCGCCCCTCACAATTCGTGACGGATGTTTGGAGACAGCCCAGAGCACTTCTTCATCTCCGGATCGGCTGTGAAGGTAGGCCAACCCGTCGATGGCCTTCGCCTGAAGTGTACCCAGCGCGGTTTGCTCAATAATTTCGCCATCGATCACCGTGCCTTTTTCGGGGAACGGAAGATGTAAGAAGCGGCCGAGGCACTCCTCCCCATGGGCGCTGCGCAGTTCCCCTAAGATGGAAAGCACGACGACAGCACGGCTGTGATCTTGCTCCCGTGCCCGGAAGGCTTCTTCACACAAAGCGCCGGCGACCGGCTTGTTTTCGCGGGCGGCCGCAATCTGGCGACGGGCCTCTTCCTTCTCCCGCACGCTAGAGGCGGATGCCCATGTTATGAATGACTGGACTGCTGCGCGGGCGTTCTGTTCCGAGACCTGCAGGGAAGGGGCTTCCCGGCGCTGCTTATCCGATTCGCTGGGCGACACCCCGGCGGCCTCTTTGGACTGCGGAGGGTTATAGGTCGAAGCAGGTGGTTGAGGTTTCTGCTGCGCTGCTAGAATCGATCCGAGCAACACGACATTGGCGATGCAGAGTCTGAACATAGTCGCTCCTTTCTCAACCATCTCCGTCAAGACGGACACCAGTCTTGAATTGGAAGAACGAGGATCCGAGACGATAGCATGCGTCTCGTCAATTCAGTTTACGATCAGAAGGAGACCGGGAACATGGACGCAAACGCCGCGTCCGGTGTATGGGTGCTTGCAAACTCGGGGACAAGGACCTTTCCCGCTGACCCGGCGACCTTCAAGATATTGACGATCTCAAGCGTGCGTACCAACCAAATATTTATCCTGCCCCTTCATACCACAGAACGAAAAAACTGAGCATTTCCCTTCTTCTCGCACCTACCTTGGACGGGATCGGGACGAAGGACAGAATCTTGGGTTGACATGGGACTGATTTTGTCAGAAAGGGCCGCTCCGCGCCAGGACCCCTTCGGCGGATTTTTGGCAGGTGAATAGCTGGTAAGCAGGTGGGGGCTGAATCCCTGACCTCCGCCGTGTCAAGGTCGAGGTCTGCGAATCGTTGGTTAGAAAACTACACATTCCTAACGCCATGTGTGGAGATCAAGAAGGCCAACCTTTACGGGGTTTCCACGGGAGCATTTCCGACATGTTTTCTAACGCCGCTGCCCTGGAGGTGTTGTGGAACCCTCTTTTGAGTGGTCGCTAGCCCGAAATGAAACGTGACGCGGTCCAGAAACGGGCTTCCGGGAAGCTCGCAGCCGCCCAATCTCAAACATCGTTAGGTAAGCCCAGGACCTGAAACCGCACCCGAATAATCCTCGTGAGATTATGAGACGATCCCGTCGCCAGTACTACTCGTACCGCAACGCCTCGATAGGATTCATGCGCGACGCCTTCAGGGCAGGAAAGAAGCCGGAGATGATGCCGATCATCGAGAGCAGCACGAACGAGATCAGGACCACCACGGAGGAGATCCGCAGGAAGATGTCGCCTTCGTGATTGGCGGTCTTGTAGAACTCGCTATAAAGCGGCATGGGTGGGATCGCCCAGGTCAGGAAGAGGGCGACCAGGATGCCGAAGATCCCGCCGAAGAATGTCAGTACTAGCGCTTCGAGCAAAAACTGCGTCAGGATATGCCGGGGCCGCGCGCCGATGGCTTTGCGCAGGCCGATCTCGCGGGTACGCTCCGTCACTGACACCAGCATGATGTTCATGACGCCGACGCCGCCCACCGCCAGCGTGACCACGCCGATCAGGCCCAGCACGGCTTGCAGGCCAAGCGAAAATGCGTTCACTTCTTTCTTGCTATCCACCGTGTCCCACT
>WNFE01009739.1_pt1 | contig 10710 bp, 10 predicted proteins | sample 5400451 | NCBI WGS metagenome assembly WNFE01 (sample SAMN13153344, study PRJNA577476) | soil metagenome | isolation source: 200 cm saprolite under Douglas fir tree site 2 hole 2 | place: USA:California | collected 2015-04-18
ACGCGGAATACGAAGGCAAGTTCTTCATGCAGGAGCGGGGCTTCATTTGCCAGAGTTGCCACATGCCTGAAATCGATCGGCCGATCGCGGTGAATAGCCCGATCCGACGTGGACGGCGGCACCTCTGGCGCGGCGGACACGACCCCGATATGGTGAAGCGGGCGGTGGGAATACAAGTAAGGGCCGACACCGTTTCGCCCAAGCCGGGCGATCGAGTCGGATTTACGCTCACGTTGATCAACGCAGGCGCCGGCCATAAGATTCCGACTGGCGATCCCGATCGATACTTCACGGTGGAATTTTCAGTGGAAGATCGACAGGGGCGGGTGCTGGATCACCAAACATCGACGATGGGCCGCTGGATCATGTGGCAGCCAGCCATCGTCGAGTTGTATGATAACCGCCTGTTGCCCTTGGCCAGCCGAGAATACCAGTTTGTGTACCAACTCCCGCCTCAGGCAGAGGGCTTGAAAGTCAAGACCCGCGTGCAGTACCACATCCAGACCGATAAGCAACATGAGATGCTGCAGACTAAATATGGGCTGACGGGGAACGATCCCTATCAATTCGTCGTTTACGAGCGGGAGTTTCCTCTTTCCGGTGCGCTTGCCGCGGTATTGTATGAGGGCAAGCAGCTCGCAGCGGTCAGGCGTCAGCAAGACGGGGGAAGTTGCAAAGCCGAGCTCAAGGCTGACAGCTGAAGGCTCATGACAAAAGGAACGACATGATACACGCCTTGCTTATTGATACCGAAACTCTCCAGCAGAACTTGGGGCAGCCGGGTCTGGTGATTCTCGACGTGCGTGGACGGGCGGCCTACGAATTCGGCGGCCATATTCCAGGGGCTATGCATTCGACCTGGCATGAGTACAGCGACCCCCATGCCGTGCCGAAGGGATTGCTCGATCCCGATCGCGGACGCATGGAACAGAAGATCCGCGCCTTGGGCATCAGTCAGGACAGCGATGTGGTCATCTATTCCAATCCGTTCGACAACTGGGGAGACGAAGGCCGTATGTTCTGGATGTTGGAATATCTTGGACATACACGTTTGCGTATTCTCGACGGCGGGTGGGTCAAGTGGGTGCAGGAAAAACGGCCGTTCGAGCATGGGTGCGTGACGCCTAAGTCGGGGACCTTCACTGTCAAGCCGGTGGCCGCCGTGATCGCCGGCAAAGACGAACTGAAGCATCTCGTGAAGCAGCCGCATCCGGGCATCGTGATCGTCGATGCGCGCAGTCTCGAAGAATATCTTGGAAAAGAGATGTCGGGGATACCGCGACCCGGCCACATTCCCTCCGCGATTCATCTGGCTTGGACTGGATTTCTCCAGGCGAACGCCACCGTGAAAGATCTGCAGACGATCACAAAGAGTCTCGCCGAAAAAAGTCTGACGCAGGATCAAGAGGTTATCTGCTATTGCACCGGCGGCGTGCGTTCAGGCTGGCTGTATTTTGTCCTCAAACTCGCCGGGTATCGGAAGGTCCGCAACTATCCGGGATCCTGGTGGGAGTGGAGTCGGGATTTTGCCTGTCCGGTGGAAAAGGACGCCAAGGGATTGCAGCACATCCTGAAAGTCGATCCCCAGGTGCGGCCTTCTTGACAGTGAAAAAATGGCTGTGTAAGGTGTGCTGGGGGCCGAGGATAACGTGGATACCGTTCACCCGTCGAATGAATCTTAACCACTGAGGAGGAATCCATGAAAATGAGAATCCATCGCGAAGCACTGGTCGTTGCGGCGGTTGCCGCGCTCGTTGGTTTCCCGCTCTTCAGCGGGCTCGCCCTTGCTGCTGACAAGCATGTGGGTGAAGCCTTGGAACATGCCAAGGAAGCCGTGGCGCATGGCAAGCAGGGGCATGCCGATGTCCTGGTGCAGCATGCTGAGGAAGCACTCAAGCATGCTGGAGCGGCCGGTGTGAAGAGTCCGCATCTGGATGAAGGAATCAAGCATCTCAAGGAAGCCGTTGTCCAAGGCAAGGCCGGTCACGCCGATGTGGGCACACAACATGCCGAAGAAGGGGTCACTCATTTGTCCGAAGTGAAGTAAGTCATTCGGTCAGGGATCTTTTTTGAACGGGCAGGGGCGACCCTGCCCGTCTTGTTCTGGAAACGTGACAATCATGCGTGTCGGGTTCTTTCAGTTCACTCCAGTGTTCGGCAAGGTGTCGCACAATCTCGATAAGGTTGTGGAAACACTCGATCGGGCTGACGCCGACTTGATCGTCTTGCCGGAGTTCTTCGCATCCGGCTATCAGTTCCAGTCGCAGCAAGAAGCGATCAAGCTGTCAGAGTCAGTGCCGAATGGACCGACCACACAACGGCTGATCGAGCTTGCGAAGCGGCGCCGGATGGTGATTGTCGCCGGTCTTCCTGAACGAGCCGGGGCTGCCTGCTATAACTCCGCCGTGGTCGTTGGTCCGTCCGGGTTTATCGGGTGTTATCGCAAGACGCATCTGTTCTTTGAGGAAACGCTGTTCTTTACGCCCGGCGACACGGGATTTCAGGTGTGGGATATCGGATTGGCCAAGATCGGCGTGATGATCTGTTTTGATTGGTACTATCCAGAGGCTGCTCGCACGTTGGCGCTCAAGGGGGCAGAGATCATCTGCCATCCCTCGAACCTCGTGTTGCCCAATTGCCCGGACTCCATGCCGGTTCGGTGCCTGGAAAATCGAGTGTTCGCGATTACGAGTAACCGCACAGGGAGTGAAGTACGAGGCGGCAAAGATCAGCTGACGTTTATCGGGAACAGCGAAGTCGTCGCTCCACGCGGGGCGATTCTGCATCGCGCGCCGCGCGACCAGGAAGAACTCTGTATCGTCGAGATCGATCCTGCCGACGCACGGAACAAAGCCCTCACGCCGTACAACGATCTACTCCGCGATCGACGCGAATCCCTCTATCGTTAGCCCGCATGATTCATGAAGCTTCTGCTGCAAGCGCGGATACGCGGCTGTGACGGGCAGTCTCGCCGTTCACCCCTTCGACATACTGCACGAGTATGCCTCAGGGCTTCACGTCTCCGAGTGCCCGTCTCGCTTCGCGTCTGCGCGCTTTCGCGACGAACCTTCATGAATAATGTGGGCTGGCAGGATGCTGAAACAGGCCGCCAGCGCACTCAAACGCGTCTGTCTGGTTCGTTTGGTTCATCTGGTTGATCTTGTTCAACCAAACAAACCAGAGAAACCAGATGAACCAGACAAACCGGACTCGTCCCGCCCGTCTCGCCTGGCTATCCTGCAGGGCTCGGTTCGTCGTGCCGCTTGCGCGACACAGGTCAGCGCGGTAGGATTAACATATGAAAGCTCCACTCGGGAAAGGCATCTTCCTCATCGCGGCACCGTCCTTGCCGGGAAAGGCATCTTCCTCATCGCGGCACCGTCCTTGCGCGATCCGAACTTTCGGCAAACCGTCGTGTTGCTCTGCGAGCACGGGGCCGAAGGCGCGCTGGGTGTCGTCGTCAATCGCCCAACGGCGATGTCGGTTTCGGAGGCGTTACCTCAAGTACCTATCCTCGAAGGCCAAGGGCATGTCCTCTTCTCCGGAGGGCCGGTGCAAACGAACCAGGTTATGATGCTCTATCGCTTGGATCAATTGCCTGAGAATTCCCATCATGTCTTCGAAGGGATCTGTCTCGGCGGGGATACAGACCTCGTCGATCGTATTTTGACGACCAGCGAGGGGCGCGAGGCCTTTCGCGCCTATATCGGATATTCCGGATGGGGCCCGGGGCAGCTGGAGTCTGAAATACAGACCGGATCCTGGTTTGCCATTCCGGCAGATCCCGATGCCGTCTTCGACAAAGATCCCGCACGTATCTGGCCGGACATCGTGAGCACCATGGGTGACGACTATCGCCACTATGCGGATATGCCGTTCGATCCTTCTTTGAACTGATCCCTATCCGTCCCGCCTCTCTGCGTTGCAGCCTTCGCTCCCGGAGTGTTACGCTTGCAGCGATGCCGATGCAGCAGGTGGTTCTTTCCATCCAGCGTTCTGCGTTCATCCTCACACTCGTGATCGTTGGTCTTGCCAGCACACTTTCGGCTTGCGGGGTCGTCTACACGATTGTGAAGTCGGAATCCAAGTTGGACCGGCTGGCCGTGCCGATGACGAAGGCCGAGGTGATCGACCAGATCGGTCGGCCGGATCGTGTGCTGCGTGACGATGGCCGCCTGCTGGTCTGGGAATATTCCCTCACGGCCCGCAGACAGTGGCTCTATGAGTTGGCTCTCTGCCCGATCTCGATCTGGGTCGGGGGCTGCATTTTCTATCCATTCACTAACATCGCCGCGGAACATCAACGCGAATATCCCTACCACATCGTGCTGGTGAACGACGAGCTCTGTGCTTGGGGGACGCCCTCTGCCATTCTACAGCGGCGCCGTGCCTGTGCTTCGTCCGGCACTGCCGCCCTAGGATCCGGCGGTATGCTCGGACGTCCTGAGCCGATCGTGACCGGCGTCGGCCCGATTAATCGGGACACGATCGATCGCTATCGTACGATGGCCGTGATGCCGTTCGTCGATGCGGTAGCCGCCCAAGGCTCCGGCTCGCGTGTCGCTGGGATCGTGACGACATTGATGTTGGACTTGGACGTCAACATGGTCGAGCGAACCAAGCTCGACGAAGTGTTCAAGGAACAGGTCATTCAATTGAAGCATGCCGATGATGCCGAAGTACTGAAAGTCGGGAAACTGGTCGGTGCGCACGCTATTGTAGTGGGCGAAGTGCAACAATGGGAGCGAACCGTAGGAGACCAGATCAGCCGCGTGTCGCTGGCTTTACGGATGATCGATGTCGAGAGCGGCATGGTGTTATTCAACGGGGAAGGACACGGTTCTGACGCTACGGCTGATGATCCCGAGGGGTTGGCCCGCCTCATCGCACATCGCATTCTTGCTCGGTTCGGTTCGCAAACCGGGTTGCTCGGGTCCGGACGGATCGGAGTCAATTGGGAGTTACAAGAATTAGCGGGCGGTCGACACTACCTCGTGCGGGAACTCCGTAGCGGGTTGCCTGCAGAGAAAGCGGGCCTTAGGGTAGGCGATAGAGTCGTCGCCTGTAATGGTGCGGTCTTATCGAGCGTGTCTTCAGAGCGGGAAGCGAAACGACTCTGTCAGGTTGAGGCAGGGCAGACCCTCCAGTTAGATGTGCGTCGAGCCGGAATGCCAATAGAGATATCGCTGACGGCCGAGAAGCGGCCGGGGCTATAGGCGCTGGCGTGCCTTCTGTTCTTAAGCAAGCAGAGGGGCGAGGAATCGTCCGGTATGAGAAGCCGCGACCTTCGCCACCTGTTCCGGTCTTCCCTCCGCCACAATCTGCCCGCCGGCTGCTCCGCCTTCAGGTCCTAGGTCGATAATCCAATCCGCCGACTTGATGACGTCGAGGTTGTGTTCCACCACCACCACCGTATTGCCGCTGTTCACTAGCTTCTGCAGTATCGCCAGGAGTTTTTTGATGTCGTCGACGTGCAGCCCGGTGGTCGGTTCATCCATGATATAGAGCACATTCTTCGCGGACGAGTCTTTGAGTTCGGCGGCGATTTTCAACCGCTGGGCTTCGCCGCCTGAGAGCGTTGTCGCGGATTGGCCGAGGCGGAGATAGCCTAGCCCAATGGAGGAGAGGAGGTGGAGTTTTTCTGTGAGCTTGGGCGAGCCGCTAAAAAAGCCCAGCGCCTCTTCAGCCGTCATCTGCAGCACATCATGGATGGTTTTCCCGCGATAGCGAATGGAGAGGACGTCCGGTTTGAATCGCTTTCCGTCGCAGGCTTCGCAGGTGGCATAGATATCTTCAAAGAAATACATCTCGAGTTTCTCGACGCCGCTCCCTCCGCATCGGTCGCACCGGCCCCCGGTGGTATTGAAGGAGAAATGGCCTGCGGTAAGCCCGCTCCGGAGCGCATCGCGCTCAGAGGCGAAGAGGGAGCGAACCTCATCAAACGCTTTTAGGTAGGTGATCGGATTCGAGCGCGGCGTTCGTCCAATCGGTTCCTGATCGATGAGCTTGATGCCGGTCAGATGTTCGATCCCCTTAATCGCGCGAAACTTGCCCATTGGCAGTGACTCGATACGAAAGGCACGGGCGATGGCTCGGTAGAGCGTGTCTTCGACCAACGTGCTCTTGCCCGACCCTGAAACGCCGGTGACGCAGACCAACATGCCGAGCGGAACTCTGACAAAGAGATCCTTGAGGTTGTTCTCGCAAGCACCTGCTATAACGAGAAATTTTCCGTTTCCTTTTCGCTGATACCGGGGCGTTGCAATCTCGTCTTCGCCACGCAGGTAGCGCGCCGTGATTGAACGCCGGTCTGCAATGAATTCCTGTTGTGGTGCCGCGCAGATCACCTCGCCGCCCTTCTCTCCCGACAAAGGGCCCAGTTCGACGAGATAGTCGGCCGCCAGCATCATCTGGCGATCATGTTCGACGACGACCACCGTGTTGCCCTGGAGTGCCAGCTCTCGCAGGATGCCGGCGAGCGTTGCGGTGTCACGCGGGTGGAGACCGATGGTCGGTTCGTCGAGGACGTAGAGCGTGCCGACCAGGCGTGCACCGAGTTGATTGGCCAAGGCTGCGCGTTGGGCTTCGCCTCCCGAGAGCGTACGGGTCTGACGGGAGAGCGTCAGATAGCTGAGGCCCACGCGTAAGAGAAAACCAAGCTTGTCCGTCAGTTGTCGGAGAATGTCGCGGGCGATCTGATCTTCATAGGGAGAGAGGGTGAGGGATGTAATCCAAGCTGCCGCCTCTTCGATCGTGAGCGCAGAAAGCTCATGAATGTCTCTGCCTGCGATCTTCACGTAGCGGGCGTCCGGTCTGAGTCGAGACCCCTCACAGGTTGGGCAGGGGACCGGTGTCCGGTAGCGGCTGAGCATCACGCGCACATGCAATTTGTAGCGCTTCCCTTCCAAGTATTCGAAAAAGTGTTGCACGCCCTCCATCTTGCCTTCTCCCTGCCAGAGCATCTGTCGGATATTCTGTGGCAGGTCTTTGTAGGGGATGGTGAGGTCGACCCCACGCCGTTTCATGGAGAGCAACATTTGCTTCTGCCACCAATCACCGCTCGGTTTGCTCCAGGGGCCAATCGCGCCATGGGCCAGCGACTTGCTGTGGTCGGGAATGACGAGGTCGGGATCGTAACGGAGAATATTGCCGAACCCTTTGCACTCCGGACAGGCGCCGAGTGGATGGTTGAAGGAAAAGAGGACCGGACGAATCGGTTCGAATGTTCGCCCGCATTGTTGGCAGCGAAAGTCCGTGCTGTAGGTTCGGGGGCCCTGGTCGATGACCTCCACGCGGCACAGGCCCTCGCCCTCGCGAAACGCGGTTTCGATCGCTTCGACGAGGCGGGATCGGTTGTCTTCCCGGATTACAAGCCGATCGAGGATGACATGAAGATGGTCTGGCCTTGTTTTGGGAAGGGTGTGGATCTCATGGAGATCGAGGATCTCCTCGCCGCACCGCACTCTGGTGAACCCGCGCAGCAACAGTGATTGGAGAAAGGCCTGGTCCTGTTTCGGTGCCGGTGCTGTGATAGGGAAAAGGATCATCGCTCGTGCGTCGGCGCAATGGTTCAGGAGATCATCGGCGACACTGCCGGGGTGAAAGCTGCGCGCACCAATAGCGCAATCGGGACAGACCGGATGGCCCACTTTGGCGAACAGGAGTCGCAAGAGGTCGGCAATTTCGGTCGTGGTCCCGACCGTCGAGCGGGCGGTGCGGATGGGGTTCTTCTGCTCGATTGCAATGGCGGGGCGGACGTTGATCAGCCGGTCGACATCGGGCCGATTGACCCTATCGAGAAACATGCGGGCATAGGTGGAGAGCGATTCTACATAGCGCCATTGGCCTTCGGCGAACAGCGTATCGAACGCGAGAGAGGATTTTCCCGATCCTGATATGCCGGTGATGGCCGTGACTTGATTGTGCGGGATGTGCAGCGAGATGTTCTTGAGATTATTCTGCCGCGCGCCCTCGACGATAAGGTCTGCAGACTGGTTCTGACGTAGAGGGGTGGGTTCCACGGCGCGTGCTCCAAGCGAGACAACTGTTGATCCTAGCGCGGACTATTCATGAATATCTACTCCGGTGTCCGATCCTTTCCCAGCAGGGTCGGTGTCGTTCAGGTTTCTAGCACGATGTTGAAAATGTCGGCCGACTGCGTTCTCGCGGCGCTCCCAGGAACCATGAAACGTGAGGCGTGAAACGTGAAACGAGGGTCAGCAGCGCAGCTGCGGCCATGTTGGCGACAAGGCGCGTCCCAGGGCAATGATTCTGTCTTGGCAGACTCAGGGCGGGAGGGTGAAATAATCGCCGGGGTCGGGAGGGTGAGAAGTCCGGCCTTTTTGAACATCCTGCTCGGGATCGGGGGATTCGGCGAAAGGCTTTGAGATTCCTTCCAATGGTGAGAGGATGGGGGCGTTCAGCGGGAGGGGAGTATGATTCTATCCACAACACCGAGTATCGATGGAAAGAAAGCGGTCAAGTATTTGGGACTGGTTTCTGGGGATGCCATCCTCGGCGCGAACATCTTTCGGGATTTCTTCGCGTCGGTTCGTGATATCGTGGGTGGCCGATCGGCGGCGTATGAAGCCGAGCTGCGCAAGGCCAAAGACATTGCGCTTGGCGAAATGCGCGAGCAAGCTCGTCATCTGGGCGCCAACGCCATTGTCGGTATCGATATCGACTATGAAACGATCGGCGCCAGCAGCAGCATGTTGATGGTCAGCGCCAACGGCACAGCGGTGGTTGTGGAGCCACAGTAGGATCATGCAGCGCCTGCCTCAGGCAGAGTATCTCGGGCTCGGCCGCCAGTTGGCCCGCTTGCTGGGCTCCTGCCTTGAAGGAGAGTCGGGCGACGTGTTGCGCGAGCTGGCCCGAGCCTACGATCCTTCCGCGAACGAAGCACGTATCAGCGCCGAGGTATTCCTCTTTCACAAATATCTGCTCATGCAATCTTGTGTCGGCGTGTTCCCCGATTCGGAGGTCGACCACATCGTGGGGGGACTATGTGCTGCGCTCAACGAGCGGGCAAGCGGGCTGGAGTTCAGTCCCGAGCGGCAGAAGGCGATGGAACAAATGTGGCAGCTGCGGGCTGCGCAGTTTGACCAGCCCTTCTCGCAGGATCGAGTCCAATTTCTTGATGAAGGATCAGGTCCCATCCACTGGAAACAGACTATCGTCCGGTTCTGTCAGAACGTGCGAGAGATCGAAAACCCTCCCAACATTTGGGCTGGGGCCGATGGCCCATCCCAAGCAGCGAGCCGCTCTGTCACCGCAGCCCTCGATCAAATGGTGTCGGCCCTCGGCGAAATGAATCGGCTCCATTTCAGCGGTGCGGCCTAGGGAGCCATCTGGCGTTGCAAGCTAGCCGGTATCCCCAGTCACATGGCATGTTTTCAGAACCAGATAACCCATTGCCAGGGGTGGCAGTATGCCGTTCGAGCATTTCGAACGGATCGCTGGCCATATTTGCTTTGCAGCAAGTATCGCAGCTATCACGGTTGTGCATTTCCTCATTAATCGTTGTCGGGCGTTTCTGGTTTCCATGAAAGGTGTTGGCTGGTTACGCTCCATGGCTACTATCTTCGGTGATCGTTGCGCTACCACTGTTTTGTGGACTTGTCCAGGGCGCTCGGTCCAGGACTGAGCTTTCTGAATGGCTTGCCTTGATCTGGTTCTCGTGCTGCTACATTGTCTCATTAGTGCCGGTGCACAAGAACATCAACGGCGAACGTCCCAGACTTCTGGTTGCCGGATTTTTCAGGGACAGGTAGCTACGAATATCCTGTTACCGGAAAGCCGTTGGCGACCGCTCATGTCAGACGTTGTTAGGTCTATCTCAACACCAGCTTCACCAGCCCCACGCAGCCCAGATACAGCACGAGTGACCCGATCATGGCAGGCCAGAAGCCGAATCGGGGGACGCCCGCTATCATGGAAACGACGTAGACCATCCAGGGCGGGACAAACCACAGCAAATTTTTCGCGTAGCTGACGATCGCGTCGTTGCCCCCGTTCAGATAGATCAGCACGAACGTGGCGCCGGTAATGGCGGGGAAGGTGCTGGCAAAGGCGGCAAGAAACGAGCGCCCCTGGGAGCCTAGATAGGTTGAGAGACTGACGATCGTTCCGCCTAACAAGAAGTAGAGCCCGTATTTCATTGTCTCATTCATCCCTTCCTCCTAATTCTTCCACTCCTCAAAGAGCTGGCGATCGGCTGTGGCCGATGGTCTTCCCTTTTCCCTCTCCTTCGTTCCTGGCTGATTGCGCCGACCAGTGGCCTGGCCGCGCGAGGCGAGATTCCCACGGCGGGCGGGGTGCGAGCACAGCGGGGGTTCGTTGGAGCAAGACCATCTGAACTCGCATCATCCTCGAAACGCGTCCGCCGCCTCCCGCTCGATAACATCGCCTTGTCCGGTATACCGGGGGGAGAAGTGAAAGACAACCAAGTCGCGCACCTGGGCTCGGCGTGCAATGAGGCCGGCCTGTCTGGCTGTCAAATGATACCGGCTGCGGGCTTTCTCGGCATCAACGTCCAGGTAGGGCGATTCGCAGTAGAGCACGTCTGCGCCGCGAGCGAGGGAAATGATTTTCGCTTCATTCTCTTCATCGAACCGAGCATCGACAACGTAGGCGATCTTTTGTCCGCGTGAGATGGTGCAGAATCGTTCTTTAATCTCACCCAACACAAGCTCTCGCTCCTCGCGGTGG
>WNFE01004653.1_pt1 | contig 10709 bp, 11 predicted proteins | sample 5400451 | NCBI WGS metagenome assembly WNFE01 (sample SAMN13153344, study PRJNA577476) | soil metagenome | isolation source: 200 cm saprolite under Douglas fir tree site 2 hole 2 | place: USA:California | collected 2015-04-18
TCACCACCGAGGTCGAACGGAGCCTGCGGGTTCTGGACGGCGCAGTTGTGGTCTTCTGCGGAGTAGGCGGAGTCGAACCGCAATCCGAGACTGTTTGGCACCAGGCTGATAAGTACCGAGTGCCACGAGTAGTCTTCATCAACAAGCTGGACCGCGTCGGCTCCGACTTCCACGGTGTTGTCAAACAGATCACGCACCGGCTCGGCGCCAAGCCGTTGTTACTGCAACTTCCACTCGGTAAGGAAGAAAACTTTCTCGGGGTGATCGACCTGCTACGCCAGAAGGCCATTGTCTGGGAAGAGGACACTCTGGGTGCACGTTTCCACGAGGAAGAGACCCCGGCCGATATGGCCGAAGAGGTCGCTCATTACCGTGAGCAATTGATTGAAACCGTGGCTGACGCCGACGATATACTCCTCGAGAGATATCTCGCCGGTGAGAGGCTGAGTGAGGAGGAAATTGCCGCGGCGATTCGCAAGAAAACCCAGGAGATGGACCTGTTTCCGGTTGTGTGTGGCACCGCCTTGCGCAACAAGGGCGTGCAGCCGTTGCTTGACACCATCGTGGCCTACCTTCCGCCGCCGACCAAACCCGTGAAAGGGACGACGCCGGATGGAGAACCGCGTGAGTGGAAGGTCACCGATGCGGTCCGCGCCGCCTTGGCGTTTAAGACCATGCACGATCCTTATTCCGGGCAATTGACTTTTCTCCGTCTCTACAGCGGTAGCCTGCGGACTGGAGACATGGTCTTCAACCCGCGGACCAAACAAACTGAGCGGGTCGGCCGGCTGGTGCGCATGCACGCCAATAAGAAAGAAGACATCGAAGAGGCCGCAGCGGGCGACATCATCGCCGCGGTCGGGCTGCGGAACTTCACTACCGGAGATACGATCACCGACCGTGAGAAGCCCGTGCTGCTGGAGGCCATCACCTTCAAAGAGCCGGTGATCTCACTGGCGATTGAGCCGAAGACCAAGACCGATTCGGAGAAGCTGGGCTTGGCCCTGCAGCGCCTCGCTTCCGAAGATCCGACTTTAGGGGTCAATACCAACCCGGAGACCGCTCAGACGATCCTCTCTGGCATGGGCGAACTGCACCTGGAGATCATTATCGACCGCCTGGTACGTGAGTTCAAAGTGGCGGTCAGCACCGGCGCTCCGCAAGTGGCGTACCGCGAAACCATCACCCGTCCGGCCGAAGCCGAAGGCAAATACATCCGCCAGTCCGGCGGTCGTGGCCAGTATGGGCATGTCTATCTGAAAATCGAGCCCAACGAGAACAAGGGGCTGGTGTTTATCAACGAGATCAAAGGCGGCGCGATCCCTAGAGAGTATTTTACCCCGATCGAGAAAGGCGTCCGCGAAGCGGCGCAGAGTGGCGTGGCGTACGGTTATCAGGTGCTCAACACCACGGTGACCCTGTATGACGGCAGCTACCACGAGGTCGATTCGTCGGAAATGGCCTTCCACCTGGCCGGTTCGATCGGTTTCAAAGAAGCGGTGAAGAAAGCCAAACCCGTGCTGCTGGAGCCGGTGATGAAAGTCGAGGTCGTCGTCCTGGAAGAGTACATGGGAGCGGTGATGGGCGATCTGCAATCGCGACGCGGCAAGGTCACCGAACTCGGCGAGCGCAGCACCGGTCTGCGCACCATCACCGCCCACGTCCCCCTCGCTACCATGTTCGGCTATGCCACCGTCATCCGCTCCCTCACCCAAGGCCGAGCAACTTACACGATGGAGTTCGACCACTACGCCCGTGTTCCCGAACACCTGGTGGACGAAGCCCTGGGACGCAAAAAAGAAGATTTCTAAAGCTCAGCGTGCAACCGCGGATAGTCAACTTTCCCTATGAGTTACTTTTGGTTGATGGCTCGGTTGGCAGCCACGATACGCTCGGCAGAGGGGTGCGACGCTGCGAGCGGTCTTTGCGCTGGCTCAAGTCCGCTGTGGGCGACGGCCAAAGAAAGGTTGTCTACGCTATATCTCTCGTATTACGTCCAACCGAAGCTAAACGTGATCGTGATTGCGGTTGTATCCTCTGCGAATGACGCGCTGACCAGGATTTGCGCGGAACTTAACATCAAGTTTTTCACTGACTACTCGATCGCCCAATGCAGCGAATCGTAGGCGGACTCCGCTCTAACTGTTAGGTCGCTGCCGCAGGCTCGATGAGCACCTTGATGCCTTGTTTGTTGACCAGCAGGTCAAATGCCTCTTGCCCGCGGGTGAGCGGCACCCGGTGAGTGACCAGCGGATGCACGTCGATAAGCTTCGCGGTGAGCAGGTTAATCGACCGCGCCCAGGTAGAGGGTTCGCGCACGCGTTGTGGCTTGATGATGATGCCACGGAAAAAGAGCTGTGACAGTTCTGCCGCTTGCAGAGTGCGGCTGGGCCAGCCGATCTGAATCAGTTCCCCACCGCGCTTCAACAGAGGCCGGTCATCACAATCAGTCCAGCGCCTGACGCGCGCAAGGCCAAGGCAGTGAGTAAACCGATTGGCCCGGGCCCCTGCACCACTATATCATCGCCCGGCTTGAACGAGGAGATTTCGATCGCGTGCACACCCACACCGAGCGGTTCGCGCATTGCCGCCTCGGTGAAGCTCAACGTTTGTGGCACCTTGTAGCAACAGAGCGCCGGCACGCTCATGTACTCGGCCAGCGCGCCATCTACGCGCACGCCGAGCGCCGGGACCTGATCGCACAGGGCAAAACGCCCGAGCCGGCAGTAGTAACAGCGCCCGCAACTCCCGTGCGGGTCACAGGCGACATGATCGCCGGGCTTAAACCCCTGCACACCCTGGCCAACCTCGACCACGACACCGGCGGGTTCATGCCCGAGCACGCGCGGGAACGACGTGAAAATCTGCGGCGCCTCCAGTTCCCAGAGATAGAGAAGTGTAAATCCGAGCCGCAAATGCCACAGGCTTTCACCTCGACGAGCAGGTCCCCGGGTCGCACCCGCGGAGCAGGAATGTCGATCAGTTCAACACCTTTGCCGGGGACAGTTTTGGCGATGGCTTTCATGGGGTGCCCTCCTCATCCCTGAGTACTTTTCTCCCTCTCCCATGTTATGGGAGAGGGAATTTCCACATACAGCTTGCTGGGTGCGTGTTTAGTGTCCGATCTCTTTCTGATGATTTTCGGCGTCAGCTTCTTCGGCTTGGTCAAGTAGATAGCTCAATTCGCGTAGGGCTTCGCTAATATGGTACGCCACGGCGAGCAGCGACCCATAGGCTTCTTCGTCGGTCTCGTGCAGTTTCAGGTGGTCGTTGATTGTTCCTAACAGTTCGCGTAGTTGCTCTTCCGCGTTGCACAGGTGATCACATGAGGCCATGAGGTCCTCCGTTCCGCCAGGCACGGCTATTTTCCTTGTTAGCATTGTAACCAACAATCCGGTAGCCGCCTAGAGGCTGGGACGATTGCCGAGTGTGGAATGCGGATTGCAGATTCTGCCAGATTTGGGTATCCAGGAGCCGAGATTGCCTAGCGAAAGAGGGATAGGTCGTGCCGCAAGAGTACCAGACTATCTTGGTAGACAAGACTGACGGAATCGTCACGATCACGTTGAATCGACCGGACGCGCTCAACGCACTGGACCTGGTGATGCGCGAGGAACTGGCCGAGACGCTGTATACCATCCGCGACGATCCGGAGATCAAGGTGTTAGTGCTGACAGGCGCGGGTCGGGCGTTTTGTGCCGGCGGCGATATCAAGAGTATGGGTGGATACACGGTCGTGACTGGACGGGCACGCATCAAAAAGGCGCATCGCTGGCTCCTCGAATTAGTCAATCTGGAGAAGCCGACGATCGCCGCGGTCAATGGAGTCACCGCCGGTATCGGTTGTAACCTAGCGTTGGCTTGCGACATCATCTATGCCTCGGACCAGGCTCGTTTTTCGCAGGCGTTCGTCAAAATTGGGTTGGTACCCGACGGCGGCGGCATGTACTTCCTGCCACGCGCCGTGGGCTTGCAGCGGGCCAAGGAGATGGTGTTTACCGGTGACTTCATCGAGGCCCAGGAAGCCGAGCGCATCGGCCTGGTCGCCCGGGTGGTGCCGCATACGGAACTTCACCCGCGCGTGTCCGATCTCGCGCGCCGCATCACCCAGAACGCGCCGGTCGCGGTGAGCCTGGCCAAGAGTGTGCTCAACAAGTCGCTCAACGTCGATCTCCCTACTCTGCTGGAGATGGAGGCGCTGGCCGCGGCCTCCTGCATAGCTACCGCAGATCATGAGGAAGGCGTGCGGGCGTTCGTCGAGAAGCGCCGTGCTCGTTTCACCGGAAAATAGCCGGAGGAACCAGTGAAAAGTAAACTGCTAGTGATTTCTGCGTTCTGCCTGTGCGTTAGCGCCCTGCCGGCCTGGGCTGTCGATATCCAAGCCCTCTTCACTAAGGGTCAGGGATTTGAGAACGAGCAGCGTTGGAGCGAGGCATTTTCCATCTACAGCGAAATTTTGAAGTTTGAACCAAACAACGCCTTAGCCCATTATCGCCTGGGCGCCGTCAGCGAAAAGTTGGGCGCCATCGACAACGCGGTTCGCTCCTATCAGGAAGCCCTGCGCCTCAACCCTGGCCAGAGTGAAGCCCGACAAGCGATGGAAGGGTACTACACCAACCAGGGCGTCATGCTCCGTCGCAATAACCAGTTAGACGAGGCGGTCGGCATGTTTCAGCAGGCTGTTAGCCTCACCCCCTCTTCCGCCAATGCCCACTTTGAGTTGGGGCAAACATTTGAACAACGCGGGCAGGCCAGCGAAGCAATCTCAGAGTACCAGGAAGCGGTCAAGATCGACGTCGACAAGAGCGCGGCCCACGCGCGTTTGGCGGCGCTCTACGCCAAGCAGGGCCAGAATGAGCGCGCGGTACAGGAATACCAAGAAGTGCTCCGTCTCAACCCCCAGGATCCCGCCGCCCATCATGGTCTCGGTGTCGCCTACAATGAACTCGGTCAACGCGACCAGGCGATCGCATCTTTGCAACAAGCTGTCCGCTTCTATCTGATCGCCGGCCAGCGCGACAAGGCTCAGCCCGCCTACGACTTACAGAAGAAGCTCATGGCCGAGAAAGCGCCGCCACCGCCTCCGGTACGGAAGCAATAATCCCAATCCGCTCTTTAGACAGGACAATGAAAGCACAGCCGTTCACCCTTCGACAAGCTCAGGGCGAACGGGGCAATAGACGCAGTGAAGGAAAAACCGCTCGTGCCGAGTCCTTCGACAAGCTCAAGATAGGCTCTGTCGAAGCACGAACGAATACTGTCCCAGTTGAACCACGACTTGGTCTAAGAACCAACTGCAGGCTCAGATCTCCAGCCCCTACCCTTTCTCAAGCAAGGGAAAGAGCGCATGGCACAGCCGTGACAGGGCCTGGGCGGCGGCAGCGCGTGACCACTTCAGGGCGAGAAGTGCGGGAAGATGATGGGGATGAGTGACCACATGGGTCATCGCCTTAAAGAGGCGGACATCGCCTTCAGGCGTCGTTAAACCCTTAATAACCGGGAGCGCCATACCGACCGGATCAAGGATCACACGTAGTGCTAGAAAAGGCAGACCCCGGGTGCCGGCAAAGGAAGCGTGCACGCCACTCTCCATTTCCACAGCGATCGCGCCGGTTGCCTCGCCCTGCCGGGCTTTGTCCTCGGGAGTAAAGAGCACCTTCGCGCTGGTAAACAATGGCCCTTCGGCAACCGGCACAGCCGCCTGGGAGGCCGCTGTGCGTGCGTGCACGAGCAAGCCAGGGTCTACGGGAAAACGATCGAGTCGTGCATCTGCTGACAGCATCCGCACATCGGGCGCCAGAATAAGTTGACCAGTGGCCAGACCCGAAACTAACGCACCGGCACAGCCAACCGATAAGACCGCCGCGAAGGGAACGTCGGCAAACCGCTCCACAGTCTGTCGGGTTCGGCGTGGACCGATACCGCCGGTGACGACGATCACGTCCCGCTTTCCCGTAGACCCACGCCAGACCCGGTCTCCTTCGCGCTTGACCTGGCGCAGTACGGCTCGCACTGCCGCACTCTCCCAGGCAAGGGCGGTAAACACGGCAATGGGCGCGGAGTCGAACTCGGGAACTACTGGATCGTCGGAACCGTTACTCATCCTGTCCGCTGCTCTTTCCTCAGTGATCTCGCCACCTGATGCGCATGCCGGTGACATGTCGCACGGCGGAATCGACGGTCATCGCTCCGTACAGCATCCCGGCGAGCGGCAGTGTCCAACACCGTACGCCCGGCAGACCAAAGAAGCGAATCGCCGGACGGTAAACCGCAGCCATTATTGCCCAAGCGCACAAGCCTTCAACCACTAATACGATGGCCCAGGAGAAGGAGACAGCCAGCCATCCCGTCAAGCTGGCCAACACCGCGCTGATCCCGCCTACCATCCACAGCGGTGGCAGCAGAAACATCAGCAGCATCCCTATCACGGTCCCGGCCAACCGCACCCACGAGTAGCGTAGCTCGGTAAATGCCGTGCGGCGGATCATGACCCAGATGGTCGCGAGCGAATCATATACGCGTAGACTCTCGACTTCAGAACGGCTGAGAGCCAGTTGAATGGGCTCGTTCAGCGCTTTGATTTGCCGCGCCAGGTTTACATCGTCGATGATCTTATCCTTGATACACGAGAAGCCGCCGGCACGCTCAAGCGCGGAGGTTGCCAACAAGACACACCCGCCCGCCGCGGCCGCTACGGCACTGCGCCGCGCATTCACTTGCCGCATAGGATAGAGCAGGTTGAAGAAAAAGACGAATGGAGGAATGAGCAGGCGCTCCGCAGCAGAGACACAGCGCAAACGCGCCATCCGGCTATTTAAGGCGAGGTGGTCTCGCTCACTCTCAACCACCAAACGTCCGAGCGATCTCGGAGCATGACGAATGTCGGCGTCAGTCAGGAGAAGATATTGCGGTTTGCCAATTGGCAAAGACAGACCTTCCGCAATCCGCAATCCGCAATCCGCTTCGGCCTGGCTTTTCCATTGGCCATGCAATCCGCAATGAGAAGCACCTTGCGCAAGCGCCCACACTTTGCCTGCCCAGCCTTGCGGCAAAGCCGCGCCGGAGATCACTGTCAGGCGATCCACCGCGCCGGATTCCTCGGCCAGCTTGCGGGCCATGTCGGCCGTACCGTCCTCGGAGCGATCGTCAATGACAATAACGGCGAATTCGCCAGGGTAATCTTGCTGCAGGAGCGAGGGCAGGGTGTGCGGCAAAGATTCACTCTCGTTGCGCGCGGGGACCAGAATGCGCACGGAAGGCCAAACGTGAGGCTCAGGAGGAAGTTCTTCATCGTCACCCACGGGTTGAAAATCCCACGGGCGCGCAGGATGAAGGAGAACGCCCAACCAGATCATCAGAGAGATAGCACCCAGACAAACGAACCAGATCAAGAAAGGGAGAGACATGAGCGGATTCGGTAAGTTGGAGAAAAATCTTGTGGTCGCCCTTCGACAAGCTCAAGGCGAACGGGACAGGTCTTCTTTCCTCATTCTGACTACTGACTTCTGGCTTCTTATTTCTTCACGTACCCGTTTTCCACAAACCACTGCACCGCCTTGCGCAGTGCGTCGCGGACCGGCGTTTGGGTCCAGCCTAATTCACGCACAGCCTTGCTAGGGTCGAAGAACATCTTCTTCTTGCTGAGTTTCACGCCTACCGGAGGGGCAAACGGCTCGCGACCAGGAATCAAGCGAGCCAAGGCCGCGTCCACGTAGGCCACGCCGAGAGCGAGCGCGTAGGGCACTTTGAAGCGCGGCGCCGATCGGCCGCTGAGTTCGGCGAGCAGCGACAGGATTTGCTGCAAGGTGAGGTTTGCATGGCCAAGAATGTACTTCTCCCCTACCCGTCCCTTTTCGGCCGCCAGCAGGTGCCCACGCGCAACATCTTCCACGTCCACGAGATTGAGACCGGTATCGACGTAGCCAGGCATCCGGCCGTTGAGAAAATCGACAATCAGCTTGCCGGTTGGGGTCGGCTTGAGATCGCCCGTGCCGACCGGGGTGCTGGGGTTCACGATCACTACCGGTAACCCTTCAGCCGCATAGCGCAGGGCGACCTGCTCAGCCAGAAACTTGCTCCGTTTATAATGACCAACCATGTCAGCAAGTGACACCGGGGTCTCCTCGTTGCCGGGAGTACCGTCCTCCGGCAAGCCCAGAGTCGCCACCGAGCTGGTGTAGATGACTTTCTCAACTCCACGCTCCAACGCCGCTTTAAGCACATTTTCTGTCCCAGTGACGTTGCACTCGTAGATCTCTTGTTTATGACGCACCCAGAGCTTGTACAGCGCGGCGACGTGGTACACCTGGGCACATCCGGCGGCCGCCCGGCGGAGCGAGTCGAGATCGCGCACATCGCCATGATAGACTTCGGCCGGCAGATCGCGCAGATTACGGCGGTCGGCCGTCGGCCGCACCAGCAGCCGCAGTTCCTGTCCGGCACGGACTAACTCGCGCGCCACCATACCGCCCACAAAACCCGTCGCGCCAGTGACCAGCACTCGCATAAGCCTCTCCCCCTAGAGAGGTTCATAGAGGGAGTCAAGGGGGCAGGATTTGACTCTCTCTTTTTTGCTCCTTAAGGTACAAAAAAGTCAGGAGGACTCCGTGGCCGATACCGATCTGATCGGGCAGGATCTCGATAAACAAATCATCGCCACGCAGAAGCGTTTCCAAAAGGCGATGAAAGCACGCCTGGCGCGTATGAGCTTGGAAACTAAGGAGCGTTACTTTGCCGTTCTTTCTGTGCTCGTGGCAAAACTGGAAGACCCCGACAAGCCGTTGCGCGAAGTCCTGCAAGACGTCGTCATCGAGTCCGCCCCGTACATCGCCCAGGAATTAAGCGGGTCCTGAGTTTGGCAGGCGCTGCTTTGGCTTGGCCATTACACTAGCCACGCGCCTCCTTGGGCAGAGTTTGCCCTAACCTCACAAAACTAGGCTAGTACTACTTTGTCAAAGTTAGAGTTTTCGTGAGCAATAGCGGTCAATGAGATCCAATTCCATCAATTCGCGGATAGCAGCACGGCGCAGCCATTCGCTCACCCGGCGATGGACCTCCGGTAAGGGCACGCGGCGGCGGTCCGGGCGAGGGGGAAAAAGCGGTTCGAGGCCGTCCGCTCACTTTTCGTTGTTCCCGCTCGCGCGCTTCCCGCCAGCCCAGAAAACGGTAGCTCAACATCACTGTGAGGGCATGCCGCTGAAAGCCCTCCCCGCGGCGCCCCTGATACTGATCCCAGCCCAGCTCCGTTTTCGCTTCTTCATGCTACGGCTCCACCCAGTGGCGGCGCTGCGCATACTCCACCATCACGGCCAGCGGCATAGGGGCCGGGAAAGCACTCCAGCAATATTTCCAGTCCCCGCTCTGGCCCCGCCCGGGGCGGTGCCCGAGCAACCCGCCACCGTGGGGGGTGCCCTCGCCATCCACCCGCCCGCAGCGCCAGGCGAGAAACTTGGCGCGCCACCACCCCTTGGTACCTTCGCTCCACGCGAGCGTTTGCCAGTCCTGGAGTGGGTGCGCCGCCAGCACAGCATCCGCCCGCAGCACCGGGCTCTCCTGCCCGTGTCCCAGCGTCACGCTGAAATTGGCCCGCACCGCCACGACCTGGTGCTCCCGTCGTTCCTCCAGGCCGGTCAGGAAATTGGGCTTATCCCCGTAGTCGGCGTCACAGGGCCCGCACGCGTGCCTCACCCCCCACGCATTGGCTTCATCCAACAGCGCCAGCGCAATCTCAGCTTTGGTCTGAAAGGAGACCGCCGCCGGCACGGGCGCCGGCGTGCCGCGCGCGGCATTCTCCGCCCCCTCCCGTGGCAGATAGAGTCGTGTGGCCACGGGCCAGCCCAGCGTGCGCGCGGCATACTGACACTTGACCGTGACCTGACAGGTGGTCAGTTTGCCCGCCGTTCCGGTATACTGGCGCGCGCCGCCGACCGAGTGCCGCCCCTGCTTCTCAAAGCCGGTATCAGCAAAGCTGAGCACGCCATCCCCTGCGCTGCGCCGCCCGCGCATCTGGGCAATCCGCTGCCGATTGAGACGGGCCTCATCCCAGACCATGTCCGTCAGCCAGTGCTGGAACTGCGGCTGATTAGTCTCGGGCACGACCTCGGGCAAGGTGTCACAGTTTTTGTTGGGATGCTCACTGAGCAAGCCGGTGAGGTACTGGCGCAGGGTCTCGGCACTCGGCCCCTGGGTAAAATGCACTCGCAACGGAGCCAGAAACTCGGCCAGCTCCGGCAAGGGCGTGCGCGGAGCCTGGGGCAACCGCTCCTGTTTCGTGCTCTTGATGAATGGACCTTCGTCTACATATGTGACTGTGCCGTCCTGTATCTTAAATTCAGTAACGGCAAAACTAACATACAAGCCTCTAGGAAGGTAAAATCGTCGCTCTGATGTAGTCCGCGTTAGAGGGGTGTATGCGTGAGACGAGCTAAAGATAATCGCCAAGTGCCCAACCGTTACTATCGGCCAGAACAACCCACTTGCCCTCACTGTGGGCAAGTTTTAAAGCGCTGTTATCAGCTGTGGCAGAAACATCTTGTCTTTCTGCACGGTCGTGAATGGGTCGTCAATATGGCTTACCAGTGTCCCAATCCACAGTGCGCTGAGCCTGAGCGGGTCTACGCGTCACAGGCGGCGCGGGGCTTGACCGTGCGTGGCAGCAGCTTTGCCCTGGAAGTCATCGTGCAGATCGGTTACTGGCGATTTTGGAAACG
>WNFE01010017.1_pt1 | contig 10709 bp, 5 predicted proteins | sample 5400451 | NCBI WGS metagenome assembly WNFE01 (sample SAMN13153344, study PRJNA577476) | soil metagenome | isolation source: 200 cm saprolite under Douglas fir tree site 2 hole 2 | place: USA:California | collected 2015-04-18
CGAACCCAGCGCACGGCGATGTTCGAAATCGCGCACCGCCCACAGCGCAACCACAAAGAGCAGCGCTGCTATGGCGCCGGCGCGTCCACGAAGTTGTTGGCGTTTGCCGCGCGCCCCAATTTCTTCGTTGATCATGCCAAAAAGCGCAGGAACAACCAGCCCCAGAATCAGTGCCGCCCAAAGCAGGGGTTCGATGATAGAAACGATGTCCCACGAATACCACTTGCCGTAGAACGGCGAAAAAGGCCTCACGCCGTAGGCGTTGGTAAAGTCGAGCAGGATGTGGCTCAGCACTCCGATGCAGGCGTAAATAAACAGCAATCCCCAGCGCGGAACCTGCCAAGGCGAGGGTGGAGAATCGGGCTCGTGGGGTTCCTTAAGCACAGGTTTTCTGCGATTGTTCCAGCGCGAGAACAGACGCCAGAGCAGATACACAGTGCCCAGCGTGAAGGCGGCGTCAAAGGGGACGCCCAAAAACGTGTGGGTGAAGCCGCGATGGCATGCAAATGCGACAACCGGCCCTTTCACAAAGGCGGCGATATCTACATCAGGGATCTCGGCTGAAATGGCCAGGGTAATTGTAGCCAGCGCTGTCTTGCGGTTCAATCCGGCGCGGCCCATGCACGCGCCGGCCAGGATGTGTGTGAGTGGATCCAATTGAAAAGTATAATCCTGCCATGGCCGCAGGAGCGAAGAATCCACCGGGCAAAGGTGCAGCGCCGCAGATTGAGGCGCTGCGTGAAAAAATCCGCTATCACGAGCATCGTTACTATGTGCTCGACAACCCTGAAATCAGCGATGCCGAATTTGACCTGCTGATGAAGGAGCTCAAGCGCCTGGAAGCGGCGCACCCCGAGCTGATTACACCCGATTCCCCCACACAACGCGTTGGCGGCAAGCCGCGCGAGGGATTCGCCAAAGTTGAACACTCGCGCCCCATGCTCTCGCTCGACAACGCTTACAGCGAAGAAGAGCTGCGCGATTGGGGCCGCCGTGTCTATGAACTCAGCGGGCAAAATAAAGTCGCCTTTGTCTGCGAGCTCAAGCTCGATGGCATGTCGCTGGCGCTTTGGTACAAGAACGGCGCGCTGGAGCGCGCCATCAGCCGCGGAGACGGCAGCGTAGGCGAAGACATTACCAGCAACGTGCGCACCATGCGCTCGGTGCCACTGAGTATTGATGCCAAAACATTGAAGAAAGCCGGTATCCCGCAGGACTTTGAAGTGCGGGGCGAAGTATTAATGCCCCTCAAATCTTTCGAGCGCATGAACGAAGAGCGCGAAAAAAACAATCTTCCCAAATTTGCCAATCCGCGTAATGCTGCCGCCGGCACCCTGAGGCAATTGGAACCCAACATCGTGGCGCAGCGCCGCCTCGATTTTTATGCTTATTTTCTGCTGCAGAAAGGAAACTACTTCTTTGACTCCCACGCCAAATCTCTGGAAGCGCTGTCGGCTGCCGGATTCAAGGTCAATTCCAACTGGACGCGGGCCGGCTCGCTGGACGAGGTGCTTGATTTTATCCAGAAGTGGGAGCAGAAGCGTGATTCCTTGCCCTATGAGATTGACGGCATCGTCATCAAGGTAGACAGCACCTCCATTCAGCAGGAGTTGGGATTCACCGGCAAGGCCCCACGCTGGGCCATTGCTTACAAATACGCTGCGCGCTCCGGCGTCACCAAAATCGAGGACATCCTCGTGCAGGTGGGCCGTACTGGAAAGCTCACTCCGGTTGCGGCGCTCTCACCCGTTGTCATCGGCGGCACCACCGTCACCCGCGCAACACTACACAATCAGGACGAGATCGATCGGCTAGGCGTAAAGATTGGCGACTGGGTGATGGTCGAGCGCGGCGGAGACGTAATCCCCAAAGTTGTGCGCGTGCTGGAAGATAAAAACCATCCTCGCGGCAAAAAGACCTTCACCATGCCGGAACGCTGCCCGGAGTGCGGCGGTAAAGTAGTGCGGGTTGAGGGTGAGGCTGACCATCGCTGCGTCAACGTCAGTTGTCCAGCGAAAATACGCGAAAGCATTCTGCATTTCGCCTCACGCTCCGTCATGAACATTGAAGGCATGGGCGATGCCCTGGTCAACCAGCTTGCTGATCGCGGATTGGTGAAAAACGTTGCCGATATTTATCAGCTCACCAAAGACGACTTGCTGAAACTGGAGCGCATGGGCGAAAAGTCGGCGCAAAACGTACTCGATGAAATTGAAGCTTCCAAGAAGCTGCCGCTGGAGCGTGTGATTCTGGGTCTCGGTATCCGCTTTGTGGGCGAGCGCACCGCCCAATTCCTGGCCGAGCATTTCGGCTCCATGGAGGCCTTCATGAAGGCCAGCGCTGAAGAGTTGGAAGAAGTGAATGAAGTCGGACCGCGCATCTCGGAGTCCATTATTGAATTTTTCCAGGAGCCAAGAAATCGCAAGCTGGTAGAGCGCCTGGGAGATGCCGGTCTGCAATTTCGTGGCGTAAAGAAGCAGCGCGGAACCAAGCTGGCGGGCAAGACCTTTGTCCTGACGGGCACTTTGGCGAAGCATAGCCGCGACGAGGCCAAAAAGCTGATCGAGGATGCAGGCGGAAAGGTATCAGGCTCGGTCAGCAAGAAGACCGATTACGTGGTCGCCGGCTCCGACGCCGGCTCCAAGTTGGATAAAGCACGGGATCTGGGTGTGAAGGTCATTGATGAAAAAACGATGCTGGAGTTAGTACAGGGATAAAAGATTAGCTTTCTCAGCTTCTTCAATGAAGGCACGATTGTTCTGCAATGTTTTGCTTATGCATGCAATTTGCACTTTGTATTTCTCATTGACTCCCAAGTGATTTATGAATAGAGCATAGGCTTACATCCCCTAACATTAATTCTCAGGCACAACCCCTGCTGGAACCAGGGCTCTCCCAGCGAGATCCAGCGGAGCGCGAAATCAAATACAGGAGTAATCACAAGAGATGTCCGCACTCTTTCCAATGTTCGTTGAACTCGACGGCCGCCGCTGCCTGGTTGTGGGAGCATCAACCATGGCGGAGGCCAAGATTCGTTCTCTACTCGCCTCAGGCGCCTCGGTGCGAGTGGTTGCCCCAGATGGCACCGCCCTGGTTGAGAAATGGGCGCGCACCCGCAAGATTTCCTGGGAGAAGCGTTTGTTTCATCCCGATGATCTTAAATCTACGTTCTTCGTCGTGGCCGCCACGTCTTTACAGAAAACCAACGAATGCGTATTGCAGGAGGCGCAAAAGCGCGGCATCCTTTGCAGTATTGCGGAGGTCACCGACCGTTCTGATTTTTATCTGCTGCTGGAGTGGCTCCTTCAGGTCCAGGATCCCTATATTAAAGAGACCATTGTGCGGGCGCTTTCCGTCCCTTCGGCCAAACCGTTCGCGGCGCCGGCTTTAATCGAGGAGTTCCGCAAGACGGAGCCATCGCAGACATTTTTAAAGCTGGCTATTGGCAACGCCCTTTCCGTCTAAAGCTGCCATGCAATTTCTCAATGACGAGGTTGTGGCTGGTCACGCCGTGATGGCTTTAGGAAGACTAAAAGCGAAGGGCTCAAGAAATTCGCTCAAACCATTCCTGCATCATTCTCGGGCGTGGGTGCGCAGAGAAGCACAGAAAGCCATACAACAGATTGACGGGTCCATAACCTCACAGTTTGGCCACACGCCGCTTCCTCAGATAGCGAAGCCGGTTATCAAATACAAGAAGCGGGCTTAATAGTTATTCCGTGATCACCGTGCTGTTGGTTTGTCGGCAAACTCTTCGGTCACCAGCTTCACCAGGTGACGCGGACGCAACGTGGTGAGATTGCCCAGGTAATCCAGGAACTCCGTAATCGCACCCTGGCCGTCGCGATAGCCTTCAAGGATTGTGGGAGAGGTAATTTCGCCGTCGAAATCAAGCGAGGTGGCTGCCAACGGCTGGCGCGGGCTGATGGTAAATGCTTTGATGTACTTGAAGCGGGCGCCCGCCATTTCAATTTCAATCTCCTCCGGCCGCAGGCTCAGACCCGACGCATAGTTGACACACATGCGATTGATGTAGTCGAGCAGACGCAAGTCGGCTTTCAGGTTCCGGGCCATCAGGATATCCATGGCGCGCACCCCGGCATCCATAAATGTTTTCACAGCAGATTTGTCGGGTGCGTTGGCCGGCTGGACCATCACCAAAAATAAAAGATCAGCTCCCAACCGCACGGCCGGACGAATCGGCTGATTGGTGATCACTCCACCATCGGTCCACAGCCGGCCCAGCATGGGCACCGCCTCGTAAACAATCGTGAACGCCGAAGAAGCAATCACCGCCTGCAGCAGGTCATCGGGCTGCACGACCTCGGAGCGCACAAAGGTTTGCTGCACATTTGGATCGCCGACCAATTCTTCCGGAGATGCATTGCTGAAATAGTTTGCGCGGCCGGCATCGAGGTCCGTCGCGGTCATGATTACGCGGATCGGCGAAGCTCGCAGGCGATCGGCGGCAATGCGTCCGCGCAGAAATGTAGTGCGCTCGTAATTTGGGAAAAGTCCTGAGCGCAGCGGCATGCGCAGGAACCTGTGACTGAGCAGACTCAGCCGTTCACGCATGACAAACCACAACGCCACAAACAGCAATACCAGCGCCAGGGCGAGGACCCTGCTGCTCAAATCAAATTGCACCACGCGGCTATAAAAATGAAGATGGGTAAAATTCAAGAAAATGTAAACGAAGCCCCATACCAGAAGATTGGCGGAAAGCGAGCGCAGGGCTTTCTTCATGTCGGGCTTCCAATGTCCACGGTGCAGAAAATTGGAAACTACATAAAAAAAGTAGGGCATCTGATCGTAGAGCAGCAGGACAGAAATTCCCGCCAGCATCAGGGAGAGCCAGGTCAGCACAGGATAGCTGCCGTGCAGAAATGTGCCGTGCTCCTGCAGCCAGCCTCGGAGTGCGTTGAAGAACCCTGCAGTCGCGGCGACCAGACCAGCCAGCATCAGGATATAGCGCGACCAGTCTATTCCCATTGCGGGAGGGCTGATCTGCGTCCAGGATTCGATGAGCGAATCGGCGTTCCCCACTAAGGAAGATGAATGCGAGGCGTAGGAAGCCGCGTTGATGCTGCCTACCGACGTTGCCGCCAGGATGTGCGTGGGCATGGCCGCATCCTGAAATGCCAGTAAGGCGCCGGCTTCGTAGGCGCCGCGTGCGCCACCGCCGGAGAGCACCACTCCAATTCTTCCTGTAAACCCGGAGAACAAACTCGACGGATCTACCGTGCGTGTGGCCAGTTGCTGGCGAAACTTCTCGCGCTCCTGTCCCAGGAGCTTTTGAAACTCTTCTTTTTTCATGCCATCCGCTGAGGTACTGGCAAAGCATACCTCAGCTTGCAGGAAGGTCAATCTGGTTTTTGGCCGATGGGAGGGTGCAACAAAAGCTTCGGACACAAAGGCAGATTACTGTTGAAAGTGCTCTTTGTGTGGAATGGACCTTAAACGCTCTGTTCGGGGGTGTCTGTTCCTGATCCGGTTGCGGCCAGGGCAGGCTCGGGCTCAAGCTGGCGCCGTTCCAGCAACGCATAGAACACAGGCATGACCAGAAGCGTAATAAAAGTGGAAACGGTCAGGCCGCCGATCACGGCGAGCGCCAGCGGTTTTTGCAGTTCGGCCCCGGAGCCGAGGCCAAGGGCCAGGGGAAGCAAGCCAAAGAGGGTGCACAGCGTGGTCATCAGGATAGGACGCATCCTGATTCTTCCGGCGCTGACCAAAGCCTCGATCAGCGGAAGACCTTCATTGTCGCGGAGCTGGTGGACGTATTCAAAGAGAATGATTCCGTTTTTGACAACGAGGCCAACCATGAGAATCACTCCCATGAACGAGGAGACATTCAACGCTGTGCCCGTGATCATGAGCATGCCGAAGACGCCGAACAGCGAGAGCGGCGCGGCAGAGAGAATGATGACCGCCGGCTCAAAGCTGCGGAACTGGAAGACCAGCACGATGAAGACAGCGGCCAGCGCGAAGCCGAGCACGGTGAGCATGTCTTTGAAAGAACTTTGCTGGCTTTCGTATTGTCCACCGATTTCGTAGGTGTATCCCACGGGAAAGTGAACAGTGGAGATGCCTTTTTGAACCTCGGGAATTGCGGCGCCCAGGCTGCTCTGTGTGTGCTCGAGCCGTGCGGTGAGCACGACCATCAGGCGCTGATTTTCACGTTGCAGCACGTTTTCGCCCTGCACTTCGCTGACCCGGCCGAGGGAAGAGATGGGCACAATCTGTTTCGCCGGGGTCAAAATGGGAAATTGCTGGACAGAAGCGAAATCATAGCGGAAGCCATCAGGGAAGCGGACATGGACCGGAATGGTGCGGTCCGATTCGCGGAACTCCGTCGGGAAGACCCCTTTCAGACCGCTTTGCATCTGCTGCGAGACCTGATCAATGGTCATGCCCACGCGCGCGGCCTGGACCGGATCAACCTGGACTACCATTTCAGGGTTGCCTTTTTCTAACCCCTTAAAGTCAACTACGCCGGGAACCTGCTGGATCTTCGGTCCGATTTCGTCGGCCAGCGATTCGAGCTGCTGCATGTTGTCGCCGAAGATCTTGACCTCGATTTCTTCCGGCGCTCCCTCTAGGTCGCCGATCATATCCTGCAGCACCTGAACAAATTCCACATCAATGCTGGGAATGGTTTTACCAATCTGGCCGCGCAAGTCGCTAATAACTTCCTCTGCCCTGCGGCTGCGCTGCGATGCCGGCTTGAGCTTTACCAGCACATCGCCTTTATTTTGCTCGGTGGCAAACAACCCCATTTCGGCTCCGGTGCGGCGTGAAAACGCGTCCACCTCAGGAGTCTTCTTCACCAAGTCTTCGATCTGGCTGACCAGGCGGTTGGTCTCAGTGAGCGAGGTACCGGGCGGAGTCCGGTAGTCAATCACAAAGCCGCCTTCGTCCATCACTGGCAGGTAGTCCTTGTGCTTGCTGGTGTACGACAAGTAAATAACAACGGTCAGTAACAGGGAAACAGCCGCAAGTCCACCCACAAAAAACTTGCGGGCTAGCGACCAGCGCAGCGCCTTTTCATAGACGCGATACAGAGGCTCAATGAAGCGCGCCGAAGATTCACGATAGCGGGCCGGCGTAAGAAATTGCTCGGAGAGCAATGGCACCAGGGTTAGGGCAAATAAGAGAGAGAGCAGGACCGATGCCGCTAAGGTAAGAGAAAGTGACGAAAAGAAACTGCCAACCCAGCCCTGCAAAAAACCAAGCGGCAGAAAAACCACGACCGTTGTAATGGTGGAGCCGATGACCGGGCCAATAAGCTCATGGGTCCCATTCTCGGCAGCCGCCATGGACGATTCTCCCTTGCCGATGTGACGGTAGATGTTTTCCACCACTACAACGGCATCGTCTATCACCAGGCCAATGGCAATGGCCAAGCCACCCAAAGACATAAGGTTAAGCGTGCTGCCAAACAGACGCATGACCAGAAAGGTTCCTACTACCGTCAGCGGCAATGAGGTTGCCGTAATGAAAGTGGTGCGAATCTCACGCAGGAACAGGAAGAGGATAACCACGGCCAGAAAGGCGCCAATCAGAATGGCATCACGCACGCTGCCGATGGCCTCTTGCACAAACTCAGCCAGATCGTAAACCACAGAGAGGTGCAGGGTGGCAGGAACCACCTGCGAGGAATGCGCGGCCACATCTTTTACTTGTTGGGAGATTGCGATAATGCTGGCGCCAACTTGCCGGGTAATGTTCAGGATGGCTGCGGGCTTGCCATTGCCATAGATAAGGGTGGCGGGATCGGCTACGCCATCTTTCACCTCGGCAATATCGGCCACGCGGATGGGCGTTGTCCCCTCTGTACCCACAACTGTATTTCTGATCTGATCCAGGCTGGTGAAAGCGCCGCTGGTAAGCACCAGGAACTGCAAATAATTTTTGTCCAGGCGGCCGACCGAGGTAATTCCATTGGTGGCCCGCAGGCGGTCGGCGACATCGGGCAGGGCGAGCCGGTGCGCAAGCACCTTCTGTGGATCTACGATGACCAGAATTTCGCGCGTATTGCTGGCCTGCACCTCCACCTGGGCAACACCCGGCACGCTGCTGAATGCCGGACGCAAATTGTAGAAGGCCCTGTCATAGAGATCGGTATTGGGCACATTGCCGTTGAGTACGAAACTGAGAATGGGAAAGACCGACGGGGAAAGCCGTTCTACACGGAGTTCAGTCTCCGCAGGCAGGCTTTGCCGGGTATCGTTGACTCGCGCCTGCACCAGTTGCAGCGCAACCTGCATGTCGGTCTTGTCGTCGAAGAGAACAGAAATCTCCGCATTGCCACGGATCGTGCTGGAGCGCACGCGGCGCACTCCCTGCACTCCCCTCACCTCCTCTTCCAGCGGGCGGGTCACCGAGATCAACATGCTGTCTGGAGCGAGGTCGCCGGTGTGAGCCAGCACTACGACGCGGGGAAAGCTTAGCTCGGGATAGATATTGCTGGGGAGTTGAAAGAGGGCGAAGAGGCCTCCAACTACCATCATCGCCGTGAGCAGGTAAACTGCTTTCCGGTTCTCGTGGCAGACGCGCACCAGGTTCATTGTTTGACCTTCACCTTGGCTCCGTCGGACAAGCCGTAGCCACCTTCAAGAATTACCGTATCTCCCTCCTTGACGCCGGAGAGCAGCTCAGTCTGATCTGAAGTTTCGATGCCGAGAGTGACTGGTGCTATGGCTGCTTTGGCTTCGGCCTTGTCAACTTCCACGCGATACACCAGCGGCTGGGAGTCCTCGCCGCGATAAATCGCCTTGCTGGGCACCACCAGGGCATTGGCATGCGTTTCAAGAGGTAATTGCGCGGTAAGGAACATTCCCAGGCGCAGCAACCCCTGGGGATTGGTGATGCGGATGCGGACAAGGCCCACATCACTGGTAGGGTCTACAGCAGGAGAGACTGCGGCCACGTTTCCATTGAAGGTCACACCGGGAACGCTCCCGCTGGTGACGTTGAATTTCAGGCCCACGCGGACCTTCGCTAAATAAACCGCCGGCACGTTGCCCAGTAATTCAACCGTTTTCACGTTGGCGACTTCGATGATCGGCTGTGCGGCGGTGCCATCCACTTGTTCACCGACATTGGCGAAGCGTTTTACCACCGTGGCATCAAAGGGAGAGCGTATCTCAGCACGGCCCAACTGCTGGTGAGCGATGGAAAGCGCTGCCTCTGCCTGGTTCAAAGCCCCCTGGTTGACGCTGACCTGCGTGCGCGCATCCTCAACCTCTTTGCCGGCGGCAATGCCGCGCTGAAAGAGGTTTTCATTGCGGTCGCGGTTCGCGATTGCATTTTGCAGGTTGGCCTTGGCCTGCTCGACTGCACCCTCTGCCTGACGCACCTGGTCACGCAAAGTCTGAGGATCAATTTGCGCCAGCACGTGCCCGGCGGAAACATGGTCGCCTTCGGCAACCAGAATTTTTGCGATGCGTCCGGGAACGGGGGAGCTTACTTTTGCATCTTCATTGGGCAGCGCTGCAATCGTGCCGGTGACGGCCAGGATATGCGTGATATCTGAGCGCGTTGCCTTGGCGACGGTAACGGTGGCGACCGCGGCTGTGGGGTCCTTCGAAGCATCGTCTGCATCGGAAGAGGAATGAGAGCATCCAACGGTTAATCCCAGGAGCAGGACTCCAGCGATAAGAAGCGATCTACTTGAGATCAATGAATTCATGGACCGAGGGTCACCCCTACTACTTCTTCGAGATTAGCGAAGGCAGATTGAAAACTGAACAGCGAATCCAGGTATGCGCGCTTGATGTCATTGGTCCGGCGCTGCGCATCAATCACCGTCAGCACATTTGACTTGCCGGCCCGATAACTCTCTTCCGCCATGGCCTCCAGTTTAAGCGTTGCCGGTACAAGATTGTCACGATAAAGCTCCACCTGGGTGCGTTTGGCAGCTACATCCAGATAAGCTGCTTCCACCGAGCCTTCCACGGTTCTGCGCGAAGCCGCCAGCGACAAATCCAGCACGTTGAGGTTGGCGTTGGATTGCGCAATCTCGCCCTGATTGCGCGAAAAAATGGGGAGGGACATTGCAACCTGGCCGCGCGGGCCGACATTGAAATCCGGCGGGGCGTTTAAATCAACTCCACCCTGAATATCAATATTGGGAACGCGTTGCCACTTGAGCGAAGAAAGGCGGCTGGCCTCAATGGTCCGCTCCTGAACGATATGTTGGATATCCGGATTGGAGGCATGCGCTTTCTGGACTAAATCAGCTTCATCCAGCGCCGGAGGCAGGTCTGAAATGGCGCCCTCCAATTCGCCCAGCGATGCTTCCGGCTGGTTCAGCAGTGTTGCCAACTGGCTGCGGGCGGTCCTTACTTCCTGTAATAGGACTTTGTTATCCACGTCAGCCCGCGCAACTTCTAAATCCGATTGCATGACTTCCAGTTGTGCGATATCACCGACGGCGAAGCGGTCGTGCGAAATTTGTTGAAGCCGTTGCGCTAGTTTCAGGGCGTCAGCGGCTTGCTGGCTTTGAGCTTGGGCGAGCAACACGTTATAGAAAGCCTCGCGGGTTCTGCGGCGGATCTGGCGGGCGAGGATGTCCGTTTCCAGATCGTTCAAAGCTTGCTCGCCGCGGGCCACTTCAATGCGTTTTGAACGCTTGAGTCCGAGTTCAAAAGACTGGTCGAGTAATACGTTCTCGTGAGGCAGGTCGCGGGAGCCGCCAACCGTTAATG
>WNFE01018590.1_pt1 | contig 10704 bp, 11 predicted proteins | sample 5400451 | NCBI WGS metagenome assembly WNFE01 (sample SAMN13153344, study PRJNA577476) | soil metagenome | isolation source: 200 cm saprolite under Douglas fir tree site 2 hole 2 | place: USA:California | collected 2015-04-18
GCTAATTTAGCGGTGCTCTAAATATGAATTCTGACCCCAGCCCGTTTGGAATTTACAATTTGGAGCCGCCGCTTGACCTAATCGCCAGGCCGGAGGACTGCGCGCTTAAGGTCTCACTACCGCGACGCCCAGGTGATCGCCGATTTCCGCTAGCTCTCGTCGCGATCATTCCGGTCGTGTAGAAAAAAGGATGTCATTGCCGGGACGGGCAACCCCTCCCGGCCTTTTTTGTCGGATTTTTCTGGTTTCTTCCTAAGTGCCCGCCGCTTCATGGTCGCGGTCAGGATCAGTTTCAGCGGGGCACTGGGCGTGTCATTCAGGGCTCGATCGAAGCGAGCTCTTGCATCAACTTCGCTGTATTTTTTCGACGCAGGCTTTGTCATAGAATGGACGCTCCCAGTTTCATGCGGCTACCGGTGCGCTCGAATACTGCGCACACCCGCCGGCAACACTCTGCTCAAGAAAGACCTTCCTTTCCATTAATGTAGAGACCTGTTGTTGTGTGAGCACACAATCGCTCGGACGCGTCTTGGGCGTAACGAACTTTTCACGATCGGTGGTACGCGAATTTTCGGGTGAGTCGTACGAGATGAGAAATCGCCTTATTGCCTTGGCGCTTCATCCGGCCGGCGTGAGAATTGCAGCACGCGCCGCCACGGAACTCCCTGTGGTGCGAGCGGAATAAAATACCGCGAGATTCCGAAAGTAGAATTTGAAGGATGACGCAGGGCACGCTAAAGTTGCGCATCGTCCGAACGGAGGCAGGAGACGCTGCTGTGGCGAAACCAGCCAAAGACTCGTTCGACACCTTGGGGTTTCTTGCCAAGGTGGGCACGGGGAAAACGATCCTGAAATTCGGGAAGAATGAAAACGTGTTCGCGCAGGGCGACGTAGCGGATACAGTGTTTTACGTTCAAAGCGGCAAGGTCAAGCTCACTGTCCTGTCCGAACAGGGCAAGGAAGCAGTCGTTGCAATCCTGGAGCCCGGCCAGTTCTTCGGCGAAGGCTGCTTGAATGGCCATCGGCTGCGGATCGCCACCACGACGGCGATGGAAGACTGCACCATCACTGCGATCTCCAAGGACGCGATGATCGGCCTCCTTCATGAACAGCCGAAATTTTCCGAGCTGTTCATGTCCTATCTGTTGACCCGCAACAGCCGGATCGAGGAGGATCTGATCGACCAGTTGTTCAATTCAAGCGAGCGGCGGCTGGCACGACTGCTGTTGCTGCTGGCGAATTTCGGCAAGTCGGGCAGCCCGCAGCTGATCAATCCTAATATCAGCCAGGAAACACTGGCGGAGATGATCGGCACCACCCGCTCACGGGTCAGTTTTTTCATGAACAAGTTCCGCAAGCTGGGTTTCATCAGCTACAACGGAAAGATCGAAGTGCATACTTCGCTATTGAGCGCAGTGTTGCACGACAAGCCGCAGGTTGAGCGACATCGGCAATAGCGCATGATCCGGAAAAGTGGGTACCGGTTTTCCCTCGGGACAAACGCGAAGCGTTTGCCCGGAGATCATGCTCAAACAAAAAGATAGAGCGGGATGACGATTCGAAGAAAAGTCATCCCGCTCTATCGCGGGAGAATTGGCGCGCGGCCCTATCGCCGCCCTTCTCTTGCGGCCCGTCGTGCTTTGCGATCGCGGATCGCTCCACATGCGGTGCACCGATAGACAATGATATTTCCATCGCAGGTGCGCGCAGACGGAAGCAAGTCGATCTTCATCGGCTGCGGCGTCCTGCACGTCGCACAATCGAGGATCGCGGGAAACGCGCGGCTGATTTCCTCGATCTGCTCCGAAAATGGACCCGAGTACGGCATCGTTTGGTTCCCCGGAAATGAGGAGTGAGCGCGACACGCGCTGCCGCCAAATCACCGGCAGCCAGGGTGAACGCACAAGCTTGATCCCAAAGCACTCCGGTTCGCTGTTCAAAATTGCTCCAAATGCGAGATATATTAATGACTTGGCGCGATGGCGACGCCGTGGGTACCGGCAACGATCCTCGCTTGGCCAAGTCCGTATCTACAGTGTATCAGGAGCAGCATCTCGCCCCTCGATCACCGCCGCGGAACCCGATTTGACCCAGATTCACCCCATTAAACCCTTCCTTGAAGTGCTTTCGGGCCGCAGGCGGCCGGTACCGCCGATCTGGATGATGCGGCAGGCCGGCCGTTATCTGCCGGAATACCGCGAATTGCGCGCCAAGGCCGGGGGCTTTCTCGATCTGTGCTTCACACCGGAATACGCCGCCGAGGTCACACTGCAGCCGATCCGCCGTTTCAACTTCGATGCCGCGATCATCTTCTCGGATATTCTTGTGATTCCCTACGCGCTTGGCCGCTCGGTGCGGTTCGAGGTCGGCGAAGGGCCGCGGCTCGATCCCCTGGAGACTCCGGAGAAAGTTGCGACGCTGGCGTCGCAGGCCGACTTTGGCAAACTCGAGCCGGTCTATGAGGCGCTGCGCCGCGTGCGCCGCGAGCTCGATCCGAACATCGCGCTGATCGGTTTCTGCGGCGCGCCGTGGACGGTCGCGACCTACATGGTGGCCGGACAAGGCACGCCGGATCAGGCACCGGCGCGGATGATGGCCTATCGCCATCCGGAAGCATTCGCGAAAATCATCGACGTGCTGGTGGAGAACTCGATCCAGTATCTGCTGGGACAGCTCAAGGCCGGCGCCGACGTGCTGCAGATCTTCGACACCTGGGCCGGCGTGTTGCCGCCGCGCGAATTTCAGCGCTGGTCGATCGAGCCGACCCGGCGCATTGTCGAGGGCGTGCGCGCGAAAATGCCTGATGCGAGGATCATCGGCTTTCCCCGAGGCGCCGGCGCGCTGTTGCCGGCCTATGTCGACGCCACCGGCGTCAACGCCGTCAGCATCGACTGGGCGGCCGAGCCGTCGTTGATCCGCGAGCGCGTGCAGAGCCGCGTCGCCGTCCAAGGCAATCTCGATCCGCTGGTGCTGATCGCCGGCGGCGCTGCGCTGGATCGCGCCATCGATGACGTGCTGGCGAATTACGCCGGCGGCAGATTGATCTTCAACCTCGGCCACGGCATCCAGCCGGAAACCCCGATCGCGCATGTCGAGCAGATGATCAAGCGGGTGCGGACGTATAAGGGATGAGAGCAGCTCCTGCAAATATCGTGGTCATCATCCGCGAAAGCGGATGATCCAGTACGCCGCAGCGTTTCGAATCCTATGCAGGTCGGCGATTACTGGATCCCCGCTTTCGCGGGGATGACGGCGTTGATCAATCACACCTTCGGTCGGCTACGTTCGATGATCTCCGCCGCGCCCTTGTCGAGCAGTTCGAGCCCGACCGCGCGGCCGAGTTCGCGCGGGCGGTTCGCGGGCCCGGAGCGCGAAGCCTCGATGAAGAGGCTGCCCGCTTCATCCAGCACAGAAGCGGTCAGCGACATCTGCGGGCCATCGATGGTGGAGAATGCCGCGATCGGCGAATTGCAGTGGCCGTTGAGGACCCACAGCACCTCGCGCTCGGCATCGGCGCTTTTGTGCGCGTCGGGATCATCGATCAGTGACAGCAGACGCCGGGTCTGCCAGTCGTCGATCGCACACTCCACCGCGACGATGCCCTGCCCCGCCGCCGGCAGCATTTCCTGGATTGAAAACTCGTAAGCGATGCGGCCGGCGAGGCCGACGCGCTCAAGCCCGGAGCGCGCCATGATCAGCGCGTCCGCCGGACCGACCGCGCCGCCCTCAGGCAGCCGCTGCATTTCCGAATTGTCGAGCTTGCGGACGCGGGTGTCGGCGGCGCCACGATAGTGAATCACCTCGATGTCGGGAAACAACCGTCGCGCATAGGCCGCGCGCCGCACGGCATTGGTGCCGATCTTGAAACCCTTGCCGCGCGAGCGCCTGAGATCGTCAATCGATACCCCGGCGCGCAGCACCAGGGCGTCGCCGGGCGGATCGCGCGCCAGCGTCGCGCCGATCACGAGGCCGGGCGTGTCTTCATTGCCCGGCATGTCCTTGAGCGAATGCATCGCGGCCTGCAATTCGCCCGAAATAACGGCCTTTCGGATTTCGGCGACGAATGCGCCGCCCTTGCCGCCGTGCTGCAACAGCTTGCCGGTCTGGTCGGAATCGCCCGTGGTTTCGAACTTGACGATCTCGACGTCGAGTTCGGGAGCCGCCGCGGTCAGGCGGCGCGCAATTTCCTCGGTCTGGGCCAGCGCCATCACGCTCTTGCGCGTGCCGATCCGTATTCGAATTGCCACCACCTGCGCTCCATTCAACGCCCATTCCCGGCCGGAACATAAAACCAGCCCGCGCCGGAAAGCAAATACCGCTCTCGCCCGGCGGCGTTACCGCGCATCCTCCAGGATCATGTCGGAGGCTTTTTCAGCGATCATGATGGTGGGGGCATTGGTATTGCCCGACATCAGGTCCGGCATGATCGAGGCATCGACCACGCGCAGGCCTTCGATGCCGCGAACCCTCAGGCGCTGATCGACCACCGCGAGCGGATCGTTGCCCATCCGGCAGGTCGATGTCGGATGATACACCGTGCTGCCGGTCCGGCGGCAGTAATTCAGCAATTCCTCGTCGCTTGAGACTTTTGCGCCGGGATCGACTTCTTCGATCGTATAGGGCTTGAGAGCAGGCGCGCTCAGGATCTTGCGCAAGATCTTGATGCCGTCAATGAACGCGGAGCGATCGGTTTCGGTCGCGAGGTAGTTGATGCGGATTTCCGGCGGCACTGCCGGGTCAGCGCTTTTGATGCGAAGCGAGCCCCGGCTCTCCGGGCGCAACTGACAGACGGAAGCGGAGAATCCGGAAAAAGAATGCAGCTTCTCGCCCATCTTGTCGGTCGAGAACGGCAGGAAGTGAATCTGGATATCCGGCGACGCCAGCCGCGGATTGGTCTTGAAGAACGCGCCTGAAGTGCCAGCCGCGATGGTGAGCGGTCCCTTGCGAAGGGCTGCGTATTGCACACCGGCCATGAGGCGGCGAACCGGATGATTGACGATATCATTGAGAGTGACGCGCTGGGCGCAACGCGTCACCAGCCTGACCTGCATGTGATCCTGCAGGTCGTTGCCGACGCCGGGTGCGTCGAGCACGATTTCGATGCCGTGCTGCTTCAACAGATCCACGGGCCCGACGCCGGAGAGCTGGAGCAATTGCGGCGAATTGTACGCGCCGCTTGAGATCAAGAGCGGAAGTCTCGACGTGCAGATTGCCGCGATTCTTCGCCGGGCGCAGATAAGAGAACGCGGTGCTCGCCCGTCTGCCTCGCTGCGTCGTGGTCTGGAACAAGCCCGCGCCTTCCTGGGTCGCGCCGTTGAAATCGGGATTTGTGGGAATGCCGGTCTCCGCCGCGGCGACGACAAAAGCTTCCGACAGCGGATCGGCGTGCCGCCAGTCCGACACCGGCAGCGGACCGCCGGCGCCGTGATACTTGTCGGCCCCGCGCTGCTGGTTCTCGGCTTTCTTGAAATACGGCAACACGTCTTCATAGCCCCAGCCGGCGTTGCCGTGCTGGCGCCAGCGATCGTAATCCTCGTGCTGGCCGCGAACGTAGAGCAAGCCGTTGATCGAGCTCGAGCCGCCGAGCACCTTGCCGCGCGGCTGAAACACCTGACGCCCGCCCAGTCCCGGCTCCGGTTCGGTCTGGTACATCCAGTTGACGCTGTTGTCCTTGAACAGCTTGCCATATCCAAGCGGCACGTGAATCCAGAGATTAGAGTCCTTCGGGCCGGCTTCGAGCAGCAGCACCGAATTCTTTCCATCGGCGCTCAGGCGATTGGCGAGCACGCATCCGGCCGACCCGGCGCCGACGATGACATAATCGAATTCGACAGTTTCGGACAATTTGTCCCCGCCCCGTGTATCGCGCTGGTTATCCAGACCTTGTCGAGGACAGGCTGAAATCGCAGGTATGCGCGAATTCCTCGTTATCTGAATGTGTTATTCAGGTCTGTCAATGCACGCGGCGAGATCGCAGGGCGACCTTTTTCGCCGGCACAGCCGGTATCAACGCCCTACAGTCCGAGGCGATCGCGAATTTGCCCATAGAGCACGACACTCTTCACCGCCACCGGCCATAATGCGTGGAAGCGGATTGGCTTAAGGGTTGTAATCGGCAAGTCGATCTCGGCGGCCTCGCCCCCGATCAGCCTGCGTGCCAGTTGTTGTCCGATTGCGGTCGCGAGGGCGACGCCGCGGCCGTTGCAGCCCAGATAGACCAGCGCGCCGAGCCCAGGCTCATGCACATGCGGGTAGTGATCCGCGGTCATGGCGAGGCGGCTGTTCCAGCCATGGGTCCAGCCGATACCTCGAAGCGCCGGCCAAAGCCGGACCGCATAGCGCGTAAGATAATTGACCGCGGATGGATCGCTGATCCATTGCATCGGGCCGCGACCGCCTATCAGCAGGCGGTTCGATGCATCGACGCGATAGTAGACGGTGATCTGGCCGCTTTCATACAGCGCCGATCGCGTCGGCATGATCTGTCGCGCGATATCGTCGGGCAGCGGCCCGGTTGCCGCGATCGAGCTGAACACCGGCACGATCGTGCGGCGCAGGCCGGGCCAGAGATCGTCGGTGAAACCGTTGGTGGCGATCAGGATCTTGTCGGCCCGAACCACCGCGCGCGGTGTATCGATGCGCCATCGCCCGCCTTCGCGCCGCAACGACGTCGCGGGCGTCTGGCCGAAAATCGCGGCGCCGGCTGCGATCGCGGCACCCGCAAGACCGCGCGCATAGCTCAGCGGTTGCAGATCGCCACCGCGCCGATCCAGCATGGCGCGGACGTATCGATCCGTTCCCGTCGCCTCCCGCAGGGCGTTGCGGTCGAGTACCGTGACCGGCATGCCGCGCCGGATGCACTGTTCCGCGGTGTTCTCGACGGCGGCCGCGTTCGCTTCGTAATAGGCAGCGCGCAACGTGCCGTTCTGCCGCACCTCGCAGGCGATCCGATGACGGCGGATGAGATCGAGCGTAAAGACCGGTGTGTTGTAGGCAAACGCGATCATGCGCCGGCCGAGATCGATGCCGAAGGTCGTTTCGATGGTGTCGGGATCGAGCTTGAGCCCCGGATTGAGTTGACCGCCGTTGTTGCCCGAGGCGCCCCAGCCCGGCTCCTGGGCTTCGAGGACGATCGCGTCGGTCCCCTGCCCGGCGAGATGCAGCGCGGTCGAAAGTCCGGCAAAGCCGCCACCGATGATCGCGACCGACACCGTCCTGTCGGTCTCGAGCGGAGGCGCCGCAACCGGCGGCACGGCCGTATCGGCATAAAGGCTTGGTCGCAGCGCAAGCGGAGTGTGGGTCACCGTCATCGCAACATCCGGCTGGTCCGCGTCACAAAGGATGCAGCACGCGGCGCAGGAAATCCTGCGTCCGCACATGCTGCGGCTGGTCGAGCACGAGCTTCGCCACTCCCTGCTCGACGACGACGCCACCATCGATGAACAGCACCCGATCGGCCACGTCCCTGGCAAACGCCATCTCATGCGTGACCACCACCATGGTCATGCCGTCGTCGGCAAGCTTGCGCATCACCCCAAGCACGTCGCCGACCAGTTCGGGGTCCAGCGCGGAAGTTGGCTCGTCAAACAGGATCGCCTTGGGTTGCATCGCCAGCGCGCGGGCGATGGCGACACGCTGCTGCTGGCCACCCGAAAGCTGCGCCGGATAGGCGTCGGCCTTCTCGGCGAGGCCGACCTGCGCCAGCAGGGCGCGGCCGCGCTCAAGCGCCTCGGCACGCGGTTCGTGCTTCACATAGATCGGCCCTTCGACGACGTTCTCCATGGCTGTGCGGTGTGGAAACAGATTGAAGCGCTGGAACACCATCGATACCTGGGTTCGGATCGCAACGATCGACGGTGCATGGCTGTCGACCCGCGCTCCCTCCACCACAATGTCGCCGGCGTCGTAACTTTCCAGGCCGTTGATGCAACGCAGGATGGTTGACTTGCCCGAGCCCGACGGCCCGATAATGCAAACGACCTCGCTTTTCTGGACCGAGGCGGTAATGCCCTTGAGCACCTCGACCGAACCGAAGCTCTTGTGGACGTTGCTGAGCTTGATCATCGGCGGTTCGCTCGCTTCTCGAAATGCCGAACCAGCAGGATGAGCGGGATGCTCATGGTGAGATACATGAGCGCGACCAGCGTGAACACGTTGGTATTCTTGAACGTCGAGGAGGCGATCAGCTTGCCCTGCAATGCCAGTTCGGCGACCGTAATGGTCGATGCCTGCGAGGAATCCTTCAAGAGCATGATCATGATGTTGCCGTAGGGCGGCAGCACGATACGCACCGCCTGCGGCAACACCACGCGACGCATGGTCAACCACCAGCCCATGCCGATGGTCTGCGCGGCCTCAATCTGTCCCTTGTCGATCGCCTCGATGCCGGCGCGGAAATTCTCCGCCTGGTAGGCCGAATAGGCGATGCCGAGCCCAAGGATCGAAGCCTGCAGCGCGGTCAGCGCGACGCCGAAGTCGGGCATCACAAAGTAGAGATAGAACAACAGGACGATGATCGGGATGCCGCGGATCACATTGATCAGGCCCGCGCTCAGCCCGGACAGCGCGCGCACGCCGGACACCCGCATCAGCGCCCAAAACAGCCCGAGAACGGTCGACAGGATTAACGAGCCTATGGTGACGAGGATCGTCAGCCATACACCCTGCAGCAGGATCGGCAGGAACTCGGTGGCGTCGCGCAGGAAATTTTGCATCGGTTCAAATCACGCGTTGCACCCTGCTCGCTTCAAATTGAATCACGATCGCGCCCTATCCTTTTGACCCGGCTCGATTCCGCCGCAAAGCCGATGGCCGCTTCGCCCGGTCACGTGTCAGGCGGCTTTTGCCTTGAGCCCCCATTTGTCGAGAATCTTGTCGACGACGCCATTCGCCTTGAGCTTGGCGAGCGAGGCGTTGATCTTCTGGAGCAGTTCCTGATCGGCCTTGCGAACGCCGATCGCGACCGTACCGACCATGGTCGGCTTGAAGGATTCGACCAGACGAACCTCCGGAAAGCCGCCCTGCTTGAGGTTGTAGGCGAGGATCGGGTAGTCGGCGAAACCGGCCTTGAGACGGCCCGTATTCACGTCGCGCAGGATGTCCGGAATGGTGTCGTACACCTTGACCTCACTGAATAATCCCGTCTTTTTCAACGCATCGACAAAGGCGGTGCCGACCTGGGCCCCGACGACCTCGCCTTTCAGATCTTCCGGCGCGGCATAGTCCTTCTTGTCGGTCTTCGGCACCAAGAGACCCTCGCCATAGGTGTAGACCGCATCGGAGAAATCGATCACCTCCTTGCGCGCCGCCGTGGCGAACATCGCCGCCGAGATGATGTCGATCTTGCTCGACGTCAGCGAAGGGATCAGCGCGGAGAACTGCATCGGCTCGATCTGGACCTGGAAGCCGGCATCCTTGCCGATCTCGGTGATGAGATCGACCATCACGCCCTGGATGCTGTTGGTCTTGGTGTCGAGGAACGTGAAGGGCACGCCGGTCGGCGTCGAGCCCACCTTGAGGACTTGCTGCGCCGAGCCGGGTGCTGCGGCGGCAAGGGCGAGAGCCGCGGTGGCGGCCCAAACGAGACGTTTGAAAAGCATCGTACCCCCTCACAAGTTTGGGCAACGGCCGGCGCGTTCCGTCTACAACAAGCGGGTAATTGTGCGTTTCGCCGTCCAAGCCTATTTTCACAACCATGAAATTATGGTCACACTGCCGACGGGCATGCAAGAGATTTTCATGCACATGAAGGAAGCGGTTTGACGTGAGCGGTGGCAAGCGATTGAGCAAACTGGCGGCCAAGGCAGAGCCGGCGATGGACGTCGCGGTCGGACAACGGATCCGCGATCTCAGGCGAACCCGCGCCATGTCGCTGGAGGCGGTTGCCGCCCGCACCGACCTGTCGATTGGCTTTCTCAGCCAGATCGAGCGCGGACTGTCCTCGCCTTCCCTGCGGGTGCTGGCGACACTCGCGGACGTGCTGGGCGTGGGCATCGCCGGCTTGTTCGGCGCCAAGGAGAACGCCGCCGCGGCGCCGGATGCCATCGTGACCCGTGAGCGCCAGCGCGCCGAGTTGAACCTGTGGCGCACCGGCATCTCCAAGCAGTTGCTCAGTCCGGCCGGATCGGAAGGCCGCCTCAATCTGTTTCTGGTCCACATGGAGCCCGGCGGAAGCACCGGCGACGAACTCTATACGCATGACGGCGAAGAGGCAGGCCTCGTGATCGAGGGCGAAATGAAGCTCACCGTCGATGCCGAAAGCTGGACGCTCAAGCACGGCGACAGCTTCCGCTTCGCAAGCCGTCGCCCACACCGGTTCAGCAATCCTTCCGGTGACTCCAAGGCGGTCGTGCTCTGGGTCAACTGCGTCTCGGCGGTGCCCTGAGACCAGGGTGTCAATGGCGTTTATTGCTGGCGCGAATTGGTCACTTCTTGAACGCCTGACTGCTGCAAAACCACCAGGCAGTACAGGCTTCCCAACAATTTTGCCTTACCATCGTCGTGCATTCGACGTAGCTGGAGGCTTTAGGTTTTGAGCACTGCACAGCCGAAACAACGGGCCACGTTGCCTTCGTGCTCGAGCCGTTTCTGCCGCGAAGCACCGCGGCAAAGGGATGGATCTACGCCATCGGGGTTTGGCTCATCAACGCCAGCGTCGTCTTGCGCGCCACAGGCGAAGGATTTGCCGGCAGCGCCCATCTAAGC
>WNFE01004206.1_pt1 | contig 10700 bp, 9 predicted proteins | sample 5400451 | NCBI WGS metagenome assembly WNFE01 (sample SAMN13153344, study PRJNA577476) | soil metagenome | isolation source: 200 cm saprolite under Douglas fir tree site 2 hole 2 | place: USA:California | collected 2015-04-18
CCACCAGCGACAGGATGCCCAATAACGATAATCCGAGGGAGAACGACAATGAGCATCGAAGCACGGACGACCGGGCTGCGGCTCGGCGCAATAGGCATCGGCCTCCTGCTGGCGGCCGTTCTCGGCAGCACCGCAGTCGCGGCCGACCTCAAGATCGGCTTCACCTTGTCGCTGACCGGCGGCACCGACGATTACGGCAAGGGCGCGCGGATGGGTGCCGAGCTGGCGCTCAAGGAATACAACGACAAGGGCGGCTACCAGAGCAAGAAGGTCGAAGCCGTCATCTATGACGACGAGACCAAGCCCGCAAAAGGCGTCGAGAACGTCACCCGCCTCATCACCCGCGACAAGGTCTTCGCCATGGTCGGACCGGTCAATTCCGGCGTCGCGCTCGCCATTATCGACATTGCGCAAAAGAACCAGGTGCCGCTGATGGACACCGTCGCCACGGCGGAGCAGATCATCGAGCGCTACAAGAACGCGCCGAAGAACTACATTTTCCGCGTCTCGCTCAACGACGGCATCCAGACCTCGTTCATGATCGACTACATCAAGGGTCGTCAGTATCAGCGGGTCGGCCTCATGCACGATTCGACCGGCTGGGGCCAGAGCGGCCGCGATACCGCGCTGCGCCTGGTCAAGGAGGCCAATCTCGACCTCGTGGCCGGCCCCGAGGTGTTCGACCAGAACGACACCGACATGACGACGCAGCTCACCAAGATGCAGGAGGCCAAGGCGGAATTCATCATCGCCTATTCACTGGCACCGGCTGGCGTGCAGATCGCGAAAAGCATGCAGAAGATCGGGCTGAAGACGCCGTGGACCGGGACCTGGGCGCTGATTGCGCCGAACTTCCTCAAGCTCGGCGGCAAGGCGACCGTCGAGGGGGTGATGGCGGTGACGTCCTACACGCCCGACCACAGCGCCAACGCCAAGGTGCTGCACGAAAAGGTCGACCGCATTTTCAAGGAACAGGGCGGCGACTTTCATCCGGTCGCCACCGCGCAAACCTATGATGGGGTGCGCCTGCTGCTCCGCGCGCTCGACAAGGTCGGTCCCGACCCGCAGAAGATCCGCGACGCGCTCGAGGAGATCGACGATTTCACCGAGGCGGTGACCAAGATGAAGCCGCATCCCTTCAGTCACGCCAACCACGAGTCGCTCGGTCGCGACACCGGGTTCCTGGCGGTGTGGCACGACGGCAAGCTTGAGCGCGCCTCCGAATAACGTGCCGAGGGTTACCGCCCCCTGACACGGGGAGGTCGAACAGCGAAGCTGTCCGGGAGCGGAGAAACCCGTCCCCGGATCAACTTCGGTGGTCCGGCCCTCCGTCTGCAGGAGGGTGGCCAACCACGCGATCCGTCGTGCCGGGGGTGTGCCGAGATGAGTCTGTTTTTCGCAAAACTGTGGCAGGCGCTGGTCAGCGGCCTGTCGATTGGCAGTATCTACGCCCTCATCGCCGAGGGCTATTACATCACCTTCGTCACGACCGGCGCGCTCAATTTCGGCCAGGGCGAGTTCCTGATGATCGGGGCGCTGTTCGGGCTGACCTGTTACGTGACCTTCGGCCTGCCTTATGCGGTCGCGGTGATCGCCGCGGTACTGCTCACTGGGGTGATGGGCGCTGCGCTCGAACGCGGCGCCATCCGCCCGGTAATGCGCCACGCGCTCTCCCTGAGCTGGGTGCTCAGCACGGTCGCGGTCAGCATCATTCTCAAGAATGCGGCGGTGAATCTGTGGGGGCCTGAGCAGATCAAATTTCCCTCCCCATTCGGCGAGGCCGTCCTCCAGATCGGCTCGGCGGGCATCTTCCCGCAGGAACTGTTCATCATCGTCGCCGCGCTCGGCACGGTTTTCGCGGTGCAGATGTTCCTGCGCCGCTCGCTGCTCGGCAAGGCGCTGATTGCGGTTGCGTTCAATCGCAATGCGGCGGCGGTGATGGGGATCAACGTGCCGCGCATGGTGGTGTTCGCGTTCGTTCTCTCATCGGCGCTCGCAGGGCTCGGCGGCATCCTCATCGCTCCGATCACCTTTGCCTGGGCCTATATGGGGACGGTGCCTGGCATCAAGGCGTTCGCGGCGGCGATCTTCGGGGGGCTCGAGAATCCGATCGGCATTCTCATCGGCGGCCTGGTGATCGGGCTCCTCGAGCAATTGCTCGGGATGGTCAACTCGAACCTCAAGGAAGGCATCACGTTCTTTTTCATCCTGATCGTCCTCGCCATCCGTCCGACCGGCCTCATGGGTCGCAGGGAGATCACCAAGGTCTGACATGCAGCTGCCGATCTTCGCCTTCTCGGGTCCGAAAGACTGGGCGCTGGTCGCCCTGGCGGCGCTCATTCTGGCACTACTGCCGGTCGTCTTCGATGATCCCTTCTTCATTCTGGTGATGCAGTCGCTCGCCTACCTGTTCATCGTGACGCTCGGGCTCGACATCCTGGTCGGCTGGACCGGGCAGATCTCGCTCGGCCATGCCGGACTCTATGCGGTCGGCGCCTACACCACTGCGCTCGCCTCGGCGCGGCTCGGCTTGCCATTCTGGCTGAGCGCCCCGCTCGGCGTCGCTCTCGCCGGGCTGTTCGGCGCCGCGCTTGCGGTACCCTCGCTGCGCGCCAAGGGCCCCTATCTCGCCATGGTGACGATCGCGTTCGGCTTCATGGCCGAGGTGACAAGCAACCGCTGGAGCCTCACCGGCGGGCCGATGGGGATCATGTCGATCCCGCCGCCGACGCTTCCTGACGGCAGCGAGATGACGGCGACGCAGTATTTCTGGCTGATCGCCGGCGTCGCGCTCCTCTGCCATCTGCTCGCCGCCAACCTGTTTCGCTCCCGCATGGGGCGCACGCTCCTGGCGCTGCAGGGCAGCGAGATCGCCGCACAGTCGGTCGGCGTCAACGTCTACCGCTATAAGGTCCTGGCCTTCGTCATAAGCTCGGTCTACGCCGGGATCGGCGGCGTGTTCTTCGCCCATCAGAACGGCTTCATCAACAGCGACACGTTCGTCTTCTCGCTCTCGGTCTCGCTCCTGACATCGGCGCTGATGGGGGGAAGCGGCACGCTGTTCGGGCCACTGGTCGGCAGCGTCATTCTCAACCTGATCCCGACGGTCTTCGCCAGCCTGCACGACTATCACCTTTATATTTATGGCGGCATCATCCTGGTGACGATCGTGTTCCTGCCGAGAGGCATCGTCGGCAGCTTGCAGCAGATGCCGGCATTGCGTCGCTTGCGTCGCCCGCCCGCCGTCATCACGCCAGACCGAAGCGTACTCGATTTCGCGCGCGACTCGGCGCAAGATGGCCCGGTCCTGGTGGTGCGCGGATTGGCCAAGAGCTTCGGCGGCATTCGCGCGTTGAGCGGCGTCGATGTCGCGATCAAGCGCGGGACCGTGCACGGCCTGATCGGCCCAAACGGCTCCGGCAAGAGCACCTTCGTCAATGTCGTAACCGGCGTCTTTCGGGCGAGCGCCGGCAAGATCATGCTCGGCGAGAGGGAGTTGCCGCCGCAGGGGCCACACCGCATGGCCCAGCACGGCATCACGCGCACCTTCCAGAGCATCCGACTGTTCGTCGACCTCTCGGTCATTGACAACGTCATGGTCGGGTTCCACCTGCAACTCAAAAGCGGTTTGTGGGCGCATCTCCTGCAGACCCGCGCGGCCGTCGCCGAGGAGGCGGCCTATCGCGGCAAGGCGATGGCGCTCTTGGAGCTCGTCGGGATCGCCGAGCGTGCGCACGACCCGGCGCAGAACCTGTCCTACGGCCAACAACGGCTGCTGGAGATCGCGCGCGCGCTCGCGGCGCGTCCGCAACTTCTGATGCTCGACGAGCCGGCGGCCGGGGTCAATCCGACCGAGCTCCATCACCTCTCGCGCATCATCCGCGACATCAAGGCGGCCGGCGTCACGCTTCTCGTCATCGAGCACCACATGGAGCTCATCATGGGGATTTCCGACGTAATCTCGGTGTTCGACTTCGGGCAGAAGATCTCCGAGGGCAGTGCCGCCGCGGTGCGCGAGGACAAGAAGGTGATCGAGGCCTATCTCGGCGTCGCCGAAGCTGACCACGATGGGGCTGTCCATGCTTAGCATCGAGGGTCTCAAGGTCGCGTATGGCCATGTCGAGGCGCTGCGCGGCATCGACATGGCCATGAAGCAAGGCGAGATCACGGCGATCATCGGCTCGAACGGGGCGGGAAAGACCTCCGCGCTGATGGCGATTTCCGGGCTGGCACCGGTCACCGCTGGCGACATCCGCTTCGAAGGACAAACCATCACCAGGCGCAGGCCGCACGATATCACCCGGCTCGGCATCACCCACATTCTCGAAGGCCGCCAACTGTTCGCTGACCAGACCGTCGAGGACAACCTGCTGCTAGGCGGCTACACCCGGCTGCCGCGCAACCGCGTGCGCGTCGCCGAGCTGATGGAGCGCGAGATGACGCGTTTCCCGATCCTGCGTGAACGGCGCCGCCAGCTTGCGGGCACGCTTTCGGGCGGCGAGCAGCAGATGCTGGCGATCGCCCGAGGCCTGATGTCGGAGCCGCGCGTCATCCTCATGGACGAGCCGTCGATGGGGCTCGCGCCGTTGCTGGTGAAGGAGATCGCGAGCACGATCCGCGCGCTGCGCAAGGAGGGAGCGACGATCGTCCTGGTCGAGCAGATGGCCGCCACCGCGCTGCGGCTCGCCGACCACGCCTATGTGCTGGAGAACGGCCGCGTCAAGCTCTCCGGCACCGGGGCCGAGCTCGCCCGCATGCCGGAGGTCAAGCGGGCGTATCTTGGGGGCTGAAATAGTTCGTAGCCGTGCATAGTTGTTGGTGGTTCGCCCATGCACGCGGCGATCCTGAGTCGTCGCTGCTGTGGAGATGCAAGAGTCTGCGCTTTGCTGCGAAAATTGTGCGAGCAAGGCCACCCGATCGGCCACACGGTGGTTCGGCATAGTTGGGGACTCGGCATAGCGCGGTCTAGACGGCGGCGGCCCGCTGCACGCCGGCGTCCGAGCCCGCGAAGATCCAGTTGGCCCGGCCGAGCGCCACCGCGCGGACCGCCCGTTCGGCGGCGTTGTTCGAGAGGCAGATCCGCGCGACGGCTGGAAGGAGAAGTCGAAGCCCGCCAGGTCTTGATGGTGGAGAGTCGCACGATCGCCGCGCCTACAGCCCGAAGTATTTGTGTTCAGAGACGCAAAAAGACTTTTGCAACACTATCCCCTCAACAACGGACAAGCAGTACAATCGACACTTGCGAAGTTGACCCGTAATCACGATTGATTTTGCTACCTATATGCAGCCTAGCAATATCGTCCAAGCAAACAGCTCAATAAGATATTGAAATGAACTGAGAACAATCTGCGATGATGAATTTGCCTCTCCCCTTGTGGGAGAGGGGAAGAAGGATCGCGGCGCGTTCGCCCTAACCAGTTCGATGTCGTCGGTGATTTCGCGGGTGAGGCTGAACGCCGCCGAACAACGCGGCTGTGTCTCAGTTGGGTCAAACGCTACAGGTCGTTTGCCGCTGGGCGGGACGCAGAGTCCGCTTTGGCCCAAAAACCGACCTGATTCCACTGCCTAATCCGGTGGCACATGCTTCTCGCCTCTGTAACCGAGCCGAGGAGTATGGCCATGCAGCATCAAGTGAATGCGACCCGCGCGCCCAAGCGAGTGCGGTGGAACAAGGGAAAGCTGACCGGGGCAAAACCACCGCTGCGACCCAAACACGTCTGGTCGATCCGGACGAAACTCCAGATCGAAGGCCGCACTCGCGACCTCGCCATGTTCAATCTGGCGATCGACAGCAAGCTTCGCGGCTGTGATGTCGTCGCCATCCGGGTCGAGGATGTCGCCGCCGGCGGGTACACGGCGGATCGCGCAACGGTCCGGCAAAAGAAAACGGGGCGGCCAGTCAGATTTGAATTGAGCGAGCAGACCCGCAAGGCGGTCGATGACTATCTAAAGACCGCCAACAAACGGCCCGGTGAGTTCTTGTTCACGGGCCGTCGTGGTCCCAACCGCAACATGACAACGCGCCAATATGCGCGGCTCGTTTCCGAGTGGATCGGCAGCGTTGGACTGGATCCAAGGCTGTTCGGGACGCATTCACTGCGACGCACAAAAGCTACCTTGATCTACCGGCGGACTGGCAATCTCAGGGCCGTCGAGCTTCTGCTCGGACATACAAAGATCGAAAGCACGGTCAGATATCTCGGGATCGAAGTAGATGATGCCCTTGCAATAGCGGAACAAGTTGATGTCTGAAATACCCGGGCAGAGCGGACATGCTCTGCCCGACCTCCAACCGCCGGTTTGTGCCAATAGCGCCCGAACGCACGGAGCCGCATGGCTCGGCTGTATCGCACATCGGAAAGTAGGGCCCTTTCGCGACCCTGCCATCTATGCATAATCTCGCGGCTGAAGTTCAATCGGTCACGAGGGGGGAAACCATGAGCGAAGTCGATGGCGCTACCCTGATCGCGAGGAGCCTCAAACAGCAGGGCATCGATCACCTGTTCGGGGTCGTCGGGTTTCCAGTCACCCCGATCGCCGCGGCCGCGCAGAAGGAAGGCGTCGCCTATCTCGGCATGCGCAACGAACAGAGCGCCTCCTACGCGGCGCAGGCCTACGGCTATCTCACCGGCCGCCCCGGCGCCTGCATCGTCGTGACCGGCCCAGGCGTGGTGCACGGTCTCGCGGGTCTCGCCAATGCCCAGCAGAATTGCTGGCCCATGATCTTGATCGGCGGTGCCTCGGAGACCTATCGCGGCGGCATGGGCGCGTTCCAGGAAGAGCGGCAGGTGCTGATCGCCTCGCCGTTCTGCAAGTTCGCGCACGGCATCGAGAGCGTGCAGCGCATCCCCTACTATGTCGAGATGGCAACCCGGCACGCGATCTATGGTCGCCCCGGCGCCACCTATCTCGACGCGCCCGACGACATCATCAATGGCAAATGCGACCTCGACGAAGTCGTTGAGGTCGAGCGCGTGCCCGAACCGCCGCGCATGGTGGCGCCGACGGAGAACGTCGCGGCGGCGCTGAACCTGCTCGAACGGGCCGAGCGGCCGCTCGTTCTCCTCGGCAAGGGCATGGCATGGTCGCGCGCCGAGGACGAAGTCCGCGCCTTCATTGAGCGCACGCAACTGCCGTTTCTGCGCTCGCCGATGGGCAAGGGGGTGATGCCGGACGACCATCCGCTGTCGGCCGCGGCGGCGCGCTCGCTGGCGCTGCAGCAGGCCGACGTCATCTTCCTGATGGGCGCGCGGCTGAACTGGATCTTTCATTTCGGTCAAGCGCCGCGCTATGCGAAGGACGTCAAGATCATCCAGCTCGACATCGCGCCCGAGGAGATCGGCCACAACAAGGCGACGGAAGTGGCGCTGGTCGGTGACGGTAAGGCCATCGTCGGGCAGCTCAACAAGGCGCTCGACAACCGCCAGTGGTTCCATCCCAATGACACGCCGTGGCGGCAGGCGATTGCCAAAAAGACGGCCGATAATGCGGCGCAGATCCGGCCGCAGATCGATGACGATCAGGCGCCGGCCGGCTACTACCGGGCGTTGCGCGACGTCGCCGCCTGGATGCCGCGGGACGCGATCCTTAGCGCCGAGGGTGCCAGCACCATGGATATCGGCCTCACGCAATTGCCGAGCTTCAACGCCCGTTCCTGCCTCAACGCCGGCACCTACGGCACGATGGGGGTCGGCCTCGGCCAGGCCATCGCCGCCTGCGTTGCGCATCCCGACCGGCCGGTCATCCACCTCTCGGGCGACTCCGCGATCGGCTTTTCCGGCATGGAGATGGAGACGCTGGTCCGCTACAACCTCCCGGCCAAGATCGTCGTCTTGAACAATGGCGGCATCGGCCCCGGCATGCCGCAGATCCCGGAAAACCCGATGTTCAACCTGAAGCCCAACGCGCTGATTTGGGGCGCGCGCTATGACCGGGTGATGGAGGCCTTCGGCGGCAAGGGATTCCTGGTCGAGGACCCGAAGGACCTGCGCGGTGCCCTCGACGAGGCGATGAACTTCCGCGGTCCCGCCCTGGTTAACGTCGTGATCTCGCAGGGCTCCGCCCGCAAGGCGCAGGAGTTCGGCTGGCATAGCTGATCGAGTGACACATCAAAGGGCCGCGCCATTCCCGGCGCGGCTCCTTAATGGGAGGGGTCGCCATGCGGGAACGGGTAGTGCAGCCAGAGATCGCGACCGGAATCCAGCCGGCGCTCAAGGGGGTCAAGGTGCTCGACCTCACCCAGTTCGAGGCGGGACCGTCCTGCACCGAGGCGCTGGCCTGGCTTGGGGCTGACGTAGTCAAGGTGGAGGAGCCCCATCGCGGCGAGCCGGGGCGCTGGGGAGTCAGCGATCGCCCCGACGCCGATTCTCACTATTTCATCTACTACAACCTCAACAAGCGCAGCGTTACCTGCAATCTCAAGAGCGACGGGGGCAAGGCGCTGCTGAGGCGGATGATCGGCAAGGCCGATGTCCTGATCGAGAACATGGCGCCGGGCACCTTCGCACGCCTGGGCTTCGACTATCCGCGGCTGAGCGCGCTCAATCCGCGATTGATCTTCGCCCAGGTAAAGGGCTTCGCGCCGGAGAGCGAGCACGCGAACTATCTGTCCTTCGATATGATCGCCCAGGCGATGGGCGGCACAATGGGGGTGAACGGCCATCCCGACGAGCCACCGGTCCGGCCGGGCCCGACCATCGGCGATACCGGCACCGGCATGCTTTGCGCCATGGGCATCATCGCCGCGCTCTACCAGCGCATGACAACCGGCCGCGGCCAGCACATCCAGATCGCCATGCGCGACGCGATGCTGAACTACTGCCGCACGCCGATGAGCCGCCAGGCCGCCCGCGACGACCAGCTGCCGCGTGGCGGCAACACGGTGGTCGGGACCGCGCCGGGCGACCTCTACAAATGCTCGCCGGGGGGCTCGACGACTGGTGCTACATCTTTGCCTCGCGGGGCAACGAGGAGCATTGGCGCCGCCTGGTGAAGGCGATCGGCCGCGAGGACCTGCTCAACGATCCGCGTATGGTCGACGGCGCCACCCGCGCCCAGAACCGGGAGGCCGTGGATGCGGCCATCACTGAATGGACGTCGAAGCGCACTAAGCATGAGGTAACCCGGATCATCGCCGGCGCCGGTGTTCCCTGCGGCGCCGTCCTCACCACGCTCGAGCTACTGCACGACCCGGATCTGCATAAGCGCGGGATGATGCAGAAGATCGAGCATCCGGTGCGCGGGCCGGTCATCGTGCCGGGTTGGCCGCTGCGGATGTCGGACAGCAAGGTCCCGCTGAAATGCGCCCCGATTCTCGGCGCGGATTCCGAGGCGATCTATGGCGAGTGGCTCGGCTGCTCCCCCGACGAGGTCAGGGACATGCGGCAAGGCAAGGTGATCTGAGGACCGCAATCCTGGCCGCGCGAGGAGCCGCTGCCGCCGCGGGCATCGCGCATGAATGCTAAGCGCCTTCGGATGTCCGGGTCATTCGCGACCAAACTGGGCCGTCCGCGTCATGTCCGGTTTACCCCCGATAGCGACCGAATTGCAGACATCGGCGGAGGTCCGTTTTGTGCCGCCATGAGCGGACCCCAGCCGTGACCAAGTATTCTCAGAACTCGCCTTCGTGAAACGATATAATCCTAAAGTTGCTACTAGCGGACACGCTCGGGGTTTTTCGAGGCGGAGGATTTTATGCGCCGGATATTACTGTCCATCGGATTGTCGATATCGATGATATCAACGGCGTTCGGTCAGCCGAACGTATCCCGGGAGATTGTTCCTATGGGAAAGCTGCGCGTCGGCATGATTGCAATCGGGGTCCTCGGAGGCATTGCCGACCCAGTCGCTAAATTCATCGGTTCCAAGCTGGGTGTTGCGGTCGAGCCGGTGATGTATACCAGCCCAGGAGCATATGCAGAGAGTTTCGGAAAGGATGAATGGGACATCGCCATCGGTCCGCGCGCTTTAGCGCCGGAAGAAAAGGCTGATTCAACCGTCGACATCTGGACCATCAGTCTCGTCTACGTCGCTGCGCCAGGAAAAGAATTTGCGAATATTGCGGCCGTCGACAAGCCGGGCGTTAAGATCGGGACGATCCAGGGCGCCCCATCGGACCGGATACTTACTCGAGAAGTCAAATCGGCCGAGATCGCGCGCATCCCATTGAGCCCACATATTGCTGCTGATGCAGCCGAGATGCTGCGCGCCGGCAAGGCCGACGTGTTCGGCGCGGACTCAGGCGTGGGTTATCCTGCTGTCGAAGCTCTGCCTGGCTCACGGTTGGTACCGGGCGTGTTCGGAACGGTTCGCGTGGCGGCTGCGCTCCCGAAGGGCCTACCGACAGATGTCCGCGCTAAACTCGATGAGCTGATTGCGGAGGCCAAGCGCACAGGTGTCGTCCAGCAGGCAATCGACACGAAGGGGCTCAAGGGAGTCAGCGTCGCGCCCAATTGAAAAATCAAGTCGGCGGACGATACGGGTGTGGCCAGTCGGAACGCGTCTGCCTGCCACTTCCGGTCTACCCCGATCAACGGACATCGTCAGACCGGCCAGGTTGGTCCGGTTCGTGCCAGAGATCGGGATAGGGGGGAGCCTCGCGGCTCCGCCCCTCCCACACCACCGTACGTACGGGTCCGTATACGGCGGTTCGAGAAGTTACGCTAACGCGCTTCGATCAAATGATTCGACTCGTGTTGGCT
>WNFE01005531.1_pt1 | contig 10699 bp, 9 predicted proteins | sample 5400451 | NCBI WGS metagenome assembly WNFE01 (sample SAMN13153344, study PRJNA577476) | soil metagenome | isolation source: 200 cm saprolite under Douglas fir tree site 2 hole 2 | place: USA:California | collected 2015-04-18
CTTCCGAAGGGCTACTATGTTACGCCTACTGTTGTGTATGGTCTTCCTCCGGATCACCGTTTGTTGAGGGAGGAGCTGTTTGTGCCGCTGGTGGCTGTTGATGAGGTCTCGTCTCTGGACGAGGCGTTGGAGAGGGCGAACAAGACAGAGTTTGGACTAACGGCAGGAGTGTTTACGAAGGATCTGCGAGAGCAGGAACAGTTCTTCGAGAAGATACGGTTCGGCGTGGTCTACGCGAACCGGAAAGGCGGAGCAACGACTGGCGCATGGCCGGGGGCGCAGCCGTTCGGCGGCTGGAAGGGCAGCGGGGCTACAGGAAAGGGTGCAGGCGGTCCCTACTATCTACTCCAGTTCATGCACGAACAAGCCCAGACCGTCGTCAAGGACTCGTAGGCACCTCACGGGTCTTCTGGAAACTCGCGCTTTTTCCCGTTTGTAACGGGTATACCCCTACCCCCTTTCCCGAACAAAATTTCACGAAGGAAGATTCACTCTCCTTGGGCAAACTGTCTATTTTGTGCATGTTTGAGCCCAGTTTTTGATCAGAGCGGGATCCAGAATCTCTGGCCCGGCCCCCGAGATCTCCCGGACGCTTGTTAGCCTAGAACCGGAAATAGAGAAAAGCAGTTCTGCGTCACGAGACTAGTCAACATACCTTAATTTTCGAAGGGGTCTTCTGTCTACCAGATTTTAACATGGACCGCTCAACCATTCCGTATCACTGATCACGAATCTGTCGCCGGCCTATACATCGTCATGGACCCTCAGCCGTTTCCAAGGCGATTCCTAGGCAGAATCAGGTCGACGACCCATACATCTGCCATCAGGGGATATGGATCCAAACGTTGCAGTTGCTCCCTGTGAGATCTTCCCAAACACAAGATTTGCGTCACGAGACTCAACTGCAATTGACATTTCACGATTGGTAACGGGTTTTGTAACCGTGAATGGTAACAGAATCCCGCTTAGAGAGTTAGAAGCCGGGGTCGCTTCCACAATACTTTCTCTCGCTCTTTTACGTCTGTACTTCGAGAGCCTCCATATGGGACCATGCAGAGCCTAGACTACAGGATCTTCTGTCGAACCTGCCAGGAGCCAACGTATCGCGAGTTCAGATACTGATCCGACTTCCAGTTCGTGGGCAGACTACTAGTCTGCCAGAACTGCGGCGAAACAATGCCCGAACCAGTCGGAACCGGGACGGTGTGTCAAGACTGTTAAGCCTCGATTCTTAGTATTTCCGATGAAGTCTGGATGTATGTTGTTACTCTGTTCTTGCCCAATTTCATTATGTATGAGGGATGATAATTTGGGTACACGACATATGATGGCTGCACCACTCTTTTTCCTACTTCGCTGGGCCAAGCTTCTGGACCCAGAAAGCTCGACACGGCATCTTTGCCCAGAGCGATAATCGCCCTGGGCTTGACCATTTCGATCTCCTTCATTAGGTACTCCCGGCAATTTGCTATTTCGTGTGGAAACGATTTTCGGTTCCCTTTTGTATGGCAATGAACAACGTTTGTAACAAAAATGTCAGTTTTGCGAAGGTTAGATTTTTCCAAGGCCAAGTCCAGCAGTCTTCCCGAGCCTCCTGTGAAAGGGACCTGTGTCTCCATGCATTTTGAACACAGACTCTGGCCCACCACCATGATCTTCGCGCTTAGGTTGCCGAAGCCGGGAGCGGCTTCCGTCTCGCCTTCGATATTGAGACCCTCGCATCTGTGGCATTCCTTGATGGCTTTGGCTAGAGCATCAAATTCAGAAGGCAAAGGATGATCTTTCGGAGAAACGGACATGATGCTTGCGAGCACGTTTGTGTTCATGAATGTTAGGGTACGACGGATCAGTCCTAGTTCTGTCAGCGAACCGAGATTGGCAACGGGTTTGGTAACCGTAAATGGTATGTTGCCTGCATTCTGACCCGGACTATTGTGACTTGGAACCGAGACGGTAGAGGTCAGTTACGCTATCTCCTTGTCCCAAGACAGAGTTCCTAGACCCTACGATGCTCCTGGACTATGTCCAGAGTAAGACCGGATTGAGGCTAGTTCGAAGATGAGACCGAGCGTCCTACTCTTCTATCTCGTTCCTATCATTGCTGCCGCGTTTCTCGCAACCTTGGCTGGTGCTTCAATTGGCTCGCTTTCAGGCTGGGGGTTTCCACTTCAATGGAAGATCGGTGGATGCACAACAATCAACGGGACACTAACTTGTGCAGCTGAATACGACAATTACCTACTCTTCGCCGCTGACACCGTCTTTTTCGTTCTGGTCGGCTATGCAGTGACCTTCGTAGGTTACAGGCTTGCCCCTCGGATAATCGAACGAGTCGCCATTCTGGGACCGAGAAGTGTTCTATTCGCGGCCCTTTTCGGAACGGCTATCACTCTAGCCACGGGATTCTTGTCCTCGGGACAGCTAGCCAGCCCGGGAGGATTTTTGGGCCAGAACTATGGCTTCCCACTTGTCTGGAAGACCTCTTTCGCCAGCTGTCCTCCGCCCTGTATCCAGGCGAACGGGACCTACTACGACTGGATATTTCTCGTAGGCGATACTCTCTTCTACGCGACGGCATGTTACATCGGCCTCCCCTACTGGCTCAGGAGACTTAACACCGTCCAACGACTGAAGATCCATCTACGATCAGGAAGAGTCTTGGGAGTCTTGGCACTGACAGTGATTGCTCTCTCAGCGGGCAATTACGCCTACGACACGGCTTACGGCGTCGGAAACAATTGGACAGGATACGGATTACTAACGATAGACCATTTCAGCCTCCAGCAGAGCAATCTGCTGACTGTATGGTTTAGAGACATTGGACCCGGGACTGCCGCAGTATCAAATATCTACATCAAGAACGCCAATGGATCGGGGCCCACAGCCTCCTATCCCCTCAGCCTGACAATTGACCAAGGAGCTCTGGGAATGGTTTCGGAGAATACTACCAGTCAAGGACTCCAACTAGTTCAGAACGGAACATACAATCTACAGATCATCGAGGGACAGTACAGGGAGTACACGTTCACAGTCACCTTGACGTAGAAATAACCAGCGTTTCCATCTGGCTCCATCCGCTTATTGTTGTCAGCAGTTTCGTTCGTGTCCGAACCATACCCGAAAGCTGGCTCGATCCCTAGAATGCCGAGTCGGCGGGACTGCTAGCCTCGACTCTCTACTTCGGACCTAGATTCTGTCATTTCACTATTAGTCTCGCTTCGTCCGAAAAGTGTCTTCCCAGACCGCGAGCTATAACCAGACGGATCTTGTAATCTACACCCACTCCATCACCTAACACGTAATCAGTATCGTCTGTGGAAACTCCCATGATCCTTCTTAGATCGGATGGAATGGGGTATCCCGTGGAGGGTCCGACACCGTAACTGCTCGCAATGTTCGGATGAAACACTAGAAGCTGTTCTTCGAAAGATCTTGCAACAGGCTTCCACGTGCAACTGATTGAACCAGGCTCCTTGAGCTCGTGTAGCGTCGCGTTGAATCCCTCCTTGTAGACTGGTAGGCCTGGATTCCTGTTCAGGATGATCCTTGCTGTCTTGAAGCTCTCAGAAATGGTTCCCGCACAGCGAAGCTCTCCATTTTCAGTTGATAGGGTCACCGTTCCCTCTTCTCCAGGAATACTCAGTGCTCCCTTTTCCACTGAGACTTCGTGCGGCACCCTCGCAGGCGAGAGGAGGAGAAAGACAATATCGCGTCCTAGAGTTATCGCTAGCTTGAGGGCAGGAGCATAGATGTATCCTTCACCGGTCGCCGTGATCACTCCGGAGGCAGGGAATGTTGGACCACGTCCAAAGCAGAAAGAAACCTGATTGGAGTCCGTCTGCTTGTACTCTACCCGGGCGCTCTTCGGCAGGACAAACTGGCTACTCAGCACCGGGTTCATGCCTGTGTGTATCCAGAAATAGAGTAGCCCAACACCGCTGGATACGTTCGCAAGGCGTCCAACGCCATCGACGCTGTAGAGTTCGCGATCTCCAGATCGATCATAGCCGACCCGATTTTTCACATAGCTGATTAGATGTGGCAACTCACAACTAGGTAGACGGACTAGGATATTTGAGAAGCTTACCTAGCGAGGGATCAGTCTTCTCCAAGCCCAAAATGGTAACAGAGAACCCGCTTGAACGCCTAGCTGAAGCTGGGGTCTTCGCAACAGTTTCCGGGATGATTTCCCTCCCTCTCCCACGTTCGTACTTGGACATAATCCTCGAAGGATCATGCGAAGCCTGGATCGCCCCGCCTTCTGCCAACCATGCCAGAAACCCACCCAGCACCAGATCCGATACCGATCAGACCCCGACTTCATCGGCAGAGTCCTAGTATGCGAGAACTGCGGATGAGGAAAACTCGAACCCCTGGGTCCAGGAACGTTCTGCCTAGACTGTTGACAAAAACCCAAGACATGTGGCTAATGGACCTACAGGAACGACGAAAGGAAAGTCGATAGGCCCATCCGGGACCATCGAAGCAAAAGAGTCCCGTCGAAACAGAATATCATATGCAAGACTCATAACTAGCCCACCAAGCCATTTCCGAGTTTCCCCACCGTTAGAATAGCCAAAGCGAGGGGCTTGAACTTGGCGAAAAAATCGTTGATATTATCCTCCGCAACATGATAATTCATGCAAAATGATCCCGAAAGCAACCAATATCTCAACCGCGCAGAAAAGGAAGTAAACGACGCGGCTGCCGCCCGTGACACAGCTTCCAATCTCCAGAGTAAAGGCGAGGTCGAGAAAGCCGCCGCGGCTTACGCTGACGCCGGAGAACAAATGCGTCTGGCTTCGGTTCACTTTGAAGCGGCCAGAATGATAGGGTCCCTCAGTAAACATTCCAATACCCCAAAACTGCTTGACAGCGAACTTGAAGCATTGGAAAAATCTGGCAATGACTTCGAAAACGCTGCTCGATTATGGACCTCAAGGAATGACATTGTAGCAGTAGAGATGTGGGGTAGAGCTGCCCACAACTACAATCGGATCTTATCATTGAGACAAGTAACCCGAATGCCAACGTCCTCAATATCCAGTCTTGGACCGTTTAGGGTTCAGGGCATCCCTGGGAAGGCCGTTGATTGCTACGAGAAGGCATCAATATTATTGCACGATATTGGAATTCAGTATCGAAACAACGGAGACTATACTGAAGCTCGTTTGACCCTAGGAGAAATGGCCGATGCCTACGCAAGCCTTGCCTTTGCTGTATCAGGAGTTCGCCCCGTCAGTATTCGCTGATGAGTTCGCGTCCGAGAATTACATGGCTTCCGCCCAAGGGTACGCAGAATCAGGAGCAATGGCAGAGAAACTCACTCTCTCTTCCGTATCCACTACTGTAAGACCTGAATGGGACTACGCGTATCCAAGATTGATGAACGTTTTCAAGGATCCGCGAGGGTACGCAATTTCCAATGAATCGCAGCGGGCCGTTGTGATGTATCGTGCGGCTCAGGAGGCCGCTAAAAGAAGGGGCGATAAGGCATTGTATGCGAAGGCCGCTCGCAGGCTTATGTCGGTTGCAGCTGTGCTGAATTCACCGGAAGACGCCGTTAGAGCTTGCCAGGACATCTGCAACTCAACCTCGGAAATCATCGTTCTTCCAATCAATCTCGCTGGCAGACAACTTCGTAATTCAGACATAGTTCTCTTACGGGGGATTTCTCAAACTTGGCTGACAAATCCCAAAGATGCTGTCTACAAGATTCTTGAAGAGCTGGAACCGCGTCTGCGAGCATTAGTCAAAGACAGACTTTCGAATTGATCACCCCGACAATGGTTTGCGAGAAGAGTTGTATCGAAGCTGGAAAGAAATGATATCGAGATCATGGTCAGAAACTATCGAAAGGAGATTGGAAATGGGAAAAACGAATTCTTCAAGGAGAACAATCCTCTCGACTACGCAAACTTAGAACACCTAGAGAAAATAATCCGGTCTCCGATAAATTGGCCTCTATTCAGACAGGATTTCGGAACACAGGAAGATTTTGAGATTCACATCAAGCCGATTGTTCGATTCAGGCATCCAGTAATGCATATCCGCGGTCATGAGAAGAATTTCGAATTAGTCGCCAGTTGCGGGATCTGGTTACTCAGTCATTGCGGACCATAGTTTGTAAGCTCCCCGGTTCCCTCCCGAATGCCAACTGGAGTTGATAATCCGCAACATAGCGACAATGCAATCAAGTCCTTCTTGTGTCCTCCAACGAGTCGAGAATACTCGCCAGGGTTTGCCGATCGATTACAATTGCGTTAAACAGCCTCGTCGGTATCTTTCCGACAAGGATCAAGAACTCCAAATATTCGCGAATTCTCCTCAATGAGGCCATTGCTTGGTGGTTCCAACCTACAATTACACCAACCTTTGCGATAGCGTCAGCATTGAACATGCTGCCTAACTGGTGTTTGGCGGATGTGGTGTTTTCTATCTCAATTGCCAGCAGGCAACGAGGATTCTGATTAGTGCCCAATTGGAGCGGTGTGAATGTTGCTCGCGCAGTCAGGTGATTCCAAAATTCCGAGTTGGCATTGTATTTCGCGGAAATTCTATCTACGTTTTCGGCCACCCGCGTGTTTATGTTGCATGGCCCAAACGCGATGTCGAGCCTTGGACAGTAGGAGTGTGGGTCTAGATGATCCGTTGACCCATGTGAAATGTCCCATTCAGGGACAGGTTCTGCGGAAAGCAATGCACCAATTCGGTTAGCAAGATTGTGCTGGTACTGCGCGACCTCTTCATCTGATTCATCTGTTAGTGATCTAGGTTCTGGCATCTTCTTCGCGCTTGAGATTCCACAAAGCGCTCTATCAATATTCTCAATAAGTTGAGCGACAACATTCCTTTCCTAAGTCGTTTAGAATTTGCTCATATAGCTGGTCTCTTTTCTTGTCTGAGTAGGAATCATAACACAATTCCACGATTCTGTAGCCTCGCTTCCGCAGAAGTGATCGTACCTCTTCATCCTTCGCCATCTGCGCTCTTCCAAGATGAACCCAGCCGTCGACGAATACGATTAAGGGTCTAGATTCCAGCGAGAAATAGAAGTCGGCCGTGGTTACTGGCGTGAAGAACTGGCTCGCTTCTGCTCCCAGGTCCGGACTATTGCCAGAGCTCTTCGAGTAACATGTTCGCGCGTCTGCGGATGCCTACTACTATGCCCGGGGAGAAACTCAGGCACTTTCTCGTAGACGGTGGGATGCAGCCAGTAGTTCCGGAGGGACATCTTTCTCCCACAGCCACACTTGCAAGTTCTGCTCCTACTGGTTCGGTAGAAGTAGCGCTGAACCCTGACCAGCAAATCATGCGCTAGCGTATCATTCATCTTCTCCCCGCCTTTCAGGCTGACACCGTAGGAACCGTATGGCCGAGCCACCTTCGTCCTCCGTCTCATATACAGCCGCATTTTCCTGCGACATCTCTGGTAGTACTGGAGATGCCTCGGCTCGGCGCATTCTGCCGATGGCTTGTTGTCAATGCGGACATTGCAGGAGCGACAGAAAGACCCGGGCTCCCCCCTATGCGCCCTGCTCCGAGACCACTCAGTGCCCAGATACCCTTTTGGCAAACTAGGTCCTGCTCGACAGAGAGGATCAGTCGTCCAAGAAAATCAACACCTCGTTACTGACGCCCTGTCCCACAGTCTTCAGACCACTCCAGCCTCAAATACTGCTTCTGCTAACAGTCGGACGCCGTCCGTGGATCATGATCGTCGCACGACAAGCAGACTTCTGAAAGTTTCACTGTGCTTCTTCACTAGCAAGCTGGAAGAGTCTTATGCATCGAAATGCTGATCGCCACCAAAAAAGACAAGGCTGCACTCCAGCGAATTCTGTTCCAAATACAAAAAACCCTCCGGGGGGGTTGCACCAACGGCTACGAAGTTCTCAGGACTCACAGCCGCATCTCATCTTCCAGATAATCTGCTTCTGGGAAGACAATGCAGGACCCGGTCCAAGTCGCATTTTCGAACGATCGGAGTTCCATTCTTGAGATCGTTCTTTTGAGATCGTCTCGAAACCGTTCAGCGAAACAGCGATTCTGAAACAGTTTCTGCAACCGCTGTTGGAATAGATTCTGGGCAATGTTTTTCTGCCAGACTGATCATAGATCTTGTGCTGGAGAATGAACCTAGAGCCAGACTCTGTTTCCAAGTTCGTCACTTTTATGCCGAGAAGGTTCGTATTACGGGTACGCGCAAAATGTATGGCGTCATCTGTGCAGATTCTCCTTGAACCAAAGTCCGGAGCCGTGGCTGCAATAATTGGATTAGCCGACGAAAGATCCGGCGAAATCTTGGAATCGTAGGCCCCTCGATTCAGGACGCAGATCAGCCTGTAATCTAGAAACCCGCCGGGCACTTGACAGGTTACGGTGGGAAGATGTAGGAGTCGTATAGTGCTCGTAGTCTGAGGTTGCCGTAGTGAAGCATCGAATGTTCCTCGTTCCATTATTCGCTGTACTCCTAGTTGGAGTCGCAGTTCCATTATCTGTTCCGAGAGCACATGGAGACGATTCCAACGAGACCCTAAACATCACAGGCCTTGTTGCGCGTGACACCTACGATTCCTATTTAGGAGGCTATGTCGATGCCATACAATCAGGCAGCACTCTAACCTTCAACATCATCTTCACCGCAAATTCGTACGTCTACCAGCGTAACCTAACTATGGGAGTCAAGTTTGACTGGATGACCAATTTCCAGAACACCACCAGCGACACTGCTGTCTACGCTGGTCAGACAGTAACAGTCCCACTCGCCTACACAATCCCCGCTCTAACCGGTCAATACTCAGCTCTAAACCTCCAAACTCACAGCTGGACCCTTGAACTGTGGGACATGGCTCAAGGCGCCACGTGGAGCGCCAATGCCTACTGCTACGACTACAACTATGCTCCTCCGAACGTAGCGGCGTGTCATAGCTTCTACAGCTACAACTATCCGTACCATTCTCTTGCCGTCTATTCGAGCGCCCAGTCCAGCAGCTACAACTCCAGGCTTCAAGCGAGTGCGATCATCACTTCGCTAAATAACGTCCTCGGAAGCACCGTCACCCCGGCACCCGGAACAAGCTCCGCCCTAGCCTCCTTGGCTCAAGCCAATGCTCAGATGTCTCTCGCGAACAACGCGTATTCATTGGGAGATTTCGCTACCGCTCAAACAGACTATCAGAACGCTCTCAACGACGCCAACGCTGCCCAGAGCAGCCTTGCAACCATCGGGGGCGGAACTGACACCGCCACTTTCACCAGCATCTGGCTAGACTCGGTCGCCATCCTCCTCGGCGGTATTGGTGCAGTCCTGGTCGGCTTCGCCGGATTCAAGTATCTGCGCGGCAAGACAAAGGCCCTACCAAGCTACGCACCATCGGCTCCTAGAGCCTAGTTCCGCCAATCCCATCCCTCCATCTTCTTCCACAGCTGATTTCTTCAGCTATCGGAATCTGTATCGTATACGATATACCTTATATCCGACCGGCAACCCTGAGCCATCAAGGATGCGCCAGTCAGAGTCCCAAGAAGAACACGGCCCTAAGAAACCCATCCACGGCTACGAGATCATCCAAGACATCGACAGCAAAACCGAGGGCGCATGGAGACCCGGCGCAGGATCACTCTACCCCATCCTCAAGAAACTCGTCTCCGAGGGCCTCATCAAAGCAGACCCAGAACCATCCAACGAGGCTACACGCCGAGTCTACCAGATCACTCCGAAAGGTGTCGAATCACTCGCCCACGCTAAGGAAATGTTCGCCAACTTCCAGCAGCGCTTCGGCAGTCTACGACGCCTCTTCATCGAACTCATCGATCCCGAGAACCTGGCCACTTTCTTCGTTGACGGGTCCAACCGGCAATTCCAGATGGCCCAGGAGATGCTCGAATCCAAACAAAGCAAGATCTCACCAGCAGACCTAGACTACATCTTGAAAGAGTACACGCTGAACCTAGAGAGACAGATGAACTGGGCCAACAGAATGCTAAACCGTTCAAAGTCAAAAGCGGGCCCAACTCTGCGTCAGAAGGTAGCCAAAGCTCGATGATCGATTATTCAGGCATTGTTGAGGGTCAAGTGAAGCCTCGATAGAAAACAGCACGCCAAACTAGCGTGGAACGTCTACGTTCCGGGGGACCAGGCAAAATACCGGGTGGTAACGGGAGTCCTATTCCGATCCAGCTACTCTTCTAACTGGTCCGACCCCGAAAGTGAAACGGGGTCCGTCCGTTACCTTCTGGATGAGAAGTAGACAATGAGCACTGGAGCGAATGAGAAACTAGGGTTCCTACGCCAAGTCGATCTTCTAGTCTTGATCGGCGCCCTTGTAGCGCTCTTCGTGGCCCTCGGAAGTGAGCCTTGGTGGACCCTAACAGGAACGACCACAAGTAGTTTGCTGTACATCCAAGTCTCGCCATTCTACCTGCACATTAACGCCCTCGGGCTTCCCTCCACAGTTTCGGCGGCTAACAACCTAGGTTCCTTTACTCGCGTCTTACTGATTCTAGGATCCCTTGCCCTCTTCGCGGCGAGCATTCAGCCGACATCGTGGTGGCGCAATCTGGCTGTCTACTTCGGGCTCTCTTCGCTCGCCGAACTCTACCTCAGCTTCATCTTGATCTATTACTGGACTGAGACCGCGATTGTGCAGGCATACGGCATTGTTCCACCGTATTATGGGACAGCTTCTCTGCAAGG
>WNFE01006582.1_pt1 | contig 10692 bp, 12 predicted proteins | sample 5400451 | NCBI WGS metagenome assembly WNFE01 (sample SAMN13153344, study PRJNA577476) | soil metagenome | isolation source: 200 cm saprolite under Douglas fir tree site 2 hole 2 | place: USA:California | collected 2015-04-18
CGCGCGAGCTTGGGTTTTCGCCCGATCAAATCCGCGCTCTGCTCCGGCTGGGAGCGCCCGGAATGGCCTCCTGCAGTGAAGTCAGGGAAATCGCCGCGCATCATCTCGAAGACATTCGGTCCAAGCTCGGAGACCTGAAAAAATTGGAACGCCTGCTGGCAAACACGGTAGCCCGATGCTCGGGTAAAACGGCACCTGATTGCCCCGTGTTGGATATTCTCGATATTCAGCGCTCGAAAAAGCTATCTTGATGTCGATCTTTGGTTCGGATTCGCGCTCGTGTGAGTTCCGCGCTCCCACCATAAGAGAGACCCCACAATGCCGGCTCGGGGTCAGACTCGGTCGTGCGGGTGAAGGTACAGCACGACGGGTCTTGGCTCGCAAGCGGACATCAGCGGATCACATCCCGATGTCGCAAACGTGCCAGGGGTGGACGACGCGAGTCGAAAATCATCGATCCAGCTCCAGCATCGCTCCACACTCGTCGTCATTATGCGCGCAGAACGCGCGACGCTGATGTCGGATCCCCATTGTCAGGACCAGTTTCATCGGCTTTAATCGCGGCCTACCAGCCCTTTCCAGCCGGAGAAAACCATGCGCTCGTTCATTCTCGGAACTGCTGTCATGGCTGTAAGTACATTGCTCTCGCCAGCGGAGATGGCGCATGCAGCCGATCTGAAGGTGCTGTCCTCGGTTGCGCTGACTTCCGTTCTGGACGAATTCACACCGGCGTTCGAGAAGGCCACGGGCGACAAACTGAACATCGGCTATGGCCTGGCCGCCGAACTAAAAAAGCGCGTTCTCGACGGCGAGACGGCCGATGTCATCATCCTGACGCGGCCGATGATGGATGAGCTCCAAAAGCAGAACAAGTTTTTGGCGAATAGCGTCGTGAACGTGGCGCGAACCCCGGTGTCGGTGGCTGCTCGCAACGGCGCGCCAAAGCCGGATATCAGCTCGGTTGACGCCTTCAAGCGTACTCTTCTGACCGCGCGATCGATCGTCTATGCCGACCCTGCGAAAGGAGGCGTGAGCGGCGTGCATTTTGCTCGCGTCCTCGATCGTCTTGGCATAGCCGAGCAGATGAAAGTGAAAACCATACTTGTGCCGGGCGCCCAGGCCGCCGAGGTTGTCGCCAGGGGCGAGGCGGAACTCGGAGTCGCGCAGGGTTCGGAGATCGTGCCGGTCGCCGGTGCGCAATTGGTCGGTCCATTGCCGGGCGACCTCGCGAGCACGACCGTTTTCGCTGCGGCAATCGGGGCCGCCAGCAAATCACCCGAGGCCGCGAATTCCCTAATCAAGTTCCTGACCGGGCCCGAGGCCGCGCCCCGGTTGAAAGCCAAAGGGTTCGAACCGGGATGAAATTGGCCCTCAGTCGCCTTCCATCGGCGGCGGCAGCGGCCATCCAGGAATCAACCGGCTGACGTCCGGAATGGGTCAGACTCGGCCCTTCGGCGGCCTCGGCCGAGCGACCGCTCTTGTCTCGTAAGCTGACCTGAATTCGTAATCACCACGTGTCGTGGAAGTGCCATTAACTGCCGTGAGCAGGTGTGCAATAAACATGGAGGGGATGCTCCAGATATTTTCGAAGAGTCCGATGGGTTCGCGGCTGTACAGGGCTCTGACGAAAGCTGGATGGCTCGATGCATTCGCGCCTTCCAGCACCTGTTTCCCGGCGTTTCACTTCCTTGGTGGGAGTTTTTCAACGCCAGCGTGGTGGTTCTTGGGGAACCCCAACTCCGCTCCATACGCACGTTTCTCGAATTCTCGGGGCGTCACTGGCCTGAGTTGAACGCGGTGATACTTTCGGGAAAGTTTGGAACTGACCAAGCACCTGTATGCCGCGGTCCTGCGCCGAGCCCGCCCGCAGTGCGAACATGATCGGGGCAAGGACGGCAGCAGCCAGGATGGCAAGTTTCATGGTTTGCTCCTTCCGAATATGGGGCCGCTTGCGCCAAGCTCAGCGCGCCATGACGACGGTCGTGCACGCGCTTTCGAGCTTGGGCAGGTTTTCCGATCGTCGCGTCGGATCACCGGGCAATACGGATCCGGCCTCTCCAGCGCGTCGAGTAGGTGCCGCCGTCCGGCGCAGCCGCCGCCGCACACGGCAACGTGGCGGCAGCCCGCGCAGGCGGGCGGCACCGACCGAGCGCCCGCGAACGGCTCGGTGTCGGTGATCGCCGCGCCCAAATCGACGAGCAGATCGAGTGGGGCGCCCGCACCCGGCCAATAGACGCACGGCTGCGCGCGCGCGCGCGGCGTCAGCCGCACCGTGGCAACACCGCATCCGCCGCGCCGCGGCGGCAGGCCGGCGAATGCGCGCACCAGCGGCTCGCCGATCGCGATCACGTCGGTGCGCGCCAACAGAATCTCGAATCCGCGCCAGTATTCGTCGTAGGTGAGCGCAAAGCGGTCGGTGCGCACCGACTGATAGACGTTGATGCGCAGCGGCGCCTCATATGCGCCGGCGATCTCGGCGATCTCCGCCAAGCGATCGAAATTCGATCGCATCATCACGGCGATGAAGGTCACCGGCACGCCGAGCGAACAGCAGCGCGCGGCCTGCTCGTGAACGAGGCGCCAATTGCCGGGACCGCGCTGCGCGTCCTGCTCCCGCTCGGTCGGATAATCTAGCGAGAACTCCACGTCCTTGAATGCCCTGACCTGTGCGTCTTCGAGCACCTCGATCGAATAGCCGTTCGAAGTGATGGTCAGCTTGATCGGCTGTCGGCACAGGTAGTCGAGCATCTCGGCAAACTGCGGGTGCATGCCGTTCTCGCCGGTGCCGAGATTGACCGAGCGCACCGGCAAGGCGCTCATCACGGCCTGCACCTGGCCGAGTGACAGGCGGTCGAGCCGCGCCGGATCGCGATAGCAGAACGCGCAGCTTAGGTTGCATTCGTTGGTGAGGCCGAGTCCGAGCGCGAACCCGCGGGCCGACGTGGCCTCGGCTCCGGTTCCGGCGTATCGTGGAGCAACGAGGGTCATGGCACAATGTCCCGGGCTGCGCGCAAGGCCGCGATCCGGCGCGGCGTCCTGCAATCTAGCAACTGGATTGCGCCGCGACCAGCCACCCGCGCGCCGGAACGTTCACGTTGAAGTGTGACAGCGGTGTCCGAGCCGGGAGGCTCCGCATCACGCACGCTAGCGCCGGCCGAGTTGCAGCCGCCCGGTCTCACGAAAGGGTGATGGTATCCGTTGTTGTAATAGAACAATTCGATATGGCAGGCTTCTTCAATTAACCGGCACGGGAGCACTCGATGAAACGCGGCATCGGTGGGATCCGGGTCGCATTTTTTCGCAATCGCGCGGAAGACATGCGACACGGGACCGCATCACGGGAGGCCTCGAATGAATCCGTTCTCTGATTTCTGGCAGTTTCTGATCGGCACGAGCGGCGATTACAAGGCGCTCGGTATGTGGAAATATCTGTTCGTGGCGCTGTTCGTGGTGTTGATCATCATCAGTATCGTGGTCGCCGTGAAGAACTGGCAGGAGGATCCCTCGCAGCGGACGGGGAGGAATCTCGGCATGTGGTTGGTCCGCGTGCTGGTCGGCGGGATGTGGTTCCAGGGTATGCTGTGGAAACTGCCGTTTCCCGTGTCGGAAGGATTCGAATTCTGGACGGAGCAGATCGCCGACCGGGCCGCGTTTGCCTTCCATCGTCAGCTGGCAACCGACGTCTACCTACCCAATCTCAAAATTCTCGACCCGCTCGTATTCCTCGCCGAGCTCGTCTTCGCTGTTTCGTTGATCCTGGGGCTCGGCGTGCGCCTCGTCAGCATTGTCACGGTGCTCTACGTGCTGCACCTGTGGCTCGGCATTTATGAAGCCGGCGATCCGGCCGAGTGGCCTTGGAGCTACATATTTCTCGCAGCATTGATGTTGCTGTTCGCAATCTACGCGGCCGGGCGCAGCCTCGGTCTCGACGCATGGTTGCGCCGCCACGTTGCCCAGGTCAGGGACCGAAGCAGCGCTCTTGGAAAATTCTTCCACGCGGTGGGCTAACGGGCGCGAAAGGTCGATCCTAGTGGAACTTCGATGCGCTGCATCGCCACAGCGCCGGAGCTGGGCGGGATAGCGCCTGGTCTTCGCCGCGCGTGGTGTTTTTATCGGGGCTGTGGGTTCCAAGGAAGAGGCACCTCCTTGGCCGCAGCGGGAATGCGAGCAGAGCAATGTTCATGACTGTTACCAGCCGTCGGATGCCGCGCCATCCCGGACGCGAAATCGGGGGATTGGCTCCGCTCAGCGCCAGCGGCTGCATCATTTTGGCGCTCACCGCCGTCGGACCGTGGGTGAACGGAAAGTTCGGCTATCCCGGTCTCGTTCCGCTCCTGATCGCATCCGGTCTCGCGACGGTCGTTGCCGCCAAAATCGCGCCGAGCGCGCCGGCGCGCGAGGGGCTCGTCGTCGTGGTGACGCTTGCGCTCGCAATGCGGCTGGCAATCGTATTCATCGACCCGATCCTATCGACCGACGGCTACCGCTATGTCTGGGATGGACGAGTGCAGGCGGCGGGATTCAATCCCTACCGTTTCGTGCCCGCCGATCCGGCGTTGTCCGCGCTTCGCGATGCCTCGATCTTTCCCAACATCAACCGCGCCGATTTCGCAGTCACGATCTATCCGCCGATCGCACAGGCCTTCTTCTATCTTGCGACGCGGCTCGGTGAAACCATAACGGTCATGCGGCTTGCTTTGGTGGCCTGTGAGATCGTGACGATCGCGGTCGTCATCGACCTCCTGCGGCGTTTCGACAAGCCGGTCACTATGATTGCCGCCTACGCTTGGCATCCGCTGTCGATCTGGGAGATCGCCAATAACGGCCATGTCGATGCGCTGATGGTCGCGCTGGCGATGGTTGGTCTCTGGCTGTTCATACGGATGCGGCCGGTCGTGTCGGCGGTTGCCGTCGCACTCGGTATGCTCGTGAAGCCTTATCTGATCCTGATGATGCCGGCCTTCTGGCGACCGTGGGATTGGCGAGTGCCTCTCGTGATGATCCTCACGATCGGTATTTGCTATCTGCCGTATCTCGGGGTTGGCACCGGCGTGCTTGGATACCTGGCCTCGGGTTATTTCGACGAGGAGGAGCTCGCGGACGGGGAAGGGTTCTGGCTCGTTCACCTGGCGAACTCGGTGTGGGACGATGTTCCGGGCCTCGTTGTGCTTTATCTATGTGCAGCGCTTGCTGTCGTCGGATGGCTCGCCCTTCGTGCCGCCTTCCGCTCTGACCGCTCCCCGGAAACAACGGCCCATCACATCGTCGGTTTGCTGCTTGCTGGGCTGTTTTTTCTGTCCCCCAACTATCCGTGGTACTTTCTCCTCCTCGTGCCGTTTCTTCCGATCGTCGGCGGCGCCCCGTCTTGGACGCTCACCGTTGGCGCGTTCCTGCTTTATCGGGAGTGCTGGTGCGACGATCAGCCGGATATTCTGATTTGGAAGACTGCACTCAATCTTGCGTTTCTGATCGCCGTGTCTTTCCCGACCGTGAGGAGTATCGCTGCGTCCGGCCGACTTCGGAGAATCCTTGGACGGAAAGGCCGAGTTCCGCCGCAGCTGACGTGAGGTCCGAGCTTCTGCAATTCATCGGCCTCGCTGCGACCGGGGCATCATCGCGCGGGGTCAGTCTTTTTCGAAGAGCTTATCGGTCGCAGTGATCAAACGGATGTTTGGGTGGCTGGTGCAATAGTCCGTGAGCTTCTTGGTATCGGCCGCAAGTTTCTCGGTATCGATAATGGTCGGATCGTCATCCCCTCGGTAATAGGCATCCAGCCAAGCCAACGTATATCCGATATCTTCCTTGTTGCTTTTCAGAAATTCATCACATCTCATCTTGGATAGATCGATGACGGTGGCGAAAGCCGGAGAACCGGCGAAAAGAGCAACCACGATGACGGCAGCGGCAAGCTTTTTCATGGGTGGCTATCCTGACTGAACCGTTAGCGCGAGCGAGAGCGTAGCACTCGGAGCATACCGGGTTGACGCCGACTCACGTGCTTGTGATGCGGCGCCACGCCATATTTGATCGATGCGTTTTCGGTCGGCCCGCGGCGACGGCACCGGTCGCGGAATCGGGCGCGGCCAACGACCGCACACACATAGCTCCCGGTGCCGAGCCAATGCCCGCCACGCTGACCGATCCAGTTCACCTGACATTGATTTCGCTGCGGCGAGGGAAAAGGTTACACCCCAGCTCACGGATGTCGAGCACAGCTGAACGGCGTTCAAGTTCACCAGAGAAGAGCCGCCCAATTCGCGGCATCCGATCATCGCAGAGAACCGGGAGGATGGGACATGGCCAAGAACTCGCTCGCTGGAATCAAGGCCTGCGTCTTCGACGCCTACGGAACCCTGTTCGATTTCGCCGCCGCTGCGAAGGGCTGTCGCGATGTTCTCGGGAATGATGCCGATCGGCTCACGGCGCTCTGGCGCGACAAACAGCTGCAATATACCTGGCTTCGGGCGCTTCAAGCTCGTCATACTGACTTCTGGCAGGTGACTGGCGACGCCCTCGATTTCGCGCTCGAGACCCTTGGCATCGACAAGCCAGGACTGCGCGATCGGCTAATGACGCTTTACCTGAAGCTCGAAACGTTCCCGGAAGTATCGGATACCTTGAAGCGGCTGAAGCAGGCCGGGCTGCGGACCGCGATTCTTTCGAACGGGTCGCCGAAGATGCTCGATGCGGCTGTCAAAGGCAATAAGCTCGAAACCCTGCTCGATGCAGTGCTGTCGGTCGAGGAGGTGGGAACCTACAAGCCGCATCCGAAAGTTTACGAATTGGCGGTCAATCGGCTCCGAGTGCCAGCTATGGCGATTTCGTTCCAGTCGTCGAACGCCTGGGATGCTTACGCCGCTTCCGCGTTCGGGATGCGGGTGGTGTGGTGCAACCGATATGGCCAGCGGCCAGAGCGGTTGCCGGGCAGCCCCAATCGCGAGGTCCGCACGCTCGCCGAGCTGCCGTCGCTCGTGGGTGCAGCATCCTGAAGGAGGCGTGACATGGCTCAGGCGACTGACAACACCGCCGCCGTAGCGCTTTTGATCTTGCGATTTTTCCTAGGCATCTTCCTCCTCCAGTGGAGCATCGAAAAGCTCGTTTTACCGAGCTCGGCGATCCGCATCGCGCAAAATTTTTACGGGCTGTCGCTGCCGACCGGCGCATCCTACGCGCTCGGAATTGCCGAACTGGCGCTCGCGCTGGCACTGTTGCTCGGCGCGTTTAGGACGCTCAGCTATGGTCTGTCCCTGATCGTGCATACCGTCACGGTCGTTGTGAGCTGGCGTCAGTTGCTCGACCCCTTCGGGTTTGCGCAAGTAGGCAATCATCTCTGGATCTCGACCTGGCCGACCTGGGGCGCTTTCGCCGCGCTGTTTTTATTGCGGTCCTGGGATACGTACTCGATCGACAGTTGGCGGGCGTCGCGCACCTGACCTTGCAACGGAACTCGCGAGCTGGTCGACCGTCAGGGGCGCGCCAACCCGCGGACGAGCGCGGACCACGCCGCTCTCGGCTGGCGCTAGGCCATGTCGCTGCTCTGGGTTGAGGGTAGCACAGTTCATCCGGCAGCGTGGGGTCAACCCTTGGCGAAGACCTTGCGAACCTCACCTGAGCGCAGGCCGACTTTTAAAAGCGCCGCAAAGCGATTACAATACGGTGCGGTCGAGGAACGTGTATGATCAGCCGTCGGCATATCATCCTTGGCGGAAGTTCCGCTCTGGCTCTTATTTGGTTCACGAGACACTCGGCGCGTGCCACTGGGTCACAGGAGACTTTCGAGATCGCCAAGTCCGACGAACAATGGCGTCGTGAGCTCACCGGGGAGCAGTACGCCGTGCTCCGCGGGCACGCGACCGAGCCTGCCTGGACGAGCCCGCTCGATAAGGAATATCGACCCGGCAACTATCTCTGTGCTGGGTGCGATTTGCCGCTATTCTCCTCCAGCACCAAGTTTGACAGCGACACTGGTTGGCCGAGCTTCTGGACTCCGATTGACGGGGCAATCAGAACAACGGAGGACCGCAGCTTTTTCTTTCTAGTCCGCACCGAGGTCCATTGCCGTCGCTGCGGAAGTCATCTTGGGCACGTCTTCAACGACGGGCCGCAGCCGACCGGTCTGCGTTATTGCATGAACGGCGCCGCGCTCAAGTTCGTGCCCGCCTGAGGCAGTTTGACCATCAATCTTAAGACCGTCATCGAGTTCGGGTTGACCTTGGCGCCTTCGTTGCACGCAAGCGCCGACGAGGTGATCGAATGAAGAGGCGCGCGTTCATCGCGGCTTGATCGATTCGCCGGTTGGGAATTGAGCCGTGCAGTAGGTCCCACGTTCCCGAAGGGCTGATCAGCGTCGGAAAGGTCCGCTCCCGGGGGATCGAGCGGACAGAGTCACCTCGTGCATGGGCCACGGCATACATTTCACGAATGCCTGTCGGTGTCCAAGTCGCTGTCGATATGCCGGGCGGGCGTGTACCCGGCCAGGATGATGGCGGCTATGAAACCTCCGAGCACTACTCCGAATACTACGGGCATCCAGATCATGTCCTTACCTCTTCTCCGGCAGACCCTTTGCCCACTGGGCGCCGCTCGTTCTCGTTGGCCAAAGTCAGGAGGGTCCAGGCATCATATATACGCCACGGGCCGTGGCCGCTGGCGCTTGGGGCAGAATCGTAGTCGGACGGGTGTCCCGCACTACCTACTAGTTCTAATTAAGAGAATTCCCCCATGGTTTGGCGTGCCCCGCCGGCTGCCCGGGATGGCCTTCGGGACGGCCAGGGCGCATATTGCCGAGCATGGCCGAACCTCGCTGGCGCGCGATGTCCGCCAAAGACTCCAAAGGGTAAGGTGTTCTCCTCGCGTATGACCGACCGTCGGGCGGAACTCCAGGGCAGGGCCGATGAGCCGCAAGCGCCGCAGCTACGAGGCCGGACACAAGCCGAAATACCTGGTGATCATCGATGAATCGCCGGAATGCGACCGCGCGGTCTATTATGCGAGCCGGCGCGCCGCGCGTACCGGCGCCGGAATGCTGATGCTGCTGGTGATCGAGCCGCACGACCGTCACCAGCAATGGCTCGGGGTCACCGACAAGGCCCAGGCTCACGAGGCCGCGAACGCGGTGCTCGACCGTTTTTCTGCCCGCGCCAATGGTGCCGCCGGGATCACGCCCGAGCGGGTGATCCGCGACGGCGACAAGGCCCAGAAGATCCTCAACCTCATCGACGAGGACGAGGACATCGCCGTCCTGGTGGTTGCCGCCGGCACCGACATCGAAGGACCGGGGCCGCTCGCCAGCAATATCGGCAAGACGGCGGGCGCGTTCCCAATCCCGGTCGCCATCGTGCCCGGACACTTGAGCGACGAGGAACTCGACGCGTTGTCGTGATTGCGCGCGGTTAGTGCCCAGGCGATCAGCTCGCATCCGCCTTTTGCTCGGCGGCGTGGCGCTTCCGCCGACGTTTCGGGAAACAGCCATTGACCGGCCAAATCCGACCGCTTAAGCCGAAGCCATGCGATTTTCCGACCTCATCACACGAAAGTTGACCGAAGCTTTCGCTCCGGAAAGCATCCGGGTGGTCGACGAATCCCACCGGCACGAAGGCCATGCCGGCCACAGGCCCGGCGGCGAGAGCCATTTCCGCCTGTATATCGTGTCGGAGGCGTTCCGGGGGAAGAGCCGGCTGGAGCGCCACCGCATGATCAACGCGGCGCTCGCCGCCGAACTGCACGGCCGCGTGCACGCGCTCGCCATCCACGCCGCGGCTCCCGGCGAAGGGCTTGCCTGATCCTCACAAGGCCCGCGCCGCGAGTCTCGCGCAATGTCCGCGCCGCGGCAGCATGTCGGAGCCGTGCCAGGTCGAGTATGCCAACCCGCTCGACGCGTAGCCGCAAGGCGAAGCCCTTCAAAGAGCCGGACCTGTCCCGGAAGCTCGCGCACACGATCAAACCGACCCGCGGGCCGGCTGCTCACCTCGAAACGCTGGCTGATGCCGCGCAGCTGGTGAAATTCCGTCAAGCTCGGCCGGTGTGGGATCGTGCCGCGGAGATGCTGCTGCTCGCCGCCAGGACTGGCCGGAAAGCCGACATTGCGGACAACCCGTTGCGTCCTGGTCGCGCTTGAGAAAGAGAATTGGCTGCGGCGCAGCTAGGCGGCAATTTGAATCCGCTCTACCGGCGCCGGCGAAGCCGGCTTGCGAGCGCTCAAAGCTGCTCGCGGTGAAAATTGGGATCTCCCGGCCCGAGCCGTTGCTCGTCTTCAATCGCTTGATCAATTGATTCTTCGGGTCTTTGTGGCCATTCGAGGGCACGCTGGCATGGCCGAGCCCCACGTATAGTCGCCGGAGGTCGCCCAGGCAGAAATCATGCCGTCTAACCACGAGCCTGATGTCTCTTCCTGGCACATCTCGGAAGAGCCGATCAGGACTGAACATGTCCGCTCATTGGACCTAAACAGACGTACTCAGCGCGGCTCGGGAAGACCGGGTTTGACCGATGGTGTTGATAAAGTCGACGAGGCGACCGCTTTGGCTCCGGCCGAGCTTTTGATGGGATTTCGTCTTATTGACCCTCCTCCTCCCGGCCGTTGTGTATGGAATTGCGACTTGGGTTACGCCGGGACCACGTTCATCGCGTTCGGCGGCGGTCGCCAGATATGGTTCGCAAGCGTCTTGAGGTTCTGCACGATCGCGGCGAGGT
>WNFE01004216.1_pt1 | contig 10690 bp, 9 predicted proteins | sample 5400451 | NCBI WGS metagenome assembly WNFE01 (sample SAMN13153344, study PRJNA577476) | soil metagenome | isolation source: 200 cm saprolite under Douglas fir tree site 2 hole 2 | place: USA:California | collected 2015-04-18
CCGGCCTTCACCTTCTGGTAGGTGAGCGGCCGGGTGAAATCCATCGCCATGTCGTCTTCGCGGCCATAGATCAGCTTCACCGGTTTGGCGACGGCCTTGGACGCCAGCACCGCCGGGATCACCATGTCGGCATCGAGGCGCCGGCCGAAGCCGCCGCCGATGAAGTATTGGTGCACCACGACGTGCTTGGGATCGATACCCAGCGCACCGGCGGCGATACCGCCGGTGCGGCTGGCGAACTGGTTGCCGCTGTGGACATGCCACACGCCGTCCTTTTCGTAGGCCAGCGCGTTCATCGGCTCGAGCGGCGCGTGGATGTTGATCGAGGTGAAATACTCCGCCTCCAGCACCTTGGCCGCGCCGGCGATCGCCGCGGCCTGATCGCCCTTCTTGACGAAGAGCTGGCCCGAGCTGCCGTCCTTCTGCAGCCGCTTGGCCTCGTCGATCAGCGTCTGGTCGGAGACGGTGGCGTAAGGCCCCTTGTCGTAGGTGACTTTGAGCGCCTCGGCCGCCTTCTTCGCCGCCGGATAGCTCGTCGCGACCGCCACCACCCAGCCCGAGGTCGTGCCGGTCTTGTCGTCGAGCGTCACCGCCTTGACGAAGCCCGGCACCTTCTTCGCCGCGGAATCGTCCACCGCCGTGACCTTGGCGCCGTAGCGCACCGGCGGCATCACGGGCTTGCCGTAGACCATGCCCGGCACCATCGCGTCGATGCCGTACTTGGCCGTGCCGTTGATCTTGGGCGGCACGTCGAGTTGCGGCACCGACTGGCCAACCAGCGTGTACTGGCCGGGCGTCTTGAGCTTGATCGCCTTCAGCTCGTCGGCGGTCCACACCTTGCTCGCCTTGCCGTCGGCGACGATCTTGGCATAGCTCACCTTCTTGCCGGTCTTGGAATGGATGACCTGGCTGTTGGAGGCGCGGCATTCGCCGGCCGGCACGCCCATCATCGCCGCACCGGCTTCGATCAGGGTGATGCGCCCGGCGGCGCCCGCCCGGCTCATCGCGTCGAAGTTCATGCGCACGCTCCACGAGCCGCCGGTGATCAGCGCGCCCAGCACGGGATCGTTGTACTTGGGGTCGTTGTCGACCAGCTGGATGTTCATCATCCGCCAGTCGGCCTCGAGCTCCTCGGCGACGATCTGTGCCATGGCCGACGACACGTGCTGGCCCATCTCGGCCTTGCCGACCATCACGGTGATCTTGCCGTCCGGCGCGATCGAGTACCATGCGGTCGGCTCGAACTTGCCGGCCGCCAGCGCCTCGCTGATGCCCTGCACGCCTGTCACCGCGACATAGCCGAAAGCCAAGCCGGCGGCGCTGGAACCGATGAGGAAATTCCGCCGATTGAGGTCGAGCGGCAGACCTTTGCGATCGATGTGCGTCATGGCTCAGGCTCCCGACTTGGCGCGCATATCGGCAGCAGCGCGCACGATCGCGCGCTGGATGCGGCCGTAGGTCATGCAGCGACAGAGATTGCCGTCCATGTGGTCAACGATCTCCTGCCTGGTCGGATCGGGATTCTTGGCGAGCAGCGACGCGGCCTGCATGATCTGGCCGGACTGGCAGTAGCCGCATTGCGGCACCTGCTCGGCCTCCCACGCCACCTGCAGCGCATGCGGCTTGCCGGCGCCCAGACCTTCGATGGTGGTGACCTTCTTGCCCGCGGCCTGCTTGACGGCGGTCTGGCACGAGCGCACGGCGACGCCGTCGAGATGCACGGTGCAAGCGCCGCACAGGCCGGCGCCGCAGCCGAACTTGGTGCCGATCATCTGCAGCTGCTCGCGGATGACCCAGAGCAAGGGCGTATCGTCGGCCGTGTCGACCTGGCGCGGCTGGCCGTTGACGGTGAGCGTAATCATGTTTCCTCCGTGGCTGATGCCGAGAGCGCCGATCGGCAGGCCGAGAGGTCACGAAGCTTTTGAACGCGCCGCACGAGCACCGCCCGTTCGGACGACGGTTCACGGCTTCCTCCCGGATGCCGCACGCTTGGTGTTGGTAGCGCCGTTTCTTCTACTTGGCGGCGATCTTGATCCCGCCAACGCACGGCCGTCAAGCGACGCAGCCGTTCACGGGTCGATGGCGCCCAGCTCCTTCTTGCAGTGCGCCGTCAATTGATTGGTGTGCTGCTCGTCACACGGCTTCTGGCGCTCGATGTGCAAGGCGGCGACGTAAAAAAGCAAGGCGCCGACGATCCAGATCACCAGCGCGAGGCTGAGCGCAGTCTCGAAGGCGCCGCCGACCTTGCGCGACCACCGGCCGGCCGGACTCAGCGAGGCTGCAAAGCGCAGCGCCATCAGAGCGAGCGGAAAGGTCGCCGCTCCGCAGGCGAGGAAGAACAGGAACAGGTTTTCAATGCTCATCGCCGGGCAAGATGCTTTCGCCGTATAATCCCGTCAACCAGGGAGAAACGCCATGACGCGGCAGGCATTGCTTATCGTCGGTTTCTTGATCGCAGCGAGTACCGCACACGCCCAGCAGCAGAAGGTGGGCGACCCGCCGGAAGCCTCCAACATGCGGCTGGTCGGCTGGAGCGATCTGCAGGCACGCAGCGCCTACCAGCCGACGATCCATCAGCAGGGCAACCGCTGGATCGCCTATATCGGCCATCACGGCGGCACCGACGACATCCCGGCGCCGCTCAACCCCATGACCGGCAAGGCCGAGCCCAATGGCACGTCGATCGTCGACGTCAGCGATCCCGCCAATCCGAAATATCTGCGCCACCTGCCGGGCCTGCCCGGCACCTACGAGGCGGGCGGCGCGCAGATGGTGCGGGTGTGCGACGGCAGCCGGCTGCCGCAAGGCGGCGCCGATCGCGCGGCGGTCTACATGCTGCGCACCTTCGGCGGCGAGGCGCATGAAGTGTGGAACGTCGCCGATCCCGCCAATCCCGTGCTGGTCACGCGGCTCGCCGGCCTGAAGGACACGCACAAGAACTGGTGGGAGTGCGACACCGGCATCGCCTACCTGGTCTCCGGCGCACCCGACTGGCGCACCAAGCGCATGACCCAGGTCTACGATCTCAGCGACCCCGCCCATCCGGTGAAGATCCGCGACTTCGGCCTGCCCGGCCAGCAGCCGGGCGCCACCGGCACGGTGCCGACCGAGCTGCACGGACCGATCTCGAGCGGGCCGCAGGGCAACCGCGTCTATTTCGCCTACGGCACCAACAAGGGCGGCATCCTGCAGATCGTCGACCGTGAAAAATTGCTGAAGGGACCGAAGGAGCCGGCACCGGACAATCTGCGCCAGCCCGTGGTGGGAGAGCTTGCGATGACGCCGTGGAACGGCGCGCACACCACCTTCCCCATGCCCAAGATGCCGATCGCCGAGTTCGCCCGCGACAAGGATGGCGGGGTGCGCGACATCGTCATGATCGTCGACGAGTCGATCCTGAACGAGTGCCTGGAGGCGCGGCAGATGGTGTGGTTCGCCGACGTCTCGATCGAGAACCGGCCGATGGTGGTGTCGAGCTGGACCGTGCCCGAGGCGAGCGGCAATTTCTGCCAGCGCGGCGGGCGCTTCGGCGCGCACTCCTCCAACGAGAGCATGGAGCCGGTCTACTACAAGAAGATGGCCTTCATCGCCTTCTTCAACGCCGGGGTGCGCGCGCTCGACGTGCGCGACCCCTTCCATCCCAAGGAGGTCGGCTATTTCATTCCGGCGATCACCGACAAGACCGACAAGCGCTGCGTCAAGATCGACGGCAAGGATCGCTGCAAGACCGCCATCCAGACCAACAATGTCGAGACCGATGCGCGGGGCTTCGTCTACATCGTCGATCGCGCCAATACCGGGATGCATATCCTGGAGCTGGCCGGCGAGGCGCGCACCGTGGCCGGGCTGAAATGAGCTGAGGCGATGCTGAAGCGCCGCACCGTCATCCAGGCGTCGCTGGCGGGAGGCCTTTTAGCGGCCCTGGCCGGCCTCGCCGAGATCGGCAAATGGCGGACGGCGTTGGGACCGACCGACGGCGCCGGCTGGCGGCCGATCGACTGGCCGTTCCCGCGCGACGGCTGGCCGCCGGGGCGCGCCTGGCGCCAGCGCGACGGCACCGAGGTCTATGTGCGGCCGAAGCTCGGTTTTTGCGGCAACTGCGACACCGGCGTGGTCACCGACGAGGAGGTCGACCGCGTTACCGATGTCGACCTTTTGGACGAGCGCTTCGCCCCCGCCCAGGAAGGCCGCCGGATCCGCATCACCGACCTGTTCGGCCGCGCCCGGCTCTACCGCTTCAAGCTGAAGAACGGCGCCCAGCAGCTCGCCGAGGGCATCGCGGTTTCCTACAAGTGCGACCTGATCGTCGCGGTCGTCGCCGGCAACGTTGCCGACGAGGGCATACGCAAATCAGCCCATCGCTTTCTCGAATCGAACACCGTCCAGGTCTGGCTGAACCAGCAGCTCGAGGGGCGGTGACTCGCTACTTCAACGTATCGGCGACCTTGTCGATGCCGGCCTTGGAGCAGACTTCGTCCTTCTCGCCGCCGGGTGCGCCCGACACGCCGACCGCGCCGATCGTGTCGTCGCCGACCTTGATCGGCAGTGCGCCTTGGGCTGCGACGACGTTGGTCAGGTACACAAATGGCGCCTGCGGGTTGTCCTTCAGCCGCTTTACAAGTTCGCCCGAGGGCACGCGATAGGTGCGCGAGGAGTAGGCCTTGCGGAAGCTGTTCTCCATGGTGTGCGGCGGGGTGTTGTCGCCGCGCAGATGCACGAGGAGCTCGCCGTTGCGGCCGACCACCGCCACCGAGACGTTGTAGCCCTGACTCTTGCAGAGATCGGCGGCGGTCGTGGCGATGGCAAGTGCGGTGGCTAGCGACAGGTCCTTGCGCGCCAGCAATTGCGCCTCGGCCGGCGCGGCGAAGGCGAAGGCAAGGCCTGCGAGGCCGAGCCCGGCAAGCAGTCGATCGTTGCGCATTGGTGTGTTCCTCCCCCTTTGGGAAAGGAACCATAGCAATGGACACAGGTGCGCCCGGATCACACCCGCGTGAAAGCCCATGTCGTCCTGAGCGCAGCGAAGGCCTGCCCTGAGCGTAGTCGAAGGGACCTCATCGCCGCTGCGCCGAGACCGCGCTCACTGTGCTCAGGATGACATGAAAGCGAGTTTATCGATGTGCCGGGAACTTCTTCACGCATACCGGTTCACCGTTCGGTATGTGGGTGCAACTCCCGTCCGGGCCGAAGTCAAAATTCGTCGGTCGAATCTGGTTTGGCAAGCCGACGAATACATGGATCATCGCGCTTGCGATCACGGCGACGGTCAGAAAGCCCGCGATGTCCTTCCAGGTCAGCAGTCACCAGTTCATTCAGCCCCACACCTCTCTGGCCACCTCCACGCAACGGCCGAGCTTCGCCCACTGTTCGTCCTCGGCTAAAAGGTTGCCTTCCTCGGTGCTGGCGAAGCCGCATTGCGGCGACAGGCAGAGCTGATCGAGTGGCGCGAACTTGGCGGCCTCGTCGATGCGGCGCTTGAGCTGATCCTTGCTCTCCAGCGCGCCGGTCTTGGAGGTCATGACGCCCAGGACCACCTGCTTGCCCTTGGGCAGCAAGCGCAGCGGCTCGAAGCCGCCGGCGCGTTCGGTGTCGTATTCCATGAAATAGGCATCGACGCCCATCTGGTTGAACAGGATGTCGGCCACCCGCTCGTAGCCGCCCTGCGCCATCCAGGTCGAACGGAAGTTGCCGCGGCAGAGATGCATGGAAATGGTCATGCCGGGCGTGCGGCCGGCGCAGGCGGCGTTCACCAGGTCGGCATAGACGTGCAGCAGCGTGTCGGGATCGTCGCCGCGGCCGCGCAGGTAGTCGCGCTGCGCCTCGTCGCAGAGATAGGCCACGAACACCTCGTCGAGCTGCAGATAGGTGCAGCCCGCCTCGCCGAAGGCGCGCACCGCCTTGGCATAGGCCCGGCCGAGATCGGAGAAGAACGGCGCCATGTCGGGGTAGACCGATTTCTCGATCGCCTGCCGGCCGCCGCGATAATGCAGCGCCGTCGGCGACGGGATGGTCATCTTCGGCACCGCCCTGGCGACCGACTTCAGGTACTTGAAATGGTCGATCATCGGATGACTGGCCGAAAAGTCGATCTTGCCGTGGACATGCAGGCCTTCGGCCTTGGTTTGCGTGCCCTTGAACTGCAGGCCCTGCGTCACGCTCACCAGTTCCACGCCATCGAGATGGCTGAGGAAATCGTAGTGCCACCACGAGCGGCGGAACTCGCCGTCGGTCACCGCCTGCAGGCCGATCGATTCCTGTTTGGCCACGAGCTTCGTGATCTCGGCGTCCTCGACCGCCTTTAGCTCGGCCGGCGTGATCTCGCCCGTCGCGCGCCTGGTGCGCGCCGCCTTCACCGGCGCGCTGCGCAGGAGGCTGCCGACCTGGTCGGCGCGAAACGGCGGCTTGGTGCGCTGCATGGCGTATCCTCCGTCGATCTCGACATTGTCAGCCGAGCCATGACGACTAACATGTTTTTGTGATAGGATTAAATCCTATTCCATACTTCTAACGTCGCGGAGCAACCCGTGCGAACCACCCAGCAGCTTAGCGTGACGTTGCCGAAGGAAATGGCCCAGATGGTCCGAAACAAGGTCGCGTCCGGACAGTATGCGTCTGAAAGCGAGGTCGTTCGCGACGGGCTTCGCGCTTTACAGGCGCGAGAGCGTGCACTTGAAGCCTGGCTTCGGACCGAAGTTGTGACAGCGTATGACGAAGCTAGAGCTAACCCATCCGCCCTTCTCAGCGGAGCCCAGGTTCGCGCCAGGCTCGCAGCTCATCATAAGAGAGCGACAAAGAAGCGGTCGTGAAAGTCCGGACTGAGTACTCGCCCGATGCAGCGAAGCACCAAACGCGATGACTTGCGCCCTGGCGTGCGAATCGTTGGCTTCCGGCGTCGCGTGACAATCGCTTTCTCGGTGAGGGGTGCAGCCGTTGAGATATTGGGTGTGTTCTACGGTGGTCGCAGCTTCGAGTCCGTTCTGAGAGACGACTAGGAAAGCCGCGTTGGCGCCGAAGCTCACGCTGCCACGCCCAGGCAAGCGCGGATCGAGCTGTGGAAATGGACCAGCGACGGCTCGTTGCGGCCGTAGATCACCTCTTCGGTGGCGCCCGATTCGAAACCGATCTGCATGCGCTCGCCCAGCGGGAAGTCCTCCTCCATCACCGTGCGGATGGCGATGTCGCGGTTCTTCTCCCAGTAGGCGTCGGATTTGTCGCTGTCGTTGGGCTTGTAGATCGTCATCTCGACGTCGCAGCGGCCGGTATCGTCGCGGCCGGGAAAGGCCCGCCAGATCTCGATATGGTCGACCTGCCAGATCAGGATGGTGTTGGGGAAGAGCTGGTAGATCGAGATGACGTGCGGGCGATAGTTGCGCTCGCCCTCGGCCACATCGCGCACCGCGGCGATCGACGTCCGCGCCACGCACATGCGGCCGTGCAGGCCCGCGCCGTCGAAGGTGCCGCAGTTGCCGATGAAGTAGGGCGCGATGGTTTTGCGGTGAAGATGGGGGATGTGATAGCCCTCGAGGAAGGTATCGACGGCGAACTTCCAGTTGATGCGCGGGGCAACGCGGTCGACGGAGAAGATCGGGTAGGTCTCGAGCTTCAACGCCGCGAGATCGGCGGCCAGCGCGCCGAGATCGGCGTCGACATCGATGTCCGCCCCGCCCTGCCGCTCGGGCTTGGGCCGCACGAACAGCATGCCGTGACGCTCCGCTGCCGGCAGGCGTACCAGCCCATGGCTTGAAAGATCGATGCCGGCGAAGCCTGCCTTGTCGGTGGTGCCCAACAGCTTGCCGGCGAGGTCGTAGGTCCAGCCGTGATAGGGACAGGTGAAGGCCCGCGCCTGGCCGCAGCCCCGCGCCACCGGCGCGCCGCGATGGCGGCAGATGTTGGCGAAGGCGTTCACTGTGCCATCGGCGCCGCGGGTCATCAGCACCGGCAGGCCGGCTACGTCTTCGGTGAGATAGTCCCCGGGCTTGGCGAGCCGTGTCGAAAGACCCATGAAAATCGGCCGGTCGCGAAACAGCCGCTCGCGCTCGAGCTCAGCGCGGTCGCGACAGGAATAGGCCGATACGCGGTTGCGGAACATCGCGCCGGCCAGGTCGGTCGTGCGGCCGTCGATGTGGGTGAGCAGCCGCCTCCCGACGGCCAGTTCTTGTTGTCGTTCCATGGCGGAAGCTTAGTCTTCCTGACCACGGCGCTCCAGCCCTGGTTCCACGGTGCCTGTCCGCTGACGGGAGGCGAGCGGGAGAAGCGCGCGAATGCGAGGCTCCATGCAGGCGGCAACAAGTCTCGCTATCCGTTGCGCTCCGCGCTCGTTGAAATGGCAATCGTCGAAGAAGAATTCGGAGGTCGGCGCGACGTCTTTCGCGACACCGCAGAACTCCATTCCATCCTTCTTCGCTTCGCGTTCAAGCCACGCATTATAGAATTTCGCGATACCCGACATGTCGCTTAGCGAGAGGGTGTATTCCTCGTCCGGTGGCGTCATCCAAAGCCGACGCTTCAACACGGGCTCGATGGTGGAATCGTATGCTGTCGCCTGATCGACGAAAAAGCAAAGCATGTGCCGCTTGCGACACTCCGCGGAGATGCCATCAACCGAACTCTGGTAGTCCTTTGGCACTTCAGAGACCTCGAACGACCTCACGTCCTTGCGCGACAGCGAATCATGCTGGCTACGACGGTAGGCTAACGTTTCTTCCCGAACCGTGGCCGCCGGCTTCAGGAGATTGATGGCGGACGCCAGGGCCATGCGGATGGCTCGAAACAAGACGGTTTCGATAACGGAGAGACGGCCAAGAACAGAGTAGACTTTCTGAAACGTGCTGTGCTGGGCCAATTTGATCTGCCGGTTCCAATCATTGATTCCCAACATGACAATCGCGATATCCGGCGAAAATTTTTCACTTTCTCGCAAAGTGGACAAATGATGCTTCGCCCGAAGCCCCGAAACGCCGGTGTTGATCATCTCGACGGGCCGGTTGAGCGCCTTGGACAGACGCGCCGCCAACAAGGAGGTCCACGTCTTGGCGTCGTCCAGGTAGATATCTTCCGTCGTGCTGCCTCCGATGGCGATGATTCGTAATGTATCTGGATCCTTTCGCGCATAGTCGATCGGCGTGTTTGTCCGATAGCCTTTGGAGTCGGTGGTGATGGTCTGAATTCCATCAACGCCAAATACCGCGCCACCGGCAATACGGACCTGCTGTCGGAGATTCGGCTGCAAGGTGGTGACGGGCTCTCCTATGAAGTTCACCAAGGGGCTGAACAGGTTCATCACCACCAACGCCGTCAGGGCAATTGAGATCTGCTTCAGCGCGACATTGCGGAAAGGAATCAAGCTCGACAGCAGGCCAGCCTGGAATGCCGCGAACATCCCCCAGAACTGAAGGCTGCTGGTGATACGTCGGAAGTCGCCGACGAAGAACGATACCGACAATGCCGCACAGGCAGTCGCATAGAAAACAATCGTGATGACGGTAAGTCGACGGACCGGCAGCTTCATTTCATCTCGATTTACGCGCGATATGAACGTTCCAGATCTTCGTCGCAGTGCACTGTTGCCGGCCGCGTTCGACTATAGGGGATCGCCTTAGGCGCAACAACCCTGCCCACTGCGTCCGGTTGCGTGCTCCGCCATGTCAGCGGGTGAGTTTCCCTGCGTCCAATGCCGCATCCCAATGAACGGCCAACTGCAGAACTTCAGCCGGCGTCATGCCTCTGTCGCGCAGGGCGCGGATCGTCAGGCCGCGATCGCGCTTGGCGAAACGGCGGCCCGAGGCGTCCGTCAGGAGTTTGTGGTGCTCATATTGCGGCGTCTCGTAGCCCAGCAGCTTCTGCAGCAGACCATGGACATGGGTCGACGGCAGCACGTCCACCCCACGCGTCACCAGGGTGACGCCCTGCAGGTGGTCGTCGACGGTGACGGCGAGGTGATAGCTGGTCGGCGTATCCTTGCGTGCGATCACGAAGTCGCCCATCAGCCGCGGCTGGCCGTCGATGCGCCCCAGCGCCTCGTCGAAGAAGTGATACGGGCCGGCCTGCCCGGCGGCGCGCTCGGCGTCGAGCCGCATGCAATGCTCGTGGCCGGCCGCCATGCGGTGCCGCCGCTCCTTTTGCGACAGGTGCCGGCAGGTGCCGGGATACAACGGACCGTCGGGCCCATGCGGCGCGTTGGCCGAGGCGGCGATCTCGCGCTCGATGTCGGCGCGGCTGCAGAAGCAGGGGTAGATCAGGCCGCGCTGGTCGAGCCGGTCGAGGGCACGGCCATAGTCGGCAAAATGATCGGACTGGCGGCGCACCTCGCCCTCCCAATCGAAGCCCAGCCATTTCAGGTCGGCCAGGATGGCAGTCTCGAATTCACGCTTGCAGCGGCGGACGTCGATGTCCTCGATGCGCACCAGGAAACGGCCGCCCGTCTCGCGGGCGCGATGCCAGCCGGTCCAGGCCGAGTAGGCCGAACCCAGATGCAGCTCGCCGGTCGGGCTGGGAGCAAAGCGCGTGACGATGCTCATGTGCCGATGAAGTCGAGCAGAAGGCCCGGCATGTGTGCGGTCGGCCGGGCCGGCGGATCAACCTGACGCAAATCGACATACAAGGCGGCGGACTGCTTCAGCGCCCGCGCGATGGAGACGCGGTCGATGCCGGGCAGGGTCGGTGCGAGCCTGCCCGCCGCGCCCTCGACCTCCTC
>WNFE01004221.1_pt1 | contig 10687 bp, 11 predicted proteins | sample 5400451 | NCBI WGS metagenome assembly WNFE01 (sample SAMN13153344, study PRJNA577476) | soil metagenome | isolation source: 200 cm saprolite under Douglas fir tree site 2 hole 2 | place: USA:California | collected 2015-04-18
CGGGCCTCCGTAACTGTTATATCGGAAACGTCGGGCGCCAACTGAAGAGTTCGGGGACGGTTCGGAATCCCCTCCTTGGGAACCTCTACCGTCATCCGGTCAGTATGGATGTGTCGCTGGCGAGGAGGCTGCGTAATTCTATGACCACGTTCGGTGAGAATCAGGCGCCCGGCACTGACCCGGGACTTCGCCTTCCGGACCCACCAGAGTACGCGGCCTGGCCCAGTACACCCGGCCCTGCGCCGACAGATCCGTCCGGCACTCCGCCGGGACCACCACCACCACCACCACCGCCGGTCGCGTTTGTCCCGGGTGGGACGCCGGAACCGAGCCCTCCTCGGCCCTGGCTGATGCCGGTCGTGGCTGCGGTGATCGGCGCTCTGGTCGGAGGTGGCGTGGGCGCCGCGGCGGCCAACGGCGGCGGAGGCGGTACGAAGATCATCCGGCAGGTGGTGCAGCCGAACTCGAGCGTCATTGCCCGGCCCGCCACTGTCAAAGAGGTTCTCGCAAAGGTAGAGGCCGGTGTGGTGTCCATTCACACCGATCTGGGCGATGGGACCGGGATGGTTATAACCCCGGATGGCCAGGTCCTCACCAACAATCACGTGGTCCAGGGCGCCACCCGGATCCAGGTCAAGCTTTTCAATTCAACGACGTCGCAGAGTGCGACCCTGCTAGGCCACGACACCACCGACGACGTGGCCTTACTCAAGCTTCAGGGCGCGTCGGGCCTGGCTACCGTCACGCTCGGGGATTCCTCTAAAGTCCAGGTCGGCGACGACGTGATCGCCGTGGGCAACGCGCTGGCGCTCCCGGGTGGTCCGACGGTCACGTCCGGCATCATCTCGGCCGTCGGCCGCAACCTGGGCGATCCGACTGTTCCTACGAACCTGCTTCAGACTGACGCTGCCATCAACCCGGGGAATTCGGGCGGCCCGCTGGTCAACTCCCAGGGCCAGGTCATCGGCATCAACACCCTCGTGATTCAGCAGGCCAACGCCCAGGAGTCGGCCCAGAACCTTGGTTTTGCGATCCCCGTGAACGACGTGAAGCCGCTGCTCAGCGACCTCAGTCGAGGCGTCAACAAGGCCACGGCCTATCTCGGCGTGTCAGTCGGCGACCTGACCCCCGACATTGCTCAGCGGTTCGGCCTCACCATCACGCACGGCGCGATCATCGCGGATCTCGACCCCAACGGACCGGCCGCCCAGGCCGGTCTCCAGCAGGATGACGTCATCACGATCTTTGACGGCAAGAACGTCAGTGACAGCGGTGGGCTGGTGGGTCTCATCCGCGCCCATGAACCCGGCGATCGGGTGGCACTGACGTATGTCCGGGGTAAGACCACCCAGACCACCACAGTGACGTTAGGTACCCGGCCCACAAGTGGCGGATGACGCCGTGAGCCCTTCGGGCGCAAGGGCGGCAACAGCAGAGCCGGTAGTCTGACCGTCTCATGTCCGAAACCGTTCACGAGGAAGCTCCGCGAGGCCATGTGCGGGTCGTGTATCTCGGCCCGGTCGCTCCCCATTGGCGGGTCGACTCGGATTTCGGGGATCGCAACCTGATGGAGGACTTTCGCCAGCGGGCCCTCGCCCGGCTGGTCCTGCTTCCCCCTCACGATCCGCAATTTCGACGCAACCGTGAGCGGGTGGTTCGCGACGCGGAACGCGAGAACCTCGTGCTCGAATGGGATCTCGGGCTTCCGGAGGAGGACCTGGAGGAATAGAACCCGCCGAACGGCGAAGCCAAAGCAACTGAGTGCGACCCGGCTAGCCAGCCGATAGCTTGAAACTATGGCGAGTACACAGACCGATGATCAGGTCGGTGGCGACCTCGCCGCAGCCGCTTCAGCGGCTCGCCTCGGGATCGCAGTCAGCCCAACCGTTTCGCCGTCACCAGGTCAAACGGGCGAGGACCTTCAGCACCGATACGTCAACCGGGAACTCTCCACCCTCGACTATTTCAGCCGTGTCCTTGCCCTAGCGGAGGACGCCAGCGTCCCGGTCCTGGAGAGAACCAAGTTCCTGGCTATTTTCCAGAGCCTTCTCGACGAGTTTTTCGAGGTCAGGGTGGCCGGGCTGAAAGACCAGCTTGCCGCCGGGCTGGCTGCCGGCACTGACGCGGCAGGGCTGTCGCCGGCAGATCAGCTGCGAGCCATCAGACTCGAGACCGAGACGCTCGTGAAGCGGAGGATTCGCGCTTTCTACGACATCGTGCCGGTACTGGCGGATCACGGGATCCGCCCGTCGGACTGGGATGCGCTCGACGACGACGACCGTGCCTATATGGAGGCGGTCTTCCAGGAGCGAATTTTTCCTGTCCTCACGCCGCTTGCAGTCGATCCGGGCCACCCATTTCCCTATATCTCCAACCTGTCGCTGAACCTCGCCGTCATCGTGAAAGATCCCGTGACAGGGGACCGTCGTTTCGCTCGCCTCAAAGTTCCGCCGCTGCTTCCGGGCTTCGTGGTGGCACCGGATGGCGAACGGTTCGTGCCACTCGACCAGGTGATCTCGGCCCATCTCGGCGCCCTGTTTCCTGGCATGCAGATCGAGAGCACTCACGCGTTTCGGGTCACCCGCAACGCGGACCTCACGCTCGAGGAAGACGAAGCCGACGACCTGCTGGCCGCCGTCGAGATGGAGCTCCGGCGACGACGATTCGGGCGGGCCGTTCGGCTCGAGATCGATGAGACCATGACCGATGAGGTTCGAGAGCTCCTGACGCGAGAGCTGGATCTTCGTCCCCAAGACGTCTACGTGACGGAAGGCCCGATCGATCTTTCGGGTCTGTGGGCGGTCTACGCGCTGGATCGACCGGACCTGAAGGACGAGCCGTTTACCCCGATGACGCCGCCGCGCCTGGCAACCGCAGACGACGAACTAGTCGACCTGTTCAGCGTGATACGTCAAGGCGACATCCTCGTCCACCATCCTTATGACAGCTTCACGACGTCGGTCGAAGCGTTCATCAAGCAGGCCTCCCGGGATCCGAACGTTCTCGCCATCAAGCAGACGCTGTACCGGACCTCGGGTGACAGCCCCATCGTCACCTCCCTCATCAGGGCGGCGGAGCGCGGCAAGCAAGTCGCGGCGCTGGTCGAGCTGAAGGCGCGGGGCGATGAGGCGGCCAACGTGGCCTGGGCCCGAGCGCTAGAAGAAGCCGGGGTTCACGTCGTCTACGGGTTGATCGGACTGAAGACGCACTCCAAGACCGCGCTGGTCGTTCGCCAGGAAGATGACGGCATCCGTCGGTACTGCCACATCGGTACGGGCAACTACAACTCCTCCACCGCGCGGGCGTACGAGGATTTGGGCTTATTGACGGCGGATCCTGATCTTGGCGCCGACCTCACGGATCTGTTCAACTTCCTGACCGGCTACAGCCGGCGAACCGAGTACCGGCGACTCATGGTGGCGCCCCTTTCCCTGCGGGCGTCCATGACGAAGTTGGTTCAGCGAGAGATTGCACGGGCCAACGAGGGACGCCTGATCTGGAAGCTCAACAACCTGGTCGATCCCGGGATCATCGACGCCTTGTATGAAGCATCGCAGGCAGGGGTCAGCATCGATCTGATCGTGCGAGGGATCTGTTGCCTTCGTCCCGGGGTGCCGGGCCTGTCGGAAAACATTCGGGTTCGGAGCATTGTCGGCCGTTACCTCGAGCACTCACGGATCTACTTCTCCGGCGCAGGCGAGGAGTACTACATCGGCTCCGCCGACATGATGCAACGCAACCTTGATCGCCGGGTCGAGGTACTCGTGCCGGTCAGCGACGCAGAGTTGTGCCAGCGGCTTCGAGGAATCCTTGAAGTCGAGATGGCAGACGATGTGCTGGCGTGGGAGTTGCATGGCGACGGCACGTGGCAGAAGGTGCCTTCGGTCAAGGGCTTCAACGCCCAACGGCACTTTCAGGACCAGGCCCTCGAACGGGCCAGGCGTCGCCGGGAGCCAGACCCACTGAACCAGCTCGGTACGTGGAGCATTGGCTGACGGCGACTCGAAAATCATTCGCGCCGCTGGAGGTGTGATTTGGCGAAGGTCTCCGGCCGGTGAGCTGGAGGTCGTCCTGGTCCATCGTCCCCAATATGACGACTGGACACTCCCGAAGGGCAAAGTCGACCAGGGTGAATCCGACGAGCAGGCCGCCCTCAGGGAAGTGGAAGAGGAGACCGGTGTCGTGGCCCGCCTCGGCCCCGAACTGCCGAGCACCGCATACCACGATCGATTCGGTCGTCCCAAAGTGGTGCGCTATTGGGCCATGACAATCGAATCGGGTGCGATCGGCGGCGAGCATGAGGTCGACGAGGCCCGGTGGTTTCCGCTCTCAGAGGCGCGGCGACGGCTGACCTATCCCCGAGACCACGCAGTGCTCGACGCCCTGGTGTCCGCGGTCGCCCAGTCCCCCGCCTAACCGATCTTCAGATGTTGGCAGGTAGCAACCGCACCACGTTTTCGAAGAAGAACCACATCGGTACCAGGCAGAGAGGAATGCCGGCCAGGAACGGCAGCCACGACCACTCCCGGCGAGCCCGGTGAGCCCCGGGCCGGGTACGGGTCCTGGTGTGGCGCCCTCGACCACTTCGCGCCGCCCACAGCCGGACGCTCACCCACAGCCCTACGAGGAGGGTCCCATAGATCAGCGTCGGTCCCCAGGCCTTCTGATCGCCACCGCCGAGATCAAATCTGGTCGTCCGCGGCTGGCCTGCCGGTGCCTTGGCGGGGCGGACCGGGGGGTCTGCGAGCCGGCTGATCACCACCAGTCGGGTGGATGCGCTGAATCGCGGATTGCAGGTCGTCAGGCTGAGGCGGTCGTCGGGAGTGTTGTCGAGGACCTCGACCTGGTTCGGCTTCACGACCTCGGACTGAAACACGACGTAGCGGAAGTGGCCCTCGTGCGTGGTCACGAAGATGTCATCTCCGGGCTGGAGCTCGTTGAGCCGGTAGAACGGCGCGCCGTACGTGGTGCGGTGACCGGCAATCGCCGCGTTTCCGGGCTGTCCCGGTAGCGACGTCCCGATGTAGTGGCCGGGACCCTTTCTCAGCTGCTCCAGGCTTGTCCCTTCGACAACGAATTTGTCCACGCCCGTTTTCGGAATCACCAGGTGGGCGACGGCCTCGCCGCCTGGCGGAAGCGGGGCCACAGTTGTCGGGGTCGGAACGATCTTCGCCGGCTCGGTGCGCGGAACGGTTCTGGTTTGCCCCTCGAACGACTTCTTGAGCTGCTGTTGGCTCTTGGCCTCAGCCAGGTTGGTGCCAAAGAGCTGGTACAGGATAAAAAGCAGAAGCACGACGCCGGCCGTAATAAGACCTAAACCGATCTCCCGGATGGTTCGACGTGCCGGGCCAAGCTTCAGCCGCATCGCCGCGCCAGCGTAGGCGAGGGTCTCGTCCCGACCGAGGCATGGTCAGGCGTTTGGCAGCGTCCCGTCCGGAAAGCACCCAGCTGATACCCGCTCGGCCTGCTGGCAGACTGTCGGGGTGCCGATCCTGCTGATTCGTCACGCCAACGCTGGAGCCCGCTCCGACTGGACGGGGGACGATCGTCTCCGACCGTTGAGCCGAAAGGGAGCCCGGCAGGCGGCTGCCTTGGCGACCCAACTGGTACCCCGCGAACCCGATCGGATCCTGTCGAGCCCATTCGTCCGTTGCGTCCAGACGGTCGAACCGCTGGCGGACAAGCTCGGTCTCAAGGTGGAAATCACCGACGACCTGGCCGAAGGAGAAGTCGCCGGGGCCGTGGCCCTCGTGCGTTCATGCGCCGACGGCGAGTCGGTGGCCCTGAGCACCCATGGCGATATCGTCCCCGAAATCCTGGTGACGCTTGCTGACGAGGATCATTTGGATCTCGGTCCCAGCCCTCGTCAGCCCAAGGGGTCGGTTTGGGTGCTTGAGTCGAAGAAAGGAAGGTTCATAAGGGCCACCTATCTCGCGCCCGCGACGTAGGGACCCGCCGGCCGCCGGTGGCAAGATAGGGGAGTGCAGATCTCGGCCAAGGCGGACTACGCCATTCGGGCGTTGGCCGAGCTGGCCGCCCAGGGGGGCGGACCGGTCAAGGGCGAGCGGCTGGCGTCCGCCCAGCAGATACCGTCAAAATTCCTGGAGAACATCCTGGCCGAGCTACGCCACGCCGGCCTGGTAGCCAGCCAGCGGGGAGCGGAAGGCGGCTACTGGCTGGCCCTGCCTGCCGCTGACATCACGCTGGCTGCCATCATCCGCGCCGTCGACGGCCCCCTTGCGAACATCCGCGGGCAGCGGCCCGATGTGGTCGAGTACGAAGGCGCCGCGAAACGGTTATCAGAAGTGTGGATTGCGGTCCGGGCCAGCCTCAGGACCGTGCTGGAGCACGTGACGCTGGCCGATCTGGTCGAAGGCGCCCTGCCGGAAACCGTGCAGCGCCTCACGGCCGAACCTGAGGCGTGGGAACCGCATTAACCGAAGCGGCCGGTGATGTAGTCGTTGGTCCGCTTATCGCTTGGGTTGGTAAATATCTTGTCGGTGTCGTCGAACTCGACAAGCACCCCGTAGCGGTCCCCTTTGTCGTCGACCTCTGCGGTCAGAAAAGCGGTCCGATCGGAGACCCGGGCCGCCTGTTGCATGTTGTGGGTCACGATCACGATCGTGTAGTCCTGCCGGAGCTCCGCCATCAGCTCCTCGATCTTGATGGTCGCCAACGGGTCGAGCGCGGATGCCGGCTCGTCCATCAAGATGACATCGGGCTTGATGGCAATCGCCCGGGCGATACACAGTCGTTGCTGCTGTCCGCCCGACAAGGCCAGCGCGCTCTGGCGGAGCTTGTCTTTCACCTCTTCCCAGAGGGCGGCCCGCCGGAGCGATTCCTCGACCACGCCGTCGAGCTGCGAGCGAGGGGTCCCGTTGACCTTTGGTCCGAAGGCGACATTGTCGTAGATCGATTTCGGAAACGGATTCGCCTTCTGAAAGACCATCCCGATCCTGCGACGCACCTCAATAGGATCCACTTCAGGGGCGTAAAGATCCTGGTCGTGGTAGGTGATCGTGCCCTCGAGCCGGGCCCCGGGGATGAGATCATTCATCCGATTGAAGCAACGCAGCAGCGTACTCTTGCCACAGCCCGAGGGGCCGATGATGGCAGTGATGTGGTTCTTGCAGACCGTCATGGTCAAGTCCCGAAGAACTTCTGAGGCTCCGTAGAAGATGTGGAGGTCCTCGACGGCAAAGACTGTTTCGGCAACGGCCCGGGTTCCGTTGGCGTCGAGCTCAGCGGGTGCCGTCCGGACCTGTGGCTTCGGTGTCAGGGCCGAACTCGACACGGACTCGACCATGGTGTCGTCGGGCATTGCCTCACCTGGGGGTTTCAAACCTCGAGAACGGCGGCAAGAAGGCTCGGTGGACCTCCTTGCCTCCATTTCATCATTCCCTCCCCGGCAATCGGACCACAACTGGGCTGGTATCCCGATGTTCATCTCCGGGCAACCTGCCGTTCACTCTAGGTTGTGTGGGCCTTTATTGGACCTCCGTAGGGTCCCGGACGAGGAGGAACTGGATGACCGTGACGCTTCTCCACCGGCGCGCCGGGTTGCTGGTGACTGCCGCGGTTGCCACGTTGGGGTCGTTGAACGCCACCTGCAGTGGTGGCTCGACGAACAGCAGTGGTCCCGCGACGACAGGGGGTCGGTCCGTAGAGACGACGACGGCTCCCCTCGTCGCGGCGAGCCTCAAAGGGGTCGGGTCAGGGTTCCAGAAAGCGTTCGATCAGGCCGCCATCCGGGCGTTCACGGCCGTACATCCCGACATCACTGTCGTCTACACGCCTGCCAATGTGGGCACTGCCTTGTCGCAGTTGGCCGGAAAGGTCGCTGACTTCGCGGGGAGTGACATGCCAATCACCGATTACGCCCCGTACGGGGGACCGGATGCCGTCCTTTATGTGCCGACTGTCGGGGCGCCGATCACGATCTCTTACAACCTTCCCGGTGTCAGCCGGCTGACGCTGTCGGCGAGCACGATCGCGAAAATCTTTTCCGGAAAGGTTGCGACATGGAACGACCCCGCCCTCGTGGCTGACAACCCTGGCGTGGCCTTGCCCACGACCAAGCTCGCAGCGGTTCACATCTCCGAATCGTCGGGGACAACCCGGAACGTCACGCTCTACCTCGCCAAGGCCGCGCCGGTCGATTGGGCCCTGGGCACTGGCACGACGGTGAGCTGGCCATCGGGAACGGGCGCGACCGGAAGCTCCGGAGTCGCCCAGGTCGTCAAGACGACTCCCGGTGCCATCGGGTACGTCGAGTTCGCGGATGCCAGGAACGCCGATCTGACCATGGCGTCCGTCAGGAACCTGGCCGGTCGTGTCGTGGATCCGACCCTGTTCGGGGCGTCTGCGGCAATGAGCGGAGCCCTTGTCAACGCAAATATGACCTACGACCCAACCAACACCACGAGTCCGGACGCGTATCCGATCACCTCACCGACCTGGATCGTCATCTACCGGAACCAGATCGACAAAGGCAAGGGGGCTGCGCTCAAGGCCTTCCTGACCTATCTCTTGAATGAGGGCCAGTTCGGGCCGGCAAGGGACACCAATTTCGCTCCGCTGCCTGCCAACCTGATGCAGGCGGCCAAGGCCCAACTCGACCGGATTGTCCTGACTTCGTCGTGAGACCCAGGATGAAGCAAATATGACTACCGCAGCGATCATCATCACATCGAGGCATTGATGCGTCGGGCCGCCGCTCGTCGCCTGGCCGAGGCGCTCCACCGGCTCGACGGGCCGGACCCGGGCAGCGACGCGGCCGTGGACACGGGCAGCGTGGAGACGCTGCTCGCCCGACTCGAGGAAACGGCCGACCAGACCGGTCAGCGGCTCCACGAGCTCGAAGCCACCAATCGCCGGTTGGTAGCTGCGCTCGGAGAGGTCGCACAGGGGGTCGTCATCTGCGACCCGACCGGTACCGTTATCTACCGCAACCTACAGGCAGCCATGTTCGCCGGGGCCCGGCACGGTGAGGCGCTGGCTGAGCGGGCGGTGGCCGAGCTGCTCGCGGCTGCTGTCACGGGTGAAACCCAGCAGCAGACCCTTGAGCTCTTCTCGCCATCCCGTCGGACGCTGACCATCGGGGCGACGCCGCTCGTAGACGAGGACGGCCCGATGGGAGCCGTCGCCGTGATCGAGGACATCTCTGAGCGGCGGCGCCTTGAGGCGGTGCGGCGCGACTTCGTCGCCAACATCAGTCATGAGTTGAAGACGCCGGTCGGTGCCTTGAGTCTGGTCGCCGAGACCCTTGAGGATGAAGACGATCCGGCAGTCGTGGCCCGTCTGTCGCGTCGCATGCGCACAGAAGCGGAACGCCTTGGCCGCATTATTGAGGATCTCCTCGACCTGTCGCGTATCGAGGCGGAAGAGGCGCCCAGCCGTGATCCGGTGCCCGTCCACGCGATCCTGAGTCACGCGGTCGAGCGATTGCATCCGGCCGCTGAACACCGCGGTATCCGGTTGGAAATCGCAGAGCCGGCCCGAGACGTGGCCATCAGGGGCGACCGGCGTCAGCTCGTTTCAGCCGTGCACAACCTTGTCGACAACGCGATCAAGTACTCCGAGGACGGTTCGTCGGTGCAGGTGACTGTGCAGCAGGACAATGGCTGGGTCGACATCGCAGTGGCCGACCACGGGATCGGTATTCCTCGTCGAGACCTGGAACGAATTTTCGAACGGTTCTACCGGGTGGACCGGGCCCGGTCCCGGGACACCGGTGGTACCGGACTCGGACTCGCGATCGTGCGACATGTCGCGGGCAACCACGGAGGAGATGTGAAGGTCAAGTCCCGTGAAGGAGAGGGTTCGACCTTCACGCTTCGCCTGCCGGGCGGACCCGGCGCGGTGGCATTGCACAGCGTGGGTTCTAAGGAGGGAAGTCGTGGCTGATCCACCCACGGTGCTCGTGGTCGAGGATGAGGAGTCGTTCATCGAGGCTCTCGTCGTCGGTCTCAAACGAGAGGGTTTCCTGGTTCGCGTGGCCCGGGACGGGGTGGAGGCGATCGAACTTTTCGACGCCGTGCAGCCCGACCTCGTGCTCCTCGATGTGATGCTGCCCCGGCTCTCCGGCATTGATGTCTGCCGGGAGCTGCGGACCCGCTCTCGGGCGCCGATCATCATGGTGACGGCCAAGGGAGGCGAAATCGATACCGTCGTCGGACTGGAGGTGGGCGCCGACGACTATGTCACGAAGCCGTACCGGCTCAGAGAGCTCGTGGCGCGGATGAGAGCTGTGCTGCGTCGCGCTCCGGTGCGGGAGGATACCGGTGAAAGTGGCGAGGTCCTCGAGGTCGGTGATGTACGACTCGACCCGGAGCGACACGAGGTCTATGTCCGCAGTTCGCCGGTCGCGCTGCCCCTCAAGGAGTTCGAGCTTCTCGAGCTGCTGTTGGCCAACGCCGGGCGCGTGCTCACTCGCGAGACACTCATCGACCGGGTCTGGGGTCCCCACTATGTGGGCGACACCAAGACACTCGATGTGCACGTGAAACGGCTGCGGTCCAAGATCGAGGACGATCCCTCCAGTCCTCGCCGTATCACCACTATCCGGGGGCTCGGATACAAGTTCGAGGCCGCCAGGGCTTAGAAACACCCCGGCCGGGTGACCGGTCAGCGGGGCCGAGGCGCGTACGCTCGTAGCGTGTTTGAGAAGGCGGCGTCCGCTCTCTCC